>Ga0102945_1000275_pt1 | contig 15943 bp, 23 predicted proteins | sample SalPonred_H2O_MG_FD_78207 | JGI IMG/M metagenome (GOLD analysis project Ga0102945, IMG submission 78207) | Salt pond water microbial communities from South San Francisco under conditions of wetland restoration - Salt Pond MetaG R2_restored_H2O_MG ...
AACCGTTAGCGTGAATAAACATCACGTTGAGCGAGATAATTAACACTTCTTTTCGCATTATCTAATGCTTCAGGTAGCCATTTTTCATTGTCAAACCTTTCATCTTCAATAACTGTAATTAAATGCATTATTGGAGATAGTTTATTTCTTATGTCAGGTATTGTAAGTTTATTCTCGCTAACACCCAATAAAGAACATATTCGTTCTGATGCCTCATGAGGTGCATGACTATAATTTTCAACTATCCATTCAACTTGTTTTTCTATATTTTCCATACGTTCTTTATTTTTTACGTTATAGCTAATAACGTGCATATTCAAGATAGCCATAACAGCAAATAGACTCAATTTTTAGGCTTATTGTATAAAGTTCCTAAAACCATTATTACGCCCGAAACCACTAACAAGGCGATATTAACAGTCATTGTTTCGTGCCTATATAGATAATCTCGTTTACTTAAAATTTGACCTACTGTTATAATTAAAAACGTTAAAACATTTAAAACTGCAACACCTATAAACTGAATTTCATACCATTTTTTCATTTTTCTATATTTAATTATTATTTACTCGCCTAAAAACTAAGCCTATTTGCAAACCGTTGTGTGCAATTAAAAATAGCTAACTTTTACTTTCAAATTAGCACGCTTTGCCAAGTCAATCATGTGTTTAGTACCTTTACTTTTACCATCCCAAAAAGCAATTAAGGCATCTGCGTAATCAGCCATTTGTGCGTTTCGTTTATATCCTGCACTTTTACCATACTTCTCCCAATCGGCAGGAAATTGCTTTATTGGGTGTCCGTTATCATTTGCATACTTCTCACCAAGTTTATCTGCACCATTGGCAGTTCCGCTTACTATTTCAACTTCTGTCTGTTTACTAAGTGCTTTGTCGCAAAATTGGCAAAGCTTTTCGTAATTGTTAAAGTTTCTTCCGCCTGCTATTATTACTTTCATATTCCGCTATTTTTAACTGTTCACTTCGTCACACAACAATGTATATACGCAATGCTTCCTATCATCAGTACTTCGCATATACTCAGCGTTAGTGGTAATTATCAAAACCACCATCCTCAACACCGTCTTTGTAACACTCTTCTTTTAGTTCTTCAATTTCCTCATCAGAATAAAAACGACCACTAACACTAAATAAATTCAAAAGCTCAGTATATACGGCTTCTGTTTCTTTTGGTCCCATACTGGAGTTTTCTAATATCTGTCTAAGTTCTGTTTTCATATCGCTTCAAAATTTATTATTTACGTTATAGGCAATTTTAAGAAACGACATCGACACTTCTCACAAAATGAGCCTTGCTAATTCGTTCACCTATTTGTATATCGCAAACCCTATCAGTATAGCCAAAATAACTTTTGTAATCATAAACAGCAATTACTTTCCCAATAGGGTAGTGTTTAGGGTTTGTTCCTGAATAATCCTTTTCCGCATTAGCCGTTTGACAATCGTAAAATCGAACAAAACTGCCTATAATAACAGGTACAGTTAATCCCTGTTCCGTGCTTTCTTGCTTACTTTTATCTGTATTCATAATTCTGTTTTTATCTGTTAATTTAGTCTTCTAATTCAGGCACTAACTATACCGCCATCCGTTATCTACCATTTAAGAAGCAGTCCGCTTGTTCCCTAGTAGGTAAGCTAATTTTCACATTTGATTCATTGTGGTTTTTTGAGGTTTTCCAAAATACTTTACCCTCAACATACCATGCCATCCTAGTTGGATTACTGAATCCCATTTCCCGAAGTTTTACTGCTTCTTCTAAACTAACTACATTTTCATTATACCAGTTCCACCCTTCTTTCTTTGATTCAAAAAACGGTAGGTGACATTGACTATAGTCAATACTTGTGTCTGTGGGTTCAAACACTTTATATGGTTTTTCTAACTTCATTATTTCAATTAAATTTAACAGTTAATAATCTGCGCACTACACAAACCGTTGTGTCTAATTTAAGCAAGTTCTAACCATTTTAGAAGATACCCCGCCCAAATAGCACAGCATACCATATGGTAAAGCAAAAACCAAGGCTTTTTTATCAACCAATATACCTTATGCCAAGCACTTATTATGCCAAAATAAGGTATAAAACTACACACAACAAAGGCTATATGTAATACCTTATTTTTACTCTTAATATTCTGTTCTTTACTCATAACCTTAATTTCTTTATTTATACTGAAATATATGAATTCTTTCAAAATCTCTTAATCCTTTAAGAGATTTATTTATAATGCGTTAATTATTAAGGGGTTATATGTGGTGACGTATATAGTGTAGTTGTGCGTAATTCAATCACGCCACGTTACCATCATCGCTTCAATTTCATCACCTAGTAATGGACTACCATAATTTTCAAACTTCATTTTAAGCGAAGGAAACACCTCTAATTCATTAGGGCATTGTATCAAAAATGGTAGTTGTCTTTTATCTTCACTAATCGAAAGGGCTCTTAAAATAAAGTCATTCAAATTATTTGGTTCGTCAGAAGAACTACGCACAACATTGTATAAATGTTCATTGCCGTGTTCATCGGTTATTTTAACTTCGTATTTCATATCAAGTTTATTTTTAAGTTCAAATTTTGTGTTTCAAAGTCGGCAACGCTATTTATACTTTGCCGTTATAAGTAATAAAACAAATATTATTCTAATTAATTTCTGTGATGGTACTTGCCATACACTCGTCCGTTAGCCACCATTTAAGGAAGCGTAACATCACACCAATGAGTTATTCCTTGACTATACACCATCCTATCATCAGGGTGTTCTACAAATTCAAACTGATTAGTTACAAAAACCCTTCGCCAATCAGTTCCATCCGTTATCAATATCCAACTACCTTGTTTTGGTAGATTTTCAGGTTTTAATTCTTGCCATTCCATAATAAAAACGGTGGCTAACAAAGTATATAGCACATAGCCCGTTAGCCATTTTTTAAACTATGTGCGGTTATTAATATTTGTAATTCTAATCAACATTTGTGTTCGGTTACTTGCCATATACTTACCGTTATAAAACATTTGCCCAACTACCATCGTAAATCATTCTAAATTTATTTTTACCTAAAACAAATCCACAACCATCTTTGATATAATATTTATTTTTTTCATTAACTTCGTCTTTTGTACCAAATAATGAAATGAATTTAGTTTTAGGTGGAAATCTTCTTATAATTTTTTTTTCTATTGATTCCATAATTAAAACGTTTTATAACAAAGCTTATAAGCAATTGCCTATCTGCGTTTGTTGGTTAATTGAACAGTATTTACAAGGCAACTGCTCATAGCCGTATCTCGTTAGCAAACATTTAAAAGCATACCTTCTAATGTCATTTTAATATCAAACATCACTTCATCTATAAAATCCATTGAATTATCTTTAATGAAAACCTCAATGTTAGAGTTTATAGGAAACTTTTTAACCATATAAACACCTTTTACTCTTTCAATGGCTTTTATCATATCGTCTTGCTTTAAGCCAGCATTAGTATAATCTTCATTGTGTAATATTAAAGATGTTTTTCTTGTGTAAGTTAGTCTTTTCATGATAAAAACGTTGCCTAACAATGTATATAGCAAATAGCTGTTAGGCTTATTTTTGTACTATTTGCTGTTATTAATTTTGTTGTTTATTTACTTTGGTTCTCGTTGGCTACTTGCCATATTACCAACGTTCATAATAATAACGAAATTAAATAAAAAATATTACACATTATAACTCTCCCTTTAAAAATTTAATTTCATCTCTTATTTGAGCTGCTTCTTCAAATGCTTCTTCTTTAATTGCTCTTTGAAGATTTTTTTCTAGTTGTGTTATTAATATTTCTGTAGATTTATGTACTTTAAAATTTTCTTCTTTATTGTGTGTTTCATAATCTTCTTCTGAAAATGGTTTTATTTTTGTTTCAATATTTTCTCCCTTCAAAAGATTTGCATGTTTTTCAGTTCCCTCAACAATAAACCCCCAATCCTCTAAGGTATTAATTATTTCACTTATAGACATTGGTCCACCATAGTACATATCTCCTTCACACACTTCTTCAATACCTATTTCAATTAACTGAGGATACCAGTAAGTAATATGTTGGTCAATCATAAAGTTCATACCTATATCCCAAGCTGATATACCTAAAGAATAATCATCAGATAAAAACTCAGTATCTCTATTAGAAATATTTTCTATAGATTCAACTCTTAATATAAATTCATTTTGTTCCATTTTTTTTTAATTTAAATTAAAAGCCCCCTCCCATTAAAAATGATTGGGGGCTTTCTTTAGACAAGAGAAATCTTAAATTTGTTTTACTTTATTTTTTGAACCTTTTGGTCTACCTCTACCTCTTTTTTTAGTATTGTCAATAATCATATTGTTTGTATTAGAGTTTTTTCTCTCCATTTCAAAATCAATAATTCTATTTAGATGACCAATCCAGTTTTCTCTACCAGTTTTCAATATTAAAGAGTCATCATCATCTCCATATATTGTATATAAATCAACTTCATAAGAGTAACCATTTAATTTTTCAAGTGAATTTTCAATGATAGGGTATTGTAGTTTAAGTTTTCCTTTAAATTTATTTACAATTTCTTCTGTTAAAAATCCTTCAAACTTTTCCATGTTAATTTCATCTGAAAGATGTTTTTGAATATTTAATTTTAAACTTCTAAAAGAATAATTGTTTAACAGTCTGTATACAATCTTTTCAACACCTTCTAATTCTCTTTCATTTTTATTTGAATCTTCTACAGAAGAGTTATTATTAGATAATTTATAATCTTTAAGATTGAAATCTACAAGTTTCAAACACTTCCCTAACAATCCTCCATTTAATTTTTGATACAAGCTAGAATCTTTTTTAACCATTCCAACACCACTAACAAAATCTTTTTCTATATATTCTTTAAAAGCTTTTTTCAAAGTTTTGTTTTTCAAAATTTTGTTCATCACTTTTTGTAATGTATTTTGAGGGGTATTGCTTATGCTCTTTAATTGGTTTTCATTCTTTACAAATATTATTTTGTAACCAAATTCAGCAACAAATCTAAGCATCTGATATATAGTGTCATGATTATTATGTATAAAGTCAACTTCTAAGTCAATCATTTCTGACAAATCACTTTTAACTCTATCTAAATCTTTCAACTCATAATGTCCACTAAGGGAGAGAAATATATTTTTATTATTCTCAAGTGCTTTAATTTCTTTTTCTTTCTCTTTGTACTTGTAAGAATTTTTTACAAAAGTACCTACTTTCACAAATTCTCTAACATAGATAGTTTTAATGTTTTTGTCTTTTTTTACATAATTTCTATTATAATTTCTTGGTGCTTTTGTTTTTTCAACCTCATCATAAAATGAAACTTCTGAATTAATTGGCTTTAAGAGTTTTTTAAGTTCATCTTTTAAAACTTTTGCATCAAAATTAACTTCCTGCCATTCTGAATTTTTATATGAAATGATATAAACATTTTTGCCTGAATTTAATAATGTTTTGTTTCTAGCAGTATTCATTCTGTCATTTACAGACTTGAAAATGAAAATTGAATTTCTTACATTGTTTGCATCAAAATCAACATTTACACCTGTGCATGTTTTTTTGCTCATTCTTAATGAGAGTGCATCAGAATTAAATTTATAGATTTTATAATTTTTATTTAATTCTCTCCCTTGTAAAGTCTTCAAATGTAGTGTGTCCATAAATAAACTTCTCAAATCTAAACTTAAATCATAATCATCTTTGATTTTGTCAAACAAATCAACTTTCTTTAAGAACTTACCTAGTGCATCTGTTGTGTGTGAAACTTTGAAAGAGTTAATAAAAAGTATTTTTTCAATTTTAGTTTCTTTTTTGTTGATAATACTTTTAACTTCTTTTATAAGGTCTTTTTCAACTTCTTTAATTCTTTTTTGAATAAACTCTAAGTTACTTTCAGTGTATTCAATTTCTTCTCTACTAGCTGACAGTGTTATTTCACCTGTTTCAAAAGTTAATACTGGATTGATGTATACAGTATCATAACTGTATGTATTAACACTCAAAAGAAAACTTTCTTTAATCCCTTTAAATTCTGGGGAGACTTTTCTGTTATCAAATTGATAAGGTATTCCATCTACCAATATAAATAGTTCATAAGAGTCTACATCCAAAACATCACTATATTGACCTTCTAAGATAGACCAATTATTTTTTTCAACTGCATGCTTTGCATTTACATTTTTTAGATTAGAAAATCCAACATAATTAGGTTTTGTTTTCCAGAATGTTGTTGCTTTTATGCTTTCTTTTTCAAAATCATAAATATCTTTTTGCTTGATAGGAACAATTATTTTAGTCCCAGTAGGCTCATCTGTTTCTTCTTCTGAAATAGGTATTAGATTTGTTGACTCTATACCAGTTTCATTCATTATAATTGATTGATATATATTTTTAATTCTTTTTCCTTTGTGGTCTGAAACTGTTTCAATTAAAAATTCATGACTATAAGCAAATGGAGTTTTAGCACCAATACCAAAACCTCCAGTTTGGTTGTTTGTATCTCTTTTTGTTGAACTACCATATTTCAAAAATACATTCTCAATTCTATCTGGACTGATACCTATTCCTTCATCTTGAAAAGATATGAAAGATTGTGCCTCATCTGTAATATACTCTTCCTGATATATAGATATAGTAATAGGAGAATCTTCTTTTCCTAACTCTCTGTTTGCATCTCTTGAATTGGATGCTACTTCTCTACATACTGCAGCAATTTTATTGGAGTACAATTTATCTCTCAAAATAGAAACAATCATTTGATTGCTTGTGTCTACTGTAAATTCTTTTGCTCCAACTACTCCTAGTGAATTTGAATTTGCATCTTCTTTTTTTAACTTCATCTTGTCTTGTTTTTAATTAATGATTTATTTCTCTCATTTATTATACGTATACTATTTCAATATTGTTACAATTTTTATCACTTTTTTAATAAAAATATTTCATAAGGTATATCAAACAATTCTTCATCTTCTATTTTTACAATAGGTTCAGTTATTACATTTTTAAACTTAAGAATCTTAAATCTAGATACATTTAATGAATCATATCCAAAATAAACAATATCAAATGGATTAATCAATACATAAGAATCAAATGCTTCTTCATTAACTATTTTTATCTCAAAATTATTTTGATAACCTTTTTCAAGGTTTATAGGTTTACCAAAATAAGTTTGTTCTTTTTCTAAACATAAACTATTCAAGTTTGTCTTAAATATTAGATTACCTCTTTTTGTAATGGTAAGTTCTTTTACTTTTTGAAATGCCTTTATTCCTTTGTTTTCAAATTTTTGCTTTGACTTAAGTTTTTCAGATAACATAATCAAAGATTGTGGACTTTCATTTACAGCTAGTAACTGTAATGCTTTTCTTAATATTAGTTTTGAGTATATAATTTCCTCATCTGTACCTTTAAAGAAGATAGATTGATTTCTTATATCAAAAGAATCACTTAAATAGTTTTTTAAATTTCTATCAAAAGAAGTAAATATATCATTTATTTTTTCTTGTTGATTGGTCTTTATGAAATCCAATATTAAATCAAAAGTTTCTGGAGTTATCTTTTTTGAAACAGTTTTTTTTTCACCATTAATAAAAACCATTATTTTATCTCCAATACGTATAGCTTTTACATCATTTTTTTTCTTAGTTATCTCCATGTCTAAATATATAAATTTGTTTCTCTTATTTATTATACGTTCATTGTTTCAATAATGTTACAAAAATATGAATTTTTTTTTTATTTTTTTTTGAAGGGGACGAGGAGGATGGTGAAGGTGACATCTGGATGAGGTTGTTTGTTATTAGAGGGGTATACGAGTTATTTTATTTAATTTCCATTTTTTTACAGAAAACTTTTTGTAAATTTTTGGAAATTAGATATTTTTTTTCGTATACCCCTCTCCAATAAAAATCGCTCCCTGACTCTAGGTGCTACTGGAACAACATTTCTCCAGTGCGACTCACAAAATATTGAGCATAAAAAAAGCGAACCTAAGAAGTTCGCTTGATATTATTGTATGTATTTTTATTATTATATTTTAACCATATTGCCTTGACAAAAAGTCATGTTTCCTAATTTTGTTTTATATCTTTCTTTATAAAACACATCTCCAAAAACTTTAATTTTATTTTTGTTTGTTACATTTTTTGAATTGACATGTAAAGACCCAGCAACTTTTATGTTATTGCCAAAAATAATTTTCTCTCCCTCTAAAGATAAATCTCCACCAAACAAAACATCATCTTCTATTATTATTACTTTTGATTTTATTTCAACATTTGTATAGAATTTAGAATTGTTATTTATTTTTATTTTTTTATTATTACTACTATTCACATCATTAAGATGAACTTCATATGCTCCAAAAGCATCTAGACCTATACTCAATTTAGTGTTTACATCAAAAAAAGTATTGTTGATATTATTTATCTCTTTTGCTAAATCAAAAGCAGTTTTTATAGACTCCACAAAAGTATAGTCAGATACACTTTTGAACTCATATTTCTTTAATAATTCAACAAAATATTTTAAATATAATTTCTTGGGCACTTGATTTGAAAATCCTTTGAACTCAAAAACATTTCCTATTTCTTTTTTTTCTTTATCAAGTTTAGCCTCCAAAGTTAAATGAGGCTTATTATATTTGTCTCTCAAAGAAAAAGCAACTGTATTTCCTTTTGAAATATTACTAGCATGATGACTTCCTATACAATGTTGCATAGCCTTTCCTTCTTCTATACAATCTTTATAAGTTATCAATTGGACCCATTTATAGTTTCCACAATCTAACACAACATTTTTATTTTTTAAACTTTTTGAAGTTTTTACAAATAAAGAATCAAAATATTCATTAGCTTCTATTAAAGCTGTTTTAAAATTATAATTATTTAAATTTACTTCTTGCACATCTCTTTTCCAATCAAGTATTCTACTGATTGAAACATCATCTTGAACTATCTTTAAAGAGAAGTTTTTAATTTGGTTTGCTATCCATATAGCATACTTTTTGTGCTTATTCATACAATAAATAGCCTCTTCTTCAGATAGTTTTATCTTTCCAACAATAGTATTAAATCTCTTATCTTTATATCTTACATTATTCATAGTTGTTGCTTTTATTTATTATACGTTCATTGTTTCAATAATGTTACAAAAATATGAATTTTTTTTTATTTTTTTTGAAGGGGACGAGGAGGATGTTGAAGGTGACATCTGGATGAGGTTTATTGTTTTGGGGGTATACGAGTTATTTTATTTAATTTCCATTTTTTTACAGAAAACTTTTTGTAAATTTTTGGAAATTAGATATTTTTTTTCGTATACCCCTCTTCATAATTTTTGAAATATACACGGCGTCACCAGGGCTGCAACCAAATTAAAAACTTATATGTTGGTCCGCGAAATATTAAACACAAAAAAAGCGAACCCTTTTGAGATTCGCTTATATTTACATAGGTTATATGTAATAAAAAACAATATAAGAAGCGACTAAGAGTGGCTACTGTCGAGCTTAATGGGTATTTCAAGGTTTCAGATTTCCACTCGGTACTACAAACCTTTTTTCCCGTCACTTCTCATATTATAAGATGTTATTACTTTTTAATTTTTTTTCTCATCTTATTTTTTAATCTATGAAATTTTACTCTACAATAATTTTCATCCATGTTTAATTTTTCTGCCATATCTTCATAGCTTAGTTCATGATAGCATCTAAGCATAACAATTTTTTGTTCAATTTCAGACAGTTGAGAAATAGCTTCTTGAAACTTTGTATTTTTTATCATTAAAGTTTCTTTAATAATCATTTGATTTTCAGGATTTAATCCATCTTCTAAAAGTTCAAAATGAGATTGTTCATTGTCTAACTCCAATCTATCATGTTGTTTTCTTTTTAAATCTAAAAAAGCATTATGAGCAACAGTTATAATCCACCCGCTAACTTTACCTGAACCTTTGTCTACATTAAAACTTTCAGCATTGTCTTTTATTTTTAACATTACATCAGATGCTAAGTCTTCTGCTTTTTCTTTGTTTTTAAACATGCCTAAAAATTTATAATAAACTGTTTTATAATATTTACTATAAAGTTCTCCAAAAGAATTTAAATCACCCTTTTTAATTTTTTCCATGATTAAAACATCTTGTAAGTCTTCGTTTTCTAGACCTTTTGCTATTGCTATTTTTTCTGCATTCATAATTTTGATTTTTAGTTAAACAATTTATTTATTATACGGATACTATTTCAAATTTGTTACAATAAAGATTATAAATTTTAACAAACTTGATAATCCCCATATTGCTATATTTAAATAAAAAAGCCATGCAAATATTCCATGTAAAACAACTTTGTTTTTACTAAATAATACTTCATGTTCAGTTTTAATTTTAGAATTTTGTTTTTCATCTTTCATGATTTTGTTTATTGTGTTTTATTTATTATACGTTCATCGTTTCAATATTGTTACAAAATTATAAAATTTTTTTTGACAGCAAGAACTGTTCAGGATGACTAGGATGACAGCAACAGTGTATAAGTTTGTGAGGGGGGTATACGATTTATTTTATCTAATTTCCATTTTTTTACAGAAATTTTTTTGTAAATTTTTGGAAATTAAATAGTTTTTTTCGTATACCCGCCACAACTAAAAGTCTCCCCCTTCAGGTATCCAGCAACATCTGAGCTGTTCAGGAATTCTTGGACATAAAAAAAACACAACCTTAAAAAGATTGTGTTTTGTAAATTTATTCACCCGTTAAATATGTTACTCATTTTCACTTTTTGAAATTTCTTTTACAAGCTCCAATAAAAACAATTTATCTACAACTTTTGGTTGATAGGGAGAGTTTGTATCTTTTTTGATTTTGTTACACTGTCCCATCATTGTTACTAATAGTAACTCAATATTATTTTTTATTTCTTCTTGTCTTCTTTTTCCAAAACCATTTACTTTTTCTAATTCACCTTCTACACAAGATTGATATAAATCATATATATTTTTAATCCTTAAAACAATATACAAATAAGCTGCTTTTCTTGAATTTATACCTGGCACTGACATTAGTCCAACTAAATCAAATAGAAAACTGTTATGCTTTTTTACATCTTCTTCTATTATTTTTTCTTTGCTTTTTAATATTTTTTTTCTTTCATCCATATCTTATTGTTTTCATTTTTGTTTATTTAAATTAACACCTATACAGGGAGAGAAAATGCAATTAAGCATTTTCTTTTTTTCTACCCTTATCTTTTTTGTAACCAGTCCAACCTTTCTTTTTAAGTTTTTTCAGTGCTTCTCCTGCATCACTACCTTTAGGTTGAGACCCATGAATTAACAGTGCAAAAGATTCATTTTGCTTGTAAGCATGAGTGTCATCATGGTCAATTTCTAAACCTAAGTTTTTAGCCTCCTCTTCTGAAAAAACAACTATAGCTTCTTTTAGATTATGCTCTTTAATGAGCTCATCTCTTCTACCTCCTTTAGAAGCATTAAGTTTGAAGTTTGTAGGAATTTCATCAATCCTAGCAATCCAAAATGGAAGTGCTTTAGTATAAGCATAAAACAATATCCCTGGAATGTCTTTTGAAACTTGTAGCCATGCATCAAAATATTTTTGATTAAAGAAGTCACCTCCAACATGTATTCTAATGATTTGAGTATTTTTAGGTATACTTCTTTTAATAAGTTCAACCATTTCATTGGTTTCTTTATTTTTAACTAAATCAAAGTTATGTTTTCTTTGATTATAAGTTCCAGTATACAAAGCTTCTTGTGAAGCTGAAAAACATCTAAATTGTGTGTGCTTTCCATCTTGTATAGTTCTCTTTCCTGTTTTTTCATTTAAAACAGCTTTAGATAAACAATCATGTGCAAAGGGACAACTCCAACCTGATAGCAAACTTATAGTTTGTATGTGATTACCTAATTTTGAATTACCTTTACTAAATTTTAACTTCTCCATGTTTTTATATTTTTTGATTCATTTATTATACGTTCAACGTTTCAATATTGTTACAAAATTTTGAATTATTTTTTTATTTTTTTTGAGAGGAGATGAGGAGAATGGCGAAGGTGACATCTGGATGGGATTGTTTGTGATGGGGGTATACGATTTTTTTTATCTAATTTCCATTTTTTTACAGAAAGTTTTTTGTTTTTTTTGTAAATTTTTGGAAATTAGATATTTTTTTTCGTATACCCCCCTTCATAACATTTGAAATACAGACGGCGTCACCAGGACCAGGCCAGGTTAAAAACTTACATATTGGTCCGCGAATTTTTAAACACAAAAAAAAGACGACCCTTTCGAATCGTCTTTTTGTCTAGACTAAATTTACAGATTATTTTAAATTACCTCTTCCTCTTCTTCTGATTTTAGAAATTCATTTTCTGTTGGTAAGTTATTTAAATCATAAGATTTCATTAATTTAATTGGATAGTATTCAGAATCATCCTCTTTTTTAAGTTTAAAAAATCTATCTTTTTTTGTTAAGGGTTTTTTGTTGAAACCTTTGTAAACTTCAAAAGTTTCTTTATCCAAATCAATTAGATATGTCCATTCACAAAATAAACTATCAGAAGCAAAGTTTTCACTATTATTAATTTTATCTACATTCCCATATACAATTTCATATAAAATATTAGAAGCAGTATCTCTACTAAGATATGGTCTTTTACTAAAGGGGTCATCTTCCTTGCTTAACTCTTCAAGTTCTTGATTTGTGAAAAAAGAAATTTCATCTAACATTTGAACAAAACTATCAATTGATAAATTTTTTAATGCTAAAAAACTTTTAATATTTTCTCTTGCCCATCCATCATTTTCTTTTTCAGTTAACAAATTGTTTTTAACTTCTTTGTTGTTTGTTAGTAATCTTGCAAAACTTAAAACATTTAGCCCTTGACCTGATGGATATCCATCCCATTGTCCATATTGTGCAACTTTTGTTTCACCTTTACTAATTACCATTGTTAAATTTCTTGTTCCCATTTCCTTATATTTTTTGATTCATTTATTATACGTTCAATGTTTCCATTTTGTTACATATTTACGTAAAAAATGACATAAAATAATCATTTAAATTAATTTTAAAATGAAAATGATTTAATAAAATAAAAATTAAAATACTAAAACTAACTAAAGCATCAAAGAATCTATAATATATATTCTTTTTAGGTATCAATGAAAATAAAATGAAAAATAAAAATATAGGCCATTGTGAAGATAAAAGACCTACAATGGCCCAAGCCAAATATAAAAACATGAAAAATAAAAATGATTTATCTTTTTCTGTATAAAGTGATAATGAATCTTCACTTTTATGTTTAACTCTTAGTTTTAATAAAAAGTTGTGTACTTTTACCAATTCTACTAAACAAATAATTTCCCAAATTATTCCTAAAATCCCTAATACATAAAATGCATTTGCCATAATACGTTTTTTTTATTTATTATACGTTTAATTTTCCATTTTGTTACAAAGTTTCTAAAATAAATTTCATTAACTTTTTATCTTTATCTAATTTTTTCTCTAGGAGTTCCTTTAAATTAGTATTATATATTCCAAAATTTAAAGCATTGTAAGCTAAAAATAAATTTTTATCAGAACCATTATGTTTAACAACTTCTCCATACTCATTAATGTATTCCAATCCACTATTAGCTTCCAAATCATATCTTTCTTCTGCAGATTGTATTATCTTTTTTGAAAAACCTATTTTTTCTCCAATAGAAGATATTTTTCTTTTTGTTACTTTAATTTTTGATAACTCTTCAAAGTTTTTTACTATATCACATGATTCATCAATAAAGTTTTTAATTTCCAACAAGCTATTGATAATATCTGCTTTAACTATAGAATCAACTTTTGAGTGTTTGAAATGTTTGATATTAAAATCTTTTGTAGGAACGGATAGACCATTAGAGCATACAAGTCTATAAAAACCAAATTCATATCTCATAATAGAACCGCCATCATAAGAGTTCCAAACGCTTATTTTTGGAAGTATACCTTTTACACTTTCTGTTTCTTTTCTTTGTTTAATAATATAATCAACATAGAATTTTGATTTGTTTATCACTTTTATTTTTCTAATGTATTCAACATTTATTTTTTTCAAATAATCTTCTATTGGTTTAAAAACAACAGAGTTCTTAACTAAATTATATCTTGATGAACAAAAATTTAACAAATTATTATTCTCATCAATAATAGCATGGTCAAACCCAGGGGGAAAACTTAATTTAGGGAGAATTTCTGACATTTTGATTTTTCTCACATCCTTATATAACTCTTTATCTCCTTTAGATTTCATATCTTTTTTAATTTAATTCAACACTAGCAAGTTTCATTAAGTCTTGCACAAAATTATTCATTGACTCTTTATCTGCACTTTTTTCAAATGTATCATCTAAAGAATGACATAAAGCCCAAGAATCACAATAACCTCTACTTAATGCAGATTTCATATTTACATCATCCAAAATTCCAATGCAACAAGCTTTTATTCCGTACCTTCTAGCATTCACACTTTCATTATAAGGAGTTCCAACAACACCAACCTCTTCTTTATTTAATTTTTCTTTTATCTCTTTATGAAACTCTGAATCTTTTAAAATTCCTGAAACCCAAAAATTCTCCCCCTGAGCTGTGAGTTCTAAAGCATACAATGTTAAATTTTCTTCATCTCCATAAATTCCTGATTTAATTTCTTTAATCAACTGATTCATTCCCCTACCACCAACTTCTTCACAATCTGTAAATCCTACAGAAATATTCTTTGTCAACTTACCCTCTTGTTCTAGTTTTTTTAATCTAATACACAAATCTATAAGATTACAAACAGATGCAGTATTATCTTGACAGTTTTCTGAATTAGAGTTTGCAATATCGTGGTGAGCTGTGAAAATTACAGTTTCATCTGAATCTTTAGCTTTAAAATCAACCATAACATTTGCAAGCTTCAAACTTTCTTTGTCAAAAGTATTTTCATTATGTGTGTGAAATGGAATAAATCTAAAAGTAACACCCTCTAAAGAAAGTGTTTCCATTATATCTCTTAACCTATTTGTAATAGGGTTTAAATAACCAGATGCAGAATGACTATCATTTCTAATACTTTTACACATCTCATACAAATAATAATAACCCTTATCGCCACTTTTGTTTTCAGGGGTATTATCTTTTAAGTTCTCTTCTTTTGTTTCCATGTTATTTATTTTAAAGCAAATTTAAATGATTTTTTTTAATTAAAAAAACTTTTTTAATTAAATTATTTACTTGTTTTAATTATTATACGTTCATTATTGTAATATTGTTACAAAAAAAATCATTTTGTAATTTTTTTACAGCAAGATTTAATCAGGATGACAGCAACAGTGTGTAAATTTGTGAGAGGGGTATACGATTTATTTTATTTAATTTCTATTTTTTTACAGAAAGTTTTTTGTAAATTTTTGGAAATTAAATATTTTTTTTCGTATACCCTTCATTCATAATATTTGAAATATACACGGCGTCACCAGGACCAGGCCAGGTTAAAAACTTATATGTTGGTCCGCAAAAATTTAAACAAAAAAAACGAACCCTAAAAAGGTTCGTTTTTTTTGTTTAAATGACATTTTTTTTTCAAAAAGGACAATCAACCTCTTTTATTTTTGTAAGATGTTTTCTAAGTTTGGTTAAGGAATTAAACTTCCCTTTAATACAATACCCAATAGAACCAGAAACATAAGTTTGTTTTATCTGACGACCAGTTTTGATATTAAAGCATTTGCCACATGATGTCCACTTATATTCTGGAGCAAAATCTAATTCAAATTTTAGGGTATAAGTCTTTGATATCGAATTCATTATTCTTAAGTAAAGTTACATCTATCAACGAGTTA
>Ga0102945_1000276_pt1 | contig 15919 bp, 12 predicted proteins | sample SalPonred_H2O_MG_FD_78207 | JGI IMG/M metagenome (GOLD analysis project Ga0102945, IMG submission 78207) | Salt pond water microbial communities from South San Francisco under conditions of wetland restoration - Salt Pond MetaG R2_restored_H2O_MG ...
CACCGCGTGCAGGTGAAGCAGACTTCATCGTGGCCAAGCATCGCAACGGCCCAACCGCAACGATCACCGTTGCCTTCCAGGGTCACTACTCGCGCTTCGTCGACATGGCGCAGTCCTAGTTGTTGATTCCAATTACAGATGCGAATCCCGAATCGATTCGCATCTATCGGTCTCTAAATCGCCATATTTCAAATATTTGGGACATTCACTTTGGGTGGATCCGACTTCGGCCGCCTCAGATTCGCTCAGTGCACTGACGACGTGCCACGATTCGGATGCATGTTGCAGGCAGAGTGTCCAACGAGTTTTGGTATCGGGCAGCGAGACAGGCAGATGTGTACTCAGAGGTGGCGCGGGTCATTTGGAGAGTTCACAGGGGTATTTGACGCAGACTGAAAAGGTTTACTGGACCTCGCTGCGCACCGTTTAGACGAAACCATTGCTTGCTAGGTGTTTGAGCCTAAGAAACGGAGCCGGAGAGGGAGACCCAGCGACGGGGGTTCACCGGGAATCCCTCTGCGGCAACAGGACAATTCAAGCACCGTGACGGCAAGTTGACCAGTCCTTGCTCGGTCACATTTGAAATGCTCACTAGCTTTGCACGTGCTCCCAACATTGCTACGACTTCAGTTGATGGTTCATGTGCTTGTTTCGAGTAGTGGGAGATGAGTTAGGGCTTGTAGATGACAACTTCGCAGCCTGCGTGAGCCTCCAGGAGTGGCCTTAGAGTTGAGTCGTCTTGAGTGCATAGTGCAATAGAACGGATAGTGGCTGGGTTCATCGCCATCAGTAGGTCCCTGCTGAAGAGGCACTGGCCCATGACGGGCATACCTAAGCGGCGAGCCTTAGCTTGCACGGCAATGATGTCTCGGCCAGTGATCTCGAAGGTTCGTTTAGACGCGACGCGGGTTGCTTCACCTAGGACGATCAAGCCATCCAGGTAACGCGGGGCGTTCGTGGAAGTAACACGAACCAGCGGGAATTCCTCAATGAGTAGGCCACCGATTTGCTGCCAGTACCAGCGAGTCATAGGAGTTTCGTGTTTGCTCACACTTTCACGATAGGGCTTCTTCTAGGGATCTACTTCGAGATCGAGGTCGCCACAGTCGTGGCAAACAACAAGTGGGGGTTCATGGAGGGACTCTTGTGGAAGAAATACAGCAAAACCCGCGGCAATATCGGTTGCGCACATCTGACATTTCATGGGTGACGTTTCAGACATGTATCCAGCATCGTGCAGGGGAGTAAGTGTTTCAACAGGCACACTTGTGCCCTAGGTCTATCCCCCGTTCTTTCTTCGCGTGGCGCCAATTGGGTTCATGGCAGGCGGCGTAATCAAACTCCTTTGACCGGAAACTCGTGTTCAGCAATTGGGCCTCGCTCAGAGCATTGGGCCACGTTCCCCATCTGCCCGGTTAGGTAGTGTCTCCGAATAGTTGGACGAGGGGAGTTGGCACGTGATTTATCTGGACGCAAATGCCACAACCCGCCCCGCAGAAGGTGTGCTGTCGGCCCTCGTGGATGGATCAACACGACTGATGGGGAATCCGTCAAGCGCTCACCTACTAGGTCGGGAGGCTGCCAGGGCGATCGACCTCGCCAGGGAGAGTATTTCATTGAGACTGGGTTCTGACGACCATCGAGTGGTCTTCACATCGGGTGCGACGGAGTCGAACAATCTGGCGATTCACGGGCTGTGGGCCAACACCCGCAGCATGGTGACCCCCAGGAACACGGTTCTTGTAGGTGCTACTGAGCACCCATCGGTGATGGAACCGATCAAGGCCCTCGAGAAGCAGGGCGCAATCGTGAAGACGGTTCCTGTGGACTCCACAGGTCAGGTGCAACCCGAGGTACTGAAGAAACTGCTGAATGATCAGGTACTGCTCGTCGCCGTCATGGTCGCCAACTCGGAAACCGGGGTGATTTCACCCGTAAGGGCCTTGGCTAAGGCTTCTCATGAAGTGGGAGCCTGGTTTCTCACGGACGCGACCCAGGCCGTCGGCAAGATCCCAGTATCGGCCGCTGAATTTGATGTGGATTTGATGTCGATCTCTGCGCACAAGTTCTACGGTCCCAAGGGCGTGGGAGCACTGCTCTTGCGTCGTTCACTTAGGCTAGGGCCTCAGATGCTCGGAGGCGGTCAGCAACAGGGGCAGCGCTCCGGCACTTTCAATACCGCCGGCATCGTGGGGATGGCTGCCGCCTGCGACTTGATTCCCGGTCTGCTGGAAGGCGCAAGCGAGGTGAAGCGACTGCGCGACTACTTCTGGTCCTCCCTCGAACGGAATATCTCCGGCCTGGTCCTTAATGGCTCAGGGGCACCCCGCCTGCCCAATACCGCGAACATTCACTTCCCGGGATGCGATGCCGAGGCACTCATGGCGGGCATGCCTGATGTCGCCTGCTCCGCAGGAACGGCGTGCCACGCCGGGGCCCCGGAGCCGTCACAGGTTCTCCTCGCCATGGGCCTCAGTAGAGAAGCAGCGGGGGAGTCGCTCAGATTCAGTCTCTGTGCCGATACCACCCAGGAAGACGTCGAGATTGCTGTCAGACGGGTGGTAGATGCTGTGAAATACCTACAGGAGATATCGGATCGGGGGGAGAGAATTCGTGGCTGACCTGAGCAGGGCATGCGAGCGGACTTTCGCCCGCCATGAGACGTTCCACCCCCGGTACGGGTGGTTCCGCAAGGCCGCTACCGCGGCGGCTCAGGACCCGAGCATGTTTCTGCGTGAAGACGCCACGGTCGAACTTGGCGTGGGCAAGAACATGGTGAAGGCCATCCGCTTCTGGGGTCAGGCCGCGAAACTCATCTGCGAGGTTCCTAACCCCGAGCGCCCCCGAGTCCCGCTGGTAGCCCCAACCCGAGCAGCCGTTGCCCTCTTTGACGAAACTAGAGGCGCCGATCCCTGGCTGGAGTTGCCCGGCACGCTCTGGTTACTCCATTGGCTGCTTCTGCGCCCCCCGTGCCTGCTGCCCGTGTGGTGGGTGACCTTCAACGGGTTCAATGGTGTGGAGTTTGTGGAAGAGGATCTCTTGAGCCTCGTGGCGGACGAGATCACGACGGCTGGATGGGAGCAGCCCACCCCGTCATCCATCCACAAGGACATCTCGTGCCTAACGCGCACCTACTCCTTCAGTGACGAGGGACGGCAAGGGTTCGACGACCTACTCGACAGCCCGTTACGGGACTTGGGACTCATAGAGCCCGTGTGGGGTGAGCGGTCCCGGCACCGCCTTGTGCCCGGGTCCAAGGCCACACTCCCGGATCTGGTACTCCTGTACGCAGTTCTTGACTGGGTTGCTGTGTCCGAGGAGACCGCCTCAACTGTCGCCATCACAAGAATCCTCAATGAGCCGGGCTCGCCGGGGCGCGCGTTCAGGCTCACCGAATCTTCTTTGTTGGACGCGTTGAAGCGTGCGCTCCGTGATGTCGATGTTGCCAGCATCACGACTGCGGCTGGCTCCCTTCGTCTCGCGCTCGCCACCGATCCTGGCGCCGCGAGCCAGAAGGCACTCGCTGGCTACTACGCCCACGCCGGCTCAAAACTTCGGCTGCCCATCACAGAACCCGAAGTACCGGCCGACTTCTCTCAAGGCATGTTGGTGATGGCATGACTCAGATGCTTGCCGACCTTATTACCCCGGCTCACCGGTTCACTCGATCAGCAAACCTGGACAGAGACGCGGGCCAGCCATCCCTCGCCGGGTACCAGCCCACTAGCTCAGCGCTGGAGGCCACACGTCGCGTCATCACCGCACTGATTGACACTGCAGCCCACAAAGCTATCTCCATCACAGGCCCGTACGGCACAGGCAAGTCCACACTGGCCGTCTTCCTGAGCGCACTACTTGGCCCCAGTGGCTCCAGTCGTATCGAGGCAAGGCGCATGCTCCAGGAACGGGCGCCCGACACAGCACACCTGCTTCAGAGACTCCCCAAAGAGACCGAGGATGCGGGCGTATTTTTGCTCCTTGCCACGGCCCGACGCGAACCCGTAAGCAGCACCCTTGAACGAGTTATCCGCACCGCACTCAAGGACCTACCCGTCGGTCTGAGACGAAAAATCGAGGGCCATCTCGATTCAGGGCCACGAGGCGTCGTTGAAGCGGTGGAGATCATCGCGACACATCGTCCAACTTTGATCATCATCGACGAACTCGGCAAGAACCTTGAGGAATTCGCGCATAACGGAAACGCCGCCGCAGACCTGTATGCCCTGCAGGAACTTGCTGAATGGGCGCAAGGAGCCGACAGTCGACTAGTACTCGTCACGCTTCAGCATCTTGCATTCGCGGACTACGAGAGGGATAGGACGCGTGCACGCGAATGGCACAAAATTCAAGGACGCTTCCTCGATCTGCCATTCACGGACAGTGTCGATGAACAGCATCAGCTCATTTCGACTGTCTACGAGCACAGCATCGACATCTCGCGTTGGGTAGCCGAGACGGACAAGGCCCTCAAGAGAGAAGGACTCAGCTCGCTAGTGCACTGTGAAACAGCTAGCCTTTACCCGCTTCATCCTGTCACGGTTGCAGTCCTTCCGGAGATCTGTGCACGGCACGGACAGAATGAACGCACCCTTTTCTCATTCCTTGCCGGCCCCGATTCGCTAGGCGTTCCAACGTGGCTAAATGATCAGCCACTGAGGGCACAATCCTTGCCGTCGGTGCGTCTCGACCGGGTGTGGGACTATTTTGCTGGCACGTCGACTACCGCCGCCGCAGCAACGATCGACGCGGCCCGGCTTATGGAAATTCAGGCGCGGATCCGCGACCACGCTGGTTTGAACAATCCTGACCTTCGTGTCCTGAAAGCTATCGCTGTCCTCAATCTGGTGGCCGATGGAGGGCAGTTCCGGGCAAGCAAGTCCATCGTTCGACTCGCCTGCACCGATGGGCAACAGGGCACCAAGACGGCGGCTGAAGTGGACAAGACGATCGCCCGCCTTGAGACGCAAGGCCTCATTACCTATCGAGGCGTGTCAGATGAATACCGCGTCTGGCAAGGATCTGACTACGACGTCACTGCTGCCGTGGAACTCGAGCGGAGTCGAATCGCTGACTCATCGGCGGCCTCACTACTTCAGGGTTTTCGGCCGCTGCAACCAGTTGTTGCAGCGAGACACAGTCAGCGCGTGGGTGTCCTGCGTGCTTTTGGTCGCACCTTCTATGACGCCACGGAAGGGAAACTCCCACAAGTGGATGGCCAAGATCTCGACGGTCTCGTTGTGATTGTGCTTGAGCCAAACATCGCGAAGGTCCTTCCAGACGGGATTCTTGACTTGGCTGAACGCGTGCCTGTCGTCATAGGAATTCCCGAAAACCCCGCTTTAATCATTGACGCCGCTGTGGATGTTGGCGCTCACGCCGATGCGCTGCGTCGCGCCAAGAGTGCAGGTGCGGACTGGGTTGCGTTGCGCGAACTTCGTGAACGGCATGCTGCAGCGACAGTGACGCTCGATCACATCGTGGAGCAACAGTGCGGATCCACGAGCGCATCGGTGCGCTGGTATCGCGTTGAGAACGGCAAGGCCACGCTGGTTCGAGGCAAGCGCACTCTGTCATCAGTTCTCTCCAACGTGTGCGACGACAGGTACCCTGCCGCGCCTCTCGTACGCAACGAGATGCTCGCACGACGCTCACTTACGTCGCAGGGTGCGCGCGCCCGCAGAGAACTCCTCACCGCCATGATCGAAAACCCCCACGAGCCTCTACTCGGTCTCGAGGGGTACGCACCAGAACGAGCGATGTATGAGGCTCTACTCGCGAAGCCGGGAATCCATAAGGCCAGGCAAGGAGTGCTCGGTTTCGGCGCCCCTAGGCGGAATGACACCTTAAACTTCGGGCCCGCTTGGCAAGCCATTGAGGATGCACTAGTGGCATCCGAGGGTGAGCCGGATGGCATTCAGTTGGATGGGTTGTACCGCAGGCTCATGGCCCCTCCTCTTGGTCTCAAAGAAGGTGTCATCCCAGTAGTTCTCATCGCGACACTGCTCAGCAAGGCGGACACCGTGGCTATCTTCGAGACGGGCACGTTCGTTGCTCGGCTCACCGCTCCCATCATGGAGCGTCTCATCCGGAATCCGGAGTTGTTCACCTTGCGGCAGTACCCGTTGAACGCTTCCCGGGGCGCAGCGCTCCAAGCCATCGCCGAGACCCTCAAGATCGACGCGATCGCTCCGCCAGGAACACGAAACGCTGCCACCGTGACTGTCGTGTCTGGGTTGCTGTCTCGGATCCGCAGCCTGCCTGAGTTCTCCCGACAGACCCGGACCCTGCCTGAGACGGCACTGCAAGTGCGCGACGCACTGACTTCCGCGCGAGACCCCGAAACGCTCCTGTTCGACACCTTGCCGCACGCATGCGGCACCAAACTGAGCGACCCACCGACCGCGACGGAGATTAAGCATTTTGCCAACGGACTAGATGACAACATGTCGGTGCTGAGTGAGGCCTACCCCGCACTCCTCAGCCAGGCTTGGGAGTCCGTCGCGACTGGATTCCAGGCACCATCCGCGGCGCTGCGGACAAACGTGCAGGGTCGCCTAGATCACATGAGAGGTCGTCGCTTCGATCCGGCCATCGACGCCCTCATCTCCGCCCTCACGGACCCGAGCCTCAGTGACAACGATTGGATCGAATTCGTTGCCATGCTGATAGCCGGCAAGCCGGCTCCGGCGTGGAGCGACGCTGACGTTGAGGTCTTCACTGCTAGGTCAACGGAGATGACCGAGCGCATACGCCGCCTCGAAGCCGTCACGTTCGACTCGAGCAAGCCCCAGACCCGATCAACGCCCCTGCGGGTCGGAGTCACTCGCGCAGATGGCGCAGACACCTCCCGAGTCGTCTGGCTCGACACCGCCAGCAATAGAGCGCTCGAAGACATCGTCACTGCCGCCCTGGAGCGAGCGGAAACCGAACTCGGGACCGCAGGTAGAGAGGCACTTCTTGCCCGGATTGCCATGACGGTGTTGGCTGATAGCAGCGATATGGATCAGACGACCCCCGTAGAGGAGACTGCATGAGCGGCGGTACCCACCACATCATGGGCATCTCAGGGGGCAAGGACTCCTCGGCTCTTGCCATTTATCTCCGGGACAAGGTGCCGGATCTGACGTACTTCTTCTGTGACACAGGGGCCGAACTCCCAGAGACCTACGAGTATCTGGCCCGGCTTGAGGCCTACTTCGGTCGCCCGATCATCCGCCTTAACTCTGGACGCGACTTCGACCATTGGCTCGACGTATTTAGGGGCGCGCTGCCGAGCGCAACAATGCGCTGGTGTACCCGCCAAATGAAGATCAAGCCTCTCGAAGACTGGATCGCCGATGAGTTTGGCGACGATCAAGTCATCTCGTACGTTGCCATTCGCGCAGATGAACCTCAGCGGGAAGGGTACTTGTCAACCCGATCCAACATCACCGTTAAGTATCCCTTCCGAGAGGACAACATCGACAAGGAAGGCGTCTTCAAGATTCTGCAAGACTCTGGAATAGGACTGCCCGCCTACTACGAATGGAGAACCCGATCCGGCTGTTACTTCTGCTTCTTCCAGAGAAAGGCGGAATGGGTGGGGTTAGCCGATCGCCACCCCGACCTGTTCGCTCGCGCTGTCGAATATGAAGAGAAGGCAAATCGAAATCACGGTAGCTACGGATCAGCAAAGCCGTATACATGGGCACCAAACGAGGCGCTACCCGTATTGCTGGATCGCAAGGATGAGGTTTTAGCTAAGCACGAAGAGGCACTCGCCCGCGAAAAGCGAAAGCGTCGCAACCTTCCCCTCCTTCAGGTCATTGACGATGCCTTCGCATCAGACGATGACTCCGATGGAGAAGGTTGCCAGGTATGCCATGTGTGAGCGGGGATAGTCATGGGTATACGGGGGGCCCTCGACCAGATCAACGAGGACGGCATCTATGAAATTCCGTATGACGATCTTGTCGGCCAAGTCCTCATCCCGGCTTGCTCGAGGTCAAGTGCGATAAACATCAGTTCGGGCTATTTCACCTCAGAGTCACTAGCTCAGATTGCACCCGGCCTTGCCGCATTCATCAACGACACCACAGGTCAAGTCCGTCTGCTTCTCAGTCCGTCACTGAATGCGGAGGATGAGTCGGCGATACGCGAAGGTACAGAGAGCCCCCAGTCTGTGATCGATCGCGTAAGCGCTCAACTGCTCGAAGGTAGTGCACTCTCTCCCTCTGCTGTTGCACGTCATGCCGCTGAGTGTCTTTCGTTTTTGCTTGCATCTGGTCGCCTTGAATTGCGTTTTGTCCTCATGGACGCCGGCATGTACCACAAGAAGTATTGGATTTTCGGAGATGACGACGACGTAGTTGTGGTTCACGGCTCAGGCAATGTCACTGGCCGCGGGCTTCTGGTCAACGGTGAGCAAATGGCGGTGGAACGCACCTGGACGGGCGCACCCTCAACACTGCGAGTTCGGCGTCTGCAAGAAACCTGGCAAGCGGAATGGCAGAACCAGCGCGAGCGCTCAATCACCGTCGAACCGTTAGCGGCGCTTCAGGTGCTCAAGAGAATGGAGTCCCGTCAGGCACCCACGGCGGAAGATTTCCTGCGTGCGTGGATGGAAGACGACACCGCCGGGCTGGCGGGGATCACCATACCCAGCGCGCTTCGTCCTCTTCCACGTTTACGAATCCCCGCAGGACTCGAGTGGCAGACGGGGAAGTATGCGCATCAAGGAAGAGCTGTCGAAGCATTTCGCAATGCTGAAGACCGCGGCGTACTGGCAATTGCCACGGGTGGCGGAAAGACGCGCACGTCTCTAATTGCTGCCACCCTTATCCAGGACGAATTTCCGGGACCATTCCTGCTAGTGGTTCTTGTCCCGACAGCACCACTCGTAGCCCAATGGGCTAACGACATTCGATCTTTCGGGGTTGAGCCACAAATTCCGAAAACCATGACCCCTGCACAACGACGCCCATGGGTTGAAGAAGTTGCTATCCGCCTAAGCAGTGGTCGCAAGCGCACGGAAGTTCTCCTGATGACGCCAGAATTGCTGCTGTCTGATGCGGCGGTGATGTCTCTGATTGAGAGAACACCTCCAAGCACGAAAACCATGCTTATCGGCGACGAGATGCACGGGCTCGGCACGGACCGATTCCTTGCATCCGTGCCGTCACGCTTCGATGCACGGCTCGGTCTATCAGCCACACCTGTAAGGCAGTACGACCCGGACGGCACGGATCGGCTATTCGACTATTTCGGACATAGTGTCTTCGAGTTTGATCTGAAAGAGGCGATCGAAGCACAGTGTCTCGTCCCGTACGACTACTTCATCCATGTCGTCGAACTGACTGAAGACGAGTTTGACGAGTACAAGCGCCTTACGGCGCTTCTAGTGAGAGCTGGATCATTCGATAAGGACGATGGTCGGTCGGCCGATGGCAACTCGCGCGTTGAGCAACTCCTGCGCCAGCGTCGCGCCATCCTGGAGTACGCGTCTCTCAAACTCGATACTCTTGAGACGATACTCACGGACATTGGACCAGCCAATATGGCCCGTACGCTCATGTACGCAAGCGCCAAGGCCCCACCGCGAGGGCGATCACGTCAAATCGAGGACCTAAACAGGCTCCTTGATAAGCACCACGTCGTTTATCACCAGTTCACTAGCGAGGAGTCATCAAATCCACGTGAATCGCAGGAACTCCTGCGGCGGTTCGGCACTGGCGACTATCAGACCCTCACTGCGATGAAGGTTCTGGACGAGGGCATCGACGTCCCTCAGACTGACACCGCGTTCATCCTCGCTTCCAACACAGTTCGCCGCGAATGGGTTCAGCGAAGGGGACGAGTCCTTCGAACGGCGGATGGCAAGACAAAGGCCACTCTGCATGACTTCCTCGTTGTGCCGCCGGATCGCGAAGACCCCGTCGGCAAGAACTTGATGCGAGGCGAGATCGAGCGAGCCGAAGCCTTCATGGCCCTCGCGGCCAATCAATGGGAACCAGATGGTCCACGCGCCACTTTGCGCGAGTGGCAGTTGTAAGGGAGAGGTTATGGCAGGAGTAGGACAGCAGGCGCTTGCGCAGGCGATGGTGGACGCGCTTGCGGCACTTGACGAAAGACAGTCCGGCTATTCGGAAGCTGTCGGCACTGCCATCGTCAAGATGATCAGCGAGCAGACGCTGCACGGCACGGAAAGTGCGCAGCGTCAGTCAATTAGCAGCCAGATAAGCGCGCTGGTAGATGCGTTTCCTCGACTTCGGGGTCAGGAGTAGTGAGATGAAACTAATCTCCGCCAAAGTCAGTAACTTTCGTCGCATCCACAATGGTGAGTTCAGGTTCTCAACCGACCCCACGAGGCCCCTAAGCATTGTGCGAGCCGAAAACGGCATGGGGAAAACGACGCTGCTGCTCGCCCTGTCGTGGGCCCTGTTTGGTGACTACGCGATTCCGAATGATGACGCTGCGAAGCGCCTCATTGACGCCGACTCACCAATCGGCACCCCCATCACGGTGCAAGTCACTGTGATCTTTGAACATGAGGATTCGGAGGGGAACACAAACGAGTATCAACTGGACCGTTGGATTACACAAACCCGCACTGGTCCACAGGCCCACGAAGTCACGCATGGAGCCGGCGGCGCCACACTCTCCCGCCGCATGCCGGGTAGAGGGTCAGAGTTCGAGCCGATCGACGAAGCCGCCCTAGCGAAGTTCCTTCCCCGCCAGCACATGCGGTTGTTCTTCACAGATGGTGAAGATGTGGAGCATTTCATCGCCGGCTCTAAGGAACTCAAGACCGCTAGACAGGGACAGGTTCATGACTCTATCCGTTCCCTTCTGCCGATTGAGGACGTGGAGAAGGCCGAACGTAACGTCGATGCGGTCATGAAGAAGTTGCGTCAGGCAGCGTCAAGAGCGGCTGGAAGCGAAGTCGAGCAGGCCGCCAACGCCCTCGAACAGGCGGAGAAGGAACTGTCAGATCTCGAAGAGAAGCGTGACGCCTGCGACCGCCGAATCGTTCTCATGACGACGCAGCGGGATGAATGGGAACACCGTCTTGACGAAATCCGCACTCATGGGAATCTTGAAATGCTTCAAAAGCAACTGCGATTCGTTGAGACCCGCCTCACAGAGCTGCAGCAAGTTCAGGATCAGGCGCTCACATCACTGCGAGACTTGATGCGAGATGAAGGCCTCTCATGGGGGTGTATCGAAGAGACCCTGAATTCGGGCATGGCGGTCCTTGATGATCTTGAACTCAAGGGGATTATTCCCGGGCTGTCCATTGAAGTGCTTCGCGACCGTCTCGACATAGGTGTCTGCATCTGCGGGGAGAGCCTCGCATCTGGTGAAGAGCAAACGAGGCATCGTCGCGATCACATTGAAGAACTCCTCAAAACCAACTCCGACTTAAGCGCGGAGCGGAACAGTCTTACCGAGTTGATGCACATCACACGCCAGGCGAGGCGCCGGCAAAGACAGCGAGTTGACGAACAGCAAGATGTATTCACAATTAAGGAGCAGCTGCTTCATGAGTACGCCGACGCCCGGCAGAAAATCACTGAACAGCGTGCCGAGCAGAAGCGTCTTGAGGATCAGCGCGCGCTCATCGATGAGGGAGAGGTGGGGCAGCTGACACAGAGAATCGCGAAAGTGAAGGAGGACCTCAAGGAAGAGACTCTGACACTTGGCTCTCTGCGGGTGAATGTTGACCATGCCGAAAAGGAGCGCGCCGCAAGAGAAGCCTTTCATGAAGAGCAGAAACGAAATCAAAATCAGGATGCGCGCCTTGAAGCTGAACTACTCGTGGCGCAGGACATGCAGCGAGTCCTACGTTCGGTTCTCAACACTCTCAAGACCGACACCGTCAGAAGAGTTGCTGATCAGATGTCAGAAATTTTCCTTAGCATCGTGGGGTCGGATGGGGCAGGTGGAACGTCTGTCATCGCCGGTGCTTCGATTGATGAGAACACGTTTGACATCAAGGTGGCTACGCAGGCTGGCTCCTACCTTGACCCGAACCATGAACTCAATGGCGCATCGAAGCGGGCTCTGACGCTAGCGTTCATCTGGTCGCTCATGGAACTCTCAGGAACCGAGGCCCCACGCATCATCGACACCCCCCTGGGCATGGTGTCTGGAAATGTCAAGCGGCGCATGGTTGAGGAATTGACTCAAGAGCCAGCTGAAGATGGCTCACTCTCACAGATCGTCTTGTTCCTCACCCGATCGGAAATCCGGGACATTGAGGATCTCCTGGAGGCTCGCGCGGGAGCGATGCAGTCAATGACATGTCCGACAGACTCCGTCACTTTGGCGTACCCCGTGTCGTCGGCGGCGGTTCAGGTTTGCCAGTGCGGCATCCGCTCGTCGTGTGAAATCTGTGCTCTCACCAACGACGCTGATTTCGGAATCAGTCGACAGCAAGGGGAATAACATGGCCAAAGACACCGACTACGCACGCCTGGACCTATTCTTACCCAAACCCACTCACGAACTCAAGGATTCGCTCGTAGGACAGCAGCCAGGAAAGGCCTTTGGGCGACAGATAGACCTATGGTGGTCCGCCCTACTGATCGGAGTGAGGCGTCAACATCGCACACCTTTCGCGACCAACTCGCGAGAGGATCGAGTGAAGTTCAACGATGGTGCCATTCTCACAGCAGATGAGTGGCGCATCCCCCAGATGGAACTCATCGCTCTCGCCGAAGAGGGAACCGCAGCGATTGAATCGGCGCAGGCGGTCGTGGAGATTTGCCAAGAGTACGCAAATACCGGCCTTGAACTCATCGCTCAGGAACTGAGAGGTGAAAGCGTCCCCGTAGTCACGTTTATGCGGCGACTCCCAGTTCTGCTGGGGATACAGGACTAATTGAGCATGGTCGCGGAGTCATCCAGCCTGGCTAGAGCGAGTGACCTTGCCCCTTTGGCATGGGGAGGGGTGATTGAACTTGCTCAGGATCCCCTGCTGGTCGGGCTTCGTCGTGATGGAAGTTGGCCCGATATCAGATCGAAGCTCGCGCAAGCCATCTGCGAAGAAGACAACTGTGCTTTTTGGATCAGTATCCCAGTAGCTACCGACTTGCCAAATGATTTGACCTCAGTAGTGCTTGATTCATTCGTCGTGGCTCAATCGATTTCAGGCACTCGCGAACGAATCCAGCGTATGTTTTCGGCACGCAGCATCGATTCACTTCCAGACCTCTTGAGCACCACCCCCGCGTCTTTAGCCGGCAGGAAGCGCCGCACTCTCGCGGCTCGCCAGTGCATCGTTGAAGCACTGATTGAAGCCGCGACAGATGCTCTCCTGGCTCGTACCGGAGGTGAAGACTCCGATCACGAATCGGTCGCATCTTCAATAGACGAGGCTGAAGGTAACTCGGAGGAACTTGGGTCGATGCATGGACCCAAGACCGGTGGCCAGTACAACGCTGATGTGGAAACCGTGGTTTTGTGGGGAAAGTACCGTGGCCACACGCACCTGCGAGGGGTAATTTCTGCGCTAGATGAGGCGCCGAGAGAGGTCCGCGACGCCGTAAACCGTCTGTTGGACAGCACTCTCGAGGACTGGGTCACTCCTACACAGCCAAGCGTTGAGGAAGTCATGACGCGTTATCTCACAGAGCACGCCGCTCACCGCAACGTGCTCAAGAACAAAGTGGGTTGGGATGACGACTTACCTAATGCCAGTGATCTGCAGGCGGAACTTGGAGTCAGCCGCCAACGCGTCTCCCAAATTGCCCAGAGGATGCTGAGTGGCCTAGAGGAACTCGGGCATACTCCCGGGGGACGAGTTCTCGCTTGGCGAGCACATGAACTCAGGACGCGCCTAGGCGCCTGGGCGCCCTTCTCGCTGGAGGAAGTGCGCACTTGGGCTTTGCCGGATGGCGACCCCCTAGGCGCCGACGCGATCATCTGGCTGGCAGGACCGTACGGTTTCATGCAGGACGATTCGTCTGTCTTCCTCCAGGACACCGATGTACTCGAAATGGACTTGAGTGAGTTCACAAATCCTGACCGCTTGATCGACCGCGATTCATTGATCCAGACAGTTGTAGCGAAAGGAGTGAAGCCGAAATTTGTCGAACGGCTGCTAAACGATTGGGGCCTCACCTGGGAAGTCAATGGGTGCCTAAGCCCTGTCCAAGGCAATGTAGGGGACTATGCGAAGGCAGTCTTAGCGGCACATGCGAAACCTATGACTGCCGAAGAAGTCTGCGCGGAGATTGATGGCGGCTATGCGGTCTCCACCGTGGCTAATCGCCTTGCTCAGGACGATGAGTTCGTGCGCACGGATGTACGCAAATTCGGTTTGGCGCACTGGGGGCTTGAGGAGTACTCAGGCATAGCCAAAGAGATTGAGGAACGGATTATTCGTAGCGGCGGTTCGGTCCGTGTTGAGGATCTGGTTCGCGAACTCACTTCCGAGTTCAGCATTTAGGAGAGTTCAGTCCGCATGAACCTCGCAACTCCTCATTTTGTAGTTGTCGATGGAGTAGCCCGGCTGCGCACAACAGGTGAAGATATCGTTGTGGATGCAAGCATTTCGAGGGAACGTGACACCTACATTCAGGACAACGAACTCATTTGGCACACAGTGATCGATAGCGATCTGCTTAGGGGAAGTGGTCAGGGATTTCCCAACGGAGCAGCAGCGGCTCTTCGGGTTACGCCGGGTAGTGAGCGCGTATTCATGGCACCCGAGGCGAGCGTTACCGTCAGTTGGCGGTCTACCTCAACGACGGGCGCCTCCATCGGGAGCCTTAGAGGTGCTGTCGAACGGCTGCGTAGCCCCTACAGCGGTCATATCTCGGAGTCTGCAGTTCTCCGCGTTCGGTTCAATACGGCTGATGAGACATGCTCGTTTGAGCTTCTCGATCCTGTGCCGACAGACTCGGAAGCCGGTTTTGACTTCATCGCTCGTCGAACGGGACTCAGGATCCCTAGCGATGGAGATGCTTTGGGGATACTCGCGAAAGCCATCGAGACACCGGCGGCAAGCGTTAAGTCGACTCTAATTCGCAGGGGAGACGACGAGGTTGCGGATGCCCTCACCCGGATGCAGAGTTCCCGCCATCTGGATGCAATTGGAGATCGCTTTGCTCGCATGGTGCTCGGTGACAGTCCCTGACAGCCAGTACTAATTTCACTCTGCTGTTCGCAGTTTTTGGATCGGCATATTCGCGCGCGAGTTTCACCATACCGCTGGGAATTCGAGTGCGTTCCCCATGTGACCCTTATCCTCGGCTTGCTGATCTAGCCTCGCCGGCGACGCCGACAGGAGATGGGCCTCGCGCCCGCCGTTGCGGGCCGTGGGGAACCGGGTGAACCGATCGGGTGTTCGGTGACGACCCCGGACGCTGCAGGGGGCTGCTGATTGTCAGCCTTTGGCCGTTGAGATCGGGATGTCAGACCATTACGGTGGAGTAGAGCCAGTCGATAGAGCTGGTACGGGGGTTGGCATGGTTGCGTGTTCGCGTTGTGGGGCGGATGTCGCCTCAGATTCGAAGTTCTGCCCTCAATGCGGGGCTGAAGTCGAAGGCAGCGGCGCTGTTGGTGGCGAGGCGATTGTGGTGACTGACCCGCCGGCTGCGGCAGATCCTGTGGTCCGTCCGGAGGCGGCGATGTTGGCGCCTCCGCGTCGACCTCTGTTCAGGCGTCCTCTGACGTCGGACTGGGTTTTCTGGTTGTTTGTGGTTCTCGCTGGGATCGGGGGCACTCAGAACGCGTACCGGTCGGGGCAGGGATACGGGTTCTCCAGCCCCACCATTACCGCTGTTGGTGGATTCATTGATATTGGTGTCAGTCTGCTGATCGGTTTTGGGATGTTCGCGTTGATTCCTGCGCTGCTCGGGGCTCTGGTGCGGCGCGTGTCGGACAGGCGGGCTCTCGTGCGGCGACCGGAGGACGCTAGCGAGGGTTGGAAAAC
>Ga0102945_1000277_pt1 | contig 15888 bp, 8 predicted proteins | sample SalPonred_H2O_MG_FD_78207 | JGI IMG/M metagenome (GOLD analysis project Ga0102945, IMG submission 78207) | Salt pond water microbial communities from South San Francisco under conditions of wetland restoration - Salt Pond MetaG R2_restored_H2O_MG ...
AATTCCGCCAACGGGTGGTCGAAAGTACCTCGGCAGCCTTTTCAAGTCGCGAGGCACAGATAGTTACGCGAGCCTTTGAGGAAACTCTCTTTAACTAACGCGAAAATTAGCCGAATTCTGCTTCAACCACCCTCGGCTCCAATTGACGCAGATCCGATGCGGTGGAATAAGGGGGAACGTCCCCTCACCGGCTACCCACCAATCTAGATCTAGGGGCGCTGGGCTTGCCGGGTCTATCCGTGGACCGGTCACATGGATGTGCCATTGGCACCTAACGGGGTGTCACACTCCCGCGCTTCACTAGTAGAGGCGACGAGTAGCGGTAAGGGGAGGTGCGCCAGATATGCCGATGCCTCGTCTGGCTCCCTACGTGTGCCCGGATTGCGGGGTGTGGATACGCGACGTCGAAACGACCTGGGGTGCATCTGTCACCTTGAACGCCGCGCGCGACCCGAACGGTCGGGTAGTCCCGTGGCCCGCCGAGAGCCTCAACGGCACAGCAGTCGCTCGGATCCTGCCCGCTGGCGTACCGGCAGAAGACGACCGCACCTGGTCAATGCACGCCTGCACGGGCACGCCAGGCAATGGCCTGTTCAAGGAAGAGCCCGTGTACTTCGGAACACGCGTGATGTTCTCCGACACCCGCAACGAGGAATTCCTGTACGAGGAATGCCCCGGACGGTGTACCGGCCATGAACCGCTACCCCTGCTCCTGAAATACGCCGACCGGCATACCCAGCACAAAGGCCACTTCTACGCCGACGCGGACGAAAATGACATGACCGTGTTCATCTTCCAACCCGACCCTGACCAGCCATCCCCTACTGAGCAGCAAGTGCTGTACAACCACGCCCCCGACCACGTAGTCCAGACACTCAAGACCCACGGGCGCCACTGGCACTGGATCCCCGACCTCGGGCTTGCCCAGCTCGACGATCCCTCGGAACCAGAAGAAGTGCTCCTGTCGTTCTCACCTACCCCCGTGAACCCCTGCTCCCTGCCTCTCGGGGGAAAATGATGATTCGAAGCCACAGGCATGGCGGCATGGATGCTCTCTTGGGTCACTTTTGGCCATTTGAAGCATGCGCCTGCAGCGCCAAAGCACATCCGAACCCAAAGCAGTGCAGCCTCAGAGGCCTGAAGAGTCCCATTTGGAGAGCAAAGCAAGCCCGGAAGTCTCATTTAGGGCCCTCAGTCCCATTCGAAGAGGCAAAGTCCCATTTGGAGACATCGACTGCATCACCGAGGGATTGACGACTTCTGAGTGTCCGTTAGAACAGCTGTGGAGGACCCGATAACTCCTGAAACGGGGCTGGGAAGGACAGAGAGATGAACGATGACATAGCTTCCATCAACGAATCCTGGGTTAGTGGAGACGATGCTAGCCCTGCCGTCATGGTTGCCTTCGAGATGCTCCGGCACTCGCCTTTCCTGCGGAAATGCGGGCAACTGCATCAATGGTGGAGTGAGTCCGGTGACGTTTGCCTGGATCGCGTCCAAGCCGCCGCAGCCAAGGAGTACTGGTCAGGAGGGGAACGTCGAGAACTACTCGCGGTAGCCAACTTGTTGACGCTAGAACTGTGGGGTCTGAGCCTCGAGGCAACAGAAGCAGCAGCTAACGGATTCCGAGCGGCAGGCGAGAGCCTGGCGTCTGATGCTTCGAGCATTCGGACTCTTCGTGGGCGGACCGAGCCGGTGGCGCGCCAAGCGGCGGTATCTGCGGTCCGCAACGGTGAGTGACGGTCGACCACAACGCTTCGTAAGGAAGCGGCTCGACTCGTGTTTGTGAAATGAGTTAGAAGGGACATAACGGAGTCGCGTCGGGTCGTTCATTGCCTTTGCCATTTGCGCGCGATTTCCTTTGACGCCGCAAGAACGCAAGTCTAAAAGTGATCTAAATCACAAAAAATGTGACACGGTGTCCCAACATTGGGACACCGTGTGCCAATGCTGGCGCGATTCACCTATTTCAAGTTGTCACAAGTATCCAGACCCGTAATTGCGTTCACAGTTAATTTGACATGTGACAATTATTCACATACCTTTCCCTCAACGGCATCAGGGCCGCTACAGGAAGGCAGAGCAATGAATGGACGGGGACAAGGTTCGGCCGTGAGCAACCTCCGACTGGTGGCGAAGAACGGGCGGCGGCTAGCTAGCGAAGAGCGGGAACTCCACATACTCGATGTTGAGAACGGTGTCGGTTCGGGACTCCTAACTAGAGCAGACGTCCGCAGCCTTATGGACGCCTACCAGTCCTCCGTCCGACCCTGCGCCGGCGCCCAATTCGTCGGGGCGACAAGTAGCGCCCCAGGCCTCCTCCAGGCAGCCCTCGGCTGGGGACCTGGTCCTCGCTGGATGCATGAAGATGGGCCCGACGGAGCGGACCAATGCCTCATCGAGGAACTCGCCCATCCCAAAACGGCTGAACGCTTCACTCATGTTTTCGTGTTGTCTGGCGATCACATCTTCGTTGACTCTGTCGCAGCCCTGGTGAGGAGAGGCATCCGTGTCACCGTGGTGAGCCGTCCCACTGCGCTCAACTTCCGGCTTCGCTTGGAGGCTTCGAACGTCATTTACCTTCCCGAATCGCGGACCGATTCAGAACTTAAGGCTGCCTAATGACTGATCGCTTGCTCACGATTGCCGAGATTGCCCAAATCGCCGATGTCAGGCCCACCGCAGTCCACAACTGGAGGAGGCGGATTTCCGACTTCCCTCTTCCGGACCCTTCGTCCATAAAGGGCAATGAATACACCGAGATTGAAGTACTGCAGTGGCTCAGGGAGCACCGTCCCAATCTGAGGTTGTCTGACTTAAATCTTGCGATCCGGCGCAGCCTCGATGTGATCGCAGGTTTGGGCGCAGCGCCAGCGCTCCTGGTGTACGCAACTGTCCTCGAACAAATCCAAGCGATGATCGATCAGAAGGACGGAACTTCTCTAGACGCCCTACGGACTTCCATGTGTGACCAGAAGGGGCCAAGTACCGAACTGCTGCAGACGTTCGACGAAGAGACCTTTTCGACCCTGGCCAGTATGTTGACAGAGCGTTCCACGGAACTGGTCCTTGTTGACATCGCCGATGAAATCAATCAGCTCACTCGCCGCGGCGGGGCCCGACACTTCACTACCCATGCATTGCGCGACTTGCTCGTGGAACTCGTTGGCCCGATTCACGGTTCGGTTCTCGATCCATGCGCCGGTAGCGGGGGTCTCCTGCGCGCAGCTGCTCTGGCATCGCAAGACTCAGTACAACTCTGGGCAGCTGACGCCGATGACACGATCGGTGCGGCCTTTTCCGACTACGCGGCTTGCCGCAGTGACTTGACATTCCAGCAGAGCGATGTCCTCACCAATGATCCATTCGCAGGTATGATATTTGATCGGATACTGATCGATCCGCCATTTTCACTGCAATCTGCAACCGGATCGGCTTTGCGAAACGGTGAACTCGCGTGGGTCAACTACGCACAAGACCACCTCAGCGCCGACGGTTCGGCAGCGATCGTCACGCCACATCGACACCTCGTCAGGCCTTCTGATGCGCTCAAGCGACAAAATTTGCTTCGCGAAGGTGCCCTCTCCGCAATTGTTTCGCTCCCCGCTATCGGGAGCCACAAGAACGTGCCTCTGGCCATCTGGGTGCTATCAGGTGACACCTCACAAGACTCGGTTGTCTTTGTTGACGCCAGTGAGCTCTCCGCAGCCAATTGGGTAGATGATCACGGCTTTGATTTGGTCATAGACGCCTTTGTGCAGGCGAGAGCATCAGAGCCCTCGACGCTGTACGTAGGTCCGACTGGGAGCGTCTCATCAGTAAAGGTGCCAGTGAGCGTTATCCGCAGCGCAGACGCCAACCTTTTGCCCGCCCGATGGGTCTCGCACGGCGACCAATACAGCAAGGAAGACTCGACTCGGCTGTTGAACGAAATTGTCGATGGACTGCAAACAGCCGCCGCAGAAATACAAGGTCTCTGTGCTGACCTGCCTAAGGTGTTGATGGAAGGGCCCGAGCCAGAGATGGTGCGCTGGTCATCACTCGAGGGTTCCGCTCTTTTCACATTCGAAGGCATGAGGACTGTGAGAGGAGATGACAAGCCAGCCCACCTCGTGAGTAAGTTGTCAACGGAGCTTGGGCCCCCAGCGCAATCCGGCCTTGAAGGAACAACTTCACCGGGAGATGTGCTTTTTTCTCCCCATACGCCCGTAACTCGTATGGCCGTCGTCGATAAGACAGGCGGACACCTCATCGAACGTCCTTTGGTTCGAATTCAGGTTGATCATCCTGAGGGTCGGATAACGCCCGAGATACTGGCTGCCTGGCTCAATTCGATAGACATCGTTCGACAGGCCCTGGCGGTAGCTCCCAGTTTGTTGGATCTCCAGACGTTGGATGTGCCGCTCTTCACGAGAGAGCAAGCGGAGCAACTGACCATCGCACTCCGCTCGGCCCGCGACACTTCCGAAGCGCTGAGCGCAGCCGCAAGCGTTGGACTGTCGTTAGGAAAGTCTCTTATGCAGGCAGCAATGACCGGAGTGACCGTAACCAAGCGTGATCAAGCCACCTAAAGTCGCACCGTTGCCAAGGGCCAAGAGTCACCGCCGCCTATTTGGCGTTGCCCTCAGTTGCATGGCGATGCGGAAATTGAGCAGTTGACCTTCCTAGTCGGCTGCGCGTTTAGCGATAGTTGGGGCTCCCGTTCGAATCTGAGTCTGTTCGGGGAATGATCACCGAAAACGACGGAACGCCATGATGTCCGATGCGTTTTCAACTAACCATGACAGTGCCGACCCACGTCGCGTCACTAGTGGTCTCTGACTGGACCGTTCCACCTGTGGTTCGAGTGGCCTGACTGCGGGAAATTTTCCGGCGGCTAGATGATTCCTAGTTTGAATCAGTGTCAGTGCACGCCGGTAATCTTGGCTTGGATCCAGTTGGCGTATTTGAGTGCCACAAGGGGGCTCGGGAATCGGAGGAATGGGCCATCGGAGTACGGGTTCTTCTGGGATGATCGTGGCGGGGGATGAAATGGAAAGTAAGTGGGTTGAGTACGACCGCTGGAACGAAGTCTTGGCTGGCATCATCTACTGCGAAACAAGTGCATTCGAGCCCGTCTATCTTGATATGGATGATGAGATTTTGGCTCAGGCAGGGAACGAACTCGGGCTGGATCCAGAGTTGTCCCCTCCTGAGTTGGCTCTGTCTCGGGCTGTTAAACAGACGCTGCTTTTGGGCGCATCTAAGAGTGGAGTGGGCGTCCTTTCGCTTCACAAGGAGCGTCTGAGAACGTGGCTTCATCGTAGTCGTGCGTCGCATGCTGACCGCACAGACGCGCCACCCATTGTTGCGCTCCTTGCAACCTTTACTCGAGCAGCTGAACTGATGAGTCGTGATGAGCAGTACACCAGTCGGGCCTACTTTCCGCGTCTGTTCTCATTGCTGGATATTCCGCCTGACGACCAAGGTCGCATGGAATCTGCCTTTCGCAATGATTCGGAATTCCTGTGGCGTTCTCTGAATGATTGGATTGAGTCAGGCAACGGGGCCCTTGGTCAGCCAACTGCGGAAGCTCTGGGATATCGGTACGTGGGTTTGCCGATGTCGCAGGCCCTAATTCGTAAGGCGGATCGTCAAGCTCTAGTGGATCTTTTCTTGGATTCCGGTCTGGAGCCGGAGCTTCGACTTTCCGAGAAGGATATGGCGGCGTACTTGAAGCCGTGGCTGGCGCATGGTGGAGGAACCGCAACTCTTCGCAATATGTGGAAACAGCCGGCGGCACGTCGATTGCTGCTTGACGCTGCCATTCAGATCCTGGCCCAATGGTCTGGAGAGACGAGTAATGACGCTAACGACGCGACTAGGCGGCCACGGCATCCGCGGCTGACTGCTCGGCTCATCAGAGTTGGTTTGGGTAAGCCCAAATTAGAGGTGGGATTTGCTTTGCGGGGAAAAGTCACAGAGCGCGAGCAGGGCCAGATGGAATGGCTGGTGGAATCCTCGACTCAAACACCAAAGCCAACTGTTCAACTCGAAGCACTCACGGACAATTACCTGGCGCCTTCAGATTTCGATGAAATTCATGATTCATCGCTCATCTTGGGAAACTTGAGACTTCGTTTACTCGGAAGTTCTGAAGACCCGCAGTTTGAAGTTGTTAGACGGCCACAGCCCATCGTTGTACTGGCGAAACTGGAGGAAGTGTCGCTCTTTGTAGAGGTAGACCACGCCCATTTGTGTGAAAGCCACATGGTTCTCGCAAATACATCGATAAGACTTGCGAACGGAAAGCCAAGATTTGATCTTGATGCAATCCTCGGTCAGATCGCTCAACCCGGATTTCAGAAGATAGAAAACCTTGACGGGTTGCCTGAGGGATGGACCCTCTACCGTGATGTGGTCATCTTGGCGCGCCACGAATTTAGCGATATTGCCTTGGACGCGCTGAGGCCCGTGACTTCCTCGGCGCTCGCCATCTCGGGAGGCCTGAGGCTACCTGGTCGCCAAGAGCGCTGGAGCGCATTCCTACCACTCACGATTAGGGGCATTTCGGAAGAAGCGGGAGATCTGACGGTTCGCCTGGTAGGTATGGATGAGGACGAGCACGAGGGGCAGCAAGGATCAGCAGAGCACCGCTGGCACCGTCAGGGCGCCGAAATTGTTGTCACAACTGAGGGCTTGAATCTCGCAGGCGGACGCTACCGAGTTTCACTAGAGCCAACTTCCCAGCCTGGTGAGGGCAAGAGCCTTGCGTCTCAGCACGTGTATTTGTGCGCTGGACACTCACCGCGAAGACCCGTTGTGCCAGGCGTTGTACGCCACTACTTGTCTCCAACCAGCGGATCCGTCGCGTCACTGCCCGGAGAACTGTCCGCGTCCTTGCTCACTGTGCAGGAAGATGCCGATGCATCGATGATCGAACTCTCCTGGGTGTCAGGTGCGGTGACTCATGCTACGCAGTCTCGTGACTCAACCTCCACAGCCATTCCGCCGCCACCTTGGTGGCGTATGGGGTCTGGCCAAGGAAGAACAGCGGCGCTCGCTGAGCCAGCGCCTCCCGATAGTTGCGCCATCACGGGCAGGCATCGAGAACAGATAGAGACTCATGTCGCGGGCCAGCGAGATCGCGGGGTGTGCGAAGGTTGTGGTCGGGTCCGAATGTACAGCGCTAGACCCACGCCGAAACGCCGGAATACGGAATTAGTGGAGAGCAGCGCTGATCGAACCATTGTCACACTGGGGTCGGTTCAGGAAATGCAACCTGTGAGCCCTGAAGCCTTTGTTGACTCCCTCGTTTGGCTCGGTGGTGGTAGCGGGCTTGAACTCACGCAAGTTATTCGTCAAATCGATGATTCAAGCCTGGGAGCCGACCAAATTAGAAGAAGTCTTGAGTATCTGGGCTTTTTGGATACATCGTTACGGGTAGGTGATATGCGGAGCGAGTCGTGGGCCATGAGTCCGAGAGCACTTGCGGGTACCGTCGATGACAAATGGCTCATGACCGGCGCCTGGGACCTAGTCACTGTTTCTCTGGTCGCCGAGCTAGTAAAGGATGCTGAGGGGCACCTTGCCACTCGAGTAGAGCATTCAATTCCGATTCGAACAATATGCGGGCTGCCTGAAGCTCAGGTTCAGGCTCTTGCTGGCGCAGTGGGTGCCGCCTTCGTTCCATCTGCAGGACCAAGGATGCTAGGCACTCTTCGGCCTCTACATGAGTTGTTGGCCTGCCTGCCTCGGGTTTCGGTACACGGAGTTTTTGATGCCGAATGGTTCAACGTAAGCACGGCTAGTTGGACACGAGTGGAATCCATCGATCAGCCAGGTGCCTACCGGACTCATCAAGGGCTTGTGAGACGTTACCTCTATCGAGGAGAGCAAGATGTCAACGACAAACTTGCGGTAAGGGTGACTCCCCAAATTGCCAAACACGCAGCGGCGGCTAAACGACCGCTCGTAGGCTACAACTCTGAGACAGAGTCGCTCGTCGTTCCTCTAGGTGCGGAACTACCTGGACTTTACGGACGAGCCATGTCGCTTATGTCAGGGCAGTTGCCGCTAAGGGCACAAGGTGATCCATTTCTTGTGTATCCAATGGTGTCAGCAGAGGCTGCGGAACGACTCTATGGACTTCTTGTGGAAAGGACCTGATGTGACTTCACTAAGTGCTAATGATCCTGTGGAACTGAACAGAGCACTCATTGAGACGTACCTTCGGTACATCGACACTGCCTATTGGCTGAGCAACAGCCGGTTAATGGAAGAGCGTCGGCAACTCCTTCTGTCTGGAGGACTCCTAGCAACGACGCCTTACCTCGAACCAGTCTTGTCCTATGAAGAGGGTGAGTACCTAGATGATGTATGCCGCGATGTTGGTATCAACGCTCGCGTTGCTGAATTGGTCGGAGATGTTTTGTTTGGCGAATTCACCCAAGATGGATTCCGAGCGAAAATTCGGAAGCATCAAGCAGATGCAATACGCGCGACCTTTAGAGATGGATCCCGACCAGAGCGTAATCCCATCACGACCACGGGGACCGGGTCGGGAAAGACAGAGACTTTTCTCGCCCCAATTCTCTTGCGGCTAGCCGCTGAGGCACTCCACTGGCCCGATCAGGCATCACCACATCCATGGTGGCGGGATCGAGCCTGGTCTCCTGGCACATCACTGCGTAGTGGGGAAACACGCCCATCCGGTATTCGCGCTCTCGTCCTCTATCCGACCAATGCACTCGTCGAGGATCAGATGAGCCGTCTTCGACGCGCGATCCATCGACTACGTAGTTCGGGAGTCCCCCTTTGGTTTGGTCGCCTTACGGGTGCCTCACCGGGTTCAGTTAACACACCACAACGACCTAGTGGCGCAAAGTCGGTAGCTCAGGAGATTGCGGACCTGGAAACTGACTACGCGGAGATGCTTGCGTCCCTGATGGCTGACCCTGAATTGCAGGGCATGGATGACTTGCAGAAGGAACTAGAAATTAGCAAGCGCATCTCTTTGTTTTCCGATCCTCTGAATGGCGAAATGATTGTTCGGTGGGACATGGTGGAGGCACCACCTGACATCCTGGTCACCAACTTCTCAATGCTTAACGCTGTCCTTATGCGTGAGGCGGAGAACAATCTGTTTGCTGCGACGTGCGCTTGGTTGGATGAGGATGAAAGCAACGTCTTCACTGTGGTTGTTGATGAGCTACACCTTCAAAGAGGCACCGCCGGCAGTGAAGTTGCAATGGTGCTGCGCAATGTTCTGCGGCGGCTCAATATTCAGCCTGATAGCCCGAAACTGCGTGTTATGGGAACAAGTGCTTCTCTCGGTTCAGGGGATGCGGGAAAGGTCTATTTGGAGCAATTCTTCGGTATTTCAAGTGATTCTTTCCTGATCAATGCGGGTAAGCCACGAACACCCATTACGCAAGGGCCAATTGATCGACAGTCCGTGATCGAGAGCAACTCTGTTGAAGAAGTCGGCTCTCTGCAGGAAGTGTCGGATGCGATTGCGGCAGCTTGCTTCGATTCGAACAGTAGCGAAAGGGAACTGAGAGCTACGGCCGTCGATCTTGTCGCTAAACGGGTCTTTGGAGGGGAGGATGATGAGCTACTGGGCATCAGGCGTCTGTTGGCATGGCTATCGGTAACTCCAGCGGATGTTCCAAAGACCCAAATTCGATCACATCATTTCGTCCGCACAATGCGCGGGATGTGGGCCTGCTCTAACCCCAACTGTTCAGGCGTCCAAGACGAGGCGCGTGAGGAGCGATTTATCGGCCGGCTCTATGAGCGGCCTCGGACGACCTGTTTGAGTTGTGGTTCTCGGGTTCTTGAACTCCTGTATTGCTATGAGTGTGGAGACGTAAGCCTGGGTGGGTATTCGGATTGGTTGGACAGTGGTTTCGGCGTTCAAGAGTATCTGTCAAGTTCCTCACCGGTCGCGCCAGACAGCAATCCGCAACTGGTATTCAAGCGCGATCGGGAAAAATACAGGTGGTTCTGGCCTGGCATGGGTCGTAGTCCCCAGACAACATCTACCTTCTCCTCTGGCACTCACTCATTCGCATTCCAACCTGCCTCACTTGATCCACGAACCGGTTGTGTGTACGTAGGTCCGAGAGTGTCGGATTTAGTCAGTGGATGGGTCATAGAGCCAACAGTTCAGGGGCGTACTCAGCCAAACCCTGGGTTCAAACTCCCCGCATTGCCTGACCGCTGCCCTGCTTGTGACCAAAGGGGTCGACTCTCAGGCCAGGAAAGAGAACGTTTTGAACGTGGTGAAGTTAGGACACCCATTAGAGCCCATACGGCGGGCGCTTCGGCAGCGCTGGAGGTCTATCTCGGTGAGTTTATGCGCTTTCTGAACCAGGAGTCGACCGAGGCGGGGAATAGATCTAGTGGCGCAAAGACTCTGATCTTCACTGACAGCAGAGATGATGCTGCTAAGACGGCTGCCGGAGTGGCAGTCAATCACTACAGGGACCAGATAAGGCAACTCCTTCGCTCCAGCCTTTCAGAAGAGCCACGCTCGCTGGTGGACGTTTTTCTTGATGAGGCAGCGGGAGTTGCCCTGACACAAGACGAGACGCATCGTTGCGATCAGGGCAAGGCAGAGAATCCGGATCTTTGGCGAGCATGTATGGCGGTTGCTTCATCTGCGACTTTTGGGCAGGAGGCTCCGAGTGCTGCGTTGGCGATTCTAGAGAAAGCACGGAGGTCAACCAATCAAGTTCCAAGCCGGACATGGACTGAACTTCGCTCTCGCATAGCCGAGCAACTGGTGGCGTTGGGTTCCAACCCTGGAGGTCCTGGACCAAGCAAGCAAAGGCGCTGGCAAAATCCGTGGTTCAGGTTCTTCCCCAGCCCTGCTCCTAACCTGTGGCACGCGCTTTCGCCTGCAGATGCAAGCCAGGGACGTGAGTACTACGACTTCCAACTTTCGGTTGGCATAAGCGAAGCAGTCTTTGATCGAGCACGCAGGGACATTGAATCGATTGGTATGGCCTTTGTCGATACGCTCGTGAGCCCTGGTGACGGGCCGGGCATGTCGACTGTCGAGTCTCGCGAGGCCATGAGGTCAATCATCCGACTCCTCGGGCGGGGGTATCGGTTTGATTCGCCGGACAACAGCGGCACGTCTCTGCCTCGTGGAGCAAGCGAGTACGTAAAGGCTCTTGCTGAACGCTTTGGTTGTTCAAGGATTGAAATGGAGGATTGGGTACGCCACACAATGCGGCGCCTGGCCCTTCTTAAGAATGATGATGAATGGACACTTGCAACGGGTCGCGAGGGTCTCGGCCTGCAGGTTGTAGCGGCTGGTCAATCGGTTTGGGTATGTCAACGCTGCTCGTATCGGCATTTACATGGCAGTGCTGGGATTTGCGCCAATGTGCTTTGTTGCAACGTCGGACTACGCGAGGAGCCCCTTTCTCTAGATGATTCCTCCAAGGATTACATGAGTTGGTTGGCTCACCAAAGAGCAAGTCGCCTGTCGATCGAGGAGTTGACGGGCCAAACCAAGCCGCTAAGTGAGCAGCGTCGCCGCCAGCGTGCATTCAAGGGCGTGCTTCTGAAGCCGCGTGAGAATCGTCTTACGAGCCCTATAGACGTCTTAAGTGTGACTACAACGATGGAAGTCGGCGTCGATATTGGCTCCCTGAAGGCAGTTGTAATGGCAAATGTGCCTCCGCAGCGTTACAACTATCAGCAGCGAGTTGGGCGAGCAGGTCGAGCTGGCCAGGGAGTTTCGTATGCATTGACAGTTGGCCGAGATAGGACTCATGATGATGACTACTTCCGATCACCATGGCGCATGAATGGCGATCGGCCAGCGGAACCTTTCCTCGACCTGGCTCGGCCACGAATTGCCCAGCGTGTGATTGCTGCTGAATGCCTTCGCCGAGCCTTTTTGGCAATCGCGAGTAGACCCTCGTGGACGAAAGACTCTTTGCATGGGACATTCGGAATGAGGTCTGATTGGCATGCCACATTTCGAGATTCAGTATCTTCCTATCTCGCTGATTCTCCGGGAATCGAGGAAGTGGTCCGAGGTCTTACGGTTTTCACGGGACTGAACAACGACGAGAAGCAACGGATTCTTATTTGGTGCCGAAGTGATTCGTCATCAGGTGGCCTTATCTCGGACATAGATCGTGCAGTAAGCGAAGCCGAAGCAGCCCAACATCCTGATGAGGAACTCAGTTCACTTCTTGCCGGAGCGGGCATTCTTCCCATGTTCGGATTCCCTTCTCGAGTACGTGCTCTCTATGGTTCATCGGCTACTACAGCGAATCAATTGGAAGAAAGTGTTGTTTCTGACCGACCACTCGGCGTTGCCATTGGTGCATTCGCTCCTGGTTCGCAAGTGGTGAAGGACAAGTTGCTGCACACCGCTGTTGGATTCGTTGCCTACGATGTTGTTGGGGATCGAGTCCGGCCGCAGTCTGATCCAATCGGGCCCGCATCATCCCTATCGATATGCGAGACATGCGGTGGATTGGTCTTGAATGAAAATATCGAAGCGTGCCGTACCTGTGGAAGCGTTATGCGCACGTTCCCGCTGCATCAGCCTCTTGGATTTCGTACTACCTACACACCAGTCGATTACACAGACGAAAACGATGATGTGACGAAAGTCAGTGACGCTGCGCTATCGGTGATTCGACCAGCTATTCGTTCTCATCCTGTAGCGGCAACGCTCCTCGAGGTCTATGAGCAACAACGTCTCGTCCAATACAACGACAATAACGGAGAGTTATTCACGGTCGTTAATCAAGGCGGATCACTTGTTTGTCAAGACGAGTGGCTGTATCGCAAGCGCGATTTAGACACCTGGAGTCCGCCAAGCAGTTCATCTCGTCAGCAAATCGCTATTGGCGAGATCCGAATTACGGACGTCTTGACGGTCGAGATTAATCAGGATGTCAGTTTGGCCCCGGGACCTGGAATTGTTCCCTATAGTCGTGCTATCGCACCTGCGAGTATCGCAGCGCATCGATCATTTGCTGAAGTCCTAAGGCGAGCCTGCAAATTGGAACTACAACTGAGCCCGGATGAGTTGGTAGTGGATCTCCATCCTTTTCCCGTTGATGGCATTCCGACGGCTCGGGTCTTCATCGCTGATGCTCTCGATAACGGAGCTGGGTATGCCGTGGAACTAGGACGTCCTGAGGTCTTTCGACGACTCCTAGAGAATGGTCGCACCAGGCTCACCGAACGCTTTGAAATCGATGACCTGCATCGTGACTCATGTATGCCCTCATGTCCAGACTGCCTCCGTTCATGGGATAACCGTCGTCATCATTCAGCATTGGACTGGCGTCTTGCGTTAGACATGCTCGATTTGGCCGCCGGTGAGGAATTGAATCCGAATCGGTGGATCCATTTGGGCTGGAAAATGGCCGAAACACTAGAGAGCCAGTTCCCTGAGTCAGTTGAAGCAGTCCATCGAGTCGATGTGCCGGTCTTGCTCTCCCGAGATAATTCCGCACCACGTGCGGTCTTGATTGGTCATCCCCTTTGGTGGAGGGATGGACGACACCTCGTCGACATACAGGCGCAAGTCATTGTGACACTTGAAGATGAGGGCTTTGAGGTCATTCAGTCCGACCCCTATGAAATCAACCTAAACCCGTCTCGCGTCTTGCTCCAACTAGTGAACTAGGTCATGAAAGTAACGTTTGACTCATGGGATCGTCCCTCCTGTGATGCAATTTCGTGGTTGTCCTTCACTTCTTGGAGTGCACTTCAAACATGCTTCTTGAAGACCGTCTTCCTTCGTGATCAAGAGTTTGGCGAGTGGAACAGGGGTAATCCAAGATCAGCGTTAGGAGTTGCTCGCCACCAGTTAATTGAATTTGTGAACACGAAAGTGGCGGATGGATCCCCTTCACCTTCCGCCACGTGGATCAAAGAGCAGTTTGACCTACTTTTGCGCAAGCAGTGGCATCTACTGAGCACTGAGTGGGCGCCAGCGGCTGTTCCTCCTATAAAGCAGTGGCAGGATGTCGCATATGTCAGGCACCGCCTTGTAAGTGAATTGGCGCGTAAAGAGGATGCTGAGGATGACGAAGAGGGTTGGCCTAGTTCAGTTCTTTCGGTCGTTCTCGATGTGGTGAGCGGTCACCTACCTCAAGGGCCTCCACCTGATCCGAGCCGTCCTGCTACCGGATGCAGCAAGTTGGAGGAACTGGTCTGGGATTCGGCGAACAAACTCTATGGACGCATTGATCGACTGGAGAATCGAGATGGGCGACTGGTAGTAACGGACTATAAGACTGCAGTCGGGCAAACTCGCTCAGACCTTGTCGACGCGCACTCTGATCAGTTGCTCTTCTACGCCAACCTAGTGGCCAGCGCTTTTGGTGAATGGCCAGAAATCGAGATTCAGTCAGCAGCATCGCAAGTAGTTTCCCTTGACTACTCGGTGAAGCAGGCAGAGTCGCTACGGGACCTTATTCTTGCAACTCGACAAGAATTCAATGAAAACCTCTCCTCGGGCGATTGCTGGTCTCTTGCGGAACCGTCACGTGGAGCATGCGCCTGGTGTCCCTTTCAAGTTGTGTGTCCAGCCTTTATTGAGAGCGCATCAACGTTTGCAGCCGACAAGGACTCACTCGATCGATCACTGTCAGTAATTCTGGGAGTTGTAAAGGAGACAAGAATCGATGACGCCGGCCTGGTTGCCATCTTGGAGCAGCCGTTCAGTCTCTCGCTCTCCGAAGGCGCAATTTCAGTAACTCGACTTCCCAAGAACATTGCAGTGTCGCCTGGGGATGTACTTGTAGCGTCGCAAGTGGAAATAGACGACTCCTCCCGAGTTGCGAGAAGCCGCTGGAATTCCCCTTTGCGCGTCATAAAGCAAGAAGGTGATCCGTAATTGTCTTTGCGGTAGTAGTGTAATCGCGACAGACCTGTTGTGTGGATGCCTACTTTCGATTCATGAAACTATTGACTCGCACCGGTCAGTGAAAGCGTAACTGCAGGTTCAGCCCACGGGCTGACGCTAGTGCTGGACCTTGTTGGTACAGCGAGAAGTCGTAAGTTCCGCGCCATGTTCACTGATTAGTGGACTCTATTTCCAAACTTGCGCCACCTTCACGACGAATTGCGTAATTCGGGCTACCGTTTCCACATGGCTGTGGCGGAATCTTCGAGTGGGAGCTTGGAATTCGATCAACTGCGCACAACGATGCAAAGTGACCGGCAACTTCGCAATGAGGTCGAATCCCTCATGCTGCTGCTCGTCGAAACCTACAATCCATCAGATAGGGGCGTGCGTTTCATTACTGGGGGCATCGGCGAATGGATGTTGGCGTTCGCCGCGTACTCTGCCGGAATCTTGACCTTGCCAGCGGGACACAATGCCAACAGCTTCGACCTTCGAGGGGTTCTTGAGCGGGCTAAGGGTTTGTGGAGCGTGAAAGGTTCAAACAGAAGTGGTGGCGATTTCATCATTTCGAATGGTCGCAACGGTCCAGGTGCTGGATTTGTGGAACCTACGGTGTTTTGGTCGCCGGATCTTCCAGGAATGGTCTTTGCAGATCCAAGGGTGCATGAGTGGGTAGCGGCCAGGCAGCGTGCGCTCAAGGACTCTACTGTCATTGCTAAATCCGTCATCAGTGAGCATGCTGAAGAGCATCCTGAATGTGTCATTCAGTTGGACGTGCCGGAAAACCCGGGTACGGCAACAAAAGACCCGGCATTCGAAGCCGTGAAGTTACTTGTGAGTGGCGGTAATTTTCCACGCCTACGAAAGATGCTGGAAGATGCCGTGAGGGTTGATTCCTCGCTTGTCGGTCAGTTGCAGGCACTCCGATCTATGCGAGATGCGGGCGACCTCAGTCCCGCGACATACGAAGCGGCAGTCGAGAAGCTCACCGGCTTGACCCGCAGTGACAT
>Ga0102945_1000280_pt1 | contig 15848 bp, 14 predicted proteins | sample SalPonred_H2O_MG_FD_78207 | JGI IMG/M metagenome (GOLD analysis project Ga0102945, IMG submission 78207) | Salt pond water microbial communities from South San Francisco under conditions of wetland restoration - Salt Pond MetaG R2_restored_H2O_MG ...
GCGCCCGAGACTCCTGGTCTTGGACGAGGCAACGAGCTCCCTTGATGCGGAGACCGAGCAGGCGATTTCGCAGACCCTGAGCGAACTCGAAGGAGATGTAACCACCGTCACTGTGGCCCATCGTCTCGCCACGGTGCGCTTCGTCGATCAACTTCTATACCTCAAACACGGTCGTGTCATCGCCCGTGGCACCTTCGATTCGATTCGCCATGAAGTTCCGGATTTCGATCGCCAGGCATCTCTCTTGGGGCTGTGACCGTGAAGCGATCACCGGCCGACGTTGCGGCCGTTATCTGTACACGCAACTCGATCAGTGGGATCCGGCAGTGCTTGATGAGTCTTCGGGCGTCAGGCGTCGGTGAAGTCGTTGTCGTCGATGCTAATTCCACAGATGGCACGAAGGAGCACGCGCAACCCCTCGCGGACCGCGTGCTTCAGGATCCGGGTATCGGATTGGGCAACGCCCGCAACATTGGATTAGCAGCCACAACGTCACCCTTGATCCTGAATTTCGGATCGGACAACGTTCTTCCGGAGGGCCAGCTCCAGAAGATGATCGACTACCTTGAGGCGCATGGTTGCCAGGGTGTGAGTGCACAAACCCGAATTCCTGGCACAGACTTCATCTCCCAAGGACTAGACGCCTGGCGCGCCGGACGATTCCCGCCCGGGCCAGCGAAAGTCATCGGCACCCCCACACTCTTCGATGGCCAGTTACTTCGTGATCACCCGTACAACCCGTCTCGACGCTTCTCGGATGATTCGGAACTGTGTGAACGCTGGAGACGCGACTTCGGTGCTCGCTTCGCCATTTCAGATGCGTACGTGGAAGAGATCGGCAAGACCACCTGGGATGAACTTCGAGTTCGATGTCGAATGTACGGGGAGTCCGACTACGAAGTATTTCGCTCCGGAGTGAGTGGCGGCTGGAGCTTCTCTCGCAAGGTCCAATCCTTGGCTTACCCAGCGAGCGAAGATCTGTTGACTCCAGTGTCGAGATTGGGTCTGCAACGTGGAGCGCAAGCGCTACCTTTCCTCGCGCTCTTCACGGCCCTGCGGTATCAGGGCTGGCTGTCGCATGCACTCAAAGGACGCTAATCACAGACCTAGCGACCTCAACAGGTCCTTCAGCGCAGCAACATCGAGCCACTGGTCGTTCGTGTCGGATCGGTACGAGAATCCGTCTGGAACTGGTTCGCCGGCAGATGCATGGAACCCACCCCACACAGCAAGTGTTGGTTGTACCACGTAACGGTCAGGACGCTTGACTGTCCGGCGTGAATCTTCCGACGAGATCATCTCCTCGTGGAGCTTTTCCCCGGGGCGTACACCCATTTCGGTCAGTTCGCAGCCTGGGGCGATCGCCTCAGCCAGGTCTACCACGCGCATGCTGGGAATACGTGGAACGTACAACTCACCCCCGTTCATGTCATCGAAGCTGTCGATGACGAACTGAACCGCCTGGGGAAGTGTGATCCAGAAGCGAGTCATGCGGAAATCGGTTATCGGAAGGGGCTTTTCCTCGCTAGCGAGCCTTCGAAAGAACGGAATAACCGATCCACGGCTTCCGATCACGTTGCCGTAGCGAACGACAGAGAAGCGTGTCCCGCCGGCTTCTGCGTAGTGGTTGCTGGAGATGAAGAGTTTGTCCGCGGTGAGTTTGGTGGCTCCGTATAGATTGACAGGAGAGGATGCCTTATCGGTCGACAGGGCAACCACCTTCTGGATGTCGGATTCAAGGCACGCCTGGATAACGTTCTCTGAGCCGAGAATGTTTGTCTTCACGAACTCCATTGGGTTGTACTCAGCTGTATCCACCTGCTTAAGTGCCGCAGCATGAACAACGTAATCGACTCCGCGGAGAGCCATGCGCAGGCGATCCTTGTCACGTATGTCGCCGAGAAAGAAACGAACCCGATCGTCATCTCCGAGTGCCTGCCGCATCTCGTACTGCTTGAGCTCATCGCGAGAAAAGATGACGACTCGCTCGGGCGCCTGTGATTCCAGGAGCTGGGATACGAAGGTTCGACCGAAGGAACCAGTTCCACCAGTTACGAGGAGCGACGCTCCGTCTAGAACAGACACGAGACAAGGTTAGTCCACGCCACCGTTGTGACTCCTATAAGGGAGTTCGGATGTCATGCGGATCGGAATATCGCATTAAAGGCGGTAATGAGCGGGTCTACTACGTTCACGTTTGTCACCGCATCTCCCCAGAATATGAGGGGCGGAGCAATCCAAATGATGGCTTCTACAAGAACCTTTCTCCTCTTGTTCTTGTCGTCTGATCCGACGAAAGCAACCGCAGAAAGGGCTACAGCTGGAACTAGTATCAGTATGAAGACTCGTGGTCGATCACCGCTGAGAAGTGTTGCAACAACTCCGATGAAAAAAGCACCAAGGAGTAGCAGCCGTTTGCGATGTGTGGATTCCAGATAAAGAGAAATAACCAGCGCCCACCAGCCGGCAAACAGCGACCAGAGGAGCAATGGAAAAATGCTAATGGCGACTACGGTCCAGTCAAAGAAGAAGCGTTCAATCCAATCTGCTCGGCCGGTGACAGGCAGCCCTTGCACGGCGAAGATGACGACTAGAGAGAGTTTTCCAACAAGGATGCCCGGAAGCAGCCAGAGGGGATTGACCTGCTGAAGGGAGGCAGGGAGCCGGAGACGCAGGGCGAGCCAAGTCAGCCAGAGTGCAGTAGCACCGAGCAGTGAGTGTTCAAAATGCTGGAAACCGAGAAGTATCCCAGCTCCCACCAGAAGGGTTGACCTCCCGGAAGCCCAGCAAAAGAGAGCTATCCCCCAGATTAGTACTGTGAAGGCGTCATATCGCCCAATCCAAGTGAGCAAGACCGCTCCGACCGGAGCGAGGACACTGAGGCGCGCGGCACGCCATTTGGCATCATCGCCTTCGGTGACCACGTAGGCCCACGCAGCCAATACCGAAAGGGCCAGCACCACGACTACGGCATGCAATTGCAGGAACTGCTGCAAGTTGTCTAAGCCAAGCGCTCGCGCAATAAGAATGCCTAGTGGGCTGTCTGATAAGTACCACTCGTCAGGGTTCGATGGACGCGCCGGCCAGATGGGGGTCGCGTCATAGTGCCAGTCAGCTCCGGGAACAATTCCTGTTCCTGAGCGCAAGACTACCCAGAGCGCAGCTGTTAAGACTCCAATGATTCCCCAAATGCGGCGGCTACCGGAAGAAACTGCAATGCGAGCCATCACGGATTCCTGGTTCCTGTCCCAAGGAGCGCCTTTGGCTGTAGCAGCTGAGAGCGATCAGTCTCCGATGCTGCATCACGAAGATAGGTAGCAGCGATGAGCCCGATGAATAAGAACTCCGCCAAGACATAGCCCAGGTAGCGCCAATCAATCAGCGTCTCTCCGAATAGGGCTGCGGCCCAACAGACAAAAAGACCAGGAATTGCGACTAAGCCTCTGTGTCCAGCCCGAAAAGCCATGAATCCAGCGAACATGATCAAGGGAACCGTTGCTACGAAACCTACTAGCCCGTGGCGCGTGAGGATATCGACGTAGTAATTGTGAGCATGCTGATGGGTGAACCATTCCATGTTGGACAGAATTCCGTTCGTTCCGAGTCCCAGCAGTGGATAGCGAACCCACACGTCGAGGTAGTCTGCCCAAAGGGGCGTGCGAGCATTGAGTGTCGGATCAGTAGCGCCAATAAACAGGACCGCGGCACCTAGTGCGAATAGCGAGACCATCGCCCTGCTAACGAACGCAATCGGTTTCGATCCTGACCAACGCACGAACCACATCGTTGTGACGAGCCCAAGTATCACTGCGAAGCCTGCGGTGTAAGAGGCTGACGCGATGAGGATCAGCAGCCCACCTATAGCCAAAATGAGGCGAAGCGGACCGTTGCGTAAGAGTGCATACATAACGAGGAATCCGCCCACCGGCCCTGCGTCGCTTGTGCTGGCGAATGGACCCGGCCAACGCTGTTCGAGACCAAAGCCATTGAACACGGTTGGAAGTCTTGATGCAGCTCCATCGGTAGGGAACTCAAGCACTCCAGAGAGATGCAGAACATGACTGAGAACGGCAATCAGCAGGAGTCCTAAAGCGAAGGTATCCGCCGCGAGATAAATGGCTCTAAGACTTGGGGGCTTCACGAGTATCAACAGGAATATGGTGGGCGCGAGCCAGGTAGCAAAGTTGAACTGATCACCATCACGCCACACAAGAGTGGCGATTACTAACCACGCAACAATGTTGCCGAGCAAGAAGATCGTCAATAACGAATCCGCTCGCACTTGCTTCGCGTAGAACAGCCAGGCGAAACCGGATACTGCTGCGCCAGCAAACGAAGCGATCAAACTAAGTGGATGACCCTTGATTAGTACATCATCGGCCCATACATAGTTGAGGAAAATGGCAACCGGAAAACTGATGGCAACAGGAACAAGGTAGTAAGGCGAGAGACGAGCGACCTGGGATTGGGCTGTCCTCCAAGCACGTAACGGAGCTTTGGTCGCGATTGAATGGATCGTGGTAGCCATCATTAGTTTCCAAGCGACCTAAATCGAAGGATGAAGTTGTGCAGGTCGTTCAGGGCGTATGTGCTCGTGGGTTGAGGTAAACCGAGCCACATCAAGCCCTCAGTCACTCGACCCCAGACCCCCTTACTGAGGGTGCTATCGGTATTGGCGATCACGATCAACAAGGTTGCGACTGGAACGGTGAGCATGACGAAGACGCGCAAGTTATCGATTGTTGTGAGGCTAAAGGCTAGGGCGATACAGACCGCAGCCACAAGCCGCCATTTGGCAGCATGTTGTGATCCGTGTACCACGTAAATGAGAACCAACCAAAGCCCAGCGAAGCCACCCCACAAGGTCATAGGGAAGCGATTCACCCCGATACTCACGCCTATGCCAGCCCAGTCAACGAATGCAGCCCCTCTAGTTCCAAGAGGTTGGCCGCCTGCTGACGCAAGGACCACAGTGAGGATACCCTTGCCGATGAACACACCGGGAAGAATCCACAGGGGACTTCGAAGACCGCGAAGTCTGCCTGGAAGCCTAGGCTCAAGCGCCTGGTACGTCAGCCACCACACGACGCTGAGTACCACTGCTTGCTCAAAATGCTGAAACCCAAGGTAGATCGTTCCCGCAGTAAATAGCCACAGCGAACGCAAACTCCATGCGAACGGAACAACCACTATGCCTAGTAACGTAAACGGATCGTATCCACCAACATTCTGCAAGAGCACCGCAATAAGAGGCGATAGGACTATGAAGCGAATTGCCCTGGCCCTGTTGCCTACCCCAACATGCATCGTCGTCCATACTGCAAGTCCCGCAACCCCAACAACCATTGCAACAGCGTGCAGCACTACGTAGGACATCCGGCCGTCGGCACCGGAGACATGGAAGAGCAGCATTCCCGTTGGGCTTGAATAGATGAAGTCGGTGCCTTCGGGAGCATCGAGAAGCGGCCAGCGAATCGTGTACTCGAGGAACTCTTCCGCCAGAATTTTTGGGCTCGAGCGATAGACGGCCCAAACCGCGGCGATGCAAATGGTCGCTGTAGGCAGCAAAGGACGGATACTAGGTATGAAGCCTCCTTGCTGACGATTCCCTAGCGTTCCGGCGGGCATTCGGGCATCGTACCGACGACGCACCGTGCATACTTGTATGTCGTCTTCTTCTACGTGAGTTCGCGTGCAGGGCTCCGAAACCCCTGCACCGCTCCGAGAACTTCACGCGTGAGGCCAGGTCCTGCATAGATTGAAAAGGCGAGGCAACGCCCTGTCTCAATGGAGCGAATGAGCTCTAGGTCATTCTCGTTCGCGTACTTCACGAGCACCTCGTGCATCTTCATCCAGTCGGACCCGAGATAGGCTTCGGGATCGTTGTAAGCACAGGCGGGATCCGCGAGCCGTCCCTCAAGCCCTTCCGGCACCGGTCCGTTAGTGATGAGGAGATTAGGCTCGAGCCGATTGAGTTCTGCTAATAGACCTTCACCTTGAGTGGATGCAATCGGATAGTTGTTGAAGCCGTATGTGTCTATGGCGGGCCCGTCAATCGCCAGTGGTACCAGCCCCGCCTCGGACGTTGCGAGACGAACCCCCGAAGTGTCGACATCTTGCAGGGACTCACCGAGAGATGAGTGAGGCTCGTATGCCGTGTACGGTGGTCCCGGAATTGAGTAGGTCCGCAAGATTGAAATCAGGGAAATACCGAAAATCATGATCACGAAGCCGCTAAACAAGCGTGTAACCAATCGGTCGTGACTCTTGGCTCGACTGGGTAGTGGCTGAGAGATAACGGCAGTAACGCCAATGATGGCGAGAGCCGGAATGAGGGGCCACTGCATGCGATTCCACCAGTTGAGGTGGAAGATCGCAGGCAGCCAAACGATTGAAGAAGCAACAATTGCCAAGAAGAAAACCCACAGTCTTGTGGGAGCGAAGGATGCGCGAGCAATGGCAATTGCGACCAGCGGCATGAGAGCCAAGACGATCACCTGCATTGACTCAACCGCATTACTCCCGGTCAGGCCGCCACTCTTCATCACGGCGGAACTGGGTAGGAGATGACCAAAGTAAGTTAAGCGAAACGCCACCCAGAGCAGTAGAACGGCCGTAAATCCGGCTAGTGACGCGAGCCAATTTAAACGTCTAAGAAATGACTCGAAGGATTTCAAGGGTATTGCTGCGAGGACAGCAGCAACCAGGATTATGGGCCCTAGTGCAAATCCTTCAGGGCGCCACCAGCCTGCGCCTGCCGTCAGTACTCCAAGGGCGAACCAAGCGCCGCGTCGTTGACTTGGGGCTCTGGCCGCCAGGATTCCAAGTGCGGCAATGACAGATAGGTACAAGCCAAAAATCGGCGGAGAAAAGCCGCTGCTCAGGTACCGATTCACTGGCCCGCTCATGAGGAGAATCACGAGGAGTGCAGTCAAGATTCCAGGTAGACCCCAGATGCGCCGGCTGAGCCAGCCAACGAGTGCGCCAAGCAGACCGATGGCGATCAGATTGAGAACCCACGCCGCTGCTGTTACTGGAATCCCAAGTGCTACTGGGGGAGCCAGCACGAGAACGAACCCGAGATCCGTCGCACCGTCTGTTAGTCCAGGGTCCTCACCAAAATTCCACGCCAAGCCACCCCCCGAAGCAAGGTTTTCCGCATAACGGAAGAGCATTGCTGCGTCTTCAAGGGCGGGTGCGGGTGAAAAGGATCCGCCCTCTAGCAGTGTCCAGATGGCTACTGTTCCAATCGCCAATCCAGAAAAGCTAATGAGAGACTGGGCGTCGCCAGGTCGGAGGGTTTTCATGTGGCTATTGCCTTGCTCATGATACGAGACTACCGAATGGGTCCAGTTGAACTTGAGTTTGACCAACCAAGATGCTCGTGCATCTCGGGCCTCGAAAGGACACCAACCTCATGCCGAAGTGAATAGTGTTTGGGTACCCTTGGACTCCTTGAGATCTGCGTGAGGTGAAAGAGTGACGCTTTGATAATGCGCCCCCGGCTCCTAAGACGTGTATGGAATTTGAAGCCGGAAACCATCGTTCACGTGGGAGCCCATGAGGCCGAGGAACTTGAGGCCTACGAGTCGTCGGAATGGGGACAGGCAGGAATCGTCTGGTTCGAGGCGCTCGAGGAAAAAAGTGAGATTCTTCGCCAAAGAACACGGAATCGCGTTGGCGATGCCGTGCACATCGTCTGCTTGTGGTCAGAAGATGACTCCGTTGTCGATCTAAAAGTGGCGTCGAACGGCCAGTCAACTAGTGTCTTGGATTTTGGGTACCACGCTGAACTCTATCCGGACATCACTTTCGTGGAATCTCGGAAACAGTTGACCAGGACTGGTGATTCCTTTCGATGCTTTAAAAATGAGCGGAGCATCGGTTTGATGAATATTGATGTCCAGGGTACCGAGCAGCAAGTTCTCATTGGTTTTGAAGAGACTATGGAGCGTGTTAATGCCGTCTACTGCGAGGTGAATACCCAGGAGATTTATGTCGGTGGAGCGTTTTTCAGCGACCTAGATCAGTGGCTACGTCTTCGCGGATTCGAATTGTGCGATTGGGAAATCTCACACGTCGGCTGGGGTGATGCTTTATGGATCAGGGAAGGCCTGGTTCCACGGTACGCAAGGGTTCGGAGGATAGTGAGGAAAATCTTGTTTCAACCGCCGCACCAAGTGAGACGAATGCGAAGCGCCCTTATTGCCAGCCCAGTAGGTCAGTGGACCAGACGGTTACTCCGTAACTATGCCTGGACGGGTAGGTGAGCAGAGGTGAACCCGTGCCCAGAGGCGATTACCGTTCGTCTCGGTCGCCCTTTGTGGATCTCTAGGAGAACTTCTGAATGCTTCCAAGGATTCGGAACACTATTTCTTGTTGGTTCGCATGACAGGTAGATATGCCGTGAAGCTTGCCGACGTTGCGTATGTAGAAGAGACCAAAACTGTACTTCAATCCCCTTGGTACTTATCTGGAGACAATTTTCAACACCACGCAAAGGGACTACCCTTTGCCGTCTATCGAAAGCTGGAATTCGTCACGCGACCAGGTCGTTGGCGGAATCGCTATTGGTTGCCAGGGGCCCTCGAGATCTTGTTGCCAACGAAGCACATCATGGTCTATGGCCACTCCTCTGCGCCACTATCCCCGATCGTCGCCAGGTGGTTACAGTCGGTGGGCAATGCAGTTGTTGTTGGTACGAATCGGGAACTCGAATGGAAGAGCCGTCCTATTCCACTCGGGTTACCTAATGCCTATTTAGATTCCCCAGACCATGCCGTTTTCGGTGATATCAATCTCATATTGAGAAGTCTCGATAGGCCCAAGCCGGTAGGGTTTGCCGGCTCTTTCTACGCAAACTTCGATGCACAAACTCATGAAGGCCGTAGGGAATTAGCAGAGGTATTGCGAATAGCCGGAATTACGTTACACAGGCCAGACAGATCGCGGGGCGGTCGTCAGGTCTATCTCGATATGTGTCGGGAATCGAATTTCGTGCTTTGTCCTCGCGGTGTTGGTGAGGATACTCACAGGCTTTGGGAGTCGATCTTCTTGGGCAGTATTCCTGTTGTTTTGCGGTCACCGTTAATGGAATTCTTTGCGGAATACTTTCCCATTCTGCAAATTGACTCGTGGGAGCAAATACTAGATGTAGATTCAATGAATCAGGCATACGAGAAATTGATGCTGTTTCCGTGGGACATATGCAATCTTGACGTCAGGAATTGGCTCTAGGATTTGGGACTTGCGATAGGTGTACGGCGATGTGCTCATTTCAATTACTTGGACTCACGAGTTGAATAGCGCTGCTTCAAGTTTGGGTGTAACCGCAGCTGGCCTGTATTCATCTCCTATGCGCCGATATGCGTTATTGCTCCTATTGCTACCCGCAAGATGAAGCTCGATCTTAGTGCGCAGTTCCTGCTCGCTCATGTACAGACCGTCAATTGGCTTGAGCATTTCGACTTGATTCCGATCCCATCCACCTCCGTAGGCTAGTACGGGCAGACCAACTTGGAGTGCCTCAACGTGAGCCAGGCCAAACGACTCACCGCTTTGTCGTGCTGTGAGGAAAAGGTCAGCAGATCCAAGGAGGTTTGATTTTGCTTGCTCACTGACAGTGCGTGGGAGAAAGAGAGCTCGGGGATGATTAAGTATCGTGGGTGTATTGACGCCGACGAAATACAAATGTGGCATTTGCTCAAGCAGCGACCGTAGAACCTCAGGAACCCAGGGAATGTCAAAAGTCGAGAACCCTCCGTAGCGAAGAATAACAAAAGCATCCTCTGGAATATCTAGTGCGCGCCGCATGTCTTCCGTAGGGACTGGTAAATCACACATGTAGGGGACGGAATCAAAGTCGAATGCGTTGGCCGTCCCATCAACGAGGCCGCGCAGTCCTCTTGTGATCGCACGGGCCGACCACGCTACATCACGAGCGGATCGAGGACTGAAGATTCGCTGCTTAACTCGTCGAGCTAACCATTCCGAAATGTAGTAATAGCTCGTACCGTGTGGCTGGAACTCCTGGAAGACCGCATGCACGATCACTCGAGGACTAGTTGCGCTCAGGCCATCCTTATTCCCTGACTTCTGGAAGTAAGTTGCGTCGAAGGAACGGCTTGCCCGCGTCAGTTCGCTGGATTCGCTGTAGGGCATCAGGGCGAACTCCGCTTCCACCTTTCTGACCACCTCATCGACGTTTCCTGGGTGGTCTCGCCTGTAACCGATTGCAACTTCATGGCCTACATTTTGCAGGGCTCGTGCGTAGGTTATGACCGAGTTGGTTGTGCCGCGTTCGCACAGTTGATTGTCATGAAGGAGTACTTTCATCGGCTCGTTCCTAGTGGTCTGCAGAGTGATAGGGGGCCATTCCAGGAGGGTAGCGATGACAAGTCGGCATTGATTGCCACCGAAGAGCTCGCACTCATGGGCGGCGAAGGATTCGCCGTAGGACTTCTAGAATCTTCGTAGCTGTGCTCGTGAGTCTCGTCCGGTCTAGGGCGTCGGCTAGGTAAAGGATGGGGGTCCAGATGAGTCGCGGTCTTGGGGGACGTCCGGTCAGGCATTCAAAGTGTGCCAAGAGTTCTGGAACATCCCAAATATCAAGGGGCTCGAAAGACTCTATTGGTTCCTCAGACATTAACGCTAGTGAACGACTGATGCTGTCTCGCCGGCCGACGTCAGTAGAGGATTCATCGATCGAGAGGCTACTTTCGGTAGAGGGAGATATCAGCCAAGCCTTGGGCATTCGTCTGAGGTGGCCGAGTCGAAGGTGGTGCGTGTCTCGATATCTCAGTCCGATTTGAAGTGGAGAGCGACTTGTTTCAACGCGTTCCGAGACTTGGTACCACGCCTGCTTTGCGCGTGCTCGCTGCCAATTGCAGTACTGGAGGTGGATGATTGCTCCGTGGTCCTTCGACAGCCTTTTCGATTGAACTCCAGTAACCATCGGTACTCGTGGAAAGTGAAGACGCTGCCCAGTTATTGCGGCCGCAGGAATGTCGGCATGCGCGAAGGGTCGGTAACCGGGATCATCCAGTAGCCATCTCCGTCTATAGTGAAGTGAATCTTTCCAAGCATTAACCCAAAGCAGCTCAAGAGCCTGTCCCTGTGACAGATCGAGTATTGCCGTTCGTAGGTGGCGTCGCAGTTCATCGCTTGGTACCTCGTCCGCATCCAGCCAAAGGAAGTGTGTTCCACCTAAGTCACGTCCAGCATTCAGGAGAGTCTGTCGCGAGAAAACTTCACCGCCTTGAGTCCAGTCGTTTGGCAAGTTGATGTCGACGACGTGACCGCCTAGTGATCGGAAGAGTGTGGCGGATTCATCTGACGAGTGGTCATCGAGGCCCACGATCTGATCCGCGATGCCATCTAGTGCATCGAAAAAGGCTGGAAGAAATAGTTGCTCATTCCTAAACGGCACCAGAACAAGTAGTCTCTCATCGCTCATGAAGTTCGGGCTAACCGTGATTCAAGCCAGTCAAGCAACTTCCAGTAGAGGACGACTACCCTGCTTGTCTCCCGAGTAGGTAGGACCGTGATGGATTGGCGTTCCTCAAAGTTCGGAATGTCACTGCAGACGCAATACCACTCATCCTTGAATCGCCGCGTGCAGATTTGGTACGTCAGTGCACCTCGAAGATATCTGCCCTTGATCTTGTTAGTAAGCCCGTACCTTATTTCGACAGAGGTGCGTTCGTAAACGTGTACGGCATTGAAACTAGTACTCAGACCAGTACCTGCATTCAGAAAGACTCCAAGACTGCTTGATATGTGTCCGATTGTGCCTTTGTGTGCGAGACGCAAAGCAAAGTCAAAGTCAGCTGCTGACCTAAACTGTTCATCAAAGCCACCAATTGCTAGATAAATCGCACGTCGAAACATGAAGAACGGACCGAGGTGCATTCCACTTCGCAATTCCTCCAGCGATCTTGGATTCTCTTCATGGAGCACGCTTGCTTGCCTGCCGTAAACAGTCGTCTCACCGAATGCACCGTAGGCAACGTCAAGTGCCGAATCAGACTTTAGTAGATCACGCTGCATCTGCAATGAATTTGTCCCCCGACTATCATCGACGTTCCATAGAGCTATGAACTCACCCTTGCCCATTTCGGCGAGTCGATTCCAGCTAGCACCAAGGGTTTCGTGGGTCTGCGTGACCGAAATGGTGACGAGGAGCGGATTTCGCAGTTGAAAAGCTTCGGCGAGTCTAATCTCCTCTTGTAGGGGTTGAACGAGTCTGAGGTAGAGATGAATATCGCTGCTGATCGTTTGGGACTCAATTTGCTTGAGAAAGGCTGGCAGATAGTCCCCTCCTCTATAACAGGAAGTCAGGATGTCGACGCTAGGATTCATCTAGTCGAACCGCCCAAGCCCGGCGCTCACGATGATCTCGTCCGAACCTCAAAGCACTTGCTCCATTGCTTCTTGAAACAAGTTCCGAATACTCACTCGATCATCTTGTCTTGCGATATTTGAGGCAGTCTTGAATTCGAGTAATCGATCTACCGGTTGAGGGTTCAGGCCATCATCGAGTCTCATCTCATTCCAATCAACCCCGTAGTCCAGTAGGAGTGGCGCTTCATCGCGAACGCGGTATCTCCATCTACTACCTGCAGCTCCCAGATCAGCCGATAGTGAGAGGCAAAGCGGCGCAGATGAGACGAGGTGAAGCTCAGCAGCGACATCAAGTAGCGATCCCATTCGATACAGGGGAACACGGGGGTCGTTCAGGACTAACTCAGGGTATCTCTCACGAAGTCGGTTCAGATGAATTTGTGGGATCTCCCGGCGAGTTCCAGGGTGATGGTCAACGAATACGTAGGTGGATTCAGGTTCACATGCCTCACTCTGTTCCAGCAGATGCGATCGAAGGCGGAGACTGGTGGTCGCTTGCGGATTGCTTAGCGTCCCCGCTAGAAGCCTGCCATTAATTCCAAGTTCAGGAAAAGCGAAACAAGCAGCGTTATACAGGATGCGTCCTGAGTCGTAGATCTTTGCGCCATGACGTTTCGCGACAAATCGCACCTGGAGGTGTTCCCCTCGGGGGCTATCTGAGGGGAGTGGAACTATGCGGACATTTTCCAAGTAGCCGAATATCTCGACGAGATTCGTAGCATTGCGTGGCTTGCATGGGATGAGGACCTCGGTGACGCGGGCGGCCATGTCTTCTACTGCAGGCGCAATCGATATTTGATCGCCGAGACCCAGGTGACCGAATAGCATGACCCGTGGATTTGAGAGAGCATCAAGGTTCCGTGCAAGAGCCTCACGTACTGCGTCCTCTGACGTAGGAAGCTTACTAGATCGCTCCATCAGAAGAAACTCTTCGCCTCTCGGGTATTGGATAGAGTCAAAGTATCGATCTCTCTCTTTATTTCCGCACGGGTCTGATTGTCAGCGATAATATCCACCACGAGTTGGTGAGGTATGCCCAGATTCGCAGCCTCAGCGCGGTAAACGGCCTCCATGTCATGCCAAATCTTTCGATTAATTTCCAGAAGTCTCGCGTAAGGCTGGCGTACTCCGGGAACATCGAGCAGGGCATTTGCCACGGGGGAAAGACTTTTCCTCTCGGTTTCCACAATATGAAGTTGTGCGTGGTCCCTGATTTCCTGTGACTTGATTTCGAGAATCGAATACTTGTCGAGCACTTCGCTATTCGCAACTTCAATGAGTGGCACTACTTCCCCAATTCCTTTTTGATCACTTCGACAATTGTTTCTTGAAGTTCCAGGGTTACATGATGACCAGTAGGCAGAGAAAGCCCTCGTTGAGCGATGAATTCAGACACCGTGGCACTCTGACATGGCACATCACGAAAGGCTGGCATGACGTTAAGTGGACGGAAGACCGGTCGAGTCTCGATGCCTATGCGCGCGAGTGCATTGGCAACATCAAAGATCCTTGGCTCGGGAAGGGTGGCTGTGTACAACCATGGATATCGTGCTTCACCAGGCAAGGGTTTTGGGCGCGCCATAACTCCGCCAAGCAGTATCTCGTAATTGCTTTCGCACTGCTCGCGAACGGCGGCCAATTCTTGGGAGCGTTGGAGTTGGGCCACCCCGAGGGCCGCAGGCATCGAGCCCATTCGAAAGTTGTAGCCAGCTTCCAAAAAGTAGTAGCGCCGACCAGGATCCATCCCCTGCCCACGTAGGAGCCGCAAACGACTGAGTAATTGTGCATCGTTCGTGGCGACGGCTCCACCTTCCCCCGTGGTGATGATCTTATTGGCAAAGAACGAATATGTCTGCACCGAAGAGAAAGATCCAGAATGTTGGCCTGAAGCAGTAGGAGGAAAAGCCTCTGCACAGTCTTCAATGATGAAAAGCGAGTGGTCTTCAGCAACTTGCGCGAGAACTTGCATGGGGGCTCGTATTCCGTACAGGTGCACTGCGATTATCGCGCGCGTTTTGGGTGAAATCGAATCGATGACGCTCTGGGGATCCAGGACCCAGGAATCAGGATCGACGTCACAGAAGACGACGTCGGCGCCCACGTTTACAACTGAACTGGCCGTAGCGGCATATGTGAGTGCCGGAACAATCACTTCGTCACCATGGCCAATTCCAAGGGCTCTAAGTGCGAGCATGAGCGCCACTGATCCGTTGGATGTCGTCAAGGTACTAAGGTCCAGGTGCTGCGAGAGATCAGACTCGAACCGTTCAACCCACGGCGAGGTAGGACCCACCCAGGATTCCTTGAGTGCCGCATTGACGAATTGCCGCTCGAAGTCGGTGATGAATGGCGTCGCGACATTCAACCTCAAGTCGTGAGGAGTGGGCCAGGGCGCATCCAGAATGTCATGCATGAGAATCAGTCTGCCAGAGAGCGCCGGGATGGCTTGTATCCGATGATCGAGGGCCTGGGTAGCAGTTGCGAGAGGGTGAGTTGTTCTCAACACCACCAGTCACCTGGGACGGCAAAATCGTCGAGAGCAGCCAAGAGTTCCTGCGTTCCTGGGTAGTCTCTCCGGCTGACCGGAGGAAAGTCGGCGGCAAAATAACCTTGCGATCTACCCGGATTCAGGTCAATGTCTGGGCGGACGATTGGTGAGAAGAGCCCCGCGGACGGAATGAGAGTTCGAGAGTGGTTGGGACTCATCCATGATGCAGCCCATGCGAAGGAACTGATGGACAATACCTTGACCGGCGCGGCGACTAAGAAGGCAAAATCTGCCATCGCTCTCCCACTGATGAATCGAGCGCCTTTAAACTTTTCACGCAACCTTCGCACATACCAGTTGTCCGAATCGACCTGACCAACAAAGACCGGAGACAGGCCTGATTGGTCGATCACATGCTCATAAAATGACAAGGGTAGTGGGAAATAGTCAGGATGAGCCGAATCCAAGGCGTCGCCTGTTCGAATGTGAAGAGCCACACTCCCATCGGTTTGGCGAGAGACTATGCTGTCTCTGAGTCCGGCAGTTTTCTCCTGCCATGCGCGACGCGTGGCAGCAAAATACTCGATCCGCATGCCCCAACCTCGAACCTCAACGACGTCGACCTTTCCATTGCTAGCTTGTTGGATGAGAGTCTCTGTGTGAAGTTCATGGCCCTCAATGAAGTAGCGGTTTCTGTGGCGCATGCGATTCCACATGCTCCAATGAGTACTCATCACATTGAGCTCGGGGAGTGAGATCCCAGCGATTTTCGTTGTGCCCAGAATGCCAGCGACATGCTGGGTGAATGCCGCATTGAAGAAGCGGTTTCCGATCCGCAATCCTGGCTGGCGTTGAGGCCGCTCCCCTGCAACGACCCATAGCGCGTCTACAGAACTCGCCATGCTCAAACTCCTAGCCTCGCAGTTACCAAAGCTTCTTCCTTCCCTCTGGGAAGAGA
>Ga0102945_1000281_pt1 | contig 15842 bp, 12 predicted proteins | sample SalPonred_H2O_MG_FD_78207 | JGI IMG/M metagenome (GOLD analysis project Ga0102945, IMG submission 78207) | Salt pond water microbial communities from South San Francisco under conditions of wetland restoration - Salt Pond MetaG R2_restored_H2O_MG ...
TGACAGCCGTCCAGTTGTGACAGCCGTCCAGTTGTGACAGCCGTCCAGTTGTGACAGCCGTCCAGTTGTGACAGCCGTCCAGTTGTGACAGCCGTCCAGTTGTGACAGCCGTCCAGTTCAACCAACACACAAGGGGAAACACCATCATGGCCAAAACACGAGGCCGCCCAGTTGCCGTCAACTGGAACGCCGTCACACCCGAACTACTCGACCTACGCGAAAAAGGCGCCACCTACCAAGACTGCGCCGACTACCTCGCCGACACCTACCACGCCACCGTCGCACCGCAAACCATCCGCGGACACCTACGCGACGCCGGGGAACCCAGCGCCCCACCGCCCGCGCCGCGACCGGCGCTCACCGAACGCGAAACCAGCACACTCAAAGACCGCATCTATGAGTACCTACTCGAACACCCAGCGGCGACGCTCGCTGAGATCGCCGACGGATCCGGGGTCAGCCACGACGCCGTCATCGCACTACATGAAGCGGTGAAGGCTGAACGCCCCGGCTACTACATCACCCCCGTGCGTGGCCGTAACACCGGCTTCACGATGGAGGAAATGTTCCAGGGGCTGCGCGATGCGATGGATTCCCTAGGCGTCCCTGAGGGATCATCGATGAGCGTGATGCAGTATCGAGACTGGCGTAACGATCTGCCCGCAGATGAGCGGAAGATCTACCCCTCGCCGATGGCGTACCGCCGCAAGTTCGGCACCTGGGGTAACGCGATGGAAGCCGCCGGGCTGCCGGTGAACGAAAAGCACCGCGACTACGAGGGCACCAGCCGGGACACCGCAGTGCTGTGGCTGGCGCACTTCCTGCGGGACTTGCGCGGTAAGTACCCGTACATGGTGGCCGCCACGGAAAACGAGTATCGGCAGTGGCTACGCACCAACGAGCAGGCACCGAGCACCGAAACGCTGCGCATCACCGGCACGTGGGGTGAACTGGTGAATGAGGCTGCGGAGTTGGAGCGTTCGACGCGGGATCTGCCGGAGTCGCGGGCCGTGTGGACGGGGGGACGCAATAAGCGTGCACGTGGGGTGTACGCGAACGCGTAAGGGTTCATGAAGTAGGGGGTTGAAGAGGCCGGGCCGGGGAGGGCCCGGCCTCTTTGTTTGTCTTAAGCGACTTCGCTGTGGGGGTGGGCGCGGGTGGCGGTGATGTCGGTGCAGATCCGCGCGATCAGGGGGATGTCGGGGTAGACGCGGGTGAGCGCGGCGATGGCTTGGTCGGGGGTGGTGCCGTCGGCGCACCACAGTGCCCACATGCCGGAGTCGTCGTCGACTTCGATGGTGAAGGTGATGCGGTCGATGACGGCGGTGAGGCCGCCGTAGGTGTCTAGTGCTTCGAGGGGTGCTCCGAGGGCGTCGACGAGGTCTTCGGCGGTGTCGTCGTCTTCGATGAGGGTGAGCAGGTGCACGGGCTATCGGCCTCCAGTTCTATACGCTTTCGGATAGCATACCATATCGATAGGAAAACTCGTGGACGGTCGATCGTCCAGTCGACACTCCTGGCGCGGCCCCTCAACCCCGGGGCCTTTATGGTGCGCCCCGGGGCGGGGGCGGCTACCCGCCGGCACGTGAACGTGCCTGGGGCCGCGGTGACAGCCCACCTGGGGAGACAACCCGTGCGGGTGGTGACCGCTTGTGACGGTCACTACCACTATCGGACGCGGTGTCACGGTGGCGTGGTATACTGCATAGTGACAGGTACACAGGGAAAGGCCACCGCTATGTCCACTCGACACCTCACCACACAGGAGATGGGCGCGTTCGCGCTCGTCCGCACCCGGCTGGTGAACGACCGCCCCTACTACGCGGAGGCGCTGTTCCGGTTGCGCCCCCTGGCCGCCCCCGGCTTAGGCACCTTCGGGGTGGACCCGCATTGGCGCATCTACCTGGACCCGGCGATGCTGCCCGGGGGAGCGGCCAACCTCGACGTCGCCGACATCGCCAGCGTCCTCGAACACGAAATCAACCATCTGCTGCGTGAGCACGCCACACGGATGGACGCGCACGCCGGATCCGGCTACCACCGCGACACCGCGAACCTGGCGAGCGATCTGGAAATCAACGACGACCTGGACCCGGAGTGCCACGCCGCGAAGTACGGGGTGCTGCCACACAAGTACGCGCTACCGGCGAACTTGACCAGTGAGCAGTACTACGACCTACTGATGGCCCAGCAGGACAACAACAACGACGACGAATCTGATCTTTCGCATGGTAAGGAGAACACCGAAGACGCCGACACCGGCGCTACCGCACCCGGCGATAACTCCAGCACTGGTGATAGTGACGACAGCAGCGACGACAGCACTGGTGATAGTGACGACAGCAGCGACGACAGCACTGGTGATAGTGGTGACAGCAGCGACGACAGCACTGGTGATAGTGGTGACGTGAACGCCGCGCGCAACGCGCCCGACACCACCAGCACCGCAGCCGGTGGCTGCGGATCCGGATCCGGCGGAACACCCCTGGACTGCGAAATCCCCGCCGACAGCGACCTCGCCGACGCCGTCAACCCCGGCGAAGCGCGCCTCATCCAGCACGCCACCGCGCAAGCCGTCCAACAACACGAACGCGCCCACGGGCAAGGCTCCATCCCCGGCGGGCTCGGACGCTGGGCCGAACGGGTCCTCACCCCACCCACCGTGCCCTGGACGCGAGTGCTGGCCTCCGCGATCCGCGCCGGCGTCAGCGCCGTACGCGGCCGCACCGACTACTCCTACGCGCGCATGTCCCGCCGCGCCACCTGCACCCCCGGTGTTGCCCTGCCCGGCATGATCACCCCCACCCCCTCCGTCGCCGTCATCGTCGACATGTCCGGATCGATGAGCGATGCGATGATCACCGAAGCGCTCAGCGAAATCGACGGCATCGCCCGGCAACTCGCCCTCGACCCGACCCACCTGCACCTGGTGCAAGTAGATGCCGCCGTCGGATCGATCACCGGGTGGACCGGGGGACGCGGAGTACCCATCACCGGTGGGGGAGGCACCGACCTGCGGGTCGGCTTCGAGGCGCTGCGCACCCTACGTAACCGCGCGAACATCGTCATCGCCCTCACCGACGGGTACACCCCCTGGCCGACCAGCAAACCCGCCGGGGTCGCCAAAACCGTCATCGGCCTGATCGGGGCTAACGATGCGATGATGCAGCGCACCCGCGAGCAGGTGCCGTGGGCCAGCGTCGTGCGCGTCGGAGGCGATGCCTAATGCCGCTGGAGCCAGAACCAGGCAGGGGGGGGTGCGTCAGTCTAAACTGCGGTGAATAGTGACGACCGCTTCGGCGAGTTCCCAGTCTGTATATTCGGTTGAGCCGTCGCTGCCACAATCACGGATGATCCGTCCATTTGCGTAGTAAGTCTCATAGTTGTTCTCTGGCCCGCGGATCCCGAAGGCGGTCATCAGTCGCACACCTTCGACGCCGTCATCGTCGACGACGTGTTCGAAGGTGTGTGCCTGCTCAAGGATGTCGAGCGCCTCGGTGTTCGGGTCGTTGTAGCCGGGCTCGTCGAGCGCGCCTGACGGCGCTGCCCCAGCGTTGTCATCGCTACCACCCCAGAGCGGGATGACCGCCGCCGTATTCGAGACGGGTGGTGTGCCCTGACTGGCCCCGGCGGTGCTACCCGCCCACGTTCCATCAGGGTTTTGGATGGACCGGCGACCATCGGTCCGGGTGAACGACTTATTTCCCACAACTACCTCCTAGGCGACTGCACTAGTGGGGCTATCGGTAGGCATCAACTCGGTGGCGCAGGGCAGCGCTATCCGGCCGATGTCACACCCCCACCCTATAATGTGGTATACTCAAAACGACAGGTATACGACAGCAGGAGGCGCAGTAGCCATGACCACCACCACCTTCACCCTCACCGCCGACACCATCTTCAACCCCGAAGCCCTCGACACCTTCGTCCACACCACCCGCCGCACCCTCCTCACCGACCCCACCACCGACCCCGCGACACTGCGCGCCCTCATCCAGCACCGCTTCGATGACCACCTGGTCACCTCGATCCTGAATCACCCGCACGCCACCACCGACGTCATCGACGCCCTCGCCACCGCCGCCACCGGCCGCTGGAACCTCGGCAACGAAGGCATCATGATCATCAAAGATCCGCGCGTGAGCCCGGCGATCGCAGTGGAGATCGTGCGCTGCTGCCGCACCCACGAGGCAGCATTCGCGGCGATCGAACGCGGCGACCTCACCCCCGAACTCGCCAGCAACCTCCGCGGCATGGACAACCCCGACGGCATCAAGATGCTCCTGCAGCACAACCTGGCTAGCGAGGCGCGGCTGCGCCGCTGGGCGAGCAGCCACCGCTCCTCCACCCGCCGCGTCATCGCCGCCGCCCCCACCGCGCCGACGGAAATCCTCGACCGGCTCGGCCGCGACGACGTCACCGACGTGCGCCTAGCCGTGGCCCGTAACAGCGCCACCAGCGTGGAGCGGCTCCGCATCCTCACCGGCGATCCCGCCCACGCCGTCGCCACCGCCGCGCGACGTAACCTCACCCGCCGCGGCGCACCCCTAGTAGACCCCGACGCCGGCGACAACCTCGACCCCTCCCACCCACTGTTCGGGTACTTCTTCGGGCAGGTGGAGGACAGGGGAGTGCGCATCGACACCGCCATGAACCCCACCACCGATGTGACGCTGCTCCGCGAACTCGCCATCGACGACGATGCCGCGGTGCGCGCGGCGGCGCTACGCAACCCGAACCTGCCGATGGACATAGTTGACGCCGCGCTCGATGTGATCGAACAAGCCGAGCGCGCCCAACGCGACACCACCATCACACCCCCGCACTACCAGCAGGTACAAGAGGCCCGCGACACCATGTTCAAGGTGACCGCGAACCCCACGCTCGGGCAAGAGCGTGCGTTGCGCGCCATCCCACTGATGCGCAGCGGCGCACCCTTAGCCGCCGAACTGCTCGACCACATCACCACCCTCACCCCCGATGTGGAATCCGTGCTCGTGAGCCGGTGGCGGCACTCCGCGCTGCCGATGCGCAAACTCGTCACCAAGGCTGGTGTGAGCGAGGAAACCTACGACCTGCTCATGTTTGCCTACCAGGTGAGTGTGCGCCGGGCGATGGCCGGCAGCGAGCACACCCCCGATCACGTACTGGAGAACCTGCTGCGCGACGACGACGAGCGGGTAGTGCAGCGGGCACGTAAGACCCTGGATGCCCGCCGCGCCGCGCGCCCCCTGGCCGCCCAATAACCACCACTGTCAGCCACCTGTGGTATACTGTCTTATGACAGGTACACAAGGAAAGGACATCCGACCATGAGCACCACCCACGCGCCGATGCGGGCCCTCGCCGCCGCGATCCAAGCCGACATCCCCGTCATCTTGTGGGGCGAACCCGGCATCGGCAAAAGCGCCATCATCGACACCGCCTTCACCGCCCACGGCTACCACCTGGAAACCGTGATCGCCTCCCACCGCGACCCCTCCGACTTCAACGGCCTGCCCATCGTCGTCGACGGCGACGTCGCCCTCGCCGCACCCCGCTGGGTGAAAACCGTCAACCAGGCCGACAAAGCCGTGGTGTTCCTCGACGAGTTCACCGTCGCCCCCGCCTCCGTACAAGGCGCCGCGCTGCGGCTACTGCAAGAACGCTGGTGCGGGGAAACCAAAATCGGTGAGCAGGTGCGGTTCGTGCTCGCCGCGAACCCCACCGAATGCTCCGCCGGTGGTTTCGACCTCGCCGCACCCACCGCGAACCGGCTCATGCACCTCGATTGGGACGGCCCGAACGCCGAAACCTGGGCGCAAGGACTGATCGCCGGATGGGACACCATCACCCCAGAGTTCCAAGACCTGATCGTCACCGCCGACACCGAACGGATCCACACCCGCAAGGCGCTCGTTGCCGGGTACATCGCCGCGAACCCCAACGCCCTGCACACCATGCCCGCAACGGAAGCCGAGCAGGGCCGCGCCTGGCCATCACGGCGCTCCTGGGACAACCTCGCGCAGATCCTGCCGTTCATCGCCGACACCGACACCGAAACGATGCTGGTGGCTGCGCAAGGCTGCGTCGGGGAAGCCGCCGGCACCGCGTTCACCGTGTGGGCGCAAAACGCGGACCTACCCAACACCCGCGACGTCCTCAACGACCCGAGCGTGTACGACTTCACTGATCCGCGCATGGACCGCACCTTCATTGTGCTGTCGAACGTGGTGACCACCGCGATCGGTGACGGTACGAAGGAATCGTGGGTGCAGGCGTGGGATGTGCTCGCCGCGTGCGCCGCAGCCGACCGTGGCGATGTTGCCACCGGTGCCGCGCTGCGGTTGATGAAAGCCACCAAATCCGGATGGGTGCCCCCGAAGTCGGTGATGACGTTCGCACCGATCCTTACCGGTGCGGGACTGATTCCCGCACCCACAACCAGCCGCAAAAACGCCACCGAGAAAGCCGCCGCCTAGGCGCACACCATCAAGTATCCCGCGGCCTACCAAGGCCACGGGTAGGGAAGGGGTTACTGCACGGGCCTGCCCGTGTACCTGTCACCGCACCCTGACCGTTCCACCCCTTCCCGGGCGGTCAGGGTGCACCACTTAGTTACCGCGAATTTGTTTCCGTCCACAATTTCGCGGTGAACTCGGCCAAGGATTTCGCATCCTCTTCCGCATCTTCGATTCGGGCGTAATTATGGAGCATATCTGCGCCTACGTTGTGTTCAATCTCACTCCCCAGTTCTGTGCCGCCCGGGTCGTCAGGATCGGTGTGGGTGATGCGCTCCGTCATCTCTACGATGTGATACTCGGTCGCGTCGTCTGATTCGTCGACTGGTTCTATAAAGAATGCGGTCGTGATCGTTTCGTATGTACCGTCAGCATTGCGGAACCTGCCTATCGCTTCATACGAGTTACCTACCTCGCGATCCCCGTACTGACCATCATTCTTCGTTACTACGACGTAACGATCATTCCCCTCCGTTTCGCTAAGGAGTTCGTATGTGGCGTAATAATGCGGAGTGGCGACGTTCGAGCCCTCCGCCGGTGGCGCGAATACCGTCGCCGTATTCGACGACGGGGGCGCGTTCTTGCCGGCACCGGCGGTGCTACCCGCCCACGTCCCATCGGGATTTTGAATCGACTGGCGACCATCGGTCCGGGTGAACGACTTATTTCCCACAACTACCTCCTAGGAACCTGCACTATGTAGGGCTATCGGCAGGCCGACGAGATCAGGACGTACCCACCAACTATTGAGCGACGAGGCCGTCGAGTACCTCACGAATCAACGCAGCAACACCCGGCGCTGACACGCGCAGTAGATCCGCTTGCGCCACCAACCGTGACCGGTGACCATCCGCGGCGACCTGCGTCAACGCCGCGCGCGCCGCATCCGAACCCGTCGCAGCATGCACACTGCGGCCCGTACTCGGCACCCACACCCGCACATGCGCGCCCGCATTCAACACCTGCACAAACGTCACCTCCGGGGCCACCTGCATCGTGGTTTTGCCGATAACGGATGCCCGCTTGGAGTTCTTGCCGCGCATGAGTGTGCCCCTTTGCGTGTGCCGAGTGTGATGTCGGCGGGGCTATCGGCAGGTAACTAGAACACCAGCATTAGGCGGCCACCGGTAGATCCAAAGCCTGTTCGTTGTTGCCCGCGCGGCGCGCTTTACGGTCACTGTCGACAGGTGTGGCGATGTCGACGATCAGGTCACCTTTACGCACCTCAGTGAGGAGTTCTGCGGCTTCGCTGGTGCGCGTGAGGAGGCATTCGACGCTGTCGCAGGTGGCGAGGAAGTCTTCTGTCATACGGGTGTCCCAGATGGTGGGACGGATGTCATCAAGGGGGGAGGATTTCCTCCCTGTGCGGTCCGTGACACGCCCGGTGAGCCATTGCTCAAGCACCCGGTATCCGGAGACGCTGAAGTTCCACATCTGGGGGCTGATGCCGGTGAAGGTGCCTTCCCCAACGGTGAGAGCGTGGGTGTCGGGGCTGTAGGTGATGGTGCTTTTCATGGGATAGGGAGCGCCGGCCGGTTGCACCGGTTCGGTGCATTCAGCGGTTCCGGTGAACCCATCGATGTCTGCATCACCGCGGGTAGACATGGCGATGATGTCCGCGCCGAGCGCACCCACGCGGGTGAACAACTCATGATCCCCCGTGAACGGCACCGGTGCGCCGACACGTTCTTTCAAAACATCGAAGAAGGCGTCGCTGTACGCGGGGGTGCCGAGCAGCCCGACGATGTAGTTCGCGATGTCCCGCGCAGAGACCGGTTGGCCGTAATGCTCCGTGAGGGCGGCGGTGAGGTGCGGGTTGATGTTGGGGGTGCCGTCCGGGTGGTACAGCGGCATCACGTCCTTGCCGCCGCGATTACAGAACTGGTCTATGTCAGGCACCCACGATGTGGCAAGGATCCCTGGACCCTCCCCGAGGTTTTTGGTCGCCAACGTCGTGAAGAACACTTGCCCGTCTACGTCCGCCGCCTCCCACAGAATCGACCTTAGGCGGCTAATTAGCCGATCGTCTTCGAGTACCCAGCGGCCATCGAACGGCCGATACGCTAATCGGCTCATCCGGGGTATCGGCGAGGATGAGGTTTCCTCGCAAATCGCCGGCAGACGCTCACCCGTGCGATGATCGTTACGCGCCTTCGACACGGTCCGATCGGTTTCTTTGAACGCTGCGGCTTGCTCATCGCCTCTCAACGACACTAACTGCTTCCAACGTTCCTTCAAAACGTCCTGGTTTTCCCCGATCGGCCAGGTGCGTTCACCTTTGAGCCCTGAGTGCGTCCACGGAAACACCTCGGTGAGGAGCGGCCATGTGCGCACGTGGCCCTCGGCGACCGGCAAGAACACCTCCTGCGCGTCCGAGGGCACCAGCGCCCACTGATCATCGAGACGCAACTCACGCAGGGCATCGAGTTTTTCCGCCCTGGTGCCGGCGATCTTGATGTACCGGCCCACCGCCATGTCCGCCACGGTGTCCCCTCTAGCAGTGTCGCTGCTGTCGCGTCCGTGCCGCACCGCGATCGTGATCACGCACGGCGTTTGGATATTGAAGACATTCTCTTCTTTGTGGGCTCCCTTGCCGTCGCCGCCAAGATCAATGAACCACAGTTCATCGAACGTTTCCCGCAACACCTGCCGCATCCCCGCGAATGATGGTCCTTGCAGAAACGATGACGCCGTGATGAACGAGACCACACCCGGTTGACCGGGATGCTGGAGGAGTTTACGTCTCGCCCAACACCAGAAATACACATAGTCGTTGTACAAGTTGCCGAGGCTCCCTCTCTGTTCCGAGGTGAGCGTCGCCGTGAAGTCGTCCAGCCACGGCCCACTGGTGTCATCCCCATGAGTCACCACACCACCAGAGTTCGCGTGCTCGCCATTTTTCCCACCCCGGTTCCAGGGCGGGTTCCCGATGATCACCCGCACCTGCGTCTTCGTTGACTTCACCTCCGACGCGCGGCGCTGCTCCGCGGCGATCACCCGCTTACCCTCATCATCAAGCAACGCCAACTGTCCACGATCGTCCTCATCGATAATTGGCGCGGCGAGGGTGTCGGTGAAGAAAACCTTCACCCCCTCATCAGACACCGACTCGTCGTATTCACGAACCGCCTGCCCGATCTTCAAATGCGCGATCGCATACGGGCCCATCATCTTCTCGAACGCAGACAACCTGCCCGCCAATGACTGAGCCGCGCTGCCTTTACGTCGCGCACTCACATCGCTGATACCCGCCCGGAACACACCCAACGCATACGACCCAGTACCCGTAGCAGGATCCAAAATCGTCACCGACTCATCGGCGAACCCCCCGGTGACCCCTACGGTGTCTTTCAAGATTTCCTGACAGGTACGCACCTGGAAATCCACGATCTCACTGGGGGTGTAAAAAACACCGTTGCCGGAACGTGTTGCCGGGTCGTACTCTTTCAAGAAATGCTCATAAAAGTACGTCCACGGATCCGCGGCGGTGAGTTTGTCTGCATCCACTGCAGCGATTAACCGCTGCAACGTACGCACCGGACGCGATATAGGCCCCACGCCACTATCACGGGTTTCACTGACAGCCTTATTGAAGTACCCCAACGTGCTCGACAGGACAGGATGGTTCCCCAATGCAGCCGCCGCGGAGGCAATATGAGACACATCCCCACCCTCCACATGCGCCAGCAGCAGGGCGTACGTGAACGTTTGCGCGTAGTCGCTCGCGAACTGCTCATCATCGATGAGTTGTGTGAGTTGCTGCCAGTAGTGTCTTGCGCGCTGTAGGGCTGGTGAGTGGGGGAGGGTGGTAAGGGTTGTGGCGCGTAGGTCTCGTGCTGTGTTGCCGAGTTTGCGTGCAAGATCGGCGACGTATGTGGGATAAGCGTCGTTATCGGGTTGATTGCGGTGCGGCATAGTCTTACGCGCCTGGGTCGCGGGGGAGGGCGAGCAGGTTGCTTGGCCCGGACGGCAGAACCCCGTGTTCTTCTACGTAAGTGAGGACGTCGTGGACGGGATCTAGGAGGCGGTAAGGGAGAACGAACGCGGCAAGTTTGATGATCGCGTCGAGGGCGAGAGTGAAATGTTCGCTCACATGTGCCATGTCGGGTGCGATGTCGGTGACGGTGAGGGTGGTGTGCTCGGTGGCGACGTCGGTGAGCGCACCGGTGATGATGAATGCTTGCCGGAGCCGCAGCACTCGGTAGGCGATGTCGGCGATGAACCAGCGGCGCAGGTCCCACGCCAGTTCCGGGTCGCGGGCGAATTCGTCGATGGTGAGGGTGCTGAGTCCGTCGGCGGCGCGCAGGAGGCGGATTTCCTCCCTGCGGGCGGTGAAGTAGGCGAGTTGTTCTTCAACGCCGGTGGGGTTGTCGGCGCGGGCGAGCCCGGCGATGTGCACGTTCGCTTGGGTAATGGGGAGGGCGCGGACGGCGTCGTCGACGGACACGGGGCTCATACGGGAGTATACCGGGCGTGTGGTAGGGTATTATGTGTAGCCGATAGCCGGTGCGACTGGATCCTGGAGGTGGTGAGCGTGTCGAGTGTGCATTGGGTACGCCGGGAGGCCGGGTCGCCCCTGGGGGGCCAGTTCGCTGGTGCGGTGTGGATGGATGGACCGCCTGCGGCGAACCAGGTGACGGTAACGCTCGGCGCTGATGGCGCGCTCGTGACCGATGACCCGGATGTGGAGGAGCGGGAGTGTCGGGTATGTGCGGGGGTGTTTGGGTTTCGCTGGGATCGGTGGGAGCCAGATGTGTGTGATTCCTGCCTCGCCGTCATCAACCCCTAACCACTATACCGTAAATAAGCCCTGTGAGGCACGCTGACGGGTTTTCTCGCCACCAGTGTACCCTAAGGAGTCCCGGTAAATTAAGGGCTTAGAGAGGCCCTGAGAGGGATCCTGGTTGGAATCTGGTCTCTCTGCGGGGAATCAGCCCGCCCCAGCACCCGATCTCAAACCCGATCCGAAGCGCTCTCCGAGGATCGTTAATGATTCCGTCTCCCCTAAGGATCCCCCGAATCCCTCATAGAAAATGTTGCACTCACGGGACACTGACTATTCCGCAGGAGAGGGAAACCAGCCCCTCCCAGGACTAGATCTAGGGCCTGATCCGAGGGTTCGTTAATGGTTTCCGCTGCCCCTAAGAGACCGTTGATGCCCTCGTACAAAAAACGACATTCACGGGACACTGAAGATTCCCTATGGAGGGGGATAGGCGGCCCGTTCTCCCGTTCCTCAGGACGGGTGCTGTTCATCCGATAGATCGGTGTGCACCCCACACCCGACACACTCGCCCACACCCTTCACGGGTGGTCTCGATGATGGGCCGGGCGCACGCCTTGTCCGGCGGCGCAGCATGGCTCATCACAGCCCCCGTCCTTGCCCACACCGCGAACACGGTGTCCTGGCTCCCCGACCTCACCCTCACAATCCCGACATATGTGGTGGGTGCGGTGGCGGCGACCGGCGCGGCACTCGCCCCCGACCTAGATCACGGCGAGCGATCCTTCGCCCGCGGTTCCCTGGGTCCGGTAACGAAAACACTGAGCAAAGTGATGGGTACGTGTGGACATCGCAGTCTCACCCACTCCTGGCTAGGCATCATCACCGCGATCGCCGCCCTAGTGGTGTTGGGGTCGGTGAGTGGTGTTGTGGGGGTGATCTACCCGGCGGCGATCATGTTTCTGGTGACCGCGTTCGCGCTCGCCGCGTTGTACTCGAACTATGACCGAGATAAGACTGCGCGGTTTTTGATCCGTGCAGGTATCGCTGCCGGCGTGACCGCCGCGGGCGTGTACTTCTCCGACGGGGACTACGGCTGGCTGGTGCTCGCCTACGCCCTCGGTTTGATCATCCACTGCCTCGGAGATTCGATCACCGTCCAAGGGGTGCCGTGGCTGTGGCCCAAACGGTACGAGTACCGCATGAGCCCAGCGATCTTCCTCACCCTGTTCGCGGTACCTGTGGTGATCGTGGTGTATTCGATAGCACCAACACTGGGCGTGATGACGGGTGTCGCGGCGGGTGTCGCGGCGTTGGTGATGCTGCGCCCGTTCAACGCGGGCGCGTGGCAGGAAACCACCGTGCTGGTGCCAGTGTTCGTCGCAACCGCGCTGGTGGCGGTGGTATCGGTGGCGGTGACGTTCGCGTTCGCCGGGTCGGCGAGTGTGGGTGGGTACCCGGTTGCTGCGCGGCCTGCAGCGGAGCAGTCCGTCAACCCAGTAGGTGTGGTGGCGCCTGCGCGCGACGCACTCGAGCAACGCACCGTTAGTAATAGCGGGCAGGAGGCGACGGCCGGCACGAAACCTGGGAAGAAACCTGGGAAGAAGAAACACAAGACGCCCGCCAAGTAATAGTAATTAGAACCAGGAGTCCTCGACGGCGCTCACATCAGCGCCGTCGCGCACATTCGTGGGCGCCGCTACCGGTGTGTGCGCCTCGGTGGCGCGCCGCGGCGGTGGAGCCACGGTCACCGCCACGGGCCTGTGAACACCAGGGATCACCAGCGAACCGATCGTCACGTCACTGACCGGTCGCGCACCCGAGTGCACCTCAACAGCGTCGCCAGTGTCGGTGTGCTCCTGATCCTCGGCTCGGGTGAGCAGCGCCGCGGCGGCGTGAATGCGCTGCTCATCAACTACCGCAGTCGACGCCACCACCACCTCGGGCGCATCATCGACATCACCCGCGCCAGCGGCGTCACTACTGGTAGCGACGCCGGCGGGGGGTGTGTCGGTGAACCGTGCCACCGGCAACCCCGACGAACCTCCTGGAGTGTCGGCCGGCTCGGTGGCGCCCGCCGCGGGTCGACGTGTTGCCCGTTCGGCGGTGCGCTGCTGCTGCTCTTCCCGGCGAGCCCGCACCCGAGCCCGCATCTCATCACGGGTCATCCCCGTACGCCCTACCGGCCCATCTGCCTCACCGGCCGTTACTGCTGCCCGCCGACGCGGGGTGTGCTCCACCGCCGCGTCATCGTCTCGTGCGCGCCGCGCGCGGCGGATCCGCAACCGGTCGCGGTCCACCAGTTCACCCGAATCCTCATCCCGGATTTGTACCGTGCCCGTGTACACCTCCACACCCACACGCCCCAGCAGCCGGTTCACTACCGCGAGCACCCGATCCTCCGGCGCAACATCACCAGCACTCGCGGGGGATTGTGGTTGACGCATGATCGGCCGGCGCGCACCACCCGAACGCACCCGGTTACACACCGACAAGGTGCGCTTCAACGGCTCATCATCATCCTCCACAAAGAAACCTTGGAAGATCGTGTACGAACCGATCGCGGACGAGAACGCCGCGCGGCCCTTCAACACGTTACTGCTGCCGTCATCATCCAATGACGGGTCCTTCAAAAAGTACTCCTCGGGGATGTCCGTTTCGAACAGCATCCGTGACGCGCTCGCACCCATCGCGCCGACCTGCAGGCGGGCGCCCACGTTCTCACGGAACGCGCCCCCCGTGAACTCCGCATCCGGGCGCTGAATCACCTCAATGAGGTAAATACCTTGCGAACGGATCGTCGCGATCTTCTTCAACAGAAGGCCCTTCATCTCGGCCTTCATCGCATCGACCTCTTTCACACCCTCCTTCCCCAGAAGGTCGATCGCTTCTTCCACCACGAACATGATCAATGGAGGCCGGTCCACAAGTTCTCCGTCAATACGGATCTTCTCCGGCAGTTTGTGCCACTTCTTCATGCCGTTCTCTTTGAGAATCTTCTTGCGGCGCTCGTTCTCGGCTTGAAGGTTGCGGAACATGTCCAAAATGCCTTCGGGGGTTGATTCAAACCCGAGGCATCCGTCAGCGTGCATGTATGTTTCCAGCGCCTCCTTGCGGTCAGCGATATACACACTCCACATGGGATCCTGGAGAAGATCAATGAGGATCGCGTTCAGTTGAACGGACTTACCGCCGCCGGTTTTACCCATGATGATCATGTGCGGTACCGCTTCAATATCCCAGTGCACAACTTTGCCGCGCTGATCAATACCCAGCGGCACCTTATTCCACGGAGTATCCGGTGCTGCGGGGAACGGCAGTCGCGCCATCTGCGGGATAGGTGGGAACACCCGAACCGTGACGTACCCCTGGTCGAGGTGCCACTCCCACCCCCAGGAAGCATCCGAGCGGGCACTCATCCGCGATTCCCACGCCTCTTGCACTTGCAGGCGTTGCGGCTTTGTGGGGGAGTAGGCGCCGGGTAGGCGGATAGTAAATTCTTTCGGTGACCCGCCGTTCCATTCGGGGATCTCGATCCACCGCCACGCCATGTATGGCTTCCCAAGATCGCCTAGGTTGATCTTCACCAAGGGGTTGACGATGTCGTACGCCTTCTGAATGAGAGCGTCTTCCAGTTGCCACCGCTCCAAGAAGCGGGCGCGGGCACGCGAACGCAAGGTCGCGGCGATGATTACCCATGCGATGCCCAGCGCAATACCCAAGGGTGGGAACAGCAGGCCCGCGGCGATGATCGCAATGAAACCCAGGCGCATGTACCGCAGCAGTACTCGAAGAGGGGTGTGGGGGAAACGCGGGTGCGCGGGCTGATCATCCTCGGCGAGGAAACTCTTGAACGCGTGATGCTGCCGCGTTGAGACGAGGTCGTCATCGGGGAGGACTGCGGCGAGTCCGTACATTTCCGGCTTCTTCGGGGGTTCTTTCGGTTTCTGTCCCTCCTTTGGCTTACCGCTGCTGTGCATCAGGTTCGCGATGTGGAAACGAATGAGGGCACCGGCTGTTGGCCCACCGATCGCGGCGCGTTCTTTGAACAGTGCGATCTTCAATCCGGTGCGGCCCGTGAGTAGGTAGTACCCGAGCACCGGCAGTATGCCGGTGAACGCCAAGACGACACGGATGATTAGGTCGAGGCTAGGAGAGTCCATCTAGCGCCTCCTGAACCTGCGCATGGAACAGCGCGATCCCTTCTTCGCGGTTCAGGGCGCGGAAATGGTCGATGGTTGCGACGGCGTCGTCGCGGGCGATGTCGCGCAGTTCTCGCTGGAAGCGGTGCATGGCCCACGTGTTGAGGTGTCTGCGTTCGATGCCGGCGGTGTCGGCGAGCCGCTGCAAGGCGATGATTTGTGCGTCGGTGATGCAGGCTCGTACCCGCCGGGGCGCGGGCACCCCACCGGTATCAGGCTTGGCCGTGACCGCGGTGCTGGTGGGGGTGATGTCGTGCAGCGACACAGCATCCGCGGGGGCAGCCCCATCGCCGTGAGTATCGTCGCTGGTGTCGATGCTGCGGGGGGCCTTCACAACCTCCGGTGCCCGCAACGTGGCCGGTGATGCGGTGCGTTCGGCGGCGGCGGCTTGCGCGAGTAACGGATCAGCGCCATCAA
>Ga0102945_1000283_pt1 | contig 15768 bp, 14 predicted proteins | sample SalPonred_H2O_MG_FD_78207 | JGI IMG/M metagenome (GOLD analysis project Ga0102945, IMG submission 78207) | Salt pond water microbial communities from South San Francisco under conditions of wetland restoration - Salt Pond MetaG R2_restored_H2O_MG ...
ACTGACTTGATTAAGATCAGGATCGTATTGGTAGATGCTCTTGCCGTCAGACATCACCAATTGCTCATAGGGTTGGCGAATATCCCAGCGAAATTTCCCAGGTCGAGCAAAGGCAAAATCACCCGATTGCGCCAAGGCCGTTTCTCCCTGCGGTCCAACCGTATATTGCGAGAAGTCCCCTTTGGCTGCCGAGACGATGTTGACAAACCGATTAAACGCATCCAGTGCCCGATTCTCTTGTGCAGCCAGCGGTAGCGCGAACAGGCAGGCAATCGCAACGAAGACAAGTCTGATTGACCGTTTCATCTTAACTATCCTCTGCCGGACCTGCCGGCGCCAAGATTTCCCGATTGCCATTGGATTGCATGGCTGACACCACCCCAGCGTTTTCCATTTGCTCAAGCAGACGTGCTGCTCGGTTGTAACCAATACGCAGATGTCGCTGCACCAGCGAAATAGAAGCGCGTCGATGCTTTAGAACCACACCAACCGCTTGATCGTAGAGCGGGTCGGACTCGACATCGGCAAACCCGGTGACGCTGCTTGCGCCCTCGGCGGAGTCACCCTGTGCCGCCCCTTCTAGCAAACCCTCAATGTAATCGGGCTCGCCCTCTGACTTCAGTGACTCGACCACGCGATGCACTTCCTCATCCGAGACAAATGCGCCATGTACGCGTACCGGCAAGCCCGTACCGGATGGCATGTATAGCATGTCACCCTGACCCAAAAGCGTTTCAGCGCCCATCTGATCGAGAATTGTGCGCGAATCAATACGTGATGACACTTGAAAGGCAATGCGGGTCGGAATATTGGCTTTAATCAACCCCGTGATCACATCTACACTCGGGCGCTGTGTGGCCAGGATCAGGTGAATGCCTGCCGCTCTGGCTTTCTGCGCGAGTCGTGCAATCAACTCTTCAATCTTTTTACCGACCACCATCATCAAATCGGCGAGCTCGTCGATCACCACCACAATGGTTGGCAACTCTTGCAGCGGCTCAGGGGCATCAGGCGTCAATGAAAACGGGTTGGGAATCAACTCTTCTCGTTTGGCTGCCTCACGAATCTTGTTGTTAAAGCCAGCCAGATTGCGCACACCCATCTTACTCATCAGCCGGTATCGCTTTTCCATTTCGGCCACACACCAATTCAGCGCGTTTGCTGCGTGACGCATATCTGTCACCACTGGCGCCAAGAGATGTGGAATGCCTTCATAGACGCTCATCTCAAGCATTTTTGGATCAATCAAAATCAGGCGTGTCTGCGACGCGTCGGCCTTGTAGAGCAAGGACAAAATCATGGCATTGATGCCAACCGACTTACCCGATCCAGTGGTTCCAGCGACCAACAAGTGAGGCATCTTGGCCAAATCAGCCACAACTGGATTGCCGGCAATGTCTTTGCCCAAGGCCATGGTGACCAGAGAATGGCTGTCGTGATAGGTTTGGGAACCCAAGATCTCTGATAACTTGACCATCTGTCGCTTGGGATTCGGTAACTCCAGACCCATTAAATTCTTACCAGGAATGGTTTCCACCACCCGAATACTGACCAAACTCAAAGCCCTTGCAAGGTCTTTCGCCAAATTAACAATTTGGCTGCCTTTGACCCCTGTCGCGGGCTCAATCTCATAGCGGGTAATCACTGGGCCTGCTTGGGCGGCCACCACCGTGACTTGCACCCCAAAGTCCGATAGTTTCTTTTCTATCAAACGCGAAGTGAACTCAATGGTCTCAGCAGAAACGGTTTCGACCCTATCTGGTGGTGCATCAAGCAATCCCAACTCGGGTAAGTGTGCTGACCCGGTATCCACAAATAGCGTTTGCTGTTTTTCTTTAAAAACTCGTTCCGATTTCTTGACAGTAGCCACGGCGGGCTCGATTCGAACGGGCTGCTCATGAACAGTTTGATCGTGTAGTGCCTCAAGATGCTCCTGGCGCTTTGCTTGTGCCACTTCACCTACTCGGCGATCTTGTCGAGCTTGGTAGGCGTTTCGAACCCAGATGACGCCGCGCTCCAACCAAGTGCCCACCACTTCACAAACGTGTAGCCACGAGAAAGCCAGGAACAAACTCAAGCCAATCCCCACCATGGCGATCAATATGAGCGTGGCGCCCGTAAAGCCCACGGCGTGCGACAGCAGTGCTGACCAGGCATAACCAATCACACCGCCCGAACCACTTAAATCAGCCGTTTGCCCTGGCAGATCCGCACCCAATGAAGCCAAACGCAAGGATTCCAAACCGGCTGCACCGATCAGCAACAGAACAAAACCGACCGCTTGTTCCCAGTGCACCCGCTCTAGTCCCTCGCCCCCGTCTCGAGTGACGTGATGAATCAAGCGTCGCCAACCCGCACGAACTCGGTGCAAAAGACCAAGCACCAGTATCCAGGCTGAAAAACCAAACAAGTACAAAAGAATATCGGCCGTGTAGGCGCCCAGAATACCGCCTTTGTTTTTTAGGACAGTGGCGCCAGACGAATGGGACCACCCTGGGTCGGTGGGCGACCAAGTGACCAAAACAAGAGCCAGCCAAGCGGCAATAAAGGCAAAGAGGACCCAACGCGCTTCGCGTAAAAAACCCAGCAATTTCAACTGTATAGGCGAGGGCCCGTTACGCATATTGCGAGAAGCCCGAGAGGCACGTGTGGCCCGCGCAGGGGCTGCATTAGCTTTTGACATAGACGCCATTATAATTTGGTAATGATACTTAGGGATTTATGAATATGTCTGATACACGCCACGCTCAAGTTTTGATTTTAGGATCCGGTCCAGCTGGCTACACCGCTGCCGTTTATGCCGCACGGGCTAACCTTAACCCAGTACTCATCACAGGACTCGAGCAAGGTGGCCAGTTAATGACCACCACAGAAGTCGACAACTGGCCTGCTGATGCCATGGGCGTACAAGGGCCTGATTTGATGCAACGCTTTCAAGATCACGCCAAACGGTTTGAAACCGAATTGATCTTCGATCAAATCACCAAGGTGGACCTCAGCAAACGGCCCTTTACTTTAACCGGGGACGACGGCAAAACCTATACCTGCGACGCCTTGATTCTTGCCACAGGGGCCTCTGCAAAGTATCTGGGGCTGCCTTCAGAGCAGGCCTTCATGGGACGCGGGGTTTCAGGCTGCGCCACTTGTGACGGCTTTTTCTACCGCGACCAAGACGTGGTTGTGGTCGGTGGCGGCAACACTGCCGTTGAGGAAGCGCTCTACCTGTCTAATATTTGCAAGTCAGTGACTGTTGTTCATCGGCGCGACAAATTCCGCGCCGAACCCATCATGATCGATAAAATGATGGAGAAGGCTGAGAACGGCAACGTCAAACTGGCCTTGCATCGCGAACTCGAAGAGGTCTTGGGCGATGACAGCGGGGTTACTGGTGTGCGATTGCGCAGTACGCAAGGTCAAGAGCCAGTGGAATTGGCCGTGACGGGCGCCTTCATCGCCATTGGTCACAGCCCGAATACAGCGATTTTTGAAGGGCAAGTGGAGATGGAGAACGGCTACATCGTCACGCGTAGCGGTTTAAAAGGACTGGCCACCATGACCTCGGTACCTGGCGTGTTTGCAGCCGGCGACGTACAAGACCATGTGTATCGCCAAGCGATCACCAGTGCAGGTACTGGTTGTATGGCCGCGCTAGACGCCCAGCGGTGGTTGGAGAATGCGCAAGGTTAAGCGCGCTGACCAGCCGCTGAGCCCGGAAGATGCTCAGCTGCTGGCTCAGGCGCTAGCCCAGGTGATCCCGCTCAAAGGTCGCCAGCGGGTGCTACATCAAACGCCGATCCCTCAGGTCAGCCCTAATCGGCGGCGTAACGCCACCGAAACACCGGTGGCGGGTCTACCGCTATCCGATGGTGCGGTGGTCGATCCCACTGATGTTTTAGAGTCCTTCCAACGCCCTGGGGTATCTGGCGAAATCCTGCGGCGCTTAAAGCGCGAGAGCCCCAAGATACGTGAGTCTCTGGATCTACATGGCCTAAATCGCGAACAGGCAAGGCTCGCTGTCGGCCACTTCATACAAAACGCGGCAAACCAAGGCATCAAACGCGTGCGCATCATTCATGGGCAAGGCTTTGGGTCTAGTCTTGGTGCGGGTTTATTACGCCAACAAACGCGTCATTGGCTCACCCAAATTCAAGAAGTATTGGCATTCGCCGGTGCACCCAATCACGACGGTGGTAAGGGAGCAGTACTGGTCCTTTTAAGGACGCCTAAGATCAGCGACCATCGCTAGAGTCTGCGGTCCGGGTCTCGCGGTCAAGAGTGACACCACGATCATCACGCCAAATGCCATCGGTATGCCAAATACACCCGCAGCAATTGGTTGGATACCCCACCATAAGTCAATCGGCTCACTGCGCGGCAAATCAAAAATCAGCTCCCTTAACCAGGGCTGTGTGGTTGCCATGTAGTAAAAGGTCATGCCCAAGCCCGCCAACATACCAAATGAAGCACCCCATTTGGTCGTCCTTGACCAAAAAATACCCAGCACCAAGGCAGGAAAAAAAGAGGATGCGGCAAAGGAAAACGCTGCCGTCACCATGAAAATGATGTCTGCCGGGGTTTTGGTGGCGACCCACGCCGCCACAAACGCGACCAGCAATAAGAATATTTTTGAAACAATGACCTGCCGGTTCACATTCATATCGGGCGAGACGACCCGCACGCTGGTGTCGTGTGACAACGCATTGGAGATAGTTAGCAACAAGCCATCCGCCGTGGATAGCGCAGCCGCCATAGCGCCTGCAGCGATCAGACCGGACATCACATAAGGCAAACCACCGATTTCCGGTCCCGCCAAAACCACCATGTCTGCGCCGAGGTGGATTTCACCGAGCTGGACGATGCCATCTGCGTTGACATCATTTATCTCCACCAAGGTCCGATCCAAAGCCGACCAATCATTGACCCAGGCCGGTAAGGCACTGAAGTCCATGCCAACCACTTGGTGGTAAATCTCATTCTTAACCAATACCGCTAAGGCCGGTGCCATTAAGTACAAAATCAAAATAAAGAACAATGACCAAAACACCGACTTTCGGGCCGCGCTAACCGTCGGGGTGGTCAATGACCGCATCAAAATATGCGGCAACCCGGCAGTACCGAGCATCAAGCAAAGTAACAGGGCCAAAAAGTTGTTTCGCGCTTCTACGCTGCCAAATGCGTTATCGGTTGGGAATGGTTCGGTGTGCGAGCGCACAGGCGCCGCACGTCGCTCATACGTTTGCCTGAGTTGTGTCCAATCGCTCAATGCTTGTCGCGGACTTTGTGGGTAGCTCGCCAACTCGCGTTCTAATCGACGCACCGAGAGCATCGGCGCATTGTTGCTTCGCGCGTGCGATAGATCTGCACGCAGTGCATTTCTTCCCACCTCCCAAGAAAACGGCAATGCATCGACCTTTTCTTGCATCGCACGCGCTTTGGCTTGCCAATAATCGCGTACGGCTTGCTCGGCAGGGTCGGCTTTGATGACGTTTTCACGTGCTTCGATTGCCGACAAAACCTGTCCTGCCCCTACCTGCGGAATGACTTTATCGGTTTGACTGATTGATAACCAGATCACGGGAATAAGGTAGGCGATGACCAAAACGATGTATTGGCCCACTTGAGTCCAGGTCACTGCTCTCATGCCCCCCAAGAAGGAGCAGATGAGCATGCTGCCCAGAGCGATGAAGACACCAAGTTCGAACGAGATACCGGTTAATCGCGTGGTGATCAACCCCACCCCGTAAATCTGCGCCACAAGGTAGCTAAACGAACAGGCAAAGGTGCAGACCACCGCCACGAGCCGCGGAAAGTGACCGCCGTAGCGGGCACCTAAAAAATCAGGAATAGTGAAGCGACCGAATTTACGCAGATAGGGCGCAATCAATAGCGCAAGCAAAACAAAGCCGCCCGTCCACCCTAGAATGAATGCCAAGCCGTCGTAGCCGGCAAGATACAACGTACCCGCCACCCCCAAAAAAGAGGCGACAGACATCCAATCCGCTGCTGTCGCCATGCCATTAAAGACTGCGGGCACGCGCCGACCTGCGACGTAATATTCATTTGGATCCGAGGTACGGCAATAAATACCAATGGCGGCATAAAGTAACACCGTCGCCAAAAGAAACGTGTAACCTATCCACTCACGCGCCAGACCCGCGCTCTCAAAGCTCGCCAGCAATCCGATTAACAGTAGAAATCCAATGGCATATAACGCGTAGCGTTTGACTAAGCTGTTATGCCAACGCTTGGCTTGTCCTGCGTTGGACGCGTTACTCATTTTGTGAAGGGTTTTGAGAAGGGTCTTGACCAACGGTAAAGTCAGGCGTAGCCGTCGAATCTGTCATCAGCGCAGCGTCACGGCGCGCCATCACCACCGCATAACAACCGATGATAAGCAAATAGATCAGGGGAACACCAAACGCTGTCAACGCAAAAGGCAACGGCCAACCCAGAATGGTTACCGGTGTAGAAACGTGGGCCAGTGCCAAAGGCAATAGACTGACTAAAAACCAAGGCAGTAACAAACAGCCGACCAGAAACAAGTTTCTAGTCCAATACTCTTTCAAGCGCGCTGGCCATGTGGACATCACCTAGAACCTAGTAAAAAAACGGTCGGCACACTGTGCCGACCGTTTGGCTTTTTTATTTCTTTTTATAAATGCTGCTTGTTGACTCTTAACCGATGCTACCAGCCGAATCATGCGGGAATTGTCTCCCCACCCGCATGATGGAATTTTGCACCAGTGCTGGGCACAAAACATCGGGGAATGCCCTAAGTCGGCGCATAGCGTCAATTTACATATTATCGATCATCACCTGACCAAAGCCAGAGCAAGACACTTGTGTGGCGCCCTCAAGCAAACGGGCAAAGTCGTATGTGACATGCTTAGAGAGGATTGACTTCTCCATGCTAGCAATCACAACATCAGCCGCCTCAATCCAACCCATGTGACGCAGCATCATCTCGGCTGAAAGGATCTCAGAACCCGGATTGACGTAGTCTTTTCCAGCGTACTTGGGCGCCGTGCCGTGCGTGGCTTCGAACATAGCAACAGAATCAGACAGGTTAGCGCCTGGGGCAATACCGATACCGCCGACTTGGGCTGCCAAGGCGTCTGAGACGTAATCGCCGTTCAAGTTCAACGTGGCAATCACATCGTATTCCGCTGGACGCAATAGGATTTGCTGCAAGAATGCGTCCGCGATCGAATCTTTAACGATGATCTCACGCCCTGTCTTGGGGTTCTTGAATTTGCACCATGGACCGCCGTCGATCAACTCTGCGCCGAACTCTTTGATGGCCAAATCGTAGGCCCAATCACGGAAGCCACCCTCGGTGTACTTCATGATGTTGCCTTTGTGCACAATGGTGACCGAGCTGCGATCGTTATCAATGGCGTAATTAATCGCTTTACGCACCAATCGTTCAGTGCCTTCACGGGATACAGGTTTGACGCCAATGCCAGATGTTTGCGGGAAGCGAATATTCTTCACGCCAAGCTTGCTTTGCAAGAAATCAATCAATTGCTTGGCTTGATCAGATTCCGCCTCAAACTCGATACCGGCATAAATGTCTTCTGAGTTTTCACGGAAGATAACCATGTTGGTTTTCTCGGGTTCACGCAATGGTGAAGGCACACCAGAAAAGTAACGCACTGGACGCAAACAGACATAGAGATCAAGCTGCTGACGCAACGCAACGTTCAAAGAGCGAATACCACCGCCCACGGGTGTGGTCAGGGGGCCTTTGATTGAGACCACGTAGTCACGCACAACTTCTAGGGTTTCTTCAGGCAGCCACACGTCAGGGCCATAGACTTTGGTGGATTTCTCGCCAGCGTACACTTCCATCCAGTGAATCTTGCGCTTGCCGTCATACGCTTTTTGTACCGCTGCATCGACCACCTTGAGCATGACGGGCGTGATGTCCATACCAGTGCCGTCACCCTCGATGTAAGGGATGATTGGCTCATCAGGCACGTTCAGTGAGAAATCTGCATTGACCGTGATTTTTTGGCCTGCGGTGGGCACTTTGATATGCTGATACGACATGAGATCTCCGGTAAAGTAGGTGGTCAAAACCTATATTTTATCCGCAATACAACTAGAGGTTTCAAGATGTTTGATCCGACACGCGATCAAGTTCGTGAATTTTTCGCCAGTGCCTGGCAAAAGCGGCTCTCCGGAGAGGTCGCGACGCCGCTTGAGGCTCAAGCCGCAGCGCTGATCGAGTGGCATCCTGAATATCACGACGATCTTTTGGATCCCAACCGGCTGGAACGCGATTACAGCGTTGAAGAAGGTCGAACCAACCCTTTTTTACACTTATCCATGCACTTGGCGATTGTGGAACAGGTTTCAATCGATCAACCACCGGGCATACGGGATGCTTATCAAAAACTGACCGCCCGCCTAAATGAACATGACGCGATGCACGAAATCATGGAGTGCCTCGGCGAGGTGGTTTGGGAAGCTCAGCGATTAAGCCAGCCGCTCAATAACGAGACTTATCTCGATCTCATCCTACGCCGAGCAACAAAAACCGGCCACTAGGGCCGGCTTTTACCTGCTTTTAGCACCTAGCTGTTTACTTACGCACAGCCAACGGAGACGGCAACGAGGACAGCCATGCAGAGACATTTTCGATCTCTTGCTTATTGAGCTGCATAGCGAAAGCGGCCATGATGGCGTTGTTACGTACGTTTGCCGAAGGCGGTAACCCACGGGCGCCGCGTTGGTAAGACACCAAGGCGTGCGCCAAGTAGTCCGCGTGCTGCCCCGCCAAAATTGGATACGAAGGGTCAATCGATTTAACGGCTTCCGCGCCGTGGCAGGACGCGCAATTCAAGCGCTCCCATGTGGCTTTGCCGGCTTGCAAGTCCGCAGCATTGGCAAAAGGCAGGAAGGCCATGCTGGCCAAAACAAAACAGGTTTTCGCTAAGATTTTCATAAAGTCACGCTCACTTCAGGTTGGCGTAGTAGGCGGCCAGATCAGCCATGTCTTGTTCAGACAAACTCGCTGAGATGGCGTTCATCGTTGGGTGGCTTCGCTCACCCGATGCATAGGCGCGTAGTGCAACGATGATGTACTGTTCATTTTGACCGGCAATCATGGGAACGGAATAAACCTCCGGGAAGCTAGCCCTGTACCCAGGAATGCCATGGCAGCCGATGCACATGGATACTTGCCCACGGCCGGACTCGATGTCGCCTTTGATTGGCTCTTGGGCCCCAGCCGTCCCAGCAGTGACTGCTGCGCTAGCAGCAACAATGATCGCGACGGCTCTAGCCGTGCGGCGCAACAAACAGGTTATATCGTGTAAAAAAGACGTCATGACATGGCTCTTCGGTTAACAATCCGCTTTCGACTTGTCGAATAATTCAACAGTCTGTAAGTTTGACGGATTGTACGATAATTGCATCGTGTGCAGGCTCACTCACTCATTTTGATGTAGGAAACCCTTTATGACCTCGGATTTGGCGTCCTCCGCTAACCCTAACCCTTCGAACACAAAATTTGACGGCACCGAACGTTACGTCGCCACAGATGACCTGAAGCTTTCGGTCAATGCTGCGCTCACGCTGCAGCGACCTCTGCTCATCAAAGGCGAACCTGGCACTGGCAAAACCATGCTTGCCGAAGAGGTGGCCGCCTCACTCGGACGACCATTGTTGCAGTGGCACATCAAATCCACGACAAAAGCCCATCAAGGTCTTTACGAATATGATGCCGTCTCTCGACTAAGAGATTCGCAGCTAGGCGAGGAGAAAGTCAAAGACATCCGTCACTACATCCTGAAGGGTGTCCTTTGGCAAGCCTTCATCTCAGAAACCCCAACGGTGTTACTGATCGACGAAATCGATAAGGCGGATATTGAGTTCCCCAATGATTTGTTGCGCGAACTCGACCAAATGGCCTTCCATGTATATGAGACCAATGAAACCATCTCGGCCAAGCACCGCCCCTTGGTGATCATCACGTCCAACAATGAAAAAGATTTACCGGATGCTTTCTTGCGGCGTTGCTTTTTTCATTACATCCGCTTTCCTGACCGCGACACCCTGAAAGCAATCGTTTCGGTCCACTTCCCAAATTTGCATGCCGAGGTACTGCGGGCCTCTTTGGATGCTTTTTTTAGCCTACGCGAAGCACCAGGCTTAAAAAAGAAACCGTCTACTTCCGAATTCCTGGACTGGTTGCGGCTACTGATTGCTGAAGATATCAGCGCCTCGGAGATCGATGCATACAATGCAACTTCGGTACCTATCCTTGCTGGCGCCTTACTCAAAAATGAGCAGGATGTTCAGTTGCTCGAGCGTTTGGCTGCCGTGACCCGTCAATCAACACGACGTCCTTGATGAACCGTTTTGTGACTCCTGTCACCCCTCTCACCGCAATCACCCCGACCGTACTCAGTCGGGGAAACGTACAACTCGAACCGTTACAGCCCGAGCACGTACCGGCACTTGAGCAAGCGGCTCAAGATGGCGAGCTTTGGCGGCTTCGGGTGACTTCCGTGCCCGAACCCGGACAAACGGCGGCCTATGTTGAAACCGCACTCAAGGGTCAACTTGAGGGGCACATGCTGCCGTTTGTGGTTCGATTGCTCAATGAGCAGCGCATCGTCGGTTGCACGCGTTACCATGACATCGAGGCATCCGTTAGGCGCTTGGAGATTGGATACACCTGGTATGCCAAATCTTGGCAGCGCAGTAACGTCAATACAACCGCCAAGCTTTTATTGCTAACTCATGCCTTTGAAGCAGTGGGCGCCAACGTGGTGGGCTGGCGTACTGATAACTTTAACTTTGCCTCGCAGCGCGCGATCGAGCGGCTAGGGGCCAAGCGTGATGGGGTTTTGCGAGGCCATGCGCGACGCCGCGACGGCACCATACGCGATACGGTGATGTATAGCGTGACGGCTGGCGAATGGCCAGAAATCAAGGCGCACCTAACAGACTTACAGGACCGCTATGCTCGTTGATTTTTTTTATCATCTGCGTGCCCAACAACTACCTGTCAGTGTCAAGGAATACCTGACGCTACTGGAAGCATTGAGCCAACCGCTCATGAATCCGTCACTTGAAGACTTTTACTTTTTGGCTCGCACAACGCTGGTCAAAGACGAATCCTTGTTTGACAAGTTCGACCGGGCCTTCGGCAGTTACTACCGTAGCCTTGAGAGCAAGGTTCCCAGTAAAAAAATTCCACTTGACTGGCTGGTCAAGGAATTTGAAAAACGGTTAACCCCTGAACAAAAGGCTGAAATCGAGCGATTGGGCTGGGACAAGCTCATGGAGATGTTTCAGCAACGTCTCGAGGAACAGAAAGGACGCCATGCCGGCGGCAGTAAATGGATCGGCACTGGCGGCACCTCACCTTACGGCAATGGCGGCTACCATCCCGAAGGCATTCGTGTCGGCGGACAGTCCGCAGGCAACCGATCCGCTGTTAAGGTTTGGGATGAACGACAGTTTCGCGACTACGACGATCAACTTGAGCTCGGCACTCGAAACTTCAAAGTGGCCTTACGTCGCTTGCGGCGCTTCGCGCGTGAGGGTGCCGACCTAGAACTGGATTTAGACGACACCATCCGCAGCACAGCGCGCAATGCGGGCTACTTGGACCTGCGGTTGGTACCCGAGAGACACAACAACGTCAAAGTATTGATGCTGCTCGATGTCGGCGGCAGCATGGACGATCATATTGGGCGAGTGGAAGAACTCTTCTCGGCCGCGCGCAGCGAGTTTCGGCATCTGGAGGTTTATTACTTCCACAATTGTCCTTACGAACACCTTTGGCAATCCAACCGAAGACGGCACATGGAACGCTTTGAAACTTGGGATGTTTTGCGTAAGTTCAATGCCGACTGGCGTTTGATCTTCGTTGGTGACGCCTCTATGAGTCCCTATGAGATTTTGCAACCCGGCGGCTCCGTCGAACACTACAACAAAGAGGCTGGTGCCGAGTGGCTGCAGCGCATGACTCAAGCATGGCCAAAATCTGTCTGGCTCAACCCCGAGCCACGGGCCTCTTGGCAGTATCGACAATCCATTGCCTTGATTCGAGACATCATGCAGACACGCATGTATCCGGTGACGGTCTCTGGCATCGAGCAGGCCATGCGCCTGCTCTCTAAGTGAGTCCGTTAGAGTCCATTAAACCGTCGCCAGATCAAGTGCGATTTTCCCCGTAACGCGACCGTGATGCAGGTCATCAATCGCTTGCGTCAGCTGCCCCATGGGATACACCTGACTGATGCGTGGCTGTATTTTTTGTTTGGCCGTCAGTTGTTGTAACGCGCGCATGAGCTCGCGCATGTCGGTTTCGTAGCGCGCGCGCTCATCGGTTGGCGTCCAGCCGATGTACTTGCCAAAGAAAAACCCCCGCAAGGACAAGTTTTTCACCAGCATGATATTTACCGGTAACTGGGGCACTCGACCTGAGGCGAATCCAATACTGATGAGTTGCGCGCCTTGAGCGGCTGCCTTGAAGGCGGTTTCCATGACATCTCCGCCCACTGGATCAAAAATCACACTCGCCCCAGATGGGTATGCCGTTTTGATGGATTTAACCAGGTCATCTTTGGGATCGAGAGCGATATCAGCACCATGAGCCAGTGCCACCTCACGCTTGGCTTGGGTACTCGCACAAGCGATGACCCTGACCCCGAGCGCACTGGCCAAGTCAACAGCGGCCAAACCAACGCCAGAACCAGCGCCAAGTATCAAGACCGTATCCGAAGGCTTAAGGCAAGCGATCCAAACCAGAGCGGCGTACGCCGTCCCGTAAGACAGAGGCAAAGGGAGCGCGGTCAACATGTCTAGGGTGCTGTCCATTGGGTAGACAGTGTGTGCTGAGACATGAACTTGTTGGGCATAGCAACCCCAGCGCGATAGCGCCAAAACCGGGTCCCCAACTTTAAATGCGGTAACGTCGTAGCCAACCGCCGCCACGCGACCCACAAGTTCGGTCCCCGGTACGAATGGCAACGGCGGCTGCGATTGGTACTTACCACGGATCAATAAATCCGTGGCATGGCTGACCGTGGCGTAGGCCACGTCAACAGCCACCATACCCAAGCCGGGTGTACCGGGCGGTTGCACATCGGTCACATGGGCGACCTCTGCGGGTACGCCAAATTGATCACAGACAATTGCTTTCATTTGCTGTCCTCAGCTTGTTTGACCACCTTGCTGGCCAGTAATTGATCAATCTGTCCTTGCTCGACACCAAACTCGTGCAAAATCTCGATCGAGTGCTCGCCAATCAACGGTGCCACGGCCCCCTCGGATCTAAACGCGGCGATAGGCGAGGCTGTGCGCAACAACTCGCCCACTGCGGGTTGAGAGACCGTCTGAAACAGGTTCAAGTGCGTCGCTTGGGGGTGAGACTGTACGCTCTCATAGTCGCGTACAACAGCATGCAAGACGTCATGCTCACCAAACTTTGCGACCCAGTGCGCTGTGCTCGCCTCACGCAATATCTGCGCAACCAAAGCATGCAAGCGCTCCTTGGCTGCCATGCGGGCTTGGTTACTGGCCAGTGATGGATCTTCACACCACGCTTCTCGACCAATCGCCGCACAAAAGCGTTGAAACTGGGCATCGTTAAGCACTACCACCGACACTTGCCCATCCGTCGTCTCAAAGACCCCATTTGGGGCACTCACGGCACCGACGGGCTGGGTGCCCACCATGGCGTGCTCAAGCAAACCCATGCCTTGAAAAGCCACACATGATTCAAAGAGGCTGGTTTCAATGTGCAGCCCTTTGCCGGTGTTTTGGCGTTGGTACAGCGCAGCTGATAACGCTTGGGCAGCGTATAACCCTGTCAGAATATCCGCCATCAGCATTCCCACGCGCCGTGGCTGATTGTCAGGTGTGCGATTCATGTGCATCAAGCCACTGTCGGCTTGCATCACCGAATCTGAAGCCGGTAGTTTTGCATAGGGGCCGTCAGGTCCGTAACCCGTAATGGATAGATAGACCAATCCGGGATCCGTTGCCGACAGTGTTTCATAGTCCATACCCATACGCTCAACCACACCAGGTCGAAAATTTTGCACGATGACATCAAACTGCGTAGCAAGTGTTTTGAGTAGGGCTTGGCCCTCTGGGGTTCGCGCATCCAAAGCCAGTCCCCGTTTAGCGACGTTGTATTGCATCGACAGGGCGCTTTGCTCACCCGATGTCACGCCAACAAACCGCCCCCAATCACCGGTTGGCGGCTCCACTTTGATGACGTGCGCGCCCTGTTCGGCAAACATCTGCGCACATGAAGGCCCCGCGATTCCTTGACTAATATCGAGAATCTTGATGCCTTTCCAAGGTTTATTTACCACTTTACCCCCTGAGGCTTACTACCCGTCGATCTGCCGTTATGATGGTTTAAACGATTGGAACCATTGTTAAGTTTAGACATCCAATTCATCAATATCACCGTGCTCCTATTGGATTACTTTATGTTCTGGTTTATCAAACACCGTGCTCTTTGGCTGGTCACTTTCATCGCTGCTGCCTCGTTAACCGCACCGGCCATAGCCTTGACTTTACCGACCGGCGTCAAGGAAGTCACCTCGGTTGAAGGTGTCACAGAATACAAACTGACATCAAATGGCTTAACGGTGCTGCTCGTGCCTGATACATCCAAATCGTCAGTCACAGTGAACATGACCTATTTGGTTGGCTCGCGCCATGAAAACTACGGCCAAACCGGCATGGCGCACTTGCTAGAGCACATGATTTTTAAGGGTACGCCGACTATTCGTAACGCTTTGGCCGAGTTTTCAAAGCGCGGGTTGCGTGCCAACGGCACCACCTCAGAAGATCGCACCAACTATTTCGCGACTTTTGCATCCGATCAAGAAACACTGGATTGGTACTTGCGTTGGCAGGCTGACGCCATGGTCAATTCGCTCATTGCCCGAGAGGACCTCGATTCAGAAATGACCGTGGTTCGCAATGAGATGGAGCGCGGTGAAAACAGCCCGTTTCGCATGCTGTTTCAAAAGACACACTCGGCTGCCTTCCAATGGCACAACTATGGAAAAAGCATTATCGGCGCCCGCTCAGACGTTGAAGGGGTTGATATCGAACAACTTCAGGCCTTTTACCGACTTTATTACCAGCCCGACAATGCTGTTTTAACTGTCACGGGTAAATTTGATCCGCAAAACACCCTCGATGTGATTGCCCAAGCGTTCGGTGTTATTCCAAAACCTTCACGAGAGTTACCCAGGGAATACACAATCGAACCGGTTCAGGACGGTGAGCGTCGCGTGACACTGCGGCGCAACGGTGGCACGCCGCTCGTTGCAGCCGTCTACCACGCGCCACCCGCGCCCCATGAGGACTATCCAGCCTTAGAGCTTGCCACGATGGTCTTAAGCGACTCGCCCTCTGGTCGCCTCTACAAAGCGATGGTACCCACCGATCTGGCCAGCAGCGTATTTGGCTTTAGCCGCGATATGTACGCCCCCGGTACCGTCATGTTCGGTGCACAACTTGACCAAGACATGGATCCAGAAAAGGCACTCGAGACCCTAACGCAAACCATCGAATCGGTAGCGACTGAGCCACTGAGCGCCGAGGCGCTCGAACGCGCCCGTGGGCAATGGCTTAACAGTTGGGATAAAGTCTACAACGATGTACAGCGACTAGGCACCGCGCTGTCCGAACCCATTGCGCAAGGCGACTGGCGTTTGTTTTTTAAGCAACGCGATCGCATCAAAGCGGTCACCCTCGAGCAGGCTCAACAAGCGGCGA
>Ga0102945_1000285_pt1 | contig 15691 bp, 17 predicted proteins | sample SalPonred_H2O_MG_FD_78207 | JGI IMG/M metagenome (GOLD analysis project Ga0102945, IMG submission 78207) | Salt pond water microbial communities from South San Francisco under conditions of wetland restoration - Salt Pond MetaG R2_restored_H2O_MG ...
CCTGGCCCCATGAGCTAGCGCTGCATAGGGCCAGGTTCCTAAGTGCTCATTTTCCAAAAGGCACCGGATTCGGACCCGTTAGTCCCTTGCCCGAGCACGATGACTTGCCCTTAGCAGACGTAACCGCTTATTCCGTAGACGACATCAGCACCACAGAAATTGACGATGCGCTGTCGGTTACCACTCTTGAGGATGGCTGGCTTAGCGTTGGCATACACGTGGCAGCCCCAGCCTTAGGCGTCACACGTGATCACGAACTTGATCAATGGGCACGTGCACGCATGTCAACCGTTTACACGCCCGGGGAAAAGATTCCAATGCAACCTGACGCAGTAATCGATCACTATTCTTTAACTGCCGGTCATGCCGTCCCCGCCCTATCGCTTTACGTACATGCTCACCCAGAAACCGGTGAAATCCGTCAACATGAAACGCGTGTAGAACGCCTTTCTGTGACCAACAACCTGCGTCACAACGAGCTCGATGAACACATCACCGCCGAAGCGTTAGATGATCCCGCTTGCGAATTCCCATACGATCAATGGGTACGCCCACTTTGGCAACTCGCCCTCGCGTTATCTGGCAAGCGCGATGAGCAACGCGGCAAACCCGAATCAAATCAACGTGTTGATTACAACTTTTACTTAGATGGTCCGGCCGACGACCCGAATACACCTGTTCGTATCGAGCCCCGTGCCCGCCAAGCGCCATTGGATCGTATCGTTGCCGAATACATGATTTTGGCAAACAGACTGTGGGCCGAGCAACTGGCCACTCATAGCGTGACGGGTATTTTCAGGTCGCAGCAAGCCGGACGCGTGCGCATGAGCACCTACCCAGGTCCGCATGAGGCTATTGGTGTCGATCACTACGCATGGTGTACCTCGCCTTTGAGACGTTATGTCGACCTCATTAATCAACGACAGCTGATTGCGATTGCCCAGCATGGCGTGTCCGCCGCGTTGGTAGCGCCCTACCAACCAAAGGATGCCGACTTATTCGCCGTGGTGTCCGCGTTCGAAGGCCAATACGCCATTTGGTCTGAATATCAACGTCAAATGGAGCGATATTGGTGCTTACGATGGTTGCAACAACATCAGGTAACCCTCTGCCAGGGCACTTCAATCCGAGATGACTTGATCCGCTTGAGTGATCTTCCATTGGTACTGAATGTCGCCGGTTTACCTGAACTCGAGCGCGGCGCTAGTGTCAACTTAACACTTAGCGATTACGACGAACTGACCCTGACTGTTGTCGGTCATTTTGAAAGTCTCAACGACTAGAATCATGATGAAGATCATGATGATCTTGAAGAAGGACGGTTTATTTCCAACATGAGTCACTCCAACCCAGTGAAGGCCTGTTTGCATTGGTTGGCGGCCCCCCGGCAGCACTACCTGCGCTGGGGCGTCGCCCTGTCGTTGTGTGTGCATGCCGCTTTCCTCGTCTGGCGTCCGAGCATGACTTCACCAACAAAGCCGCTTAGCTCTTCAAACCTGGAAGTGGTTCTGGTGAACTCTTTTACCGAGCAAGCACCACTGGCCCCGCAACTCATCGCTCAAGCAAATCTTGAAGGAGGCGGTGAGCAGTCACAAAGAATTGCCACCAACCCCGCGCCGCGGGTCGGCACTGCCTCTGATGACCTGTCCTTAGCTGAGCTCACGCAACAACGCCAACAGTTACAAGCACAACAAGCACAACTACTCAAACAACTGGAAAGCCGTTGGGGTGTCTTGCCGGACCAACTCGAAGGCGAAATAAGCGACAATGAACCAACCATAGGACCAGACGAAACCGACCAACGCGCGATTGAACGCAATGCCAGATTGGCTGCAATCCGCGATCAGATTGAGCAGTACAACAGCCGTCCTCGCAAGTACTTTGACGCGCCATCTGCAATCGAGAATCCGTTTGCCGCCTATGTCGATGCTTGGCGCCTAAAAGTTGAGCAAACCGGCAGCCAACATTACCCCAGTGGAGGTGACCAAAGGCCTGTTGGCAAGTTGCAGGCCACGGTTGTGATCGCTTCTAACGGTCAGGTCATCAAGGTTGAGGTGGATCGGCCTGCCGCAGACGCACGATTAAATCAGGCCGTGCGTCGTATCATTGACTTGGCCCAACCATTCGCCCCATTCGCGCCAGAATTGGCACAAGAAGTCGACCAATTGGTCATTACCAGGACCTGGGAATTCACCCCCGGAATCCTTCAGACATCCTCACCATGAAAGATTCAAAACCACAATTTGCCGTTATTGGTCACCCGGTTGACCACAGCCGCTCGCCAGAAATCCACACGGCATTTGCACAACAAACCAAGATCGAGTTGAGCTACGAGCGACTTGATGCGCAACCGGCTGCCTTTGAAACCTGCGTCGAGCAATTCTTTGCTCAGGGCGGCCGAGGCCTTAACGTTACGGTGCCTTTTAAAGAACGCGCTTGGCAACTGGCGCAATCAAACTTAAGCGAGCGCGCAAAGCTTGCCGGTGCTGTCAATACGCTCTGGACTTCGCTAGAAGGCATACACGGCTGCAATACCGACGGTGTCGGCCTGGTTCGTGATTTGCAACGACTGGCACTATTGGCTCCAAACGCTCGAGTTTTACTGTTAGGCGCTGGCGGTGCTGCAAAAGGGGTGATTGGGCCCTTGCTTGAGATAGGCTGCAGACATTTACATGTCGCCAATCGCACCGCTGATCGGGCTCACGCGCTTCGGCAAGCTTGGCTTGCCCACCAACCCGCCGCGAGCAGTTGTCTGACGGCGGGGGCAATAGCCGCCGATTTGACTGATCAAACTTGGGACTTGGTTATCAATGCCACCGCCAGCAGCTTGCAGGGTGAGGCACTTGCGTTGCCGGCGGGACTCTACGACAAGACGACAGGCGCCTACGACATGATGTATGGCCCTCAAACTACCGCTTTTCTTAAGCAAGCGTCTCAGCAGGGCGTCACCCGCATGGCTGATGGGTTGGGCATGCTCGTGGGACAAGCCGCAGAAAGTTTTAGGATTTGGCATGGCGTGCTGCCCGAAGTGACCCCGGTGATCGATGCCCTACGAATCCAGATGTCATCTGCCGTCCGTTAAACTGCCCATCATGTCAACAGCCCGCAACTACCTCGCCCGCGAAATCTATCGATCGACTGTCGTCGTGATGCTAGCGCTGCTCGGGTTGTTTTCTTTTTTTACGCTCGTTGACCAACTTGATGCAGTCAACGATCGTTTCCCTTTAAGTGCTCTCTTTTATATAGAGATGCTTGCCCTACCCACGCGACTTTATGACTTACTCCCCATTGGTTTATTGATTGGTGCCATCGTCGCGTTAGCGGGTCTTGCACAACGAAATGAGCTCGTGATCCTCAGGGTTTCTGGGGTCGGGGCGATTCGTCTACTCAGCATGCTGTGGCTAATTGCCCTGCCCGTGATTGCACTCGCTGTCATTCTCTCTGAATTTGTCACTCCAGCTGCAGAAATCAAATACACCGAAGCCAACATGGTGTTGCGGGGTAAAGTTGAAGGGGGCCGTCTGATAAGCGGCTATTGGTTCAAAGAACCAATGGATAACGGTCGAGCACGTGTGATTAACGTGGGCAAGCTTCTAAGCTCGGGCGAAGTGGCAGACCTACACATCTACGAAATTGACCAAAGCCTGGCGCTATCACGACAAACCCAAGCCAAGCGGGGTTTCTTTGAAAACAACCAGTTGGTACTCGTCGGTGTCACTGACACATTAATACCATCTGGCGCAACCGATGCTCTCGCTGACCGGAGTCGGCCAACTGAGCCTCTGGTCACACTTTCATCGCAAGAACGACGCACCCTAGAAACGTCTCTCACAGCTGGTCGGGTTGCTGCCAAGATTGCCACTCCTGAGCGAATGTCACTGGTCGCTCTCTGGGACTACATTGGATATCTGCAGAGCAATCAGCTCGATGCGGACCGACAAATTGTCGCCGTGTGGCGCAAGCTCTCTTACCCTTTTACGCTGATTGTCATGTTGACGATCGCAGCACCCATTGCCTACATGCAAACACGCAGAGGCGGTGTGGGCGCCAAGATGTTCATCGGCATACTCATCGGCACGACTTTTTTTATGGTTAGCCAGCTGACTCTAAACGTTGGCACGCTTTATCGCTGGCCTCCCATCATCACTGCTTTGTTACCAAACGTACTGGTCTTTATCGCTGCGTTTAGCGCCGTGTTGTTGATGGAACGCCGAAAGGGTCCCAAAAACAATAAAGCATCCCACTTAGCAGCGAGGGACAAGACCGCATGAGCTCACCCAACATCTGGATGATCGGCGATATTCAAGGTTGCTGCGACTCATTTGACGCGTTGCTTAATCACCCTGAAATAGCCCAAGATGAAGACGCTAAATTCTGGATTGCAGGCGACTTGGTTAATCGTGGCCCGCAGTCTTTACAAACGCTTCGTCGGCTAATGTCGATAGAGCATCGTTGTGTCATGTTGCTTGGCAATCACGACCTCAACCTACTCGCGGTAGCTGCTGGCATTCGAGCACCGGGTAAGAATGACACCATTCAAAGCATTCTTACCGCGCCTGATGCTGGCGACATCATCGATTGGGTACGGCACCGTAAGATGGCTCATTTCGAGCACGAACACCTGCTCGTTCATGCGGGTGTGCTGCCGAAATGGACGGTTAAAAAAACATTGTCATTGGCTCAAGAGGTAGAAGAGCAATTGCGCAGCAAACATTGGAAAAAAACACTTCAAAAGATGTACGGTAACGAACCGATTCACTGGAAAGATAGTCACACCGGAAGCAAAAGGCTGCGAGTCATCATCAATGCTTTGACCCGCTTACGCATGTGCAGTGCCAAGGGGCACATGGCTCTGTCCATTAAATCCGCACCCACTTTGCGACATGAGGGGCTGATGCCATGGTTTGATGTACCGGATCGCGCCACGGCCAACACAACCGTGGTCTTCGGTCATTGGTCAACCTTGGGTCTGACCATTCGACCAGATATCGTTTGCCTCGATAGCGGTTGTGTTTGGGGCGGTCATTTAACCGCTGTGCGACTGCATGATAAGAAAGTCGTTCAAATTCCCTGTCACCAAGGTATAGATCCTCTACACCGTGATTGACTCTGCGCTTCGCGGACTGGTCACGACCTCTCTGATTGCGTCACGGGTATCGTTCGCTAGGGTGGCGCGTGGTGGCTTTTCTTGACCGCTAGGGGATACGGCCGGTAAGAAATGCAGCTTCACACTCACGCCAGTCGTCCCCAAAAGACGCCACAGGTTTCGCATCAAAGACTCTTCACCCACAAACGCCGCCATGGCACTTCGTTCGCCATGATGAAAATACAGTAACGCAACCGGCTGAATAGTCACTTCAGTTCGCCTGGCAGGTTCAAACAAATTGCCGTAAAAAGAAAGCACATCGAAGCCCTCGGAAGTGGTTCCTTCAGGAAACAAACCGACCGCCTGACCTTTATCGAACCGTCGTTGCATGGCGTGTCCCACACGCTGGACCGCATGACGAAAGCCACGTTCAATGAAGATGGTGTCAGCCCCCACCGCTAACCATCCCAGCAAGGGCCAATGACGAATCTCTTGCTTAGCCACAAATGTGGTGGATCGCACCACGTTCAGCACAAAAATATCCAACCAAGACACATGATTAACCACCCAAAAGGTTGGCCCCTGACGCTGCGGTTCGCCAACAACTTGCACTTTGACCCCGCAAAGCCATAGCAATCCCATCGACCATCGCTGTTTAAACCACAGACGGCCCCGCAATCCAATCCACCAAAAAATAGCCGCGATAGTGATCAAACCACCAGCGACCCAAAGTGAAATGAGCAGTGCGCGCGGAAAAAACCGTATCAGGCCCAACTTGGGGACTCCCAAATCAACCTTCCGCGCACGCCGGTGGCCAAAACTCTCGCAGGTAGCTCCAAGCCGAGAAACGGCGTGTGTTGGCTCTGACTGAGCAGCCGTGCCCGCTCGACAGTCCAATAGGCGTCTAAATCAACCACACAAAAGTCAGCCGGCGAGCCAACAGTCAAGGTGCCAATGGGTGGCATGGCGGGTGCAGAAGCACTCAACACTCGAGCCGGACCTTGGGTCACCCGACCTAAGGCCTCTAACAGCGGCACACGCTCTTCTTTGGCCCACTTAACCGTTAGTGAAAGTAGCAGCTCCAAACCGGTTGCACCCGCTTCAGACTCAGAAAACGGCATTTGTTTGCCATCGTCATCGACTGGCGTGTGGTCGGAACACAAAGCATCGATGGTGCCGTCAGCCAACCCTTGGCGAAGGGCATCGCGGTCTCGCTGACCTCTGAGCGGCGGATCCAAGCGGTAATGCGTGTCGTAGTAACCGATGTCAACATCAGTCAGGTGAGCGTTGTTGATTGACGAATCGCACGTCACGGGTAGCCCCTCGGCCTTGGCTTGTCTAATCAGATTGACACCGGCCGCCGATGATACTCGGCAAATATGCAAACTCACCCCAACGGATCGCTGCAGTTCGAACAAGGTATGCAACGCGATGGTTTCAGACTGTTGCGGAACCCCTGCTAACCCCAACCGCGAGGCATAAGCGCCGCTTGCGGCTACGCCACTACGAGAAAACCAGGGATCAAGCGGACGCAGCCACAAGGTATAGCCAAAAGACTTGGCATACTGCATCGCTCTGAGTAACACCCGCGTATCTAGGATGGGGCTATCTGCCTGCGCAAAACCCACGCAACCAGCTTCTGTCAACTCGGCCATCTCAGTGATCACTTCACCTTTGAGACCGACAGTCATTGCACCGAGCGGATAAATATTGACTTGATCGAGTTGTCTGGCGCGATGCTTAAGCATTTCAATCAGGCCAGGCTCATCTAGCGGCGGATCGGTGTCGGGCGGCAAAACCAAGCTTGTGACGCCACCCGCCATCGCAGCCTGCAACTCCGACTCGAGCGTGGCGCGGTACTCAAACCCAGGCTCACGTAGCTGCGCACACAGGTCAACCAAGCCAGGAAGAATTGCTCGGCCACCCACATCAACGACCCTATCGGCCGTGAACGCTTCGGGTGCCTGACCTAACGCAGCCACACGCCCACCCGCCATCCAAATATCGGTGGTGTGGTCGACCCCAGCCGCAGGATCTATCAATCTGGCATTCGTCAAATGTAGTCTCACGATGAGGCCCCCGCAACGATGCTCATAACTGCCATACGAACCGCAATCCCAAAGGTCACTTGATTCAAAATCACCGATTGTGGGCCGTCAGCCACAGCTGAGTCGATTTCCACCCCACGATTCATCGGACCTGGGTGCATTACCAAGGCATCCGGTTTTGCATAAGACAACTTTTCTTGCGTCAACCCATAGTGCTTGAAGTACTCATGTGAAGACGGTAATAAGGCGCCCCGCATGCGTTCATTTTGCAGTCGCAACATGATGATCACATCAACATCCTTCAGACCTTCAGCCATATTGGTGTAGGTTTGCACGCCCATCTCCGCTAAGCCGCTTGGCAACAGCGTCAGGGGAGCAATCGCGCGCACCTGCGCTACACCGAGAGTGGTCAGCGCGTGAATATTGGAACGCGCCACACGCGAATGCATCACATCACCCACGATCGCCACTGTCAGATCAGAGAAGGACTTTTTAAAGTGCCTGATCGTGTACATATCAAGCAGGGCTTGGGTCGGGTGCGCGTGGCGTCCGTCGCCCGCATTGATCACATGCACATCAGGATCCACATGACGCGCAATCAAATATGGGGCGCCGCTGGCCTCGTGACGCACCACAAAAATATCGGCTTGCATGGCCGACAAATTGGCGATTGTGTCGAGCAAGGTTTCGCCCTTGGCCGCTGAGGACACATTGATGTTTAAGTTGAATACGTCAGCAGACAGGCGTGTGGCCGCGATTTCAAACGTTGTTCGCGTACGGGTGGAGTTTTCAAAAAACAAATTAAAAACACTCTTGCCCCTTAAGAGTGGCACTTTTTTAACATCACGATCGGCCAACGGTACAAATGTCTGCGCGGTATCAAGAATGTGTTCAAGGATGCCGCGCGGCAAACCCTCTGTGCTGATTAGGTGCGTCAGCTCGCCGTGTTTATTTAGTTGTGGGTTACGCATCCGGCGTCTCAGATTCGATGTGTAAAGAAAAACCACCTTTTTCAGTTTGCAACAAAACCAGATTACCGTCAGGGGGTGCGATGGACTCCCAAGCAGCAAAATTGGCACAAATAGGCAGCTGGCGTTCGTTGCGATCAATCAGCACAACCAGTTTGACACTGGCTGGCCGTCCATAATCAAAAAGCTCATTCATCGCTGCCCTAATCGTCCGACCGGTATAGAGGACGTCGTCAACAACAATCAAATGACGGTCGACAACATCAAAAGGAATATCCGACGGCGTCGTTTGATTATGCAAACCAATGCGATCAAAGTCATCGCGATAAAAGCTGATGTTCAGTGTCCCAACCGCACCTGGCAGTCCCAAGTCTTTTTGTAGGCGCTCAGCTAGCCAAGCGCCACCAGACAAAATGCCTACCAAATGAACTTTTTCTTTGGGCAAATCGCCAATGAGAGCATTAACACCCTCTTTTAAGCGCGCATACAACGTTTCCGCAGATGGCATGTCTTCAAACTGCTTGCGTGTATTTGTCATGCGGAGGATCCCGTTTTGATGCCCAGTTGTCCGTCCGAGGGCAAATCATCAAAATATCTTTGCAGAATAATAGCCGCTGCGACGGCGTCATCAGGACGATTTCCGACCCTCTCCTGCGCTTGGATGCTAGACCCGCGCTCATCAACTAACGTGACCGGCAATCCAAAGCGTCCTTCTAGTTGATTGGCAAAGCGGCGAGCCTGTCGAGTCGCCAACTGCTCACCACCGGTCTCGGTAAGCGGCAAGCCAACGACAAGTGCCTCTGGTTGCCACTGCACCAGCAATTCCTCAATACGAGCAAACCGCTTTGCTTTTTCGGCAGTGGCGATGATTTCAATTGGGCGAGCATGACGAAGCAAGGTGTTACCCATTGCCACTCCGAGACGCACGGTCCCGTAGTCAAACCCCAACAGGGTTCGCTCATCAGGCATGTCCAGCCGACCCCGCTAACATGGCTGGATCAATGCCCAAAAGTCGCATCGCTGCTGGGTAACGGGACTCTGGCGGCTCATCGAAAATAATCGTTTCTTCGGCCGCTACGCTTAGCCAAGCGTTTTGAGCGAGCTCCTGCTCTAATTGCCCAGCACCCCAACCTGCATAACCCAGTGTGACCAGAATTTGCTCTGGACCTTCGCCTCCGGCTACGGCTTGCAACACATCTCTTGAGGTTGTCAGTGCCATCGACTTGTTCAGATGAATACTAGAGGTGAATTCACCCGCGGGTTTGTGCAACACAAAGCCGCGATCTGTTTGAACGGGGCCGCCATAAAAAACAGGAAAGTCAGATGAATCTTTACCATCAGATTCGATCTGATCCGCCGGTTCTTGCGTGTCTGAGAATTCAGGACTCTCAGGGGCTTCTAAGTCGACTTTCTGCAGCAAATGACTGATCGTCAAGTCCATCGGACGGTTAATCACCAGACCCAAAGCCCCTTGATCCGAATGCTCACACACATAAATGACCGTACCAGCTAAGTCGCCTTCGACAGAGCCAGGCATTGCCATCAAAAAATGGCCCGATAGGTCAACCGTGGCATTCATGCGATTAAATTTCCATCAACTCGAAATCCTCCTTGCGGGCCCCACACTCTGGACACACCCAATTGGGAGGAACATCTTCCCATTTGGTGCCAGGCGCGATACCCTCATCGGGGCAGCCCTCGGCCTCGTCATATATCCATCCACAAATCAAGCACATCCAAGTTCTCATGGTTATTCCGTTGGTTCTTTTACAATGTAAGCATAATCTTACCTAAAGTCCCGTCAAGTGCCTTCTACAACCCCTTCCGTTACCCTCTTGTTTGGTTTGTTTGACCCCTCGGGTCAACAAGACATACCCGCTGACACTATTACGTGTGCAGCCCATGGCTGTCATGGGGTCTGCGTTCTGAGCGGCGTAACGATCGCCGATTCGACTGGTTTGCTCCATGCCGAAGCCTCAAACCCCGAAACGGTCGACGAGCAGGCGCGCAGCTTGCTTGAGGACATGCCTATACACGCTATTAAGGTTGGACACGTACCAAGCCCCGAAATCGCGAGCATGATCGCCGGTATTGCGGCAGATTACAGCCACGCACCTCTGGTTTTACACCTCCCCGCCGCACAAATCCCTACGGTCAACGACGATGAGGATCGGGACTCGGATCCAAGTGTTGGGGCTGTGCTTGAGTTGCTGTTACCACAAACAAAGATTGTGGTCATGGGGGCTAACGCCATTGAACGCTGGATCAATGAAGAAGTCCTCGCGCATCTCGAGGGTAACGGCGGCCCACAAGCCATACTAGCGCTAGGTGCTGATTGGGTGTTAGTAACGGGTTATGCGCAACGTCCTGGTCAGCTCATCAACTTACTGCTTGGTCCAGAAGGTGAGACGATTGCTTGGCCTTGGCAACCTGCGGGGCCGCGCGTACAAGACCTTAACGGTCTGATAGCCACCGCCCTAGCCAACCACTTGGCCACTGGTCTTGAAATACCAGAAGCTGCCAAACAAGCCTGCGCGCACGCGAGTGCTGTCGCTCAAACGGCCTTTCAGGCCGGCATGGGCCAGCGCCTAGTCACCAGATTACCCAACCACACATCGGCAAAGCCATGAACACACGCCCCACCTTCCCCTCAGGTCTTTACGGCGTGACACCCGACTGGGATGACGTTGAAAAATTAACCTCCGCCATTGAAGCCGCTGCACGAGGTGGTATGAAAGTTTTGCAGTGGCGCCACAAAACCTACCCTGTCACACGCCGGATTTCAATGGCCCGTCAAGTTCTGCAGGTCTGTCGCTTAAACGGAGTGATGTTGATCATCAATGACAATTGGCGCGTAGCCGAAGCGGTGGGAGCCGATGGCGTTCACCTAGGCCGCGACGACGACAGCCCAACCGCTGCACGTGCCGCGCTCGGATCACAAGCGCTGATTGGCGCTTCTTGTTACAACGACCTAGATCGTGCCAGAGCCATGCTCGATGAGGGCGTAGACTATGTTGCGTTTGGAGCCATGTACAGCTCACAAACCAAACCCCACGCAGTGGTTGCCGATCATCAGATTTTGACCAAGGCTCGCACGCTGATTGCTGAGCGCGCAGACGCCGCCAAAATCGTCGCTATCGGCGGCATCACTGCAGAAAATGCCAAACCGCTCATAGCGGCGGGTGCAAACAGTTTGGCGGTAGTGGGCGGCTTATTTATGGCCCACGACATCGAAGCAACGGCGAGGACTTTCGAGCGCGCTTTTACACAAGACGTAGACTAAGCATCACCGATTAAGGAGTACGAATAATCATGTCTCGTAACGCAGAACTATTTGATCGCGCTTGCCGCAGTATCCCTGGCGGGGTCAACTCGCCCGTACGTGCCTTCCGATCAGTGGGCGGTACGCCGCGCTTCGTGGCGCGCGCCCAAGGTCCGTATTTTTGGGACGCAGAAGACCAACGCTACATTGATTACATTGGATCATGGGGTCCCGCCATCTTGGGTCATGCGCACCCCAAGGTCGTCACAGCCGTACAGGAAGCCGCTGTACACGGTCTGTCCTACGGCGCACCCACCGAAGCTGAAATCGAAATAGCCGAACTATTAATCGAAAGACTGCCAAGCTTTGAGCAAGTCCGCCTAACCAGTTCAGGCACAGAGGCGACCATGAGCGCCATTCGTCTAGCCAGAGGTGCGACCGGTCGCAACAAAATCATTAAGTTTGAAGGTTGTTACCACGGCCACGCTGACAGCCTTCTGGTGAAGGCTGGCTCAGGTTTGCTGACTTTTGGGAACCCAACATCAGCTGGCGTACCCGCTGAATTTGTGGCCCACACCATCGTGGTCGACTTCAACGACGCCCAAGCTGTCAAAGAGGCTTTTGCTACCCACGGCAAAGATATTGCCTGTGTAATTGTTGAGCCTATGGCAGGCAACATGAATTTGGTTAAGCCCGTAGCCGGCTTTCTCGAAACGCTACGCAGCGAGTGCACAGCCCACGGTGCCGTGCTGATATTTGATGAGGTCATGACCGGCTTCCGGGTAGGACCACAAGGCGTCCAAGGCATCACCGGCGTCACGCCATATCTAACCACCTTGGCCAAAGTCATCGGTGGCGGTATGCCGATTGGCGCCTTTGGCGGTAAGGCCGAGATCATGCAACACATCGCCCCTGTCGGCGCGGTCTACCAAGCGGGGACGCTATCGGGTAACCCCGTCGCGGTAGCCGCTGGCATCACCACCTTACAGTTATTGGCAGAGCCTGGTTTTTATGATCGCTTAAGCGTTCAAACTCGCAAACTTACCGACGGATTGGTCGCGCGTGCAAAAACACATGGCGTTCCCTTAAGTGCGGACTGTGAAGGCGGCATGTTTGGTGTTTACTTCCGTGACCAAGTGCCGACAGGACTAAATGAGGTTTCATCGAGCAACATCGAACACTTCAAAGCCTTCTTTCACGGCATGCTCGATCGGGGTGTTTACTTTGCACCGTCGGCCTACGAGGCCGGCTTTGTCTCCTGTATGCACGACGATGCGGTTATCGAGGCCACACTTGAGGCCGCCGATGAGGTCTTTAAAACACTGACTTAACTAGGAATCTGACCCCATGGCTGTCAACCTCGTTATACCTAAACGCAGCGCCATCCATGCAGTCGCAGGCGTTGACATTGGTATCACTAGCGCAGGCATACGCAAAGCCGGCAAAAAAGACTTAACCGTGTTTCGTCTAGCAACAGGCACCGCAGTGGCCGGTGTATTCACCCTCAATCGATTTAAAGCGGCCCCTGTCAAACGCTGCGAAGCAGCCCTTGCCAGCCAAACCCCAATCCAAGCGCTCGTGATTAACACCGGTAATGCGAACGCAGGCACTGGACAGGCAGGTGACGAGGCAGCCTCACGTATGTGTCAGGCCACTGCTCAGCATCTGGGCATAACCGAACAGTCAGTCCTACCGTTTTCAACAGGTGTAATTTTGGAACCCCTACCCGTTGAAAAAATCGAGCAGGCGTTGCCTGCCGCTGTAGGCAACCTTGCCGCTGATCATTGGTACGAGGCTGCACACAGCATCATGACCACCGACACCCAACCCAAGATCTATTCGCGTCAATTGGTGATTGCTGACAAGACCATCACTATCACGGGTATCAGCAAAGGGGCCGGCATGATCCGTCCCAACATGGCCACGATGCTAGGCTATCTAGCGACCGATGCTGGCATCAGCCAGACCCTCTTGAATGAATTGGTCAAAGATTTGGCTGATCAGTCTTTCAATCGAATCACTGTCGACGGCGACACTTCGACCAACGACTCTTTTATCTTGATGGCCACAGGCCAGAGTGGTCTCATGGTAGAGAACGCTCAAGCGCCCGAGTACGCCAGCTTGCGTCAAGCCTTACTCGAAGCCGCAACAGATTTGGCCTGCAAAATCGTGCGCGACGCAGAAGGCGCCACGAAATTCATGACTATCCGTATTGAAGACGCTCAGTCGCAAGACGAAGCACTCAAAGTAGCCTATGCGATTGCGCACTCGCCGCTGGTCAAAACCGCATTTTTTGCCAGTGACCCCAATCTAGGACGTATCCTCGCCGCCATTGGTTATGCTGGCGTTGCTGACTTGGATGTCGATCAAGTTAAGCTATGGCTTGGTGATGTCCTGGTGGCACAAAACGGCGCACGCCACCCTGACTATCAAGAAGGGCAAGGGCAAGCTGTGATGCTAGAGCCTGAGATTTTAGTGCGTGTCAGCCTAGGCCGCGGCTCAATAAACGAGACGGTCTACACCTGCGACTTCTCACACGAATACGTCAGTATCAACGCGGATTACCGCTCATAACCCAACCATGACATCATCAAAAAAGAACACCCCCGACTTATCTGATCTGATCCTGCGCGCTGACCAGGTCTTGGCCCAACTTCAGGCCTGGCTACCACCAGCCCCACCCCCCACCGATTGGGAGGCACTTGCCTTTCGTTGGCGCAAGCGTGGCACCGCCCACGGCTGGCTAGATGCCATTGCCCATCCACACCGCATCACAACCGAAGATTTGCAACACATTGAGCGCCAAAAGGAAGTGATCGAACGCAACACTCGACACTTTGTTCTGGGTAAGCCAGCCAATCACGTGTTGATGACAGGTTCACGTGGCACCGGCAAAAGCTCTCTGGTTAAGGCGATGTTGGCTGAATTTGCCAGCCAAGGCTTGCGACTGATTGAGGTCGATAAGGGCGATCTTGGTGATCTCGCCGACATTGTTGATGCGGTCGCCTCGCGCCCTGAGCGCTTCATTGTGTTTTGCGACGACCTTTCATTTGAAGAAGGTGAGTCAGGTTACAAAGCATTGAAATCAGTGTTAGACGGCTCAGCCGCGTCAACAGGTGACAATGTTCTGATTTACGCCACCTCCAATCGCCGCCACTTAATGCCTGAGTACATGCGAGAGAACCTCGAGGCCAAGCACCAATCCGATGGCGAAGTGCACCCGGGTGAAACGGTGGAAGAAAAGATTTCTTTATCAGAGCGTTTTGGTATCTGGCTGTCCTTCTACCCCTTCCGGCAAGACGACTATTTGGACATCGTGGCACATTGGCTGCGAGAGTTGGGATGCGATCAAGCCTCAATTGATGCCGCTAGAACTGAAGCCTTGCAATGGACGCTTGAGCGGGGTTCTCGATCGGGACGAATTGCTTGGCACTTTGCACGCGATTGGGCTGCACGGCATGGCTCCTAGTTCGGCTCTTAAAAAAAACACCCCGATCACCGATGTCGCCGTCGGCGTGATCTTGCGCGCCGATGGTTCTGTCCTGTTCGGTGATCGACCGGCTGGCAAGCCTTGGGCGGGTTGGTGGGAGTTGCCCGGTGGAAAACTAGAAGCCGGCGAGTCGGTCTTTGAGGCACTCAAACGCGAGTTACAAGAAGAGATTGGCATTACCGTGACCCAAATGACGCCATGGGTCACCTACGTCCACGAGTACCCAACCACAACTGTTAGGCTGCACTTCTGTCGTGTCACTGACTGGCAAGGTGAGCCACAATCGCTCGAGCAACAGCAACTCAAATGGGCCACCCCTGATGTGGCACTTTCTTTAACCGATCTTCTGCCCGCGACTTACCCACCGCTGAAATGGCTACAACTGCCCAATCGATACTGGATAACGGGTATTGGTGGTGTTGACGGTTGGCCCGGATTCCTTGCCCAACTTGAATCAGCACTCGCAGATGGCCTGCGTTTGCTGCAATGGCGTGAGCCTGCTTGGCAAGGCGAGTCGGGCTCGCTTGAGGCTGCTTTTGAGACCACACGTGCGCTCTGCCAAGCGCAGGGCGCCAAATTGCTCGTCAATAGTATTCATCCCAAGGACTGGTGGCTTAGGGCGGACGGGGTTCACCTGCGTGCATCTGACGCCCTCGCCCTTAAAGCACGCCCTGAGGCGTTAACTGGCAAACTGCTCGCGGTCTCAACCCACAACGCCCAAGAGCTCGACAAGGCGCGACAGCTAGAGGCGGATTTCGCGGTATTGGGCCCGGTGTTACCAACCGCCTCACACCCCGAGCAACCTGCTATGGGGTGGGATGGTTTTGAGAGGCTCAA
>Ga0102945_1000286_pt1 | contig 15688 bp, 8 predicted proteins | sample SalPonred_H2O_MG_FD_78207 | JGI IMG/M metagenome (GOLD analysis project Ga0102945, IMG submission 78207) | Salt pond water microbial communities from South San Francisco under conditions of wetland restoration - Salt Pond MetaG R2_restored_H2O_MG ...
GCCGAGCGGGCGGCTCTTCCCCTGGGGCCACCGAACGCGCGAGCGGGCGGTTGGCAGGTGATCAGCCAGGGGGCTTGAGATCACCTTCGTGAGCCAAATTCATAGTGACATGGGGGTGTGACAGAACAGACCGGCTGTCAGTCGACGCCAAGGCAGCCGGGATTCAGCGAACCCTTCGATGCCGACTCAATCCGGTCAGTAACAGGAGATTTCGGCGAGACTGGATGCGTCTGCTGGGTCGTAAGATACGAAGACGAGGCGAGCCTTTTGACCAGGTCGCAGGGAAGGCACAGAGTCGTTAGACCAGCCGATCACAGTTCCTGCCGAGTTCAACTCGTTCACCTCCGCGTACAAGCCAGATGGGCATCCGTCGAGCGAAATGACCTTGATGTAGTTGTACCAGCATCGTGAATAGCCACATGGATCCGGACCGTCTGCCCACTTCCACGCCACGTTTGAGCTGTACTCGTTATAGCCCTTGGGATACCAGGGCTTGTTGTTAGCGGCTCTGACAACCGAAGCTTGCTGCTGATCAACAGCAGCCACATCGCTTCTAACCGTCGAATACTCCTGATCAAGCCCGCAAGCTTGAAAGCTGTCCTCACGGAACGGATCTAGGCTCTCAACGAGGCCCGCTTGGCCATCACTCACGGTATTTAGCGCATCAGTCACAGCCGATGTCATTTCCCTTTCGAAGCCAACGGCAACGTCTTCATAGAGCCATGCATTCCTGTTTGCAAACTTCGCCGCCGTATATGGATCCCCATCTTTGCCCTTGAGTGTCTTCTTTCGTTTGGCAATGATTTCCCCGTACCGGTCCAAGACGGCGCTGTAACTGTCGCATATCGCAGCCGATGTCAGGGGTCCATTGACTACATCGGCATAACCGGTGGGCTCCTGCCTGCTCGGGCTTGGAGAAGGCTCATCGCTGGGCTCTGGCTCCGGTGCTAGAAGCTCATCGCTTTCGTCGGCCACTTCAGTCTCTTCAGCAGACTCTGGCGAGGATGTGGATGCGGTCGTGCAGCCAGTCAGGACTAGGGCAGCGCCGACGGCAAGGCAAATTCCTTTGCTGATCATGGAGAAATCCCTACAAGGATGTTTCACCGCGCGCCGGGGAATCACCATTCCCCTCCGGATGTTGGGGTGTGAAAGCCTCTCCAGAATCGCCATTTCCGCGGCGGGCACCCATCGATATACCCAAGACCGCAACGGCAATAACACCTAGGACCAGCACTGCAAGCGTCCCTTGCAGGAGGCTGTTTGTCCGGGCAGCGGAGCTTAGTTGCGAATCCTGGTTTTCAATTAACTGGGCATTTTGTCGCGCCATGACCTCAAGGAGATCACGTGCAATCCAGCCATTGACGACCTGCTGCTGGGGCGCACTCTCAGCTAAAGCATCGTTTGCCTCGTAATCAGCAAGCGCAGCTCCGATAACTGATTCATAGGTGGTCGATTGACTGGTGCCCTCTTCCTCTGCACCCACTGTGATTACTCCCACAATGACAGCAAGGACCGCGATGGCCGCGAGACCAACTAGGCGTGCAATCTTCATGTTTCCCCCGTTTCACCAATGTGCCTGTTTCGAATCTCAGGCTAGCCCTGACCGTGTCGCATTTTCTCCTAGTCTGGAAATTTCGTTGCCCCCAAAATGGCCCGATCATCAGGACTTCCAACGAAAGCGACCATAGGTCTATGCGTCAAGGAATCTCAACGAGAATGGACTCGCAACAAGGCCACCACTTGAAGCGTCGAATGCACTGACTGGGCGAAGCAGTGCTTCACGTGATCCGGCTCCCTTTGGCGCGTGGACAATCCTGCGATCCACTACCCCCGGCGCTGTTTCGGTGTCAGTCGCTCGACCGTGATCGTTGTCATTCAACTAGGAGACGGGCGCCGTCAAATTGTCGGGCAACGAAGCTCTAGCGATAAGGTCGATCACATCTCCTGAGGATGCAAGATTCGAGGCATTCACCCGATAAGTCAGGAGCACGTACACCCCCACGATGTGACCGCCTAGTCCAACCTTGTGCTCGTCTTTCCCCCACCCACTGACTCCATAGGCGGTCGTCTTCGAAATCGTGTACGCCTCAAAGCCTCCATATGTGCGAGGAATGACCGCCTCCACCGCCCATCCCTTCGAGCCAAGGTCATTCACTTCCTTGAGATCAAGACCGCTCGGTTGAACCATCTGATTCATCTGCGCATCCACGGGTATGTATATCTGTCGATGGAGAGTGGCTGCACCTACGTTCGCAACCGCATCCCGAACGGAATCCCTAAAGGACGTGAGGAACTCCTCAATATCCAGCGCGCGCTTTTGCTTTGCAGCCTGCAGGCGTTCCTCTTCGCGCTTGAGCTGCGCTTGTTGTGCTTCGTACTTCGCTCGACGGGCTTCCTCCTCTTGCAGTCGCTGCTGCTCCTTCTTTTCCTTGTTACCGAAAGCCATGACTACACCTTTCAACTGTTTCCACTGACCTGACTACCTCTAAGCCACGTACTGCAACGCCTGAGGTAGGTACCATTTCCTGACGACTTGATGCGGCGTGAATACACAGGATCGCCTACATAAGTCCAATGGACTCATGCACACGGTTGTCCATCTCACGTCGCGGATTTAGAAATCAAATCCACCTCCATCAAAGTCACCACCGCCTGAATCTCCGTCGAAGCCTCTTTCATCACCGACGATTCCCACTTCGGAAGCAGCATCCATCATGAGAGCCATGCCGGCTGCCCCGACAGCTATGCCAGCGAGCGGTGAGATTCCTCCGCGCTGATTCCCTGAGGAGGCACCTGGCACCAGGACTTCGGGCGAAACAAAGCTTCGCGTGTCTTCGTAACTCTCCCGAAGAGCAGCACGAAGCATGTCGCCTTCATGCTCCACAGTGCTGGCGGTTATCGGAAGGCGAATGAGCAGGAACATGCCGGTGACGATTCCCCCGATACCCCCAGCCCACGTTCTACCTCCGCCTTTTTGGTAGACGTTCGTGAGACCTACCCCGGCTGTTTGGGGCAACGTACCGACGATCTCCCAGCCATCCCGACCAAGGGCCTCCAGATCGTGTAGGTCAGGGAGTGATCCACCCTCTTGCTCTAACAACACATAGGGGACGGTCACACTGATCATCGAATATAGGTACGGAGTTCGATTTTGGGCGAGCGTCCGATTTATCGACTCCAGAGCTTGGTTGACGAATCTTTGGGTCCGTTCCTCCAATTCCCTGGCTGCCTGCGCTCTAGCCTTCTCTTCATTCTCGGCCCGAGCCCTCTCTTCTTCGGCTCTCTCAAGCGCCTCGCGGTCCAGGCGGGACTTTTCGCAGACCTTGCACTCCTCTTTGAATGCACCTGCCTTACCTCCACACGTCTTGCATGCCGCCATCGCTCCCCCTTCTCTTCCTGTGTCGTGGTGTCACACGATTCACGCGGTTAGTGTTACTACAGAGGTATTGAATTCCTGAAAGGCGAGTCTTCGTCCACGTCACCGGTGAAGGTGAGCTTGTAACGCTGGAGAAAAAGTTGATAACCGATGCCATAGGCGTCTTCGCGTTGCATGGCATAGGAATGCTGCCACTCAGCGAAGTTTGTTTCGCGCGTGAAGAGTAGGTATTGGATCTGGGCCCACGTGGCCATTCCCTCGTAGACCACAAGTTCGTTCTTCTTGCCATACTTTTTTTGGATAGCCGATTGGTCCCACGAGGCGTTTTGCCAGACATGGGTGAGCTCATGGGCCATCGTGGTGATCGCAGCTAGGCGCGGGGAGCCATTCTCAATCCACAGTTCTTGGCCGCGTGCACTCGTGGCAACAAAGCCGAGAACTCGTGGATCTACTCCTGGGCTCGGTGTGAATGACTCGTTAGTCCTGGCCTGAATCTCTTTGGCGTTTGCCATCCGCACCCTGGAAGGAACGTCCAGTCGAATACCGAAGGCCGCTTCCATATTTTGGCGAACCTGCTGGTACTCATCAACGAATTGGTCGTGAGACTTGATTACCGTTCGAGAGCAGCGGGAACAACGTTCACGGCCATCCTTCAATAGCTCAAAGTCACTACCGACAATGGGGACAAAGCAGAAGTCACAGTGCCGGCCTTCGAGACCCTCACGGGTGAACTGCTTTTCATCCTTGAGGGCGATGGCCGCTCGAGCCTGAGCGAGATCTCCGTTGCCGTAGCCAAGAGACACCAGATAGTCCCGTGTGCCTTCGATGTCGACAGCATCGGCGCTCGGCGCTCCCCCGAATCGCAAATAGTTGCTACGCATCACGTGGCTCCTCGGGCTGCTGGTTGCTATCGCCCTCAGCAACTTCCATGCCGTCGGGTTCAGCCGGAGTTGCTTCAGAGGGCTCCGTGATGGTTGACTCCGCCTCAGCGACCGTAGGCGTTCCCGACTCGGGAGCGACTTCTTCTGTCTCGATCAATTCGACGTCAGGCTCTTTCGTTGTCTCGCCTTCGGCTGGGGGCTCCACTCCTGGATCTGCTAGGGCTTCAGACTCGGCAGACGGCGCTGCCTCATCGGTACCCACCGATTCAGCCGCAGACCCCTCTTCCTTGTCTCCTCGTTTGAACAGCCCGGTCACCTTGGCCCAGAGCCGCCTGGCCCAGCCCTTCTTCTTGGCCGGGACGGGGATTTCAGGAAACTCCAGCACAAAGGCCTCTTCGGCCCTTGACGCCGGTTCTTCGGGCTCCTCGACCGGAGTGGTAACCCAGGTCAGGTAGTCAGTGATCATCTCCATGAAGCGATCCCAATTGCGCTCAACGGCGACAATCAGGCCGAGATCGACCATGCTGTCTTCGACGATGTAGATGCCGGATGGATCTACATCGCCCTCGAGATTAGTGAGTAGGTGCCCAAACTCCCTATGTTCATCAGCAGTGAGAGCGACTACGTACGAGTGCGCGTGAGGGAAAACGGTGAAGAACATCTCATTGAGGAGCAAAGTGATGGTCTTACGTGTGGAATCCGAAACGTCGGGGAGATCAATCTGAAGCAACGATTTGTTGCTGTAGTGGCGAACCGGGATGTGATCCAAACGCACAGGTGTAGCTGAACTGAAATCCTCACGGCTGCTCAGCTCGAAATAGCCATAGGACTTGACCTCAATCGTTGCTAAGACCTTGCGGACCCTTACGCCACCACGGTCTGTTTTGGAACCAACGAAGTCCTGATCAATCAAATCTCGGATCGTGAAGTCCCGCCATTGACGGTAGACACGCCGGTCGCGGATGTGATCTGCTGCCCTTCGCAGGACTACTCCACTACGTGTGTCATCCGCCCCGATGCTTTGAACTTCGTAGTACTTGCCGGCATATGTCACGAACTGGCCAGGTAGCAGGGCCTGGTACACATGATCAAACAGCAGTGAGCCAATTCGATTGACTCCGCCTTGTTCATCTTCAACGTAGAAGTAGGCCGGTCGAAGGGTCTGGAGCACCGACTCCATCTCGTCGCCTACCTCAAGACGGAAATAGGCCTCGTCCTGGTCTCGCTTCTCCCCCAGTTCGAAGCCAGTGAGCTCACGAATCGATGCATCCGTGGCGTTCGTGTGCTCAATAATCAGATGTCGCAGTCGAGTCACCACCGCCGGCTCCCTATCCAAGATGGTGGTGGTGGAGACTGACGTGGGCGCGGAATGACTCGCTTTGCTGTTGACGTATCCGGTGACCTCGAATTCCCTCATGAGAGTGGCTTCGCTGATTTCAGACCACGCCATAGCCATGATCATGCGAAGGGCGAGGTTCCGTTCCGTTCGGGCGAAGTCGGCAACGATGGGCGGAATTGCCTTGGGGTCCGCGCTAAGGAGCGCTCGGTTATCAACCATGTAGTCCCGAAACAGATAGTCCTCGGAGATGAGGTTGACAAAGCCGCTCTGTGTTGCACGAGTCGAGTACTTCCGAATGGTCTCGAAAACATTGGCAATTTCGTCTTCTACTACGAGGAAGTAGTTCTCATCCTGGGCGAGTGCCCAGGGGTTAGCAATCGGTATGAAGGCCTGGGCGAGAGCATCTTGAGAGAGATCGATTTCGGCAAACTTGTTGATTTGCGCGTAGTACTGCTCTGCGATCCACTGCATGTCTTCGACGGGAAACGCATCCCCACCGACCCAATGGAACCGAGGAACCTGATATTTCAGCGCAACAGCCCCGATTTCGGTTCCCATGCCGAGGTAACGACTGATCCGTGGAAGAATTTCGGTGTGCATGTGGGGGCCATCCGCATTCCAGACAACCTCATTGCTTGCTCCCTGAGGAAGTCCACTTGCTACGACCTCAGTGAAGTCGGTCTTGAGCAGGTGCGACAAGGAGTCGACCAGGCCGTCATGGTTGCCGTCGAACCCGAGGAACGCGGGACGTGTTTCCCGACCACACTTCGAGATCAGTAGCGACAGGCCCATCTGTCCCGTGGCAACCATCCGAGACGGCTCAGCCAAGATGACAAGTTCAACATCTTGCAGGAATGGCTCGTTACTGCGCATGACCTTGAGATTGTGAACGTCAGCAAACGGCAGGATTCCTACGTGGATGTTGTTTGGTTGCTCTTCAGTGAGCGGTGCGACGTTCCAAAGGTGAGGGATACCGGTTACATCTTCAAGACCACCTGACATCCAATCCATCAGATCGCCTACGAGAGAATCACGTCCGGAGACGATCAAGACCTTTCGGGATCGCAAGAGTGCGTGGTACGCCGGGAGGCTCACATATGGAGTCAAATCGAGATAGAACGGGTTGTTCACTAGGACACTTCGATGTTTCATCAGATGCAGCGATGTCTCCACTAGATTGATATCTACATCGTTGCGGGACTGGCGCAACCCGGAGAAGTAGGTGCCGACTAGGCGCTCTTCCTCATCTGCGCTCCTGGCCATTTCACCCACTTGGAACCCGGAGTCCAGGGCAGCGCGCGAGGACAAGTGAACGTCGTCTGACAGAACGCGGTCGGGGAATACTTCACGCAGAACCCGACGCAGTGGTCCATAATTTGCAATCCGCAGAGCCCTGTCTTGCTCGCCTTCAATGTCTCGCCCGTATTCCTGTTTGGTCAGCCCATCAATGGCAAAGAAGAATTCGCCAATTACCAAAGTGGCCAAGGCAGGAAAGGCGATTCCAAAGAAGCCCGGCCAGTTGGGATAGGTGAATACCAAGGTGAGGAAGAGAACGGTAATGACGACCGATGTCCAGTACAAAACCTTCCAGTACCGACGAAGATTGCCCATCTCGCGTCGGACGAACCAGACAGCATTCTCATCCGAATACTCGTACACACTCTGCGAGGCTCGCACCAGCAGGTCATGCCATCGGCGTGCGGAAAATTTCGCGATCAGGACGAGAATCCCCTTGAGCGCCGCGAAGATCAGCAGCAACAGGAGATTTTGCCAAAGATAGAGAGACTCAGATCCAGGGAGACCCGGGTTGATTGGTGCGACTTCAGATATTCCCCGTAGTGCGTCGTAGAGGAACCCGTTGAATCGATAAAGCAGTAGGAGAGCGATGATCAGGTAGACCAGCGCAACGATCGGCATAAAGAGTTGTTCCGCACGGCGTTCACGTTTGGTCCTGATTGACGCAATCAGAAGCAGCGCCGAAACTAACGGCAAAGTCCGTAAGATGTTGAACAGGAAGTCAATCATCAGTCAGCCTGCGCTGATTCTCGACCCACGATCATTTCCTCCATCAGGATCTTTTGCCGCGGCAAATCCTCACGGACAACTGTGGGTGTCAGAGACAACCGATCGACAAAGTTAAATGGAGCGTCCAGATACTCGCCAGTGTTGTTGAACTCGCATTGACCCGGAGCGACAGGCAAAGTAAGCAACTTGCTCAATGAGTCATCTCGCCAGGGTTCGAACTCAGATGTGCCCGCGTTGAGACGTCGAATCTCGACAGTACGACCTACGCTCTTGATGAGTGACTTCTCTCGGGCAATTGTGGACTTGATGACTTCAAGATTGGCGAGCATTTTCAGGCGATGCAGCCTGCCGGCTCGCTGCTGACGATCCTGATCGTCCAAGATGGCTCGTCCGTGCATATACGTGGCGATGCCGGACAAAAAATCCGCGAAGGCTGATGCTCCGGCCTTGACGCTGTGCACGTAGTGTTTGAGCTCCTGATTGAAGTCTCGAATCCGATCCTGAAGCGCCTTTCGCATGATCAGCAGCACTGTGAGACCCGCCGTGAACAAGATCCCAAGAATCACCAGGACAACAAGGAAGCTTTCAGCCACGGCTACTCCCCCGCCTTGGAACGCTTGAATGAGGAAAGGCAGAAATGCCGCTAGCCAGACGAAAGCAACTAGACCCGATGCCATTGCGATCGTGCTCGAGGACATTCGTTGGCGGATCACGCCCCTGATCTCCTGACGATGCCTCTCCAGGATTTCATCCAGCCTTCGGCGATCGAGGATGTCTCGCGTGGTGGCTGACGCAAGTGCCTGAATGCGGTTGGACAGATCCTCCTCCAGCTCCTCCCGCTCGATATCCGACATGACTTCTGAAGGCAAACTCGGGTTCAGTCGTGTTTCCCTGGTTATTTCGACCGCCTGGGCCAGCACTCGTTTGGGCTTTCTATTGAAGATGTCTACAGACGTTTCGAGATTCAAATAGGAGTCATTCCATCTACCCATCTCGTCCGTTGGCCGATTGCGGGAAAGCCCGTATCCCTGACTTGGGACACTCAGCTCATCCCCGTTGAGATGGTCAAAAGAGACGTACACCTGCTTCGGCTCCAGGACCTCCTCAACTTCCAACCGTGTGACCTGCATCGGTCGCCGAAGCTCACGATCGAGATGGTCACGGGCCGCCGCCAATTTGCCCAAGTGAGCATTCAGGGTCTCGCTGAGGCCCTCGGCATCGACATCGACATCGACCTTGTATAACCGCTCGGCCTGGAAGGAACTAGCGGGAACATCGTTAATCGCCAGCGCTAGGACGCTCAGCCAAAAGCGCAACTCCCCCAGGTCGTAAGCAGCGTGATCCTCCGGAGGTCTATCGAACAGAACAAACCGAGCCGACGGGTGATAGTCATTGCGATCAACGAATCTCGACTGCTCTCCCTTCGCCCCTCGCTGCCACAGTGAACTTTGCGAGCCTCGCAACCACGCTTCTCTCAACTCATCTGTGGGTCTTGACACGACCGGGTCTCGAACCGATAGCAGCACCAACTCATCTGGTCGCGTCTGCTTCACCTCATAGCGCCGGATAAGCTCGCGATATCGCTTCTGCTCATCCTCTGTGTAGTCGTCCTGGTGGTAATGCGTTTGGACATCATGCCTCGAGGGAAGCTGCGCCGTGAATTCCTTTCTTGCATCCTCCTCTGCAACACCCTCCTTGGCCTTTTCCTCTACGTAGCTACTTTCGTAGATTCGCTCGTGTAGCTTCGGATCCCAATAGCTCGGATCAGCAAAGAAGGTCTTGGTACCCATCTCCGGATATCCCATGACCATGTGAGTAAGTCGAACCAGCGGGTACGGGGAGTCCTCGAGATTCAGGCTCCAGTGATCTTCTTCCTCCGGCTGATTGACCGCCCAATTGCCGACGAAATCAAAAGGATTGGCCGGATCCGACGCCTCTTGCCCGAATGCACCCTCGCTTCCAGTCCCGACAACGAGTAGTCGCCACTCATCATGTCCCTTCACGGCCTCGGCCAATCCAGGTATTGCCCTCGCCAGATCCGATGGAGTGTTGGGATGCGTCCAGTCCGTGACAGCAATTCGGCCGTCTTCGATGAATGGAAGGAAGATCTCCTTCCATTCACCAAAGCGTCGCTGAGCCGTCCTGCTCAGGACAATCACGGTGAACACGCTTAGCCCTACTGTTACTTGCTTTGCAGTGAGTCTTCGAAGTCGCGGAGCTCCGTCGCTCTCTCTGTGAGCCCGAGTTCCGAGATCCGTTCTTCAATCGGGCGCAGAATCGTGCGGATTTTGCGCATGAAGGGCTCTTGGAGATCGTGGCGGTAGAACTCGACATTTCCCAAGAACGTGGGCAACTGATCCTTCAAGAAGGATTCAATTTGTGGAAGCACTTCGCTCGGGTCTTCCAGCCGCGAGATCTCCGAAACCACGTAGTCCAAGATGTCTTCCGACAGTTGGCGCAGCCGTGCATCTGAATACTCAGAAGGGGGAACCGAAGCAGCGTAAAAGGCCGGGACATCGAAGATCGTCGCCCGACGCCCCTTCATGCTCGGCACAACCTCACCGATCTGGTTCAGACCTATCCCTTCGCGAATCTTGACGTATAGCGGACTTGACTGAAATCGAGCGCCAGGGGTCTGTTCAATGAAGGACTCGATCTGGTGCTCGACAGCCTCATTCACATCCTGGACCGCCACTGGATCAATCATGAGAGCATCCAGAACTTCATAAAACTGATCGCACGGGCTGCCGTTTGATACAACAAAGTGCTGGTCTAGACCCTTATATGGCGAGTAGCGATATAGGTGCTGCCTCTCATAAACCTTTTCCCAGGCGATGATCTTTAAGACCAGACCTGAGAAAAAGGCCCTATTTATGTCATAGAACTGCTTGGCTTGATAACTGTCATCGAGGTCTGGCAGCGCGGCGACGGTATGCCAGCGCCTGTCAATATGAGGTGTGATCACCCGAGTTTCAGACACAGACGGGTGAATGTGCGACACCAGTTCGTAATACGCAGTAAAGTAGGCGCCCGCTGGACGCTTATCCGTCCCGAGCCGCTCCGGGCTGTACTTCGACAGATCGCTGGCTCGGATCCCGTAGATCGCGTTATAGAACAGGATTTCCTGAGGGCTGATCTCCGGATCCGGCTGGCCGCCATAGTTACCCAACTGCTCAGCCACCAACGACTTTCGCTTCGGGTCGGATTCACCCTCGATGATGGGGTTGTAGGCGCAGGCCGTGATCGGATGCCGTTCTTCACCAAGGGGGGACTCGAGGAAGGGAGCCGCAAGCGATTTAGCTTTGGCGATCTCGTCTATGACGTAGTGCTCTGCCTTTCCTTCTTCGTACTTGTGCGTTGTTGCGCGATATTCACGTTCAAGCGCCTCGATGATGTCGAACTGAATCTGCGCTCCATGCCGCTTGTCCACGTCATCTTGGAAATAGCCGAGAATATTGCGTGTATAGAGGTCTTGAAAATAGTTGATGTCTTTCTCATCGGTAAGCATGTAGTAGGCACGAACCCTCTTGTAGATGCCTTCGGATAGGTCGGAGTCCAGGCTAAGCACTCCTCCTGTGTAGGGCATCGAGCGATACATCACATCCAGGGACGTGGAGTTCGCCAAAACATATCGAGTTGTGGTGCCCTTGAGGTTGTCGTACTTGACGCGATGAAGCTCGATCTTTGTGTGAAGCCCCTTCAGGTTTCCGTCAAGATTCGTGAACAACTTCTCAAAAGAGTCTGACAGGCCGTTCACGTATTTGATCGCCTCGTCAAGAACCTTGACAAAGATTGTTTGCTCACGGAAGTCATCCGTGCGCTTCATGTAGTTTTGGAGTTTCTCCATAACTTCTTCGAGATCAGGGCCAGGCTTCTTCCGCAACTTCTCACGAAGACTCTTCTTCCTCGTTGAGAACTGCTCAGGACCCTCCACTTCGTCGGTATCAGGGTTATCGAAGGTCGACTTCTCGAAGGTTGCGAAGAAGTTATTTGTCTTGTCGAGTTCCGTTTGAATCCTTGCCTTTTCACCTTCCAGCGCGTACTTGGTCTGGTACAGGAAATACCGTGCCGCTACGGGATGAATGAAGTTGCCAGTTAACTTCTCACGCATGTACGTCTCAAGCTGATGTGGATACGCCTCTTTAGTGGAGCCTGCAGCATCAGCCTGGAAGAGTGAGTAGGCGATCACACCAGAGATTTCCTCGGACTTACGCACTACCTTCTTGTGATAGCGCTCAAGATCGCGGTAGGTGGCAACATAATCGTCGCGATCCACGGTCTCAGCCAAAGCCGCGACCTTGCTCCGCCCGTTCGCCTTAGCGCCGGGGTCGTCGGCTTTCTCCGACTCTCGCTTGACGTGGGCCTTCAGCGCCGTGACGTACTCGAGCCATTGGACCCCAACCTCGCTGAGGCCGTCTTCGTCGAAAATTACGCACTGGTTACGGATTGCCTTTGCGAAGGGATCCTTATTCCCTGTCCCTGCATCGACCAACTCAATGAACGTCTTGCCTGTATCCAGGTCCTGCGCCGCAAAACCCTGCTCTCGCTGCTTGACAAGGGCCTCACGCAGTTCCTTGATTTGGTCATCAAACGTGAGCCACTGGCTTGACAGCGCCTGGTCCGCCCATTTGAAGGCAACGAAGTCGCGCAGGTGCAACCAGGGGTATACAAGGCGCGAAGCACCGGCACCGGCGTATCGGTTACGGCCATCATTCTTGATGACTTCGCGTAGGACGTTGTCTTCTCGAGAGTTCGACTTCTTGGACATTGGACCAAGCGATTGAGTGTAAATGCACGTTGCAGCGTGGTCCTGGTAACTTGCGAAGGAATCTAGGCCGGCACCTGTGGTGTTGTTCGCATCGAACAGGAAACAGAAGTCATAGGGCATAGCGCTAATGACATCGACTCCATCCGCACCCACCTTCGGGAACTCAAACACGAGATCTCGGTATTCCGAGGGAAGAGTGTTGTCCGCCTTCATCAGGAAGGCATCAAGTTCACGAACCGCCGCATAGGCATTGACCTGCAGATTCTGCTGTTCTTCCTTAGCGCTGATCACTGTGAAGAACACATCAGGCTGGATGAAGAAGCCGCGCGTAATCGCCTTTGCTTTCGGGTACTTAGTGCGAAGGAAGTTCGATAGGTACATGGCTACCGGAAGAATGAGGCCGGATCCTGTTCCACCAGCCAGTGAGCTGGTGATGATCACCCGCAGCGCTTGCTCTTCCTGGTCTTTGTCGATCCTGAAGAGTTTGTCGACAGCCTGATGGAGTTCATCGAGTTTGCCGCCCTTGAGGGTGGTGTCAAAGGCAAGACGCGATATCGCACGCACCTGTGCGGCACCTTCGGTGAGCGCCTTTCGATTCAACATCTCATTGACGGGAAACCAGTTGTCCCGAGCATTTGTGTTGATATTCAGATACTCGCCGACCGTGCTTCGAGTCGAGGTCTGCACCGTGAACACTTCCGGCGCCTTGCGCTGAATGTCTGCAAGGTCATTAATGTCGGTATCGAAGGCGACAAACGCAATGCGTTCGGCTTGCTTACCCCCGGTCTCCTGGACCTTCGCATGCACCTTCTGAATGATGCGTGATCCGGTACCACCAAGACCAAGGATGAGTGTTGGCGCGATAGGCATGATCTCTTTTCCTTCCCCCGATCACCGGTGTTGGCGATCATTGGCTGTCTTGGTGTTGCTAGGTGCTAGGTGTCATTTCGTAAGTCATCTGCGGCGTGGATGCCGAGATGGTCCCCGACGCACTCAACTTGGGAGGGCGCCGAGTTTCTGAGTTCAACGGAGTGCCGTTAATCTCAACATTGTCCTTTTCTGCGATCTCTTTCCAGTTTGTGACAGTCATTGACTTGCGCGGGCCTGCCTTCAGCTTCATGGCTCGGAAACCGATAGTTCCCGGGGGAACGTAGGACAGTGTTGCCGTATTGGCGACAAATGGCAGGAACTTGCGGAATCCGCTTGCCTGGAACTTGCCGCGATCCTCAATGGGTGTCACACCCACAGATCGAGGTGTCCCGGTGATGCTTGGTCGGCGCTTGACTCGCTTGGAGAACCGACGCTTGAAGATGTACCCAAGTATCAAGGCGAGGAGCAACAGTGCCAGAAGGATCTTCCAACCGCTCTCCTTGAACCAATTGAGGAACTTGTCCCACCACGAGCGGTCGTCCTCGACGGATATCGGCACATCCACTTCCGCTGGCGCCTGATTGCCTACCGGCAGATAGGAGCCGCGAACTGTAGCCTCAAGATCACCTACATTGGCGTCGTAAATGTCGCCGTCTGGCGCGCGTAACAGGAGTCGAAGTTGACCTGGAGTCTCCCCCTTGACAAGTTGGAATTCGAGGTTTGATTCACTGGCGATTTCGAAGGTTTGTGGATCTAGGGCGGCCCACTCCTCAGGCAATGGTTGCCGTGACGTTTCATCTTCGATCACTTCGTAGTTGATAGAGATCTGACGGGCAGGCGGAGGAAATTCCGCCATCTCAGTCACTTTGTATTCAGGAACGACTGCAGTCATCCGACTCGGAAAAGGTGGCTTGGCGACGGTGAATGTCTGTTCAGCGACTTCTGGTACTCCATCAAGATAAGTCGCTGAGTATTCAAGCGTGACCTCGCCGTCCTGAAGCTCGACTTGATCACCTGGCCGAAGGTCCTCAGCTACTAGATCTCCGTCCTGATAGACGGTAGCGGCAAAGTTGCCAGCACTTAGAAGGGGAGAGTCATTGACGAATTCACAGTCCGAGAGGAAGCCAAAGTCAAGTGTGTGGGGGCCTGCCACAACAGTAGTGTCCTCCACTTGCCCTGCCTCATTGGTTAGTCGCGCCCCGAAATTGACCTTTGGGCGATAGAAGAGTTCAACCGTTTCGGCATTCGAAATGTCAAACCCGATGTCGCCACGGGGAATCTCCCCAAACGTGGCGATCTGACCCTGCAATCCCTCATTGGGTAGCGGGGTCACCAAATCGTTATTGGGAAAGCGGATGGCCTTGTTTTCTATCCAGCTGACCTGCACCGTTGACTGAGGAGCGAAACTCTCCCCGTTAACAGTTGCCGAGGCGACGTCCACGTCGGCCCCCTGTGCGAAAACAATCACCTCTTCAAGATCAAGATCCGTTGACCAGGCACCCTCTGGAGCGAGTTCGATCTTGTTTCGACCAAAAATCCTGTTGGCGAAACTACCCATCGTGGTGAGAAGGTCACGTGAGTTCTGTGCTTGGGCAAACACGAGTCCTTGGTCTGTAAGAGCCGCAAGATTGGGAGCTTCATCCCCTAAGGCAAGGAAGGCAACTCCTAGTTGACGATCGCTTTCTTGCTGTGAGCTCAGGAAGGATTCGAGGGTCTCCTGAACGCGCTCAGTCGGAACCGGGTTACCACTGTCACGGAATTCACCGTCTGTCAGGATCACCAACCAGTTTTGGTCGGCGGGCCTGAGAACATCGTCGCTCGTCGTCCTCTGGATCGCCTCAAAGGGGGTGCCGCTGCCCTCGACCTCGATCGACCGAATTCGGTCGATGCCAGACTGAGTCTGGCGACCCTGGAGCGAGATGCTCGCTTGACGGTTTCCATCTCCGGTGAATGAACTGAGCAAGTAGACGTCCAGCGAATCTCCAGGCCCCATGAGCCCAGCGAACACTTCCACCGAGTACTTCGCGAAAGACCAGCGATCCAGCAACTGTTTCGAAGCGGCATCACGAATCATTGAGCCGGAATCGTCGACCACCATGTTGATGTGTTTGGTTTCCGGGCTCTCGGGAATAACGGGTGCACCGCATGAATCCGGCGCCGTCTTCTCTTGTGCCGAAGCGGTCTGGCTAGGCAGGAGTCCGAGAGTCACGAGAAGCAAGAACGAGAGTGCAAGCCGGACGTAGTGTGACAGCAGTGGACTTCGACTTCGCCCGCCGAAATACGGAAGCGGGAAGAGAACAGGCGTGTCCGCCATGACTTTTCCCCCGTTCCGATGCTGAGCACCGGTCGCGAGACTAGCCCTTCCCGACTTGCGAGCGCTCGGACAACTAACTTTTTTTCCGAAACGTAACTTTTGGTGCGATTTGAGA
>Ga0102945_1000287_pt1 | contig 15672 bp, 41 predicted proteins | sample SalPonred_H2O_MG_FD_78207 | JGI IMG/M metagenome (GOLD analysis project Ga0102945, IMG submission 78207) | Salt pond water microbial communities from South San Francisco under conditions of wetland restoration - Salt Pond MetaG R2_restored_H2O_MG ...
AATCCTTACACCTTATCCCACAAAACCAAAATCGGAGAATGTGATTGCAGGTGTGGATTTTGGTGAGAGTTTAAATTTACTAAATATTTTGTAAAAAAAGTTGAGGTAAAGCTTGTATATGTCAAATATTATTCGTATGTTAGTACTGTAATTGAGTGAGAGAGTTAAACATTAAACCTTAAAAGATATGAGAAATTATGATGAAATAATAGGAAAGTTAATCAGTTCAGCCATAGAGATGGAAAAATTCACTGTGGAAGCTGGAGAACCGATATTCGTTAGAGGTAAGGTTAGAAGGATTATTGATGAAATCAACAAGTTCGATGAGTATATGGCTTATGGGGCTGATAGTGAGTTATATAAGGAATTGGTTGAGGTTGAAAATAAATAAGATATGAGTAAGTTATATTCAGACCCAAGAAACAAGAGTAGATTTATCACCAAAGAAGAATACTTCAAACTGATGTTCGGTGATGATTATATGGATAGTGTATTTAAAGGCACTATACAAGAGTACGAGGATTCAAAACTTTAACAAAACTTTAACATATTGGATTTGGATATACCAAAAATATATCGTATATTTACTATGTAAGATTGAGAGTTATGAATTATCCTGTAAAAAAAGTAAAGTGTAAACAATGTAATAAGAAGAGAGAATCTTCTGAGTTTACTTGGGTATCTCGTGGTACTGCTTCGGGTGAGATGCAAGAGAAATTAGTACTGAACAGTAGAACATGTAGAAAGTGTAGTAACAAAAATAGTACTGTTGTAAGGAATTTAAAGAAATTACACCCAACTCCAAAAGATAACAGATGTGAGTGTTGTGGTAGAACTGATAGAAGATTACACTTAGACCACGGTCACACAAGTGATGCTTTCCGAGGTTGGTTGTGTCAAGAGTGTAATGTTGGGTTTGGTAAGTTAGGAGATACACTAGATGCTGCTATGAATCTAATGGTATATATGTTGAAGAATAAATCAATGATGGAAAAGGAAATGATATTGAACCAAATCAAGATGAAACTTTAACAAAACTTTAACATTTCCAATTTGGTAATACCAAAAATATGTTGTATATTTACTATGTAATGTGATTGAGATATGACTCTAGCATTACTTAACCTTTAAAAGATAAAACATATGAACTTAGTAGAATTGAATAGCGTAGGTGCTTTGATTGATGTAGAAGAAAAGCTTGTTTACCCACAACTAAAGAATGGATTGCCTGGTAAAAGTGGTATTGAATTAGATGATATCGATATAGATTGGTGGATGAACCTATCTATTGAGGATGTGAGAAAACTACAAACAATAGAACCATACACTCTGAACATGGTATTAGGATTACTAACAGGTACTGTTGGTGGTGATGGGGTTGGATTTGAAGAAGTACCAAAAGATATAGTAAGAGATGCAGTAAGTGTATTAAACCTTTAAAAGATATATTATGTACAAGTTATTAGTAAGATGGATGGACAACCAAGTAATGAGTAGAACAATCAAAGATGTGGGACAACTCAGAAACATCATCGGTTCCCTCAAGAGTGGTGTAGTATATGCTACTATCGTAACCCCAAGTGGAGTAACTAAAGAAATCACTAACGAATTTAACAAGTAAGGTATGAAAAACTTAAACAACATTTTAGAGAATAGTAAAAGATACATTAAAGAAGGAAACTTCAAAATGGCCTCTGTTGAGGTTGGTAAAGGTATCGATGTATGTAAGATGGCTCATAGAGAACTCAACGAGAGTATCAACCCTAATTGGGATTTGAGAAAACAATGGGATTACAAGCAAGAGTACAAAATATTCGGTAAGAGATTACAATACTGGTCTGAGAAGTTTTGGACATTATTAGAAGATAACAACTTAGATTTGGTACTAAGAGAAGAAATAAACTTAGACCCAATTATGACAATGATTGTTCAAGGTAAGAACTCAAAAGGTCAGATGGAAACCTCATCATATAACTTATAGTAATATGGAAGCAATAATATGGCATGATAACACCGTCTCTTATAAAGAGGCGGGTAGTACTGAAGTAATTACTACACACAAGTTTAAAAATAGAGAAACTGCGTTGAGGTTCGTGGAACTAATCGGTGGTACAAATGAAACAAATAACTAATCAGCTCACATATATAGTATATACACTATGGAACAAAACAAGATACAATACAAGCATAGAAATTGTATAATAGAACTAACACCCACAGAACAATATAAGGAAATGGTTACTATTATATCTACCCCAGCAATAAGAAAAGATTTCGAAGGAAGAAGATACCTTACATTAGAACACGCACACAAACAAATAGAAAAGTTTGAAAGTGAAAGGTTGATAAAGAGTAAGGAGAAGTATGTGAAGAAACAACTGAAGGAAGTAGTAGTGTTAGATGCATTCTCCCTAATGAGGATGATGGTGGAAAGAGATACATCAGTATCTCCCCACGAACGCTAGTGAGTGGTTGAGGTGGAAGGGGGGACCCTACCGAGGTTTCGTGTAACTGAGAAAAAAGTTGATGTGGTGAGGGGGGCTCGGGTACGTTTTCATGCGGAGCCTGGTTTTTTCACCAGGAGGTAAAGACACCCTACCATACCCCCAAGGGTATGTGATGGTATCACAATAAGAGATTCTGGGTAAGTGAAGTAAAATAGAAATGATTACATGTACTTAGTACGAGGTTGATAACCTTTATTTTAAAATTATGAAAAAATTAAACGAACAAGAGAAACAATTACAAAGATGGGCAATCAACTCCTTAATCATCTTTGCTATCCTATATGGTATCCTTGCGTTAATGAAGTTTGGATAAGATGAGTGAACAAGAAAGTGAATTAGAAACACAATTACTCATATTGGGTATTCCCTCAGTACGTGGTAAAGAGTTCTCTTACCCAAGTGGAGGTAGAGTAGAAGCAGGATTCGGTATATGTAATACGTGTGTAGATAAATTAAACGATAACTAAGATTTTTATTCAAATATTTTTGGATATTAGAAAAAATAATTGTATATTTAATAGTATGAATAAGTTACAAAAGAAAAAAGAAGAGTTATGGGATGAGTACTATCATCGTTCTTCACATGATGATTCTCTTCGTATTATTGTATGGGCAGGAATACTCTTTTTCTCCTTCCTCTTTTGGTATAGTATGTTTGTTTGGATATTTGAATAAGATATGAAATACGAAAGCGGCTATTTAATAGATAATGTCTGGAAGTGTGGGTGTGGTGCACTCAACGCAGCATATAGAGAAACGTGTGGTCGATGTGAGAAACCCAATCCTAAATTAAATAAAAAAGAAGTACAAACCTCGAACTAAAGAATTTCGGTACGGATTCCTCCCTACTACACATACTATATGAACAAGATAAAACTCAATACCCCTCAGAGGGATTACATACAGTTAATGTACGATAAGTTATATAAGTACTATACTAAGGGGAACTCTCATATAGGGGAGTATAATCTACAAAGAGTACTTCAATACTTTGATTACATTCTGAGTACTAATTCATATTCCTCCGATGATAAGGAAAAGATTAAGAAACTACTCTCTCTTTATGTGAGCTAATTTCATTTTTAAGTTACGTACCAACAAAGTTATACTATGAGTTTATCTTACCAAAATCATATACCAACTTATCCACTAACGGATAAACAAAAAGAATTTCTTAACGATGTTCTTCTTCATACGAACTTTTCTAACATTTTAACCGCAACGGAACGTGAGTTGGTTAAACTCATTATCTTCCAAGGTGAATATACTAATGTGGGTAAAAAGATGTTAAATAAAATTCGAACTAAAATATTACTTAACAAATGATACAAATTATTTCAATATACCTCCTTGTAGGTCTAATTTATACTATCATATTGGATTGGATACTAAAGAACTATTCCGAAAGGAAAGAAGGATTTGGTATCAAACACTCCCTATGGAATATAACCTTATGGCCTCTTGCTATGTATTTGGTATATCACGCTTATAAAGATAAAGATGAATAAAGAATGGAAACTCACCCAAACTCAATTTGATTGGTTGGTGGATATTATCAACTCCCCTATTGAGTATTCGAACGAAGTAAGAACTACGGCAGTTAATTGTTTGAAGAGTTATGGGTTCAAAGGTTGGTATGATAGTAGTGGAAAGATGGCATTACAAATATTAACCAACTTGGTACGAGCTGAAAGAAAACAACGAGAGGTAGATGATTTACCTTTTTAAGATACAACTATGAGAAAAGATATAATTACTAATTTGAAAAAAGTATATGATCCTGAAATTCCTGTGGATATATGGGAATTGGGTTTGATATACAATATCACTATTAAAGAGAACCACGTTGATGTTACTATGACATTGACCTCACCGAACTGTCCCGTAGCAGAAACTCTACCGATGGAAGTAGAACAAGCAGTACTACAAACCGAAGGAGTTGAGAGTGTTAATTTGGAATTAACGTTTGACCCACCATTTACGCCTGAGATGATGAGTGAAGAGGCTAAGTTCTCATTGGGTATGATGTAATAACTATCAATAGAGAGAAGTGGGGAAAATCTTATTTTTTCGACTTTAAAAAAATCTTTAAAAAACGACACGAAATTTAGTATATGATAAAATATAGTTTTGAAGGTAAACATTATAAGATAATCATCACCGATGAGGGAGATAGGAACGAACAACGTGCTGAACAAATCCTAAGAGATTTTAAATACCTAGAATCGATATCTGATTGGGGAACGATAAAGAATCGAATCACCAATGGTCTTTGGGAGGGGTGGTTAAAAGAGGTATCTTATGTAATCGGAGATAACAACACCCATTATAAGGATAAATGGGAAAGAGGAAAAGAAGAAGGATTTAATAAAGAAGTAGATGAAGAAGGATTTTGGTAAAAAAATAGGAAAAATATTTGGATATGTAAATTTAATTTCGTATATTAGTATAGTAAAATTTAAACATTAATAAAGTATGAAAAAATTCTATTACCTACTAATAACCCTTATTTTTATTTCTTGTGCAAAAGAAGAATTATTAAATACATATAATCTTAATATTAATAATACTGAAGGAGGTTCCGTTATCGGTCAAGAAGGAATTTTTGAAGAAGGTACCTCAACTTTATTAATTGCAAGTCCAGAATCGGTTGGATATATAAATTATAAATTTTCTCATTGGAAAGTAAATGATAAAGTTATATACGATAATCCAATCACTTTAACGATAACTTCAAATTTATCAATTACTCCCGTTTTTACAAAAAGAAAAATGGAAGAAGATGAGGTATATAGTCAGATAACAGAAGATGCTTTAAAAACATATCTATCGGCATTTATCAAAGATGCAAAGCGATGGGGTGTTGATTTATCACATGTTAATATACAAGATAGTTTTTTTGAATGGGTAACTGATGAAAGTTTCATGGCTGCCTCAATTGCATATAATCAACCAAGTGTTGTATATATTAAACTAAACACCGATTATTGGAAAGGATTATCCAAAGAAGATAAGATAAAAGTAATGTGGCATGAATTTGGTCATGATATCCTTGGATTAGACCATTTGTGTATGGGTGGTGAAATAATGTCTGGTCAACATCAAAATTGCAAAGGACCGGTTGGTAGTGGTGAATACTTTAATGTATATGGATTACATTATAACGATTCAAATAATGAAACCAATTTTCAAAGAGCAATTAATAGAATGTTTAATAAGGATAATCAAATATTCCTTGATAGTAGAACTTCGTTTACGTCAAAGGGAAGTGGTGATGGTGTAATATATAATTAAACTTTAACAAAACTTTAACATTTTAAATTTTGTATAACGGAAAAATCTTCGTATATTAGACTTGTAAGATTGAAAGATATGAAAGACACATTTAAAATTGGATTAGGGTTAGTTGTTGTTTTAATCGTTGGTGGTATATTATTGATACCAACAATTAGGTTATTCTTTTGGGTACTGTTACAAATAATGAAATACCCATTAATATCATTTATCCTATTAGGAATACCAACCTCAGCATACATTGGATATATCATTGGAAAAGAAAGTAAAAAATAATTTAAAAAAGATTTGGATATAAGAAAAAATATTCGTATCTTTACATAGTAAAAGAAAAACAATTGCGAGTGAGGTGTTAAGAGAAACACGCTGTACTTCCAGTACAGAGAAGGTGGGGCGGTTCCATCCACTCGCTCAAAGTTATTCAATTATGATGTACACTCTAACGAGTACACTAATAGTACATAGGAAAGAATAACTTTACCTGCGGGGGAAGAGTTAAGAGAAACTCGTTGTACATCCAGTACAAAGAAGTTGGGGCAGTTCCAACCCTCCGCTCAAATAATAATGAAATGAAACTAAAAGTATTAACGTTATTCATCCTATGGGTTATCATGATTAGCTCCATAGTATTAGCATTAACGTAAAAAGCTGGCAGAGGGGTACTTAGCGGTACGAACTCCACATACCGAAAGCGAGGTGCACTGAAAATCGTTGAGGTGGTATAGGTAGAACCACGAGTTCTACGGCCATTAAAATAACCTACCAATAAATAAGTCCTTATAGGTGATGAAAGATACTCGGGCATTATAATGGTATTGGGGATGACCTCGGTTGAGGCTGGTATAAGATGATTACGACCTTCATACATCCCCACAATATTAAGTTGAGGTTTAAGGGGTTTTACCTCAACATACAAAAGGAGGCCAATTCTTTCTCTCCTATCCTAAGAGTTCGTCCGAACCGCCCACCAAGAAGCCTGGTCTCTACTTGGTGGGTTTTTATATTAAAAAATATTTGGATATATCAATTTAATTTCGTATCTTTACAAAGTAAATAATAATAATTATGAAAGGAGAAATCTTATATCCATTAGAATCAGTCAATGCATATATCACCGATGAGTTGGAAGTATATCCAATGATAAACAATAAACCAAGTGTTGATATTTATTCTCACGTAGGACATCTTGCATCTGAATGGGTGGGTAAGATATCTGAAGATGATGATAACTTAGTTAGTGAATTAATTTATTGGAACGAACGAAATGAGTAAAGTAGTTTACATGGAAAAGACCATTCAAGAAATGGGTAAAATCAATAGTAAGAAAACTCAAAAGTTAATTGATAGTGGTGAGGTAGTAAATACAGAAACCAATTTAAATTATCTTATAGTGGAATCATCTGTTGATAATATGGAAGAACCAATACCAACGAGAAAATTAATCAATGGTGAAACTGCCGATGAGTTAGAAGAAGCCCATGAGTTATTGGTATATACCAAATGTCCAGGTAAATGGATATTACAAGATTTAGAAACAGGCCAAGTATATCGTGGTACTGATAGTAAAGAAGTTAGAAACCAATGGAGAGAAGTTATACAAGAACCACAATCTCCACGAAGAAAATAATGTAATATCAATGGAATTCAAAAAAATACTATCTGTTGGTTGTTCGAATACCGTTGGGGTAAATCTTGAAGAAGAAATTGGAATATTTGATTACCTAAGAAAAGAGTATGATGATAGCGATTTAGGTAAACAAGTAAGAGAATATCGAATCCAAAATAATTTTTCCACACTAATATCCAACCACTTTAATAGTGAGTGTATTAACTTGGGAGTAAGTGGTGCATCCAATGAACGAATTATATTTTCTACTATAAATCATTTAGAAGATAATTCTGATATTGATTTGGTATTAGTAAATTTATCAGGTCAAGCTAGATTAACATTTCAATATTATGAGAGATTATTTGATTTAGATTTATCATATACAACCGAACATCTATATGAACAAGCAAATATAGATGAACGTGGATTTAAAGAGTTTATAGATTTTCACAAAGATTATCTTTTTGGTAGATATGTTACTCTTAATAAGCAAGAAAATCTATATAGGTATATATCTTTGTATCTTAAAGATAAAAAAATCCCACATTTAATTACACAAACTATACCTACTGAATTTACATTATCTAATTATACAAATAATTGTATTGATATAAACTTCGATGAATTTAATGAATCTGAGGGTAGAGTTCGAGCTAGGGGTAATCATTGGTTATCCGATTCTCACGTAGCATGGTCTAAGTTGTTAATTGATAAAATAAAAGAATTATATGGAAATTAATAAAGATTCACTATTTCCCATAAACATCTATAACATAGATACACATATAGATACCACTAATATGGTTAATTATATAGAAACTAATATCAATAATTTGGATTTACATTATGGTAATGATTCAGGTGGATTACAGGGTGGAGGTTGGTTAATTGATAATCCATTATTTAGTCAACTTAAACTAACATTAGATAAATCCATACAAAGTATATTTGATAAAAAATCTAAAATAATGGATGGGTGGATTAGTATATGTAATAAGAACGATTATAATAAAATTCACAATCACCCAAGTTCAAATCCCATATATTATGATAGCGAATTCATATCAGCTGTTTTTTATTTAAAAACAAATAAAGATGGTGGTAATCTTGTAATACACTCACACCAAAACCCAACAAATACATATGATTATCAACCAGAAAATGGGAGTTTAATAATATTTAACTCATCCACATTGCATAGTGTAACTCCCAATCTATCCGATTTCTCAAGAATTTCCTTTGCTTTTAATATACGATTGATATAATGTATATATTATAAGTAATTGTCATATACTTATATCTAAATATATTAAGGTAAAAATTATGTCAACAGGATTCCCACTACAAGTATTTCCAAGTTCTAAATTTTTAGTATTTACTAGGCAAAAGATAGCTAGTAGTTATTTTAATGCTGCTTGGGCAAAGTTGGATATAAATAAAAATAATGAATTTGTTCAATTACCATGGTTGGTAGTAGATAATCATACATTTGAATTTCAAAATTTTGGAATGCCAGACGGGTATTATACTGATATTAATAAAACACATCTTGAAAATTTAAAAAAAGATTGGGAAGATTGTATAACACATAAAAACAAAAAAGATTTATTATTTTTGATAAAACACCCAATAAGCAGATTCTATTCAGGATGGTATCAAGATTATGTGAGTCATTATTTTACAGAAAAATGGACTCCATCTCATATAAAAACGATAATGAATATTATAAAAGATGATGAACATGTTTGTGATGAACATGTAGATGAGTGTTTTAATGAAATAACTAAATCACCGAAAAATTTTATTGAGTATTTTACAAATATATCTCCTATGGTACATAATTCAAGAGAGTATGTTGTAAAATCATTAATTAGACATTCTATTAAAAAAAACATAAGTGAGTGTAAAGGTATATATAGTCCACATAACACGTTATACATGTATATATACCATCAACTCATTTCATCTAATATATTAAATAATAAAAAAGTAAAAATTATTAATATTGGTGAATCTAATCTAGCAAATATTTTAAACAGATATGATGTAAATAATTTTAGTGAAAAATTTGAAAATTCCTCATATGATTTTAAAAAAATGGTATCATTGATATTTTCTAATGAGTTTCCATTATATTTTTCTGAATTAGAGAAGCAATTTGAAACTGAACTATACTACTATAATTTATTAATACAAAGACCTGAGTTTTATGTAGATTAAAAATTAGTTTATATTTTATTTGTATATATTAAAAATATTTAGTATCTTTATATTACATAAAATATCACAGTTAAATGAAATCCTATCAGGGTGGGAAAATTTTGTAAAAGATAGAATCGGTATTTTAGATATCGATACCAAAACAAAAGAATTAAAAAAGATGTGGGTGTAATATATCAGCAAAAGCATTATCACCACAATCAAAGTTTCCATTAGATAAATGGTAAAATAAATTAAACATTATGATAACAACATTAGTACAAGGATTAGTTTTTATTACCTATATCGTATTTTTATATGCGTATTGTAAAAAAACGCTACCATCAATTTCACAATCTTATTACGAATTACCAAATTCAATAAGTTATTTATTCACTCTCTTTACTTGGGGTATTGGGATTCCAATGTTATTCCAAGGAGATTGGCTCTTCTTCATATCAGGTAGTGGGTTATGTTTTGTAGGAGCTGCAACTAACTTCTTATCTAAAGGAGCACATACCAACATTGTACACTACGTAGGAGCATTCTTAGGTATCGCTGGGGCATTATTTGGATTATGGGTACAATATGATATTGTGTTCCCTTTAATCGTATTTGGTGGAGGAACTACATTGTTGTTAGTTCTGAAACAAGTTGAAAATAAAATATGGTGGATTGAAATACTCGCCTTTGTAACCATTATAAATGGTCTACTATGGAGATGAGTAATATAGAAATCTTGGGTTGGGTTGCAACTCTATTTATTATAGTTTCTTTTTTATTCGAAGGATTGAAACTTAGAATTCTGAATACTATTGGAGCAGTACTTTGGTTATACTATGGGTATTCGATTAATAGTAATTCAATAATATTCCTTAATGGAACTCTGATTGTAATTCAGTTTATTAAAATGTACCAAATTCAAAAACGACAAACTCCTTAGTGTCTATACTATTAAGTGAAGGGTTATAAATCTTTTTTGTAATCTTTTTCTTGTTAAGTTGTCTGGAGTGTCTATAACTATACAAGATTTAAAAAAATATTAAAAAAAGTTATTAACAATATAATATGAATGTAATTTATACTTGGGTAAAGATGGATGAAGATTCACATTCTTCAAAAGGATGGGGAAATAATTTCATTGATATGGCAATGATATCAGTAAGTGCAGCTAATCAATATCACCATACTAAATTATATTGTGATTCGGTTAGTAAAGAGTTTTTCATTAAACACAAAATACCAATTAATGAGATAATTGTATTAGATGAATTAGAAAATTTTGATTCACCAAATTGGGGATTTGCAAAACTAATATCAATGAAATATGAGACTGGTAAATTTGTTCATATTGATTTCGATACTATATTAACTAAACAACCGGAACAAAAGGATGCTTCAATTGTATATGGATTTTTTGAGTTAAATTTTGGTGTAAATCATACACCATATAGAGAATTAGAATATCTATTCCATAACTATGTTAGGAATTATATAAGATATCATAAGAACGAAGAGAATGATGAAACTTGGGATTTTAAAATCATACCAAATAACTCATATATGTATGTTGGCAATATTGATATCATAACACCTGTTATTGAAGAATTGCATGAATTTGTAAAACCAATATTACATAAAAATGATGATACATTGAATCAATATATGGAACAATACCTATTTTATAAATTTCTAAAAGATAGAAATGTAAAGATAAAATTTCAATCTGGACTAAAAAATCCAAACGCTATACAAATATATCACAAAAAAGAATTAATTGATAATGTATCTAATTTAGATAAATGGATTAATACCTCTTGTGGATTTTTCCATTGGCCAACTTATAATCATTATACCACCAATGAGATATATCCTTTATATAAAAAATTATGGGATTTAATAGATATTAAGCACCCAATGAAAACACCAGCACCAAAAACGATATTATAATGGAAGAAGATGAAAACTTATTCAGTTCCGATGGTAGAGGTAAAGATGATTACTTTAAACGATTACGAGAAATGGAAAAAGAAATGTTCAAGATAGATTTAACTCGTAGTGGAGTAATGACTTTAACATTAGAAGAATATACTGAAATCTTTGGCGCGCCCACTAAATTAGATTTATATGATATTACTCAATCTTATATCAAACTATATCTAAAACATGGTGATGATGTTTACATTCCATTTTTAGTAGATGCATATGGAAAGGAATGGGTAGAGAGATTATTGGAGTATAATGAGGGTGTAGAGGAATACGAATTATGTGCAATAATAAAAGAACATTTAGATATTTATATAGAAGAAACTAAAGTATCAATTAATGAGTAAAGAAGAAAAAATAAATGTGCCTCGTATGTTAGAAGATTATCACGAGTTAAATGCTCAAGTTGAAACTTTTTTAAAACTACAAGAGGCAAATCGAGTAGGAACTTCGTATGTAAATTTAATGGAAAAGATAATACAACGTAGAGATTTATTAAAACAACAATTAACTGATATGGGTAAATTATGAGTTATATAATTGGAAGTCCTTGTGTAAGTACATGTGATACCGCCTGTGTTCATGTTTGTCCTGTGGATTGTATTCATGGTCCTATTGATATTGATGGTAGAGGACAGGAAGTAGAGGGGATGTCTGAAGAAGATAAGAAAGGTAAGATGTTATACATCAACCCAGCTGAATGTATTGACTGTGGTGCTTGTTTGCCTGAATGCCCTGTTGATGCTATTTATCCAACCGAAGAAGATGCTATTGAGGCAGATGGTACGGATGAATACGTTAGAAAAAATTATGAATTTTTTGGACAATCATGGGGAAAATCTAACCCAAATATAGTATCATCTACACCACCAAATCCCCCAAAACAAAATTTAATATAAAACTTTAACATTTTATATTTTGATTATCGAATAAATATTCGTATATTTGTTTTATGTAAATTTTAAACCAATATAATGGATTACGAAGATATAGATGAATTAGAAGCGGATATTTATTCAAAGAATTACAAAACACCTCAACAAGTACAATCACATCTTTTTAATGTGGTGTATAATCGTAATTGGAAAGAATACCTCAATTCAATTGAATGGGATGGTCTTTGGTTAAGACACGATACCGAAGAAGAAAAACAATTAAAAATAGAAAAACAACAACAACGTGAACTGATGATGAGTCCGTTCGCTAAATGGTTCTGATATGACAATAAAAGATTACAAAACATTTTTAAATTCGTTACCTGAAGAATTTGATAACTTCGAAATTACTCATAGAGAGTATACCGATATTACTGATAATCAATTGAACGCACAGGCGGTACCCGTCTACTCTGTGCATATTGATGAATCGCAAAAGGTAGCATGTAATATGCACCAAGAATCGTATGAACTATATCAAGAATTTATGAATACCGCAAAGATAGAAGTTCCAAGTGTTAGAATCCCCATGCCAAATGAATAATATTGATTGGAAGTTATTAGGTATAGGTTCCTTACTTGGATTAGTAGGACAAACCATTGCATGGTTACAATTTAACATGCAATTCAAATATCCAAAGCTTGGACCTGATTGGTGGGGTTGGTATTTAATTGCAATACCATCAACTTGGTTCTTTATCACTTCAGCTAAATATGGAGTAAATGCGTTAGGTGGCTCTTTGTGGGCAAATAGATTTATAGGGTTTATTTTGGGAATCATAGTTTATGCAACTCTTACTAATTTAATATTTAACCAACCCATAACTTTAAAAATAGGAATACAACTATTATTATGTGTTTGTATTTTAGCAGTGCAAGTTTTCTTAAAATAAATTCATTTTTATTTGGTAGTCTCAATTTAATTTTGTATATTTGTATAGTAAGATATAAAAAGATAAAAGATGAGTAAGTATGTTTATTTAGAAATGGGTAGTAGAAATAAGAAAACAGGTAAACTACCAAAGTATAAAGTTATCGTTCAAGATAATAAAATATCAGATTGCGATTGTCCTGCAAGAGGATTCAGAAAGTATTCACCTTGTAAACATATGTTAAATCTGAAAACTAAATTAGGACCACATATAACAATATAAATTATTAAACTAAAATTAAACTTTATGAAACAATTTTTAAACAAATGGTATCCAATCATCTTAGCATTCATCTGTATGGTGTATTCGATTGGATTAGGAGTTATAGGTAACTTCGAAGAAGCACAATACTCGGCACACTGGCCTGGTACAATTTTACTATTCGCAATTGCAATCCGTCAAAGAAGAACGTCATGAGTGGAGGATTTTTTATCATAGGAGGAATTATATTTTCGGTATATGTTTACTTTACAATCTGGAATATAAACACCTCAGCAAGGAAGAACAAAGAAGAGAACTACCCAGATTACAAAAGAGTAGATGTGGTAGATATGGATGGGCATGGAAATTATGGCAGATTTCCAAAATCAACTACAACGACTAAAAGAGATAAACGAAAAAAGAAACAATATGTGTAGTTCTGGTGGAATGTACTTAGATGAAGATGATTATCTAAAAGAGCAAAACGAAGATAAGTTTTACAATAAGGTAGATGAAAATTGGGATTACTATTCAGGTCTCCCAAGCCCAAAAGCATATGAATCAGATTGATATCGATAGAATTATAGAGATGGCGTGGGAAGATAGAACACCTTTTGAGGCCATTGAATATCAATTTGGTTTAAAAGAAAATGATGTTCGTAAAATTATGAGAGAAAATCTCAAACGTTCATCATTTGAGTTATGGAGAGAAAGAGTAAAAGGTAGAAAAACTAAACATTCCAAAACATCTCCAGCAAATAGATTTAAATCAAAAAATCAAAAATTATAGGTTATTATATTACTATAATAAAAAACAATAGTGTAAGTACACTATAATAGAAAAAAACTATATATAATATTATGAGTTTAGTAGGAAAACAATTCCCAAGTACATCAGTCAAGGCTATTGATTATTTGGGTGATACATTTGAGATTAGTGTATTGAATAAAGCAAGAACATTAGGAAAGAAAGTTCTTCTATTTTGGTATCCAAAAGATTTTACTTTTGTATGTCCAACCGAATTACATGCTTTTCAAGAAAAGATGAGTGAATTTGAAAAAAGAAACACAATTGTAATTGGTGCATCTTGTGATTCTGCCGAAGTTCACTTTGCATGGTTAAATACATCCAAAGATAATGGTGGTATTGAAGGAGTTGAATATCCTTTAATTGCAGATACCACGAGAATCCTTTCAGAAGATTTAGATATCTTGGATGATGAAGATAATGTAACATACCGAGCAACATATCTTATTGATTCTGCAGGAATTGTATTTCACGAATCAGTAAATGATATGCCGATTGGTAGAAATGTAGATGAGTATTTACGATTAATCGATGCAAAAATCTTCAATGAAGAAAAAGGAGATGTTTGTCCAGCAAATTGGGATTCAACCAAAGAAGGAATGAGTGCAACTCGTAATGGTGTTGCTGATTACTTATCTAAAAATTAAAAGGAGAAATTATGTTTATAGAATTAACAGAAGATAATTTACAAGATGTATTATCTCAGAATGAGAAAACTTTAGTAATGTTCGGAGCAGGTTGGTGTGGTAATTGTAAAATACTAAAGCCAAAGTTTAAGAAACTTGCATCTGAAAATGATACAATTCCATTTGTATATGTGGATGCTGATAAATTACCTAATAGTAGAAAATTAACCACATTGGATAACTTACCAACCATAACCGCCTTTCATGGTACCGAAGTTGTAGGACAGGATATGGGAAATAAAGTAACGGTTATTCAATCAGTATTGGAGAAGATATAAAATGAGATTACCGATTATAAAACACCTTGCATTAGATGATGAATTTGATGTAGACTACTTCCACGAAACCGTGGAAGTTTTAGTTTCACTTGCAACTGCAAAGGGAATTAAAGATGAAGAACTCGATGTTATTGGAGAACTTATTTCTAATATTGAAGGTGCAATTGAAGTTAAAAGTGATATCAATGAGAATGGAACCACGAGTAAAGATGCCTTAAATAACTTTATGAAAAAAGT
>Ga0102945_1000290_pt1 | contig 15553 bp, 16 predicted proteins | sample SalPonred_H2O_MG_FD_78207 | JGI IMG/M metagenome (GOLD analysis project Ga0102945, IMG submission 78207) | Salt pond water microbial communities from South San Francisco under conditions of wetland restoration - Salt Pond MetaG R2_restored_H2O_MG ...
ATCCTGGGCGTTCATCGCCTGGATGACGCTGGTGATCCTGGCGTGGTTGTCCTTCAACGTTTTCGCACCCGACGGCATCCGACCCGATGCCTATCCCTTCATCTTCTTGACGCTGCTGCTGTCCTTGCAGGCGTCCTACGCTGCCCCCCTGATCCTGCTAGCCCAGAATCGACAGACCGACCGCGATCGAGTGCAGTACCAAGAGGACCGACAACGCACTGAGCGCATGCTCGCCGATAGCGATTACCTGGCCCGTGAGGTCTCGTCCTTGCGAACATCGCTCGGAGACATGGCCACCCGCGATTTCGTCCGCGGTGAATTGCGGGAAACCTTAGAGCAAGTCCTAGCACGTTTGGATGGGATCGAGAGCCGGCTGGGCGAGGCACCTCAAGGTGAGGATTCGACCTCCTGATCGCTGCGGTCTACCATCGCCGAATGAGCGCTGCGCCCGATGAATCCGCCATTCAAGAAGCACTGGCGACAGTCAACGATCCCGAGATCAACCGACCGATCACCGAAATCGGCATGCTCAAGAGCGTCGACATTCGAAAAGGCGGCGTGGTGGAAGTCGGCGTCTATCTGACCGTCGAGGGTTGTCCGATGCGCGGAACAATCACCGATCGGGTCGTCGACGCTGTGATGAAGGTTCCCGATGTCAAGAAGGTCGACGTCCACCTCGATGTCATGAGCGACGAACAGCGTGCGGAACTCAAGAAGACCCTCCGCGGACACGACCAACGCGAGATCCCCTTCACCCAGGCCGGATCCACCACCAAGATCTTCGCCATCGCCTCCGGCAAGGGCGGCGTGGGCAAGTCTTCGGTAACCGCCAATATCGCGGTTTCCCTCGCCGCTCGCGGCATGACGGTCGGCCTACTCGACGCCGATGTCTACGGCCACTCCATTCCCCGAATCTTGGGCGCCACCAACCCCCCAACCATGGTCGAGGGAATGCTCATGCCGCCGCAGGCACACGGGGTGCGAGTGATCTCGATGCTGCCCTTCAAACCCGGTGGCGTCGAGACACCCGTGGCTTTCCGCGGACCAATGCTGCATCGGGCGCTCGAGCAATTCCTCTCCGATGTCTGGTGGGGCGACCTCGACGTTCTCCTCCTCGACCTCCCGCCAGGCACCGGGGACATCGCGATCTCAACTGCGCAGCTACTGCCGCACGCAGAACTGGTCGTAGTCACCACACCGCAGTTGGGTTCCTCGGATGTTGCCGTCCGAGCCGGAACACTGGCCGAACAAACACACCAGAAGGTACTGGGTGTGGTGGAGAACATGAGCTCCTTCCCCTGCCCGCACTGCGGTGAACCACTCGACCTGTTCGGCGTGGGCGGCGGCGATCTCGTCGCTGAACAACTCAGCAAGGCACTGGGGACCGATGTTCCGTTACTCGGCCGCATTCCCTTCGACCCGCGGCTACGCGAAGGCGGCGACAACGGCGAGCCGTTGGTACTCGCTATGCCCGACGCTCCGGCGAGCACGGCGCTCACGAGCGTGGCCGATGCGCTGGCCAGCAAGCCCCGCGGACTCGCCGGGGTGCAACTGGGCATCTCACCGGCCGGCCGCGGCTAACCGCCGTTCTGGCGCCGCGTCGACCGAATCCCTCAACTCAGATCGGGGTCGAAGGACTGGTTCGGCTTGGTCGGTTGGGTCTTATCGTCGGCCGAGGGCTTTCCCGGGGTTTCGTCGTCGAAAATGCCACTGGCCAACCGGCGCGGATGCAAGTCGCGGAACTCGCGGAAGGTGTCCATCGTTCCGTTCAAGTCCACACCCGCCGAATCGGACAATTCCTGACGAGCCGACGTTGCCATCTCCCGGATCTGGCGAATCCACCTACCAGCATCGGCGGCGGCCTTCGGGAGCCGTTCGGGCCCGAAGATCAACAATCCGATGGCGGCCAGCGCCACCAATTCACCGATACCGATATCGAACATGTCAGCCGATGTCTTCCGAGGCACCCAGGAGCAGGTCGACTGCCTGCGTACGACCACTACGGGAGAACTCCAAGCGGACGGTGTCGCCGGGAGCGTAGCTTCGAATCGCTACCACCAGCTCGGTGGAATCACTCGTCTCGCGACCTTGGATGGAGGTGATGACGTCTCCGCTGCGCAATCCAGCTGCGTCTGCCGGGCCGCCGGGGGTGACCTCACTGACCCGCGATCCTCCGTCGGTGTAGGTGGTGTCCAGCGTGACGCCGATGACCGGGGTCGAGGACTCACCCGTTTGGATGATCTCTTCGGCGATGCGTCGCGCAGAGTTCACCGGAATCGCGAAACCCAAACCGATCGAACCGGCTTCACTGTTGAACGAGGGGGCCAGCGTGGCAATCGCCGAGTTGATACCGATCACCTGACCGGTGCTGTTCAGCAACGGCCCACCGGAATTGCCGGGGTTGATCGCTGCGTCGGTCTGGATCGCGTTGATGTAGGCGAGTTCACCCCGACCGCCGGCGGTGACCGGACGGTCCAAGGAAGAAATGATCCCGGAGGTGACCGTGCCTTCGAGCCCGAGCGGTGCACCGATCGCCACGGCAACGTCCCCTACGCCGACACGATCGGAATCACCCAGACGGGCCACCGGGAGATCCGCCGCATCGACCTTCAAGACCGCCAGATCGTAGGAGGAGTTGCGGCCGACGATTTCAGCATCGGCGCTGGACCCATCCTCGAAGAAGACCGTCAGCGAGCCACCATCGGCCGCCGGGGCGGCAACATGGTTGTTGGTCATGATGTAACCATCGGGGCGGATCACGAAGCCTGAGCCGCTTCCTTGATCACCCCCGTTGTCGATCGCGATGGAGACCACCGTGGGCAAGACGGCCGCGACCATCTCGGTGATGGATGCGGGGATCTCATCGGCAGGCACCGGATCGACGGTCACCGAGGAGGGTTCGGAGAGGGGAGCCAGGGCACTGGAGGATTGCTCGGAGTCCACGGTGCGGCCGATGACATAGCCGGCTAAACCGGCGAAGGTGCCGGCGATCAGCGAGACCACCGTGGCCACGACGATGACGCCCCACACCCCCATGCCCCGGCGCTGACGAGTAGTCGGCGATGGCGGTCCGGCCGACGAAAGGCCGGCTTGCGGGCCGGGGTGGCTGCCGTAGCGGGCGAACTCCGGATAGCCGGACGGCGGGCGCGGGCCCTGTGGAGGTGGGCCCTGTGGAGGTGGGCTCTGTGGAGGTGGGCTCTGTGGAGGTTGCGCGGCGTCGCCGCTAGGTGGCCACTCATTGCTCACCGGCCCCGCCACCTTCCACATCGCATCCAACCGTGTACCCCTAAGGCTAGGCTGCGATCGCCAGTCGGTCATATCGGCGGTACCCAGGCAGGGGGAAACGTCCTGCGGATCGGTCCTGGAGGTGCGCTATTTCCACGAATATCTCCGCCATGCTCGAGTACGCCGACTCCTACCTGACCCAGCCCGAAGTAATGGTCGAGGTGCGCAACCGAGCCGAAGACCTCGGCCTGACGGCGTTACCCCCCTCGGCGACAACGCTGCTGACCTTCTTGGCATCGAGCGTGCAAGCCCAGGCCGTCGTTGAAATAGGTACGGGCACTGGGGTTTCTGGCTGCGCGCTACTGGCCGGGATGACCCCCGGCGGGACTTTGACCACGATCGATATCGAAGCCGAGTACCAGCGGTACGCCCGCGAGGCATTCGCCGGCCTTGGCCACGAGCCCTCCCGGGCACGGTTCATCGCCGGGCGCGCTTTGGACGTGCTACCCCGGATGTCGGACGGTGCATACGACATGGTGGTGGTGGATGCCGATCGCGGGGAGTACCCGGCGATCCTGGCCCAAGCGCACCGCCTCTTGCGGATCGGCGGATTGGTCGTTTTCGTGGGGGTAGGAATCGACGGGATGCTCGCCGACCCCGCCCGCAGAGACGCCGAAGCCTCGGCCGTTAAGCAAACAGCCGAGGCTTTGCGTAGTGAGGACACCTGGGTGCCGGCACTGTTGGTTGAGGGATCCGGGTTGCTCGTCGGGTGCCTGGCCCGCCGCGACTAACGGCAAGAGCGCCCGCGCGCCCGGTTCATATCGAGGCCTGGTCCCGCGGTTAGGGAAGTGCGCCGGTTAGGGCCTCGCCCAAGTTCTTGACCTCTTCGGCGTTGAGCTCGACGACGAGCCGACCTCCGCCTTCGAGAGGCACTCGCATCACATAGCCCCGACCTTCCTTCGTCACCTCGAGCGGGCCATCGCCCGTCCGCGGCTTCATCGCGGCCATAGGAGTCCCCTTCCATTCATCTTCTCGGAGGGCCTGGCGGGCGCCCCGGGAAAGCCCAGCCGACGCTTGTGCGCGGGCTTGTGGATAACCATTATCCCGGGTCGCCGGGGGGTTAGCGCGGCAGGGTGCCGGTCTCGACCAATCGTCCAAAGGCTCGCAAGGAGCGACGCACCCCGGCCACGAATGCCGGTTTCGCTACCGGCCAACCGATCCGGCCGAGCAACCCCCCGGGCAGTTGGAGATCTTCACTCCACACGAAACGCGACCGACCATCGGGCAGGGCCAGGACTTGCATGACGCCGGTGCCTCGCACAAAGGAACCTGTGTGCCGGACGTCCACGCGGTATGGGGGTTCCCAGCGGGTGATCGTCATGGTGTCCCACAAGCCCACCGGACCCATTCCCGTCCATCCGGCGATCTGCGAATCAGTGCTTCGGCCATCACCGGAGCGCACCTCAACGCAAGTGCCCATCATCCATTCACTGTGCGCCGCCCACTGGGTGAACGCATCGAACACTGACTCGACAGGGGCGGCCACCACGATGTCGACCGACATGTGGACTGGTTGACGTGCTCTTTCCGGTCTGGTCTTGCTCAACGTTTCGTCTTCGTCGTAGTGAGTTGTTCGATTTGGTTCTGTAAGTCAGCGATGGTCGCGTCCACTTCATCCATCCGATAACCGCGCAGCACCACATCGAAGGCCGGTTCACCCCCACGCTTATCGGGGCGAAGGTCTGCTGCCTCGGGCGATAAGGAGGCGTCGAATCGACCGACAGCGATCCAGAAGGCGCCGGCGATTACCAGCACGGCAAGGAGGACGAATACGACGGTCATATTCCTATTCCATCACGGTTCTTGCGGCAGGGCCGATGGCGAAACATCTGCCCACCGAGACAACGCATCATCCAGCGAGGTCAGGGCTTCGGGCACTGTGGTCACCCAGTGAACCCGATCGATGCTGGCTTGGGAGACGAAACCACGCTCGAGCCACACCTGTACTTGCTGACGCAACAGGGCGTAATCACCCCATGGGTCGACAACCACAACCGGCTTGTTGTGCATGGCCAACGAGCGCGAGGTCCACGCTTCCATGAGTTCTTCCAATGTCCCGATCCCACCGGGCAAGGCGAGGAAGGCATCCGATCGTTCGTCCATGATTCCTTTGCGTTGACGCATGTCGTGGGTTACCACCAACTCATCGGCCTGCAAGTCCCCCACTTCGCGGTCCATCAATGCCTGCGGAATCACCCCGATGGTGTGACCACCGACCGCACGAACAGCACGCGCGAGCTCGCCCATCATCGATACCGAACCACCACCGGAAACGAGCGTCCATTCCTGTTCACCCAACGCCTGCCCTAACTCCCGGGCCAACTGCAGGTAACGCGGATCGATGGAGCCACTCGATGAGCAAAAAACGCAGACCGAGTGCGTCATGGCGCCTGAAGCCATGCACTCATGGCTGCATACATCGAACGAATTTGCTCGACTGAGACCGATTCATCAACGGTGTGCGCGATCGTGGGATCGCCCGGACCGAAGTTCACCGCCGGAGTTCCAGCAGCCGAGAACCGAGCGACATCCGTCCATCCGTACTTGGGCTCGACCTGACCACCCATCGCATCCACGAAAGCGGCAACGGTGGGGGCTTGCAAACCAGGGCGGGCGCCCGGCGCCTCGTCCACGACCGTCAGGTCGAATCCTGCGAACACTTCCTGCAGATGCGCTATCGCCTCGGGCACGCTGCGATCGGGGGCGAACCGATAGTTGATGGTCACCACGCACTCGTCGGGAATCACGTTGCCGGCCACGCCACCGCGAATCCCGACGGCGTTCAAGCCTTCCCGGTAACGAAGGCCATCGACCTCGGGCTCTCGGGCGGAATAGGCGCCCAGGCGGGTGAGGATCTCCTCGGCGCCGTGGATGGCGTTATCGCCCTGCCAAGAGCGGGCGCTATGGGCCCGCTCCCCTGCTACTGCAACCTCGACCCGAATCGTTCCTTGGCAGCCGCCTTCGATGACTCCGTTACTGGGTTCCATCACGATTGCCAGATCAGCATCCAATAACTGCGGCTGGTCTTGTGCCACGCGTGCGAGCCCGTTGTGCACAGCCGCAACTTCTTCGCAGTCGTAGAAGATGTAGCGAACACCCAGTCGGGGCTCTTCGATGTCGTGGGCAAGTTTGGCTGCGATGGCCAGCCCGCTTTTCATATCGCAAGCACCCAGGCCAAAGAGCCGCTCGCCCACCCGACGGTGGGGCAGATTTCCAGCCGCCGGCACCGTGTCCAAGTGGCCGCAGATCACCACGCTCGGGGTGCAGGCCACAGTTTCGGCGATCAGCGTGTTACCGGACCGGCGAACCACGAGGTGCGAGCGATCGACCAGCGCAGCCTCCAACACCCCGGCGATCTGGTTCTCCTGATGGGATTCACTGGGGATATCGATCAATGCTGCCGCCACGTCCACTACATCGGCCGAGAGATCGAAGGGGGCAGCCACGTGGATACGGTATCCACGTGACACAGACAAGCAGCCACGAGCACCTCGCACCAGTCCATGGCCCAGCCAGCGCGCTGGGGATCGCGACGATGGACGCCGATTCCGTCCTCGATGTTTGGTATCCACAACCTGCCTTGGGTCAGACGCCAGCCGATGTACCGAATCTGGACGCCGGTATCAAGGGGGACGAACTGCGTGGGACCAAGGTGGCCACTGTGCGCACCGTCATCGAGGATCTCAGCGCGCCACCCATCGACACGATGGATGCGTATCTGCGCCTGCACCTGCTTTCTCACCGGCTTGTTCGCCCGCGCACGATCAACCTGGATGGGATCTTTCAGAAGTTGCCACTGGTCGCATGGACGAACCTCGGACCGGTCCCCACGGACCGGTTGACCACCGTGCAATTGCGCGCACGCGGGAAAGGAATCCACGTGACCGTTTTCGGTGTCGATCGCTTCCCACGCATGGTCGATTACGTGGTGCCGGAGGGCGTTCGCATCGCCGATGCCGATCGGGTTCGACTAGGGGCACATCTGGCCAGCGGGACTGTCGTCATGCATGAAGGGTTCGTTAATTTCAATGCCGGAACCTTGGGCACGTCCATGGTCGAAGGGCGGATCAGTGCTGGGGTCGTCGTTGGTGACGGCAGCGATATCGGCGGAGGCGCTTCCATCATGGGCACGCTGTCTGGTGGAGGCAAAGAGGTCATCAGCATCGGAGCCGGTTGCCTGATCGGCGCGAACGCAGGGGTCGGGATCTCTCTTGGGGACGACTGCATCGTTGAAGCTGGCTGTTATGTGACCGCGGGCTCCAAGATCGCGCTACCGGATGGCGCCTGGGCGAAGGCCCGGGATCTGTCCGGTCACCCGAACCTGTTGTTCCGGCGTAACTCCCAGTCCGGCGCCCTCGAGGCCGTGCAGCGTTCGGGCAGCTGGGGCGGGCTGAACCCCGATCTCCACTCCCCCCTCTAACGCTTTTTCCCACACTCCGGGGGATTGACCGTCAATTTCCCCGAATGTGATGTGTCAGTGGATTTTTCCCCACTCGTATCGGGGACCTCGCGGCCGCTCAGGCAGCGAGTCGCCGTCGAGCTCGGTCGATTCTGGCGACCACGTCACGCGGCGATGACCAGATTTCATCCCACGTCCAGCGCACGACCACGAGCCCTAGCCGACGCAACCGGTCTTCTCGCACCTTCTCAGCCCGCAGGTCGGAGATGTCGTCGTACTTGCCTAAGCCATCTGCCTCACCAATGACGCCGAAATCAGGCCACCACATATCCGCGCGACCAACCAAGCCGTGAGCATCGTGGAACTCCTGCTGCAAAACCGGCTCTGGGACTCCCCGATCCATTAAGCGAATGCGACTAATCGACTCCAGTACTGATTCGGCACCCGGTCGGGCCAGTTCGATCAGACGTGACGCTGCGACGACTCCTTTGCCGGCAGTCCACCGAGGCGTCGTTTCTGTCAATCCGGCTGCGGTCACCCCTAATCGGCAAGCCGCATCGAGGACCCCCACGGAGTACTCGCGTGTGAACTGGGCGGCAGCCGTTATGGCCGATGACGCCAAGCCGATGCTCGGGATCCCATGGATCCGGGTTACCGGTTCACCCTCGAGATCGCGACCCAGAATGCGGACTCCCTCGAGCCGGTTTCGGTTCTTGACTCGAGATGTGGCGGAACGCAGGTCGCGCCCCTGGGGCCTGACGATTTCCAGAACACTCGGGCCGGTGCCCTGGATCGGTAGCCCGTGGAGTTCAGCAGCGATCTGTCCGTATGCGTAGGCCGGTTCACGCAGCCCCACCATGGCAGCCGAAACGATCAGCCGGCGCATGAGTACGGGGTCAGTGAGCGCTTTCACCCATAGTTGCTGTTCGACATAGGCGCCGTGGCGGATTCGCTCGATCCGCTTGTGGGCGAGCAAGTCGCGCACTTCGGCCCGCGTGAGGCCATCTCCTTGCACCGTCTTCAGCGAGAACACTTCGCTGATGCTTACTGCGTTCCGGCGTAAGTCCCTTAATAGCTCGTCGAGTTCTTGTGGCGTTCGTCGTCGGTGACCCATGGCATCAGAGTTCACGAGGTCTGGCGCCAGATCCACGTCCAATCGACGGTCTGTGGATGGGCGGCACGCGGCCTGGGAAGAAAGACCCAGAAACAGACACTTCCGGGAAATTGACGGTCAATTTCCCGGAGTGTGGGAAAAAGCGTTAACGGGTGGGCATGGACCGGTAATCGCGGAGGATCTCACCGGTGTACACCTGTCGCGGACGACCGATCTTGGTGGTCGGATCCTCGATCATTTCCCGCCACTGGGCGATCCAGCCCGGCAAGCGGCCGAGGGCGAACAGGACTGTGAACATCCGAGTCGGAAAACCCATCGCCTTGTAGATCAGCCCGGTGTAGAAATCGACATTTGGGTACAACCGGCGCTCGATGAAGAACTCATCGGCAAGCGCCACCTCTTCAAGCCGCAACGCGATGTCAAGTAGCGGATCATCGACGTTCATCTGCTCGAATACCTCGTACGCGGTCTTCTTGACCACAGCAGCGCGCGGATCGTAATTCTTGTACACCCGGTGCCCGAAGCCCATCAACTTCACACCGGCTTCCCGTTCTTTGACTGAACGGATGAATCGGTTCACTCCCCCGCCGGAAGCATGGATGTTCTCCAACATCTCCAATACGGCTTGGTTGGCGCCACCATGCAGCGGGCCAAATAGGGCATTCACACCAGCCGAGACAGACGCGAACAGGTTCGCGTGCGAGGAACCCACCAGCCGCACAGTGGAGGTAGAGCAGTTCTGTTCGTGATCGGCATGCAAGATCAACAACTGATCCAATGCCCGGGAAACAACCGGATTGACTTCATACGATTCAGCCGGAACGCCGAAGGTCATGCGCAGGAAATTGTCTTCGAAGGTATAGGCGTTGTCGGGGTACAAAAACGGTTGGCCAACTGACTTCTTATACGCGTAAGCTGCGATAGTCGGCAACTTCGCTAATAGTCGAATGGTCGAGATGTGAACCTGTTCGGCATCGAAAGGATCTAGCGAATCCTGATAGAACGTCGACAATGCCGAGACGGCAGAAGACAGCACCGCCATCGGGTGGGCGTCGCGTGGGAATCCATCGAAGAAGCGCCGCAGGTCCTCGTGCAGCATCGTGTGCTTGGTTATCGAATCCGTGAATTCCTCGAGTTGCGAGGCAGTCGGCAACTCTCCGTAGATCAGCAGGTACGACGTCTCCAAGAAACTCGACTGCTCCGCGAGCTGCTCGATCGGATATCCGCGGTACCGAAGGATTCCAGAATCCCCATCGATATAGGTGATAGCCGAGGAGCACGACGCCGTGTTGACGAAACCATGGTCGAGGGTGACGTGCCCGGTTTCCTTCAACAGCGAGGAAATGTCCAGACCCGACTCACCTTCGGTGGCGGGTACGACGGATAGCGGCATCTCACCGCCTGGGTGATCGAGCTGATAGTCGGACACGCATACCTCCTGCCGGCAGACTACCGAGCGGTAACTTCGCACATAACCGGGGATGTGAAGTACGCGCTGTGAGAAGACTCACGGATTCAGTCGTTCGATGGCCGCACCGATGCGTTCATCGGTGGCGGTCATCGCGATTCGAACGTGGGTCGCATCACCGTAGAAGGTCCCCGGTGCCACCACGATTCCTCGGTTCGCAAACCATTCAACGGTGCTCCATGCATCCTCATCGCGGGTGGTCCACAGGTAGAGACCGGCTTGACTGTGATCGATCCGGAATCCCGCAGCCTCGAGCGCTTGCTTCATCGCCGTCCGTCGGGCGGCATAGATAGCCCGCTGGTCTTGTACATGGGTGTCGTCGTCGTAGGCGGCGATCGCCGCGTGCTGGATGGGCGCGGGCACCATCATCCCGAGATGTTTGCGGATGGCCAGTAACTGACTGACGATGACCGGATCGCCGGCCACGAAACCGAATCGATATCCGGCCATGGACGATCTCTTGGACAGTGAATGCACGGCCAACAGTCCGGACAGGTGACCGTCGTTTACCCGCGGATCTAACAGGGAGACCGGCTCTTGTTCCCAGCCCAATTCGATGTAGCACTCATCGCTGACCAGCGTTATCCCATTCTCACGGGCATAGCGAACGATGTGCGTCAACCTCTCGACATCCAAGACGGCACCCGTCGGGTTACTTGGGGTGTTCAACCACACCATCGATGCCGCCGGGACGGATTCCACATCGTCGGTTGCAATCACCGTGGCCTCAGCCACCCGTCCACCGATCTCGTAAGTGGGATAGGCAACCGCCGGGATGACCAGTGTGTGGGCGCCGTTCAGCCCCAATCCCGAAGGCAGCCAGGCCACCATCTCCTTCGACCCGATCGTGGGCAAGACCCCGACCGATTCGGGCACGTTGAAGTGGCGATGCAACCAGCCGCGGATGGCCCTGGATAGTTCGGGCAGCCCGGCAGTTGTCGGATAGCCCGGGGCGTCGGCATGCTCGCGCAGCGCTTCTTGGACGATCGAGGGCGTGGGGTCAACCGGGGTCCCGACGGACAGGTCGACCACCCCGTTGGGGTGCGAACGCGCGAGGGTGGCCATTTCGGCCAACTCATCCCACGGAAACTCCGGTAACCGGATCATCCGGTCACCGCCGGTCTAGGCGTCTTCTTTGGGCGGGACACCTGCGAGCAGGGGCGCATCGAACGTTTGCGCACCGAGCTTGCTCGCTCCCCCCGGTGAACCCAGATCGGCGAAGAACTCTGCATTAGCCGCGGTGTAATCCGACCACTCGTCTGGTACATCGTCTTCGTAGAAGATCGCTTCAACCGGACAGACCGGCTCACAAGCCCCGCAGTCGACACACTCATCGGGCTGGATGTATAGCATCCGATCGCCCTCGTAGATGCAATCGACGGGACATTCCTCAATGCAAGACCTGTCCTTGATGTCTACACAAGGAAAAGCGATGACGTAGGTCACCTTGAGCCTCCGCAATCAACCCTCGGGGCGTGGAATTCCCACGCGCTTGAGCCCAACGCTACACAAGGTGACACCGTCCTCAGCGACCACGGCATGCGGTGTCCCACCATGCGGACTGTCGCTCTGAGCCGGACACCTCGGGCAGAACACCTAGGCTGGGGCGTGTGCGCCTGTACGACACGAGAACCCGCGGCTTGGAGACCATCAACCCGGCGGCTCCTCGTCACCTGACGATCTACGCCTGCGGACCCACCGTCTACCGAGATGCCCACGTGGGGAATATGCGCACCTTTCTCTTGACAGACCTGATTGCACGACTCGCTGGCCTGCACGGGTGGACCACCACCGTGGTGCAGAACATCACCGACGTAGGCCACATGGCCGACGACACCGGCCTTGGAGGTATCGACGAAGGGCAAGGTCCAGGCGACGATCGCGTCTTGCGGCAGGCGGCTACGGAGGGCACCGGCGCATTGGCCATCGCCCGCAAATACGAATCGGCTTTCCACACCGACCTTTCGGCGCTCAACATGCATCCAGCTGACCACTATCCGCGAGCGAGCGAGTCGATCCCGGACATGATCGAACTGATCGAGGCTCTACTGGAACGCGGTAATGCCTACATCGGGGCCGATGGATCGGTTTTCTTCGATGCTCGCTCCTTCTCGGAATACGGCGCTATCAGCGGCAACCGTCTCGAAGACCTGCGCCCGGGTCATAAATTCGACGGCGTACCCGACCCGACGAAGCGTTTTCACGCGGACTGGGCGCTATGGAAGAAGGCGCCGGAAACGCGCACGCAACTGGTGTGGGATACACCGTGGGGCGTCGGTTATCCAGGTTGGCACACCGAATGCAGCGCCATGTCCTTGAAGCTGCTCGGCTCGAATATCGATATTCACACCGGGGGAATCGATCTACGCTTCCCGCACCACGAGGACGAACGTGCACAGAGCAATAGCGTTACCGGAACCGACGTGGTTCGCCATTGGGTGCACGCGGAGCACTTGCTGTTCGACGGTCGCAAGATGAGCAAGTCCTCGGGCAATGTGGTGCTCGTTCGCGATGTGATCGACCGTGGGCTGGATCCGTTGGCCTTGCGTTTGGCGTTCTTGCAGCACCGCTATCGCCAACAGATGAACCTCACCTGGCAGGTCATCGAAGGCGCCAACAAAACACTCGAGCGCTGGCGCTCCAAGGTCGCCCAGTGGGCCACCGATCCCTCGGCCCCGATCCCTGCCGACTATCGCGAACAGTTCCTCGCAGCGCTCGACGAGGACCTCGATACCCCGCGGGCGCTTGCGGTCCTGCGAGCAGTGGAGCGCGATGACCAGCTATCCGACGGCGCTCGATTCGAGTTCTTCGCCTGGGCTGACGCCTTCTGCGGATTAGACCTCGCACGCACCGTCGGTCAGGCTCCAGCCCAAACGCCGGCCGCGGTTACGGCCTTGCTCGATGAGCGAGCCGCCGCCCGGGCAGCCAAGGATTTCGCCGCAAGCGACCGCATCCGCGACGAACTGGCCGCACTCGGCTACTCAGTTACCGACACACCCGATGGACAGGTCCTGAACTGACCTCAGCCGACCGCTACTTCCTCCGCTGGAATGGTCTGCAACTGATCGCCGTCCCCTGCGGGCTGCTGTGTTTCCTGACCCTGATCCCCTGCAGGAACATCGGCAGGATCATCCGGTGATGCCGGTTCTCGGCCATTGCCCGAATTATTCGGCCGCTCGTTCTCTTCTTCCTTGTCCTTGTCCTTGTCCTTCTTAGGCTTCTTGCCGCACTTCACCTCAGGCGCCGCGCGGTAGAACGTGCGGATCGTCTCGCGCTTGACTTCCTCATCGGCCTGGTAGAAAACCCGATCCACGTTGATAGAGAAGCCCGGGATGCCGTTCTGCGGGGAGCAGCCGTCCTTCTTCTTGCGCCAGATCGTCTCCGGCTTGCGGACTCCTGTGCGCGGACCAAATTCGGCTTCGATTTCGTCGTAGACCCGAGTGCCCCAAAAATCCACCGTCATCGAACTATTGGTCATCTTGGTGGTGATCAGAACCGGATACTGACTGCTGTTCCGGAACTTCATATCGAAGATTCCCCACGCGACCGTGGCTTCCAACCCGGGTTGGTATCGCGAGATGTAAATGGAATGGGCACGGGTGTCCACACGCTCCATGCCGGCGAAGAAAGCCGCCGTCCACACGGCGGTGGTAGCAGCCGAAACACCGCCGCCGAGCGCCTCTTCGAAGACACCTCCGGGTCCGATGATCGTGCCTTCGGTGTAACCGTTCTCGACGGTGCGTTCGTTGATTGTGTCGTTCATGGAGAAAATGTCGCCGGGCATCAGGATCGTGCCGTCCACGTATTCGGCGGCCTGCCCGATGTTCGTCACTCGATAAGGCGCATAGTCGAAACGTTGGGTGAAGGTCGAGAGCTTGTCGGTGATACCGAGGGCCTCGGCATCCGCGGTGGTGAATACCGGCTGGCGTTGACCTTCGGGCACCACCACCTCCCGGGGATTACCCGCCGAGCCGTCTTGCCCGAGGACGGTGAGGACCCGCTCGGCGAGCCCGTCATCTTCCACTCCGGTGCCGGCCCTGCTCGGAACAACTCGGATCTTCCCGTTCTTGCGGACCTTGAAGCGGGCATCACGCGGCTCTTCGGCAATCTCGAGTTCGTCGGAAATCGACCCGTAGAGAACACTTCCGTTCAGCCTCGGGACGTAGTCGCCATCCTCCTGCCGGAAACTCAGTGCTTCGCCGATCGCTTTGGCGGGGATCGTGGCCACCACATCACCGATCAGCACATCTACCGGACCCGATACGGCGCTTTGGGCAAATTCGTGTGCTGCCTCGGCATTTGCCACCGTCACTACCGGTTCTTCGATCATGACGGGAAGTTCACGGACGCTACGCGGTTCGGTGATCGCTGCAGTGATCTCCTGACGAATCGCGGATGCATCGATGGTTCGCCCTTGCCGACCCGGGGTGTAGTTGACGGTGGTGGCTCGCACGTTCAGCGAAGGATGCTGCGGGGTGGTGGTCACCAACAGCTCGAATGCGCCCACCTGCTGCGCCATTCTCTCTTCATCGACGACGACAACGGGGGCGACATCTTCGCCACTACCGATTCCCAGGAAACGCTCGAGCGGGTTCCAGGTTCGACGCAACAGTGGTTCGACTGTTTGCACCGCATTCACCCAAACACCGGCTTGCCGAGGTTTGACGATGATGATTTCACCGTTGTTATCGAATTCCAGCGGCTCGGCTGCGGGCTGGGCGACGTCTTCACGCACTTTCGCGACGGCGGCTTGTTCGTCCATGCCGCCGATCGCCACTCCGTTCACGGTGGTGCCAGCAGGCACGACCGGCCCGGACAGCGCGGTCGCGGCCATCAACAATCCGGCAAGCAGGACAACCCCGCCGAGAACGGAACCGGCGACAATTTGCGTTCGAGAAGGGCGCCGCCACTGCCGTTGGTGGCTTTCCGTCACGTGCCCCTACCCCCCATGACCCAGAACCGCGTTGGACACCCTGCCCATCCGGTATTCCCCATCGTAAGCAACAAACCGGGCAATTCCCCAATTGTTGGCGCCAGCGCGAAGTCCACGTAGATCAGACGCGTGGGTCCGGGAGTCGGTTTCCCGCACCTTGGAACCGTGGTGGCTCACTCCCCTGCTCGGATCCGGGTGTGGGACGCTGGCGATTAGCGAGCCCTCGTGCGGGGAATGTCGCCAAGGCAGAGCCGAAAATCACTCCGACGAACAGATAGCCCCATTGGCGAGGGCCGCTGCTCACGGCGATATCCCCCGACGCGGTTTCAGTCGCCAGGAAGAAAGTGCTCACCA
>Ga0102945_1000291_pt1 | contig 15546 bp, 12 predicted proteins | sample SalPonred_H2O_MG_FD_78207 | JGI IMG/M metagenome (GOLD analysis project Ga0102945, IMG submission 78207) | Salt pond water microbial communities from South San Francisco under conditions of wetland restoration - Salt Pond MetaG R2_restored_H2O_MG ...
ACCCTCGCGTTGATCCATCCCAATACTGGTCACTATTTGGTCTAGGAATGATCGAGACCTACCTGAAGTCGAATGGCCTCGCGCAAATGGATCGACTCACCATGGCCCACTCTGTGGAGGGTCGAACGCCGCTTGTCGACTACCGACTAGCTGAGTACTCCTTATCCACCATGGCAAGCGAGCAGGTACTGCGCCAACCACCCAAGTCAGCGCTCAAGGAAGTCGCATCGCGAGTCTTACCAGCACACGTCCTGGGACGTCCCAAGATGGGCTTCACGCCGCCGGTCCGAGAATGGATTCGTAGGATCTGGCAGACGCATGCGCGCTCCTTGCAATCACCTCTCCTTGCCGAGATGGATGTGTTCGATGAACGCTATCTAGCAGGGACTCTTCACACCCCCATCAAACGATCAGGCCGAGTGAATCAAGTGGCACTTCGTCTGCTCACCATTGAGCTCTGGTTGCGCGGCATCAAATGACAAGCGTGACAAAGCAACCACTTGCCGACGAGAGGATCCTGCTAGTAGCCGAGTACTACCCGATCGGTGGCACGCGGACATACGTGAAGCAACTGCTGGACTTCTATCATCGAATGGGAGCTTCAGTAACTCTCGTCACCACGATGAACGAACCGGATTCGGAAATCGAGCAACTCACTGGTGACTTAGGCTTCACCCTTCTCACCTACTCCGAAGTCGTTGACCGGGAAGCGTGCTCACGACCATCGGTCTGGTCAACCAGGCGTTTCGCGAGGGAGAAACAGGCATTTCGTGCCTTCGCTCAGAAAAACGGCTTCAGGCGCGTGGTGGTCTCGGCGGGTACACCTGGCCTTCTACTTGGCGCCTTGCACGCGAAACCGAGCAGTCTCTACATCCTTCACACGTACCCACACGGCCGAAGACAGAAACTACTCGCTCGTCCTTACCTCAGTCAACGAATCCCGCGTAGTGCACAGATCGTTTGCGTCTCCAACTTTCAACAGCGAGTTGTTGAGCGCCTATGGTCAACTAATCAGCGCGGTGTCCAGGTGGTCTCTGTCGTGAACACATGCGGCTCCTACCAAGACGCACGGGATTGGGCTCCAGCGCCCTGGCAGGTGCTTACGGTTTCAATGGTAGAGGAATACAAGCAGCCGCTTGAGTGGATCGAGGTAGCACGACTTGTCTCCCGGGATATCGGTCGCGAAAACATCCGATTTTTGTGGCTGGGGGATGGATCGCTGCTGGAGGAGTCACAAGAGGCTGCTCGGCAGATATCTGATGAGGCAAATATCAGTTTCCCAGGGGCTGTCCAAGGTGTTGATTCGTTCTACGCCGACAGCCATCTCTACTTTCAATTCAGCACAATTGAGAACATGAGCTTGGCAGTCCTTGATGCCCTTCGTCGCGGATTACCCGCAGTCGTCACAGACGTTGGCGGCCTCCCCGAGATTATGCAAGGCCCTAGTGACGGTCTGCTAGTTCCAGCCTCTGACGTTGAAGCGGCAGCGTTCGCTATCAAATCGCTTCTGAAGGACGAGATGCTATGGCGACGGATAAGCGCTAACGGGCTGACCCGCTACAGGTGTGCTTACTCTCCGGAACTCTGGGATGAGGCGATGCTCGGCGTCCACCTTTCACCTTCGGAATGACTGCGTAGTATCACTTTCACGTAAAGACTTTGGGAGGGGATCATCGATATTCGTGGTTCAAAGGGTCGTGAAGCGCCGCTTACTTTCCTTATTCTCCCATTTGAGGTTGCAGGGTACGGCGGGCGTCTGGCAAGTGCGCTGAGGGCCGCGGGGCATAATGTGGAAGCGCTCCTCTTCACGCCGCACCCATCACAGTACGAGTTATCAAGTTCCGCTTCCATTCTCGTCACATGGATGCAACGCTCGTATGCCAGATCCTCTTGCAACCTCCCGCAATTTCGTGATCGTCTCTGGAAACTTCTCTTTCACATTACGCAACTGTTGGTAATGCTCTGGTATTACCGACCAGGGCGCGTCCTAGTTCTTTTGACCGGCTGGTCTCTCCTTAGCGGACACGATCTGCGCTACGCTCGGCTGCTCGGGATGCGTTCTGTTGCCGTGTTTCTCGGGTCAGATAGTCGCCCTCCGTACCTCAGCGGAATTGACCTTTTGCCTGAGAATTCCGTTGTTGACTGCGAAAACTTGATGAGCCAAACGGCAGAGCGTGCCCGCTTCGTGCGCCGGGTAGAGAGTCAGGTAGACACTGTGATCTGCGCTCCTGGCACAGCGCACTTTCTTACTCGTCCATTCGTGAATTGGTTCGTCGTAGGTATGGCTGTTCCCGACACCTGGGAGAAAAGAGTGGACCAGCGGACCACGCGCACCCCGGTCATAGTTCATGCACCCACCCGCCCTGCCCACAAAGGAACGCAGGCCATCACTGAATGTCTGCGGGAGCTTGAAGAAAAGGGTCTGATCTTCGACTTCGTGCGACTGGAACAAGTCAGCAACTCCGCCGTGCAGAAAGATCTACTCGACGCAGACATAGGTCTCGATCAGCTCTATTCGGACAACTACCTCGGAGGCTTCGGTGTTGAAGCTGTCGAGGCCGGAGCTGCAGTCATCGTCTTTGGGAATGCTGAAGGAATGCTGCGCAGCACAACCCCTTGGCTGCCACTCATCGGATACTTTCCACCAGACTCTCTGCAGCCAGTCTTGGAACGGGCCATAACGGATCGCCAGTGGCTAGAGGACCTTGCGAGAGAACAGCACGCATTCGTTCAACGGGAGTGGTCCGCGAAAGCTATTGCTGAACGATTTGTGCGAATTGCTCAGAACGACCTATCTGCGGATTGGTTGCTGGATCCTCAAACCTTGGACTATACATGGGGATGGGGGATGTCCCAAAGTGACGCCGTTCGAGGATGGACGCGCTACTTCAGGCACGCCGGCCCCGAAGGATTCTTCCTGGCGAAGACATCACCCACCCGACAACGCATCGAAGAAGAGATCAATCGTCAAAGGGACGGGGATTGCTAAAGCCATTCGACGGGTCCTACGCACTCAGTGGATCGACCGCACGGTGGCGGATCGCCACGCACGCCTGAACCACGGAATGCGGCGTCCTACCCAGCGCTTGAGAATCTTCGTGCGAGACAAGCCATACCGCTGATTTACTCGCCACAGATCGGCTGCACGATCCACCCTCATAGGTGGTTTGATTTTGCCCGATCTATGCCAAGATTCCATTTTCGTGGGGTACCAGGACGGCTGTTCATGAGAGTTCGATGCCTCTTGAGAAAATCCTAAGTGAAGGCAGTAATTGGAGGTGGTTGTGAGCACGCGCCAGTCGTTAAACCAATGCGTCGCCATCCACCGTCCTTCCCACTTTGGACCACCTTCTCTTACTTCTTGCCGCCAGGCAGGCATCAGGAAGTCGGCGAATTTCGATCCACCAATATCGACAAGTTTTCGTCGTGGAAGTCGATTCTCCCAATCCTCTAGAGAGGGAGCTAAGGATTGCCATCGATCACTCCAAGTAGCCCAATACTGCGTTGAAACAATGCGCGAGTACCACAAATCCTCTTGAGGTGCCGCTAAATATCGAGCGGGGACCGGGTTGAACAGGGAGATGCTCCCGACATTGCTGACATGTCTAAAATCGGTCAACAGTTCCGTTGCTAGCGTCAGTGATTTCGGTTCAATGAGAACGTCATCTTCCAGCACGACACCCTCTGGTTCATGAGAAAAAAACCAGTCCAACGCACCGACCACACCTTCACCTAAACCAATGTTGCTGTCGTGGCTTCGAATGGTTACGGGACAGGGCCATTCGAGCGCCTCGGCGACCCGACGGACCTGACGTACCGCCGTGTCGTCACTTACAACTCCAGCCCTTGGACCATCAATGTTGATGTAGACGGTCCTCGGACGCGCTGCTGCTAGTGCTTCGAACACGCGCTTCACGACATTGGGGCGATTGAAGGCTAAGACAAGAACTGCTGCTGACATGAATCACTCCAGTTCTCTATCCGTCCAAGGTAGACGTGCGTGACAGGATTTGGTCCCTGTCGAAGCCTCTCCCAAAGAAATGGAACGCCAAACTCTTGCAAGCATGGCAAAAACGACTTCTGTATCCTTGCATGCTGTGCACATCCTGCTCGTGGCATTCTACTATCCGCCGGATCCCGCCATTGGGGCCGTGAGACCCAGTGCCCTGGTGCAGCACCTCAGTCGCGAAGGGCACCGTGTGCACATTCTTGCATCACAAGTGCCTGGACTTCCGTCCGCCCCTCACGTGTCAAGAGTCGATTGGCGCGACCCTAGGAATGGATTTCGCTGGTTCTCCGAAGCGGCGGCCGAGGAAGTCTCGGACACCCGTGAGGGAGCCGTCAAACCTGCCGGTTCATTGTCAGTGCAAGGACCAACCACTCCCCCGTCAATTCGGAGTGCCTTCCGACGGCTTCTTCGGGCAAGAGCCAAGGGTCTCATCGAGCAGCCCGACCGATCCTTCACTTGGGTCCGACCAGCCATCCGCCAAGGGCGCGACATCATTCGCAAACAGTCAATCGACGCCATCGTTGCCACCGGCCCGCCCTTCACAACATTCTTGGTGGCTTCCCGACTTGCAGATGAGTTCTCAATCCCATGGGCCGCTGACTACCGGGACCTGTGGACTCGTGGTCACTACTACCCATTCGGGAGCTTTCGGCGCAAGTTGGATTGGCGAATCGAGCGACGAGTAGTACCGACTGCTGAGCTCGTGACAACGGTTTCACCTCCTCTCACTGACCAGTTGGCTGTTGCACTAAAGCGCTCGGTTCTTACCATTCCTAATGGGGTAGACAGATGGAAGAGCCGTCCAATTCAGAAAAGACGGCCACTCAGCAATGCGAAAGTCACCATCGCATACGTGGGAACCGAATTCTACGAGGGCAGACGCTCGCCAAAACACTTGTTTGACGCTGCGTACCAACTAGGGCTAACCCGTGAGGACATCTGCTTCACTTTCATCGGCTTGCAGGGGCACGCGTCCGAGAGACTTATCAGAAAACGAGCACAGCAAGCAAACGTCGCCAATCTAGTTCAGGTAACTCCACCCGTGTCTCGCGACGAATGCATGCATCTTCAATCAAATGCCGACGCACTTCTCCTCCTGTTGTGGGATCACCCCGAAGAAAGGGCGGTACTCACAGGCAAACTGTTTGAGTACATCGCCGTTAAGCGCCCAATAATCGTTGCGGGTTGCTCTAACGGTCTGGCAGCGAAAGCGATTAAGGATCACAACCTCGGCTACGTGGTTGCTGACCTAGAGTCAGCAAAGACTGCCCTTACCGATCTTCTTGACTCCAAGGCTTCACACGACGGACTTGCACCAGACGTTGAGAGTGGCGCAATTTCCGCATTCGGGCGATCTGCTTACCTGACGGAGTGGACAGCGGCTCTTACTGAATTACGGTACGAAAGCCAGCAACTATGATCTACTGTGTTATCCCAACACGGGGCGATAGAAGCGAACTCCTTGAGGCCCTCGTCAGTAATGCCGCCGAAAGTCCGCAGCGGGCGATAATCATTGCAACTGCGCCGGACATCAAGACTCCAGCCAACACCCTTAAAATTGAGGATTTCGGTCCTCGGAACATCCAGCGTTGGTGGAATCAAGGAATTGATCTTGCGTTTGAGCTAGGCGCTACTTCCATTGCCGTTCTGAACGATGACGTACACATCTCGCGCGAATCCCTGCAAGAAATGAGTCGGCTCCTGCATGAAACTGATGCCACTCTGGCAACTCCCGGCTCGGAATTCGCTCTCTTTAGGAACTCAAAGCCTCAGATGCGTCGCTTGTGCGGATTCGCTTGGATGCTCAACCCAACGCACGGGCTGCGTCCGGATGAGAGTTTTCATTGGTATTTCGGTGACGATGCCCTCGAAATTCGCGCAAGACGCGAATTTAGGGGGCTTGTCACGGTGCCCGTAGCCTTCAAGCACATCTACCCTGGACACAGCACGGTCGGTTCACCGGATCTGATGAAGCAAATCAAACGAGATGAAGCACTCTTCCGTAGGAAATACCCGCTCGATTACGCCTGGAGAAAAGCCGTTGAGCGGACACAAGGTCGAACAGGCAAGAGCATTTCTGCGAAAATGAAAAGGGTACGAACGGGAATAAGAAGGTGTAGGAGACCTCACTGACGTACACCCACCGGCTCCCTGGCGTTACGTACTACCGTGACCTAGTGCATGAGATAAGGGCGCTTATGGTCCGGGTAGCCAGAAGAGTTCGTGCCATCGTCCGCGACATCACGCGCTCACATACTCGACCCCTCCAACTCGAGTGGGCATCAGATCGCTCTTCCCCGGAACTGCATGGGCACATATCTGGGGAATGGCGGTCCGATGATTCCATCCTCATGTCGTGTCCGGAGCTGGTTCTCGAGGGACGACAGCGGAAACATTTCTTTGCCGAACGATTCATCTACCAACTGCGCGACACAGTCTATGAACCAAAGTCCGGTTTACCCTTCCTCAAAGGTCATCCCCTGGTTGAATCGCATGCGGTTCGAGTTGAGGAATTGCAGCATCTGGCGTCTCGGAATTCCTACCCAAAGTCCGAGATACTCGGACCCTCCACCGGACTCAGCGGTGTCCCGTATTACCACTGGTTACTGGAACAACTACCTGCAGCTCTCCGAGCTCAGGAGTTCCAATCTGACGTAACGGCGCTGTACTGGAATCATGGACCTAGCTACGTGAAGAGCGCCGCTGACTCTCTCTTTACCACCTCACTATCGATTGACACACCAATCCTCGCCAGGACCTACATTTTGGCGGGGCAACACCGCGACAGCGGTTATCCGCATCCCCGTGATGCTGAGATTCTCAGACATGCAACAGAAGCCCTGAGGGTCAGCCCAACTGATCTACGCCTTCTCGTTACACGCAAGCACCTGACACGATCGCCAGACAATGAGGCGGCTTTTGCGGATCTACTTGCCGAGCAGTACGGCTTCTTGGTCCTCGAGCCAGAAGAAGTCAATTGGTCCGAACAGGTGAAACTTTTCTCCCGAGCCAATCTGGTGGTGGGAATTCACGGAGGCGCACTCGCTAATCTCGTTTTCGCATCTCCTGGCACCCGAGTCATCGAAGTTTTGCCGCTTCGACGCCTCGTCACCTGCTACGCCAATCTTGCCCACATACTCAACTTGGACTATGACTCAATCCTCCTTTCACCCGCTCCTTCCAACGAGTACGGTGACTTACTCCAGGCAATGGCGTCTCTCCAGCAACGCCTCGGGTAGCGAGCTAAGTGGTCCGACCTTCTCGTTGGCCTCGAATCTGCACCGCCTCAATGGCGCAATTCCTGGGGGCTCCGGCTCTAGGTACGGAAGTAGTCGATTGCCGTGACTAAACCCGTGCTACTCATGTGATGCGTGCCGCTGATACCTGCTTTGAATTCAGGGAACACGCATGCGACTTGGCGTCGAAACGGATGACTGGGATCATCAAGCGAAATCTCCTCAATAACAAAACCTGTTCCATACGCGGCAAAATCTGAAAACTGTCCCACCCGGAAGTCTCTACCTTCCTCACGGATGAGACCTCCATTTCTCAACGCTTCACCATCCGACCAAATCGGACTTGCACCCACAGGTAACCAGTCGTTTTCATCTAGCGAATCGGATTGGAAAGCCCAAACACCACACCCGAAGTCACTCGCTCCAGTCTCATCAAGATTCGTCAGTAGTGTCCACTTCCCGTTGCTCCTAGTCACAACGGAATCAACTGCCTTTCGCGTTGTGAGCGGTACTGAGTGGAGTTTCCATTCGAGTAGGTCACCGTCACACCTATAGAGACGCACCTCCTCCACCGCTGAGGTTTCAGGACACATAAAAAGCTGCTCATCCGATTCAAATACGAATGGGAAGGAAAGGTGGAAGTCTTCCTCAAGGGCTACACCGAGACGCCGATGAGAGCCTCCGTCAATCTCGAAGATTGCTATCCGTCCTCGCTTTATCTTCTGCACGTACTCTTCAACAAAACAGAGCGTGCGGCCCTGAAAGTCAATAACGAAGGGGTCAGCGATCCAGGTTCCTGCCAACGGTTCAAGTGGGTGGATCTCGCACAGAGTCGCTGTATTCCATGGCCCGTCACAAACTCCGACACCCCAAACACCATCATTTGATCTAAATTTTCGTGCGACTTTCCCTGCCAGCCTCACTCCTTGAGCCACGCAATACCGCAAGGTCACATGCCACTTTGGACTCTTTCGAACGGGGTATGAATAGGGGGTGGAGCACTCGGCTTGAGGTAGCGCCCCGCTAGCGGAAAGGCGCTCAAGCACACCTAACATTCGACTAATACTGTGAGTCCTAAGGTGATACTGGTTCCTGACGAAATAGGTCTGCGTCGTGACAGTTCCCCGTGCTACCACGTCACCACTAGCGGGTTCGTCGGAAAGCCTTTTAATGGTAAAGCCGGACGTCCGACTCTTTCCAAACACCTCCCAGAAACCGGGCGGTACGCCCCTGAATAGCCGATTATCACCATGCTGCCAAGATAGAATCCCATGTCTACTAGCCGAGAGAACACGCCCCCGCGCAACTCCTGAACTCATACCAATCAGAACATCAAAGTCCTCGCTGGCCAGCCTCTCGTACTCATGTTCGGGCAAGGTCCACGACAACCCCGAGGGCGACCAATTTCTTTCGACGACCAGTTCACCTGTGACCAAATCATTTAATGAATACGTCTTCATTGCTTCGCTGAAGACCGGATCACGACGAAGCTTCAAGCACTCCAGTTTCCGCACGGCCTCAAATAGGAGGGAAGAAGTTCCTGAGTTCTGCTGCTCTTGCGTCCGTGAGTCGCTCATTCGCACGGCGACAATGACATGAGCAAGTCCTAGTGCCTTCAACTCTCGGAACAGTTGGGCTTCCCAGCCTTCGACGGTGTCCCTATCAATCAGGACCCCGATCCGCAGAGGAATTTGTGAAATCTCCACACTCGCTCCCAGTTGCAACAAATATCTTGGTGTTCAGTCGAAAATACAAAGGTATCCGACTCGCAAGGGCATGGATGCGCTAACGCTTTTGGCATGACCTCGATTCCTCGGACCAGTCGATCGGAGTCCTCGTCCCCGGTTTGGTAAGCGGAAGGACGCATCATGACGGCCTCTCGACAGAAGTCCTGTGAGTAGATCGTGCACCGGATGGGCCAGGCCGATCAGTGACTTGCCGATAGCGAGGGTCTCACGTTGGTCTGCCGAGCCTTGGGTATCCCGGAGACCAGCTTCGATTGGTGGCGAGAGCGTTAAGGGGGCGGGGCTATAGTGTCCGCAGCCGCGGCGGCTGATTAGCCGTGCTCGTGACTTAAGTCCTTAGAGTTTGCTCTTGGACAGGTGAAGTCCGGTTGGGTCGAGGATTCGAGATTGGGGCTGGCGGATAGTTCAGGACAGTTGCACCATCGCTCGGATGTGCCCTCTGCAGTCTCGCGCAAGCCAGAGTCTTAACCGTTCGGGTGCTTGCGAGCGATCGGCTAATAGGCGCAGGTCTAGTAGTTCTCCTCGAAGAGATAGCCCACCAGCGGACGTCGCGGCGGGATCGCAGGTCCCTTAGGACTGCGCCTTGAGACTCGTGTGGACAGCAGGGGCTATTGCGCAACGCCCAGCGGGTGTTCTCCATATCTTGAATCTTTGTACCAAAGTTGGTTGCTGCTGAGCCCCGGCCTTGTTTGCCTTAGGCATGAGGTTGGGTTCAGCCCCTGCGTGCTTCGTTCCAGAGCCTGAAGCACTTGCGGTGCTCGGTTTTCCGCCGGTGATCGGGCCCACCGCCGACAGTCAGTCTGCAGGGCTGGCTATGGTTCCCTGACAGCCCTGCTGCGCATGCTACGGAAAGAGAGGTCCAGAGGATGACGGAATCAACAGCGTCGATCGCAGCCTCGGCAGTCATCTCTCCAACGGCCCGTATTTGGGACTATGCCCAGATACGAGAAGGCGCCTCAATCGGCGAGCGTGTCGTGATTGCACGGAACGTATACATCGGTCCTGGGGTTGAGGTGGGCAATGATTCAAAGATTCAAAACTCAGCCATGCTTTATCAACCAGCGCTGCTCGGTCGCGGGGTATTCATTGGTCCCGGGGTGATACTGACTAACGATCGTTTTCCTCGAGCGTGGACGCCGAGCATGACCCAAAAGCAGGCAGACGATTGGGACCTTGTCGGAGTTACGGTTCTAGATGGTGCCTCGATCGGGGCTGGCGCTATCTGTGTAGCTCCGATCACTGTTGGACGCTGGTCCATGGTTGCCGCCGGCGCAGTCGTGATCAAGGATGTGCCAAATTTCGGTCTTGTCGCCGGGAATCCGGCTCGCCAAGTTGGCTGGGTCGGGCGTGCCGGTCAACGGCTCATTGCCGATGAGTCGAATCCGTATCTATTCAAATGTCCCGCTACTGGTGAACGTTACGAGGAACAGATGTCGCGCCTGCTTCCTATCGCAAGGGCGGACAGTTGAGAGTCGTGAGCGTGGTCGGTGCCCGCCCCCAGTTCATCAAACTGAAGCCGATATCTGACTCTCTCGCTTCCAGGGACCTACACCATCTCATCATTCACACAGGCCAGCATTACGACTCGTCACTGTCGGATGACATCTTCACCGGATTGGGTATTCCAACTCCAGACGTGAACCTGGCAGTCGGTTCCGGACCTCAAGCGCAGCAAACCGGCGAGATTCTTATTCGCATTGAACCTGTTCTTCAACAGATGGACCCTGAATGGGTACTGGTCTACGGGGACACCAATTCGACGGTTGCTGGAACGTTGGCTGCTGTCAAGACTGGCTTAAAGACCGCACATGTCGAGGCTGGACTGCGATCCCGGAATCGAGCAATGCCCGAGGAGATTAATCGAGTCGTAACCGATCACGCCTCCGATTTACTTCTCGCACCGACCGAATTGGCCATGACGAATCTGGGAAAAGAGGGGCTGTCAGATCGCTCATTCTTGGTCGGCGATGTGATGGCGGATCTTCTGTTAACGTCTCGCGACCAAGTCAACCCTCAAGCTGTGACCGATTCCTTGGGTTTGAGCGGGGACTATGTAGTGTCGACCGTTCACAGAGCATCCAATACCGACGATCTGGATCAACTCAAGCGCCTTGTTATCGCTTTGGCAAGACTTGATTTGCCGGTAGTCCTGGTGGCTCACCCGCGGTTGACGACCGCGGCAAAGAGAGGGGGGATTGCGCTCGCACAAGGAGCGATCCGCGTTATTGAGCCCCTCGATCACTTATCAATGATGAGCCTGATTGCCAGTTCCAAGGGGCTCATCACGGATAGTGGAGGACTCCAAAAGGAAGCATTCTTGTTGGGGATACCGTGCACTACGCTTAGGACCGAGTCGGAATGGCCCGAAACCCTCAGTGGAGGAATGAACGTGTTAGCGCCCAATGGCGAGAATTTGCAGGCACTCGTGGACCGAAACGTCTCGACACCAACAACTCATCCGTATGGCATTGGTCGCGCAGCGGAGGATATTGTTGATCTGTTGATCGAGCAGTCGTGAGTGTCCCGCAATGATTCCGGCAGCCCGACCGCTCATAGGCGACGAGGAGCGCGCGGCAGTTGATGAGGTGCTTGCTTCGGGCGGGTTGGCACAAGGTCCACAGGTCGCGGCTTTTGAGCAGGAGTTCAGCACCATGGCAGTTTCTGGTGCGTTTTGTATTGCAGTGAATTCCGGAACCTCTGCTCTGCACCTCGCTTTGGTGGCCGCCGGCATCGGCCTAGGCGACGAGGTCTTAGTTCCTTCCTTTTCCTTTGCTGCAACAGCAAACGCTGTCGCGCTTACGGGTGCCAAACCCGTCTTTGTCGATATTGATGAAGAAACGTTCTGTATGTCGGTGCAAGATGCCAAAGATGCGATATCACCCCGAACACGAGCCGTTATGCCAGTCCACCTATACGGGCACCCCGCCGACCTCCAGGGACTAGAGGCTCTGTGCGTCGAATTCGATCTGTTGCTCTTCGAGGATGCCGCTCAGGCGCATTTGGCCTCGGTCGCTGAAAAGCCCGTCGGGTCCTGGGGTCTGGCCGGATCCTTCTCCTTCTACCCGACGAAGAACATGACATCTGGTGAGGGTGGAATGGTCACGACCCGAAGTGATTCTCTGGCTCGAAGGGTCCGATTGCTGCGCAATCAAGGTCAGGAACGCAGGTACCACAATGAGATCGTCGGCTTCAACAACAGAATGACCGACGTTCATGCCGCTATCGGCAGGGTCCAATTGGCGAAACTTGCCGACTGGACACGCCGACGTCAGGAAAATGCTTCCTTCTTCGACAATTCCCTCAGCGGAGTGACAACACCAATCGTTGCTCCAGATGCGGTGCACGTCTACCACCAGTACACCATTCGCGTAATTGACATGGATCGAGATGTCTTCGCCGACGAACTAAGAAAACGGGGAGTGGACATCGGTGTGTACTACCCCGTTCCCATCCACCGGCTTCCGGCTTATGAGAGTCGGCGAGACCTCCCCAAAACAGAAAGGGCGGCGCGGGAAGTCCTTTCGTTGCCCATTTATCCGTCACTGACTGAACAGGAACTGACTCACATTGCAGAGTCGGTCAACGCGATAGCAGCAGCCGGAGCCGGCAGTGGGTGACTTGCGTGCAGGTGTCATCGGCCTTGGAATCATGGGGCGAAATCACGCTCGGGTTCTGTCCGACCTTCCAGGCGTGACTCTGGTGGGCATCGTCGATCCAATCGTTAGCAATCAGCTCAGCCAAGGCCAATTGCTACGTTCAACCGAGGAACTAATCAAGAAAGGCGTGGATTATTGCTTTGTGGCTGTTCCAACAGCTGCACATGAAAATGTAGGACAGCTGCTCGCATCGTCCGGGGTGCATGCACTTATTGAAAAGCCGCTTGCAGCAGATATCTCTTCCGCAAAGAGACTCACTACTGACTTCGAGAGCAGGGGACTTATTGGGGCTGTTGGCCACATTGAGCGCTACAACCCGGCTCTGCGGCAAGCGCGGGATCGCATTGAAACGGGTGATCTTGGAGAGCTTTACCAGGTTGCTACTCGCAGGCAAGGCCCGTTTCCCGCTCGCGTTGCCGATGTGGGAGTGGTCATGGACTTGGCAACGCACGATGTTGACCTGACAGCGTGGATTACCCAGCAGCGTTACTCCTCACTCGCTGCACGAACGGGCCACCGCACGGGTCGTCAATACGAGGATCTCGTTACAGTTGTAGGGGAACTGCAAGATGGAGTGGTTGCGAGCCACACCGTAAACTGGTTATCGCCCTTCAAGGATCGCCAAACAGTGGTGACCGGGGAGCGGGGGGCGTTCGTAGCCGATACCCTTACAGCAGATTTGACCTTCTACGCAAACGGCAGCATCACGGCTGAGTGGGACGAGATGGCCAGATCTCGCGGAGTTTCAGAAGGTGACGTCATCCGCTTCGCTTTCCCCAAGCCCGAGCCATTGCGCGCCGAGCATGAGGCTTTTCGGGACGTGGTTCTCGGTAGAGACTCCAACATCGTGACCATGCGCGAAGGGCTTGCTGCCGTGGAAGTGGCACAAGCCATACTTGAGAGCGCACAGACCGGACAGTCGATTACTCCGGCGAGCGTCTAACGTGCAGATCACCGTCGTCGGGATGGGCAAGATTGGACTGCCCTTGGCCGTGCAGTTCGCACGCAAAGGGCACAAGGTCTTTGGTGCAGACATTGACCCAGAGAGTGTTTCCCTCATCAATGCAGGAAGGGCACCCTTCCCCAACGAAGCCCATTTAGACGAGTACATACCCAACGAAGTTGCGGCTGGAAGGCTCACCGCCACTACGGACACCTCGGACGCTGTCAGTGCGTCGGATGTGGTTGTGGTCGTGGTACCACTCTTCGTGGACCATGAAGGTCAACCGGACTTCTCAGCGATGGACAGTGCAACAGCCGACGTCGCACGTGGGCTCAGGGCCGGTTCCCTTGTCTCGTATGAGACAACTCTTCCCGTAGGTACAACCCGAAACAGACTCTTGCCCCATCTAGAGAAGGGCTCAGGTCTCCAAGTCGATCGAGACTTCTCGCTGGTTTTTAGCCCAGAACGCGTTCTCACTGGGCGAGTCTTCTCTGATCTTCGGAGATACCCCAAACTGGTCGGTGGCGTCACTACCGCCTCCGAGGTGCAAGGACTCGACTTCTACAAATCGGTCCTGGACTTTGACGAGCGTCCCGATCTTCCCCAACCAAACGGCGTATGGGCTATGGGGAATTCTGAATCTGCCGAGATGGCGAAACTGGCCGAGACCACCTACCGCGACGTGAACATCGGTCTTGCAAACCAGTTCGCCCTTTACGCTGAGGCAAACGGCATAAACATTGGCTCAGTGATCGAAGCCTGCAACTCCCAGCCCTACAGTCACATTCATAATCCTGGCATCGCCGTCGGTGGTCATTGCATACCGGTTTACCCACGACTGTACCTGTGGACGGACCCAAACGCCACGATCGTCACTGCAGCACGTCACGCCAACGCCCAGATGCCTGAACGCACTGTGGATCGGCTTGAGCAAGAGATGACGTCTCTGGACGGCACAACTGTGGTTGTTCTTGGCGCTGCCTACCGCGGAGGAGTCAAAGAGACCGCCCTTTCGGGTGTATTTCCTACGGCGCGTGCTCTCCAGTCCCGTGGAGCACGCGTTCTCGTTCACGATCCACTCTTCACCGACTCAGAACTTCAAGAAATATCGTTTCGTCCTTTTCGTCGAGGCGAGCATGCCGACGCACTCATTCTTCAGGCCGATCACGACGAGTATCTGGCTTGGACACCGCAAGACGTTCCAGGTGTGCAAGTAGCACTCGACGGTCGTGCCTTTCTCTCGGAGGAGGTCTGGAAACCCTCATGCACTTTCATCCGAATTGGAAACTGAGAGCCTAAGACCGGCAGTCAGCGTTCATGAGAGTGGGATTAGATGCCGTGGAATTAGCAGCATGACCGAGAGACGGCTTGCATCCAGCGAGTTACTAGGAGGGATCTTGAGGATAGTGACGGAAAAGTGGACTGCAGCTCGTGCACAGAAAGCTGCTCATCAAATATTGAAACTCATAAAGAACCTTCACCCTACCCACGTGATGGCACACCTCAAGACTGCACCAACATCTGAGCACAAACTGCGCTCTCAGTTGGCTAATCCGGGACAGCCCGAACCAGGCTCAAGCTGGAGCCTTGCGGACTTGGCATCAGCACATGACGGTTTGGCGTTCACTAAATGGTTCCACTACTTCGAGATTTATGACTCGCGAATGAGTCACCTTGCGGACAGGAATCGACACGCAACAGGCGATGAACCCCTGCGGATTCTGGAAATCGGGGTCTGGCGGGGTGGGTCGTTGGAGTTATGGCGCCAGTACTTCGGACCTCGTGCAACAATCTTCGGTATTGACATTGATGAATCGTGTCGAGATATTCCACAATCGAGCGCACAAGTCCGTGTTGGCTCACAAGTTGACCGCGAGTTCCTGGAATCAGTGGTCAACGAAATGGGCGGGATCGACATCGTCATTGACGACGGTAGTCACATGAGTCAACACGTAAT
>Ga0102945_1000292_pt1 | contig 15518 bp, 18 predicted proteins | sample SalPonred_H2O_MG_FD_78207 | JGI IMG/M metagenome (GOLD analysis project Ga0102945, IMG submission 78207) | Salt pond water microbial communities from South San Francisco under conditions of wetland restoration - Salt Pond MetaG R2_restored_H2O_MG ...
CTTCACCATGCTTATACCCTCCTCCAAAATAGGAACTATTCTTCTACTTGTGGCCATAGTCATAAGCGTAGTGTGTATTTTAAGGACGGTGCTCACCCTACGGGTATTGTTGGTTTGGTGGCGGGTTGCTTCAAAGGGGCGGAAGAAGCGTGGGCTGGACAATCGAATAATGATTGGTGGAAAGGTATTGTGATTAAACGAGAGCTAGACAACGGTATGTATGAACCTGAGTTTGTCTCTCTTAAAAGATTGGAGCAAGAATATGGAGACTAAAGAAAGGACCGTAACCAAGAGTTACATCGAACACTATGTAAATACTATTCGTAATGGCAACCCAGTAACATTTGTAGAAAAAGATAACCTACTAGCAGTTGACCATCCTGAGGAAGGTTACCTAGTGTTGCAGATTGCAGACAAGGTGGTGGAAGATGGATAAGATTCAGATACTAGCTGACAACTATCCTTTGGATGACCTCTTAGCTCAGAACGATGTAGAGGAGTACACTGTAGTAGAATGGTTGGTAGAAGAAGGTTTCATTGACCTTGATGATTATTTTTTTGATGAAGTAGAAGTAGGAGAAGAAGATTGAGTATTACACGACAAGACATTCTGGACCTAACTAATGCGCATGAACAACTGGACATGTTTGCTTATTGGGCTCCAGATGCAGAAGAGCAACAGCATAAAGACCATGTCGGGAAGACACCCCTAGAGATGGTCATCGAGTATCATAAGGCAACAGACTCTGCTTTAAACCAAGATTTTAAAATGGGTTCTGACTTAGAGTGTTTTCGTTTCAGTCTTATTTCTGAGGAGTATGACGAGTTTGAATCCGAAAGCAAGAAAGAAAATATTCTGAAAGAACTTGCTGACCTTGTCTACGTTATCTACGGGTATGCAGCTACTTTTGGCTGGGACTTGGATGAAGCAGTACGTCGAGTACACGAAAACAACATAGGTCGTATGTATCAGCCTGATGGAACAATCAAACGTAGAGAGGACGGTAAAGTGCTGCGTAATAAAACCTACCCAAGTGTTGATCTTTCGGATTTGGTTAAATGAGCAGAACTAGAAAAGTAGCTAAGGAAGACTTAGAAAGTCTAGAGAAATTCTTCTACACTAAAAATGGAAATCTGTACGCTAAGTACCCTTACTGTAACAGAGTAAAGAAAGACCAACAAGTAGGTTGTGACAACGGTCAAGGATACTTAGTTGTTATGTGTAGGTACAAACTGTATATGGTCCACAGAGTCATCTTTTTCCTTGCTAATGGCTATTGGCCTAAGTATGTAGTTGATCATATAAATGGCGATACATTTGACAATCGTCCTGATAATTTGAGAGACTGTACACAAGGTGAAAATACCAGATCGTACGCACAGGCTCATTCAGATTCTGTGTCTAAGTATAGAGGGGTGTGTAAAGATCGTCACGGAAATTGGTCTGCTGAGATTATGTGTAAAGGAAAGAGGTATCGTAAAGCTGGAATAAAAACAGAGGAAGAGGCTGCATTGATCTACAACAAAAAAGCAATGGAGTTGGGTTTTAGCAAAGAAGCTTTGAATAAAGTAAACTTGGAGGATTTGGTGTGAACAAGAACACTTGGACTAAAGAATACCCGGTAGTTAACTCTGGGCTTAGTAAACTTGCAGCAGAAGATGCTAAGCGTAAAGGTTTTATCCACAAGACAAAGAAACAGAAACGTAAAGAGAAAGAGAATACATGAGCAACCACCTACCAACCCCCTATCAGTCCTTTATTCACCGAAGCAGGTACTCTCGTTGGCTTCCTGAGGAAGGTCGTCGTGAGGAGTTTCAAGAGACTGTTGACCGTTTTATGGATCAAATTGTTTTGCCTGTCGTAGGTGGAACAGAAGCTGAAAATGGAATCGAACAAGCTATTCTTAACCTTGAAGTCATGCCTAGTATGAGAGCTATGATGACTGCTGGTAAGGCTGCTGAGCGCGACAACACTTGTATCTATAACTGTAGTTATTTGCCTGTAGATGATCCTAAATCATTCGATGAAGCTATGTTTATTCTTCTGTGTGGTACAGGTGTAGGCTTCTCAGTTGAACGTCAGTACATCAACAAATTGCCTGAGGTTCCTGACACCCTGTTCGACAGTGATACAACCATTGTGGTAAAGGACAGTAAAGAAGGATGGGCTAAAGCTTATCGACAACTACTTAGTCTTCTCTGGGCCGGTGAGGTTCCTAAGTGGGACGTATCTAAGGTTCGACCTGCTGGAGCTAAACTCAAGACTTTTGGTGGACGTGCCTCTGGCCCTGCTCCTTTGGAAGACCTCTTTTGGTTTACTATCTCTAAGTTTCGTGGAGCTGTTGGCCGTAAACTCAGTTCTATCGAATGCCACGACATTATGTGTAAGATTGGTGAGGTTGTAGTTGTCGGCGGTGTTCGTCGTTCTGCTATGATTTCCTTGTCTAATCTTAGTGATGACCGTATGCGTCACGCTAAGTCAGGGCAATGGTGGGAGACACAGGGTCAAAGAGCTTTGGCTAACAACTCTGTAGCCTACAGTGAGAAGCCTGATGTAGAGACCTTCATGCGTGAATGGACTGCACTAATCGAAAGTAAGTCAGGTGAACGAGGTATTTTCAATCGTGTAGCAAGTATGAAACAAGCTGCTAAGAGTGGTCGTCGTGATCCTAATTATGAGTTTGGAACGAATCCCTGTAGTGAGATTATCCTTCGACCTTACCAGTTTTGCAACCTGACTGAGGTAGTTGTACGAGCTACAGACACTATCGAGGATTTGGAACGTAAGGTTCGACTAGCTACTATTCTTGGTACTGTACAGTCTACATACACTAAGTTTCCTTACCTCCGTAAAGTGTGGCAGAACAATACTGAAGAAGAACGCCTACTGGGAGTAAGTCTAACAGGTATCATGGACAATGCTCTTATGACTACTAAGAACGAAGGTTTGGAAAAAACACTGGAGCATCTACGTAATGTTGCTATTTCTGCAAACGCTGAGTGGGCTGAACGTCTTGGTATTCCTGTATCTACTGCTATCACTTGCGTTAAGCCCTCTGGAACCGTTTCCCAACTGGTTGATTCCGCTTCAGGTATTCATACTCGTCATTCTGATTACTACATTCGGACTGTACGTGGAGACAATAAAGACCCACTGACACAGTTTATGATTGACCAAGGAGTGCCTAGTGAACCTTGTGTAATGAAGCCGGACAGCACCACTGTGTTTAGTTTTCCTGTTATGTCTCCGAAAGGTTCAATTGTAAGAGACGGTATGAGTGCTGTGGACCAACTTAAAACTTGGCTTGCCTACCAGAGACATTGGTGTGAACACAAGCCTTCTATCACTGTTAGTGTTAAAGAGGATGAGTGGCTTGACGTAGGAGCTTTTGTTTATAAGCACTTTGATGAGATGTCTGGTGTAAGCTTTCTTCCGTATGACGGTGGAACGTATCAACAAGCACCTTATCAAGAGTGTGACAAAGAACGCTATGAGGAAGTCTTGAGTAAAATGCCTAAGTCGATTGATTGGTCTAAACTCTCTGAGTATGAGGCTGAAGACAACACCGCTGGTATGCAAACAATGGCTTGTTCTGGTGATACATGTGAACTAGTAGACTTGACGTAAGAGTACCCTCCTGAGCATGAGGTAAAAAGGCTCTTGACAACAAGTCACTTTAGGTGTATAATATACTTAAGGTTTGCCCCAGAGGAGATATACTATTGATTGATAAGCTTAGGTTTTGGTTGTCCTTTAAACTACTAATACTCGGAGTTAAAGTAGCTCCTGATAAAGAAGTACAAGAGTGGTTGAAGTATGGGCTAAAAGTAGCAGGAACCGGTATTGAGGCGAGTTTTACAGAAAATGAAAGCATCTGACAAGCAGGTAGGAGGACAACACTACAAGGACATGGCCATCCAGCCCGGACAGTTTATTAGAGCCAACGGCATTGGATGGTACGAAGGTAACGCTATTAAATACATCTGTCGTCATAACGCAAAGAATGGACGACAAGACATCGAAAAAGCAATTCACTACTTAGAACTAGTACTAGAGGAATATGACAATGAGCACATTTGAAATCAAAATGACCCTTCTGACCATTCTTGGTGAGGCGTCTTCTAAAGATAAAGCACAAGACCTGTACGAATGGATTATGGAAGAGGTAGAAGTAGAAGAGAACAAAGCTGAGGTAACAACACTTAAGACAGCTCAGTAAGATGAAGTACACCACTAAATACACTACAGACAAGGGAGAAGTTAGGTACAGATTTAACCCACCTGAAGACTGTCGTTTAGCTGGTGTGGTTAAGACTCAGACCTTCAAGGATGGTCGTACTGCTCGATGGGAAATACCAAAACTTATCGAAAGGGTAGAAGCCTTTAAAAGAGGGGAGCTGGTAGAGGGTGATGTAGGCCCTAGGTCAAAGATCAAACATGTAGTCAACCACTACATACGGTCTAGTTCCTTTCTTTCCTTGTCTAGTCGTAGTCAGTCCTCCTACGAAAGCACTCTAAGGCTTATCTCTGGCTCTAGTCTTGGCTCTAAGAAACTAGGAGACATTAGAATCTGTAACCTGACTCCGCTAATTTGCTCTAAGTTTTATGACCATTGGTTATCTACTTCTACTGTCTATAGTGCTAATCGTTACAGTCTTATTCTTTCTGTCTTTCTAAACTACTGTATTTCTATTGAGCTTATAGACATCAACCCAATGTCCAGAGTAAAGAAACAGTCTCACAAACCTAAGTCTATAGTCTGGACAAAGGAGCAAGTTGATAAGTTTCTTGAGGTAGCTTTTAGTGACTTTAAGTATAGGAATGTAGGTCTCTTAGCCTTGATGTGTTACGAGTGGGCTCAACGTCCTATAGACATACAAAGATTAAAGTGGAAGGATGTAGACTTTGATACAAAGAAAGTAACTATTAAGCAAACAAAAAGAGGAGCAACTGTACAGCTACCCCTCGAAGAACCTATATTTAGTTTGTTGAAAGAACAGAAAGAACTCTGGGACTTTCAGGAGTATGTAGTACCTCACCACAGAGCCTCAGACAAGGCATACGTACTCTTTACCTCTTCTACTATGTCTACCCTAGTCAACGAGATTAAAGAGCTTGCAGAGCTTCCAGAGGAGCTTGTACTGGGGTACTTAAGGAAGACAGCTATTAATGAAATGGTTGAGGCTAATATTGATTCTACGTCGATTATGCAAGTTACAGGGCATAGGAGTATCGAGAGCTTATCTCCTTACATTAAACACACCTACAGTGGAGCAAAGTCAGCCCTTGCAGCAAGATCAGCCTATAAAGACACCGTGCGTTAAAGTCTGTAGACTAGAAGAAGGAGTTTGTATCGGATGTGGTAGGACTAGAGAGCAGATAGGAATGTGGACTAAGTACAGTAACGAAGAAAGAAATACAATAATGGAGACTCTTTGTGGTCAGACAACAACCCAAGACTAAGACCCGGAGGACTAGAACTAAACACGACGAGAACAAACAACCTATACACCTTACACCTAGAAATGAAAGGCAACAAGAATATCTAAATGCTTTGAAGACTAGCGATCAAGTTATTGTCTTTGGGCCAGCAGGAACAGGTAAGACTTACTGTGTGGCAACCTTTGCAGCTAATCAGTACCACCTAAAGAACATGCACAGGATTGTCATTACTAGACCTCATGTAGCTGTAGGAAAGGACATTGGCTATCTGCCGGGTACATTGGAAGAGAAATGCGCACCTTGGGCTTTACCTGTTATAGATGTACTAGAAAGACACCTAACAAAAGGAGTAGTAGAGACTGGACTAAAGAATGAAAATATTGAGGTTGCTCCCCTAGCTCTTATGAGGGGACGATCCTTTGAGAACTCTTTTGTTATATGTGATGAAGCTCAGAATATCACCTTACCAGAGCTAAAGATGTTGGTTACTCGTATAGGTGAAGGCTCTAAGCTAGTTCTTAACGGAGACGTACAACAGAGTGACCTTAAAGAAGCAGATGGATTGTCTAAGATTGTTCATCTAGCTAAGAAACATATGTTACCTATACCTGTTATTGAGTTTACTATAGATGATGTAGTCCGAAGTGACATATGTAGAGAATGGATTAAAGTATTTACAGAGGAAGGAATCTAAATGAAATACCTAAAAGCACTTCTGTTGTCTTTGCTACCTACAGTGGCTATGAGTGAGGTTACCTACGACGATACGACAGAGACTCTTCGTATTACTGGTTCTACTAACATGGCTCAGGTAGTCTCAGCTAGTAACTTTATGAGAGAGAATGAAGTACAATACATTGAGATGTGGGGTCCGGGGGGTCAACTAGAGATGGGTCTTCAACTAGGCAACCGTATTGCTAAGGAGGAGACAGCTACAGTAGTTATTCCAAAAGGCAAGTCTTGTATCAGCGCCTGTGGTTTTGCAGCTATGGGAAGTGACCATATTCGTGTGGACGGCAAGATGATGTTACATAGACCATTTATCGTAGGTGTTCCTACTATGGCTAACCTAGAGGAATCACTGGCTTACATGGGGCGTGGATACCTTATGACTGCCTACTACCTAGAGGACAGAGGATACCCTCGAAGCGTTATGAACAGTATTATGAAGTACACGAGCCCCTGTAAGTTTATGGTCTACCAAGCTCTAGAAGTAAAGAAACCAGATGACTTGATTATGTGGGTGTCAGACGACAGTAGGTGTCAGATGCTAGATATGAGGATTCGCCGATGAAACCATTTCACCAAGGACAAAGGGACTTCAAATACCCTAAGTTTCGAAAGACAGAGAAAGGATATATCCTTGAAGGAAACCCCTACAAAGAGAACACGAAAGACTACAGGGACTACGAGTTCGGGTACAATAAAGCCTACTACGCAAACCTCGACAAGCTTAGAGAAGGAAGCCAAGGAGTTTCGTAAAAAGAAAAGTCCCCCCGTCAAACCAAAGCCTATGACTTCTAAGATTTATCTAGCAGGGCAAGCAATGAGTGCTCTACTAGCTCGAAGTCAAGGTCCAGTACGACGAGAGGACATTAAAAGAGAAGCCTACGAATGGGCCGATTATATGTTGAGTGACGAGTAAACTACAGGGGATGCCTTCGGGTGTCCCCTTTTTTCTATTATTCAGTGCTTTCTTTCAACCAAGTATCTCTGTGTCTAAAGTACAGTTCAAGTTGCTCTACTTCCTTTTCAGTCAAGTCCTTAAACTCTTTTTCTTGTTCAGGGAACAACTCTTGGAGAGCTTTGTCGATTGTTCTAAGAGATTTACCTTGACTTAGTTTAAACATTTTAACAAGCCTCTTGTCACCATACTCTAGGAGGTCCGTCTCCATCACACGGTAAACACTATCCCTAGTAGATTCAACAATTTGCTTGAACAAAAACTGTCTCTGTTCCAGATTGGATTCAGTCCATCTAGGACTGTCTAAAAGCTTAGAGGATTTAGCTTCCACAAGCTCATTAAAAAGCATATTGTACCTATTATCCGAAGCAGCTGATTTACTATAGTTGCTCAAAGCTCTAAACTCGCTAGTTCCAATAGAGTTCATAAGCTGTTGAAAGGCTGTTTGAGTCTGGCCCGCTCTAAAACCTACAAACTTAGAAACACTAGGTACTTGTTTACCTTGAGAGGCTGTATACTTTTGAGGGGCTAAAGGTTCGCCAGAAGCAGCCTCAACAAACTCCCCAATGTACCGCAGAGATTCATTTATAGTTTCATTTCCTTGTCGCTTGTCGGCATAGGTATTTTCAGCTCCCTGAAGCAGGCCAAAGACAACATTAGCGGGCTCATAAGTACGAGTCGCCCCTGAAACAACAGTGCTTGTGATGTTTTGAAAACCTTTAGCAAGAATCTCAAAACCTTCAAGGTTACCTTTAGAAAACTCAGTGATCAGGTTGTAAACCCCTTCAAGAGAAGTTGAAAGTTCTCTAGTCATTTGACCACCAACAACCTCCACAAACTCTTTAGAAGCGTTCTCGGGCACTTCTCCATACTCGTTTCTCATTGCCATTAGGCGACCCAGACCAATGATAGGCCCTAGTGGATATTCATACCTGAAATCGTACACTTCGCCTGTGCCTCTGTTTACAGCTTCAAACAAACCTAAGTTTTTTTCTTGGCTGTTTTGACCTACAAGATAAAAAGAACCTACTGCCGAGGCAGCGGATAGGTTTCGCATTACCAAGTCTTTATAAGTCTTATGTTCAAACTTACCAAAGAGCGCCTTAGAGAGCTGAGGAACAACAGGGGTAAACTCTACAGCAGTTGCAATCTGGTTGTTAAAAAATCTACCGAAGGGCATGAGCACACCAATCCCCGGAATATTCCTAAAGTCCTCGATAAAACCTGCAACAGAGCCTGTAATCGTATCGTCTTTCATAGTCTGGCTCATGACGGCTCTACGGGTCTCATACACGGCAGAAGCTTCAAGCTTACGATACTCTGGTGAAGCCATAACTTTAGCTGCTTTGTCCAACTCCATAAACTCGTTCCAACCTTTTCCGTATGTCTGTCTCAGTTTTTTGTCCATCTGAACGTAAAACTCTACGGAGTTAGTCAGAACGTCAGCTCCTTTAGCCAATGAAAGAGCTAGGTTAATGTCTGTGTAAGCATCAAAAGCTTGCCCAACTACAGTCTTTTTAGGGTCAAACCCATTCTTGTAAAGAATTTCTCCAGCGTCTACATCACCTCGGATAACTCCAAGGATATCTCCTACAAACTTCCCCCTTTTACTCGCGTAGTCAGACACAGCATCAACAGTAAGGTCTGGATTCATAATAGCCCCAGCTTTTACTTTTTGATTTCTCCAAAGATGACCTGCCATTTCAAAGTTTTTAGCTGCAGAGTTACTTGCTCCAAATACTTTTTGGATAGAGCCTACACTACCGTGAAGCAAGAAAGACATAGTGTCATCAATAGAGTTAAAGGTAGTCATCATGTGCCAACCTTTAAGGTTGAGCATAGCAGTACCAGTATGTGCAACGATACCTTTGATTACGTTATTTTGGAAGTTACGAACTCCAGTAGCACCGACACCAAACTTATTTTCGAAGAACTCATTTAAAGTTTTAAAACCAGTTTTTTCACTGAGAAACTTCATGACACGACCCGGTTCTTCTGACTTTAAAGGAAGACCAGCCGCTGCCCTTACATAGTTGTCTGTCGTTATGTCATCAATAGGTTTTCCCGTTACTCTAGCGGTATTACCAAGAGCACCTAGCACCCTACCTGCGTCACTAGCTTTTCTAGCAAATGTATTAGCAAACTGTTCAATACTCTGCACCTCATTAGCCATCTTAGGCATAAGGATACCAGTTTTAGTTTCAAACTCATCAAGAAAACTTTTAGCATCTTGAGGATCAAACTGTTTAATAACATCTGTAAGCCAGTTAGTAAACTTATCGTCAGCAGACCGTGCATTCCAAACGTAGCCTTCTTCGGCAAGGGTTTCTGCGAGACCTTTTATACCAAGCTCCTTGTCCCCTGTTATCATCTTAACAAAGAACATAGAGTCTGCTTCCGCGAGCTCTTTCCCTTTAAGAACTTTTGTAGCCCAGTCACCCTCACTAGACAAGTTATTCAAAACTCTAGACATAGAATCTTTAAGTTCTTTCGGAGTTGGAACTTTAGCGTCAAAAGTTGAAGTAGGTCTAGTAGATTTACCTAGAGCAGTAGCCAAAGAGATACCACCCGCAGTGATAGCTCCAAGAGCTACAATACCTGCCTGAGAAATATTGTAAGCTTCTTGCACATCAGTGTCAATGTAAGCTCTTTGCTGCATTGCGTCAGCAGCTAGAGTAGACAAACCACCAACAGCAGTCGAGCCTACCACTTCTCGAATAGTAGCACTAGTAGTAGCTTTTTGTAAGAGAGTTTTGGCAGCCTCTTGTTCAGCTAAACGTGCTGCTTGATTTTGAGCAACTACTTTACCAGTCTGTTGCATAGACTCATTGAATAGTTTTTGACCAGCTTTTACTGCTGCTTTTGAAGCAACTTCTCTTGTAGCCCCAGCGGCTATTTGGTTCTTCATAGTATTCTTATAGGCTTTCATAGCAGCTTTTTGTGCAAGACGACTTGCAGATTTAGTACCACCAGTAGCCCAAATTTTACCTCCTACAAAAGCCAAAAGATTAGTGGGATCAAGAATAACAGTTCTAGCATAGTCTCCGATAGCTTCTAGCTTTTCACCACCAGTAACTCCTTCTCCTGTGAAGATATTCTCCATACCTTCATACAGTTGGTAAGCAGCACCTGCTCTAGCTTTTTCTTCTTCAGTAGCTCTAGTCACAAACTCTATTTCACGGCCAGCCCTGTAAAGGTTACCAGAGTTAACCCCGCGCATCTTATTCATAAAGAGATTTACACCTCTCTCCCTGTCTTCAAACAAATTCTTTTCACTAGGAAAAAAGTCATTAAGATGAGGAAGAATAATCGTGTCGTACACTTCAGATGTCATAAGATCATTTTCTGACAGTCCTTTAAACTTACTTACGTCAGGTGTGCTAGAGACCTCTTTTTCTGTAGGCGTAGGAAGTTTACCTAGCTCTTCTACAGAAAGAACACTAGGCTTACTTTTACTGTCAGGAAGTTTATTAAGTTCTTCAAGGGTTAGGTTAGCCATTTACCACCTCTATCCTCCCGTCATTATAGATAACGACATTTTGGCCTTCATACTGTTTCAGAGAGGGAATACTAGTTGACATTTCAGGGGACACTATACCTTGAAACCTTACTGTGCTTTCACTGGAAGACCCCATAAGACTGACATAAGGGTTTTGATCTAAGTCACGTAGAGAGGGAAACCCACTCTCTGACAGCATCTTGTTAGCCTGTTCAAAGTAAAGCGAGTTAATAGCGTACGTAGCGTTAGCATCTTTACCGTAGTTTTCTAGATTTTCTGTAAACTCATTAAACTCAGCAACGCCAAGAGAATCAGCAAGTTTTGGAAGGTCTCTCTGGGCAATATCAACTACAGCAGTTTTAAAGATTTCTGCCTGACCTTTCAATTCCTCCATAGACAAGTCTTTTCTAAACATCTCTCCAGAGACATCAAAAGTAACTCCTGAAGGACGAGAAGTGGGGATTGTAGCAGCCGTTTCTAGGGCACCGTAGTACTCCTCCTCAGTTATGTCTTCTTCACCAGTAGCTAACTTCATAAGAGTATCATAGGCATCGCCTGTTTGAGTAAAAGTATCAACAAACTCTGGGTTATCTATATTCGCACCTATAGCCGTAACTTGCTCAACAAGTTCTTCGGGAGTAAAACTTTTACCTCTACTTTGTTCTGCTTGAGTAATAATCTTTCTTAGTTGAGTAGTTTGACCGGGGGCAGCCATAGCAGCATTAATTAGAGTCTGTCCTCCTTCAACTTCTCCGACTCTACTCCTTAACCAAGACAAACTGGGTGCATGCTTATCGTACTCTTGTTGTACTGAACTATTTCTTTCTGATACTCTTTGGGAAAGGTCGATAAGCCTTTCTCGACGCCTCTCAGAAAGAGTAGTTTCAAACTCCCTACGTCTCTCACGACGATCTAAAGCTGACTCAAAGCTTCTACTAAAACCTTGACCAAAACCGGACCAGAACCCTGTACCCATAATTACCTCCTAGCCATTAGACCTTGAGGTTTTTCCTCAGGCATTTCTGTTTCTTCTTTCATAGGAGTTTCCATCTGTTCGAGGTCCTCCATAGTTTCTTCTTCGTCTTCAAACATCTCTAGTTTAGCAAGTTGAGCTGCAACCTGTTTACTCTTAGCTTCTTTTACGGCTTTGTCGTCAAAACCATCCTTAAACTTTACACCACTCTCGGTAGCCATTACCTTAATAAACTGGTGAATTACAGGGGCAATAAGAAGACTAACATCAATAGAGTGCACACCGTTAGCCACTCCGATACGAAGAAGACCAGAAGTAAATTCTTTAACAGTAAGACCAGCCTCAAGGATAGTAAAGACACCATCTAGTACCTCAGGATCATCAGTCATCTTAGTGAGATACATCTGAATAGCTTCTTCAGGGTCTGAGATTTCAGGAGGGTTTTCCCAAGCATAGTTACGAGGTGTTGTCGTAAGAGACTCACCGGGAATGGGGGCTTCAAATTGACTTATCATTCTTCTTCTCCTAGATACTCGTTCACAAGACGCCTAGCTTTTGCCTTATGGCCTTCCATTTGTTTGTACACTTTATCACGTACAGTTCCCGGAGCACCACCAGCAGCTTCATCACTACGGTCGTACAGTCCCGGAGCACCTGCGTTTACAATAGAGTATGCGTCCAAAAGACCCATGCCGGGTTTATAGCCATTCTCCCTAAAGTAACGAACGATAGCTCCATCGGAACCTAATTGACTTCCATAAGGATCATCCCAGCTAACTCCGTATTCCTCAGCTTGAGGTTCTCCAAACTGAATTAGACCTCTGTGTTTACCCCACTTAGTAGTAGGACCACCTTTGGTAGGGTTAAAAGTACCTCCAGTTTCGTAGGAGACAATAGTAGCAAGGTCAACTACATCCATTCCCAGTTCATCAGCAGCTTCTTTAAGGCCAACTGCAAGTGTTCCATAGTCCACATCGTTGTCCTCCAGTTTTGTTTGACTATAAACAACATCTCCGTAGGTTTGGGGACGAAGAGAAGTTTCAGGCGCTTGAGGTGTAGCTTCAGTAGGTTCTGGGCTAAGACCAATCATCTCAAGATAGTCCCTAATCATCTGTTTGTTTTGCTCAACAGGGTCTTCCTCTTGTTCAGGTCTAGCCTGAGGACGCCTACGAGAGACAATAGATGTATCGGCAGAGACTTGCCTACGTGCTTGTCCTGACTGAATATCTCTAATAATTTCGTCTGGGTTTGTATACCTATACATTCTTATTCCTTAACCAAAAATTGCCTTTGTTATACTGGGAGCAACTGCTCCTGCTATAGTACCCCAAAGTTTACCTTTACCAGCTTTGTCTGCTGCAGATAGCTCCTGAGCTTGAAGTATTTGTTCAGTTTCAAACTTTTTGTCTGCAATGAGTAGTTCAGTATACCTATCCTGAGCATTCTCAGCAGCTTGGAAAGAAAAGTTCATCAAGTCTCGTTCCCTCTGCCATATCTCGTCCATTGCTGTAGCAGTGAGGCCATTAGCGGCTTTAGCAGCTTCCATAATAGCTTCATTCTGAGCAGCAGTATCAAGGGTAGCAATGTCCTGACGCCATTTAGCATTAGCCTGAGCAACAATCAAACGGTTATTAGCGTTAAACTGATCTCGTTGTTCTTGAAGATTAGCGTTAAACTGCTCTGTCGCATTCTCTTGGCCAGCATTAAACTGATTGACAGCGTTAGTTTGGTCTGCATTAAACCTAGAAGTAGTAGAAGCTAGGTCTGCAAAGAACTGGTTAGTTTGGTTCTCACTAGCAGCATTAAACTGTTCGGCAGCGTTCTCAGCGGCTTGGTCAGACAACAAAGCATTTACTCGTTGTTGAGACTTAAAGATAGCTGTCTGTTGTTCGTTGTTAAGGTTAGTCAAATCCATCTGCAAGAAGTTTTGAGCATTTTGGACAGCAGCTTGTTGACGATTGTTAAGGTTAGACAGCTCAAGATTAGCTAGAGCAGATGCTTCAGCTATAGTCATAGCCTGCCTGTTAGACAGGTTTTGAAGATTCATTGTATTTGCTATACGACTATTCTCAAGAGCAATCTGCTGTTCTGCCGTAAAGTTCATATTAGCTATATCAGCAATACGAGAAGCATTCTGAACACGAGACTGAAACTCTTGGTCAAACTCTTGCTCAAGGAATGCAGCACGCTGTTGAGCAGCAAACATAGCTACTTGCTGACGATTAGACAAATTCTGAGATTCAAATTGAGCACGAGTGTTTGCATCAGCTTGAGCAATAGGAAGAGCAGACTCCATAGCAGCTTGAATTACAGCTTGGCCTGCCATAGAAGAAGCACCTAAACCACGTTGAGCAAGAATACCTTGAGCATTACGCATAGCTCCAGCAGCCCAAGCAGGTGTCTTACCTCCTTCAAACTGTTGCATAAGGTCAGATAGCTGTCCTTGTACTGTAGCTTTTTCAGAAGGAGTTGCTTCTGCAGCTTGAAGCTGAGCGTTCATCTGCTCAACTTTTTGGGCGTCTACAGCACTACCACTTATAAGCTCACCCTCTTGAATTTGTCTCTGAACAGGATTATCCATCTTAATAGATTCACCCTGAGCAGCCTCAAGTTCAGATACAGCACTGGCAGTTTGTTGGGCAGCTTCAATAGTCTGGCTAACCTCACCTTGAGCAGCTTCTAGGTCTTTTACAGCTCCTCTTACTCTAGGAGTAACAGTGGTAGCCTCCATAGTAGCAGCAGCAGTAGCTTCAGGAGCCTGAGCCTCAGCAGCAGGTCCAGTCGTAGTTACTTGAGCTTCAGGTCTCCTACCCTTGACAACACCTACATCTCCTCTTACAAACTGACCGGGTTGAGTAGATACACGTTCAGTTTCAGCCTGAGTAACAAGACTACTGGGGTCTGCCAAAGCCTGAGAAGACACTTCAGAAGCAGACGGCATAAGAGCTTGAGCTTGAGTTTGGGCAAATTCTAAGTCTTGTGTTGCTTCAGAAAAGGTTCTTTGAGCATTATTGAGGTCAAATACTGCTTGACGATAAGTAGGGTTATTTTTCCTAAGGTACTGCTCAGCAGCTTCTTGACTATCGAATACAGTGGATACACCTTCAACTTCAATCTTTCCGTCTTCTCGTGTAGTAATCTTAGGAGTAACAGACTTAAGTTTACGCTCTTTGTTAATTAGGTTCTCAGAACGATTCTTGTAGAGTTTTTTAGCTTCTTCTGGACTACGACTAATAGGTTTGTATGCAGTGTACTGGTCTTTAAAGACATCTGGTGTAGGTTCTTCTTCTTCTTCTGTAGTAGGAGCCACAGGAGTAGGGGCCACAGGAGTAGGGGCTGGAGGTACGTAAGGAACTGAGTAAGGTCTATTCGAAGGATCGCCTACAAAGTCTCTATTACCGAGGAGAGCGGTTTGACCGGGAGCTACAAGACCTCCAGTTTGAAATCCACGAGTAAGAGCACGTTGAAACTTACCCATTTTAGCAGCAGCACCGGGATTAGACTGAATAAACTGTTCCATTGAGTCACTGTCTACTGACCCAGTGTAACCCATCTTAGACAACAGGCTGTATTTTTGTTGTGGTGTAAAATTCATTTAGTAGTCCTTTAATTCGTATACCCAGTGCAACTTAAGATTTACCACGGTACCCCAACAGCAGTCTTAGGTGTTTTTTGCTCTTCGATCTGCTTTGCGAGTTTGGCTTCCGTTTCAGCTTTATCCAGTCTGTTGTATACCCAAGACAATACATCCGCCTCGGTCAGTTGGTCAAAAGGAACAAATCCCGGTGCATCAGGATCAGGGGTAAAGCCCTCAGAGCCATATGCAGAGGCTGTGTATTCGCCGTCTTGAGCCGTTACGCGCCAATGAGCTGTGATTACACCGCCTGTGTCTGCTTGTCGTTTGAGTTGAGAAATGATC
>Ga0102945_1000293_pt1 | contig 15502 bp, 33 predicted proteins | sample SalPonred_H2O_MG_FD_78207 | JGI IMG/M metagenome (GOLD analysis project Ga0102945, IMG submission 78207) | Salt pond water microbial communities from South San Francisco under conditions of wetland restoration - Salt Pond MetaG R2_restored_H2O_MG ...
GCTTGTAGTCTTCACCTACCCAGCCGGTATTGAGAGTGTAGGTCCTTGTTCCATTGGTGTTGTATCTCTCGTAGACAGGCTCTGTGCTGTCGTAAGTAAAACCAGAGGCTCCCGATGTACCTACCGAGCGTCTGTATCGCTCTGACGTGGCCTGAATGGCCTCGTCGCTTCTCTTGAAGAAGGTGATGCTTTCCCATACTCCGTTCTTGTTTACGAATTGCATCTGTGCTGGGTTGTACTTCACCTCGCAGGTAGGGTAGAATCGTCTTGTATCTAGCGTTGTGCCGAAGCAGTCCTTTAGGTTTAGATCGTAGTATCTTGAGTATACTAGTGGCTCGTCTACACTGTCTAGCCAGGACGTCAGATTGTCAATGCCACAAGGTAGTAGCATCACTCGCTCTTCTGCTTGTAATCCTTGGAGCTGTGATTCAGTGATCAGCAGGTCTACATTGTATCCACCATCTCCTACGTATTCTACTTTGTGGAGGCCTATGTTCGCACATCCACTTCCGCCTTCTACTGTTCCTCCGTCAGCAACTACTCGGTCCTTGTAGGACCAGTAGATATCGTATCCTTCACCCCATTGGCCAAGATATACCGGCACCACTTCGTTTCCTGTGTCCTGGATATACTTCTCGGCATTTACCGATGCATATCCTTTCTCTAGCTCGTTGTTTGATCCTTCCGTGAATAGGTGGTATCCGTTTGTCGCTTCGAAGATGTCAGTGCTTCCTGTGTCGTTTATTGTTTGTGGTGGGTTGGCTTTGTTTATGTAGTTTACTGTGTAGTCAGCTTGCACCCATACGACACTGCCGTCCGGAGCGTAGCTCACGTCCGTAGCATCGAATCCTTCGTAGGTGTTGGATAGGTATTCCTTGACCATTGGCGCTATGTCAAAGGATACATCGGTTCCTGCAAACACATCACGGTACAAGGTGTACTCTGCTGTTCCTGGTACGGAGCTTCTTGATCCGGTCCAGATGTACAGCTCCAGGGTGATGTCGCTTATTGATCCTGCTAGGGATCCGTAGTTGGCTGTGATGTATATCGGGCTCCGAGCGCCTACTAGGCTTTGTGGTGATACAATCGGCATTAGAATATATCTTTTAGGGTGTATTTCATAAACTGTTCGACGTCGAGCTTGAAGGCCTTCCGGATGTCCTGTGGCATCCTTCTGTATCCTAGTGCGAATGCTCTACTGAAGAAGTGAGACGGTTTGATGCCGTCTCTGTATATCTTGTTCTGTATTGCAAATGCTAGGCTTCTTCTCTTGATGAACCTTCCTTTCTCGTCTCGTATGTCTTTGAAGCCTTTTCTTACGATCCACTTGTCTAGTGGTCCGATTGGTGGCTTCTTGTTCTTGTAGCTGTAGGGTGTGTTGTACTTCTTCTTGATACCACTTACACCTTTGTCCTGGAACTCTCCGTAATCCTCCATAAAGAATTCGAAGCTGAAGCTGGCTCCGCTCTTGCTAGGCTTACTCTCATAGCCTATGGAGTCGTAGAGCTTCTTGCTTACGTTCTTCTTCTTCTTGGTGAGGTTTGTTCGTGCTTGCTGCACGACGTACTTACCGAACTTATCGAAGGTTTCTTTAAGATGTTCAAACTCAAACGCAGGCACTGATCTGTTTATTTGGTATGCTTATACTTAATGTGAGATCCCATCCTGCTAGCTCGTTGTCGAACCGGTCTACGAACGGTTCTGCTGTTGGCGTTCCCTCTACTTGGTATTGGTCCGAGAAGATTGTTCCTCTGCTCATATCCGTCCATAGCTTATTGGCTACCTGGAGCATTGTGTTGTGTACGTCCTGCTCGTTGTTGTTTCCTCTGAAGATCTCTCCGTCTCTTGGATTGTCCTTGTTGATGTCAACGATGTCAGCGAACAGCAGGCTGACGTTGAAGGTCATCACGTGATCGGAGAAGGTGACGTTCTGTATCACGATGTGGGCTAGTGGGAAGATGGTCTGCTTCGCTAGGTCCACCTCAAGCAGGTCACCGGTAGTGACCGTATTGATGCTAGGGTTAGCCTCCAGGCTTGTCTTTAGCTTTTCTAGTAAGTCGTAGTATCCTGTCATTTCTTCAGCATCTGTTTTTCTATGTCTATCTTCTCTTTCTCAAATTCTAGGTACATCATTGCTTGATGTATGGAGAGTCGAGCAACGTCTTCAAACCTTGTAATGTCTCCTTTAGCGAGTGCATAGAAGCTAGTGTACCATCCCCACTTTCGGGCGAAGTTTGCTCCGGCGCTGTAGTCTTGTTCTTCTGTTCCTCCTCCAAAGATTCCAGCATAGCTATCGATAACTCCGCTCCTAAACTCCAAAAAAAAACCAGCGCACCAAACACTACGCTCATTGGCATCTTCTTCATTGTGTCGCTGTACTTGTGGCTGGACTCGTAGTCCTCTATCCTGTACAGGTTCTTTGCCTCACTTACTATTGGCCGGTATAACACGGCCATTGCATTGTGCATTGTTCCCCAGTCTGTAACTGTCGTGTCTAGGTCGACGTACTCTCCGAAGGTCATATCCTCCAGGTTCGGGATGAATCCGAACACTTTACCTTCTATCCTGGTCCTTTGTGTCAGCTTGTTCTTCTGATCGAAGTATGAGAATAGTCTCTTGCTGATCCTGGCTACCTCCTTGTAGGGCATATTGTTAACCACTATCAATGGCACCTTGCAGAAGATCTCTATCGCCTTTTGTGCTACGAACATCTCGTCTTCGCTTTGCAGCGAGACGAAGCGTTGGTACTCATCTAGGGTTATTTCGTGTAGTCCTTCAGGGACAATGATTTCAATCTCCATATATAAGTAACTGATTTTTCCTGTTCTGTTTAGTTTTATCTCACTGCGTAGCGACCGTAGTTTGGTCTTGAGAGCCTGTTGTAGGTAGCGTACCTCATCGCATCGATAGCGTGGTTATACTTGTCTATGGGTTTGTTGAGGATCTTACCGTTGGTATCCTCTATCCACTTGTAGTTTCTCATCTCCTTGATCAGGTTGATGCTGCCCTTGGTGACGTGTATCTTGTGGCGCTTAAGCATATCGATACCGGCCATTACACTGTCCGGTCCTTTTGCTGTAGGTTTAATGTTCCAGCCGAATAGTTGCAGCTCCTTGATGCTTTTTGGCTCTGCACTGTCTCCGAAGATCTCCGCTCTCCTGTCGATGTTTAGTCCCTGGAGTGCTTTGTGGATGTCTCGGTTGGTCATTCCTGTTTGGTAGATCTTCTCGTCGAAGTATAGCTCTCCGTTGTATTCGTATGCTGCTACGAGTGTTGTGGGATCGTTGGTGAACCCGAAGTCCATTCCCATTGCTACCTGACGTGCTCCCTCCGGGACTTTCTCTGCTTCGTGGTACTGGAAGATGAGCGCCTTGCTCGCTCCTCTCTCTCCGAGTCCGTAGACCTGCCAGTATTGATCGTCTGTTTCTTTGAGCCTCTCGATCTCGTTTATGATCGTGTCTGACAGGAAGGGATTGTCCAGGTAGGTAGTCTTGTGGAACTGTGCATCGTCTCTTGTTATAACCCTGTCGTATATCCAGTGGTATTCGTCACTAGGGTTGTAGTCAATGATGATGCGTCCGTTGGTACGGAGCACCAACTGCTGCCAGTCTTCGTAGTGCAGCTCATTGGCCTCGTTGATGTAGAGCAGGTCTCTCTTTCTTCCTCGGACCTTCTGTGGCTGGTCCAGGGATATGAACTCCACCATATTACCTCCGAGGTAGTATTCGTGTGAGCTCTTGTTGTGGTTAGTTGGATTGTATTGACCGACCTTCTCGAGGATCTCGAAGAAGTCTCTCATTACCGATGACCTCACTGCCGGGAATGTCTTCCGGCATATAGTGATCGTTTGTCCTGTCGCTTCGGATAGGCAGTAGTATATTATCCATATCAGGATGTTGTATGTCTTTCCTGATCGGGTACCTCCCTGCTCTATGATGATTTTCTTTTCTGCCTGGAGTAGGTGCTTGAATACTACGTTAGTCTCTAGATGCATCTACGATCTTGATGTTGAAGCCTGTGTCCGTGTCGTGCTGTATCTCCTGGCGCTCTATGTATCCTCTGTTCTTCCCTTTGGTCTTTAGGTAGAAGATTGTTGCCGAGGTACTGCCTTCTCGAATCTGCTTGTGTAGTTGACTCTCTGCAAAGTCTAGAGCTACGTTTTGTATCTCGTCTATCGCTTTCTTGAAGTCTTGGTCGTTGTTATAGTAGTCGTAGTATGTCACTCGACTTACGCCTACCATCTTGCAGGCCTGGGTGACGACACCTAGGCTCTGTTCCATTGCTTCAATCAGCTGTCTTTTATTATGTAAGGTTTTGTTAGATGCCATAGTTGTAAATAGGAGAGGCCGGGTAGCGTAAGCGACACTACTCCGGCATTACCAAACCAATACCTTCAGGGATTTGGGCTGAAGGCCTTATTGCAAGAACTTTTGCTTATACCTGCTCTCCGTTTATTTTAATTGTTATGTGTTCGTCTAGTTGCTGCATTCTCTCGATGATGACCTGGCAGTACTTCGGATCAAGTTCTATGCCGTAGCATTTTCTTCCGAGTTGGTGGCAGGCTACCATTGTGCTTCCTGATCCGGAGAAGGGATCTCCGACGATCTCTCCTCTTCGTGAGCTGTTCTTTATCAGGTCCCCTACTAGAGGTATAGGTTTCATTGTAGGGTGTACGTCATTCTTTGATGGTTTGTCGTGGTGAATGATTGTACTGGGTTGTTCGTTTACTTGCTCGAGTAGTTTCACGAGCTCGTCTTTCTTCATCTTACTGAAGTCTACCTCTTGTTCTATGACTGTTGGGTTTGTTCTGTCGTTTGTGAAGTAGTGTCCTGCTCCTTCTTTCCATCCGTAGAGGATTGGTTCGTGTTTCCATTGGTAGTCTTGTCTTCCTAGGACGATGCTGTTCTTTACCCATATCAGGCACTGCTTGAGGAGCAGTCCGCTTCTTTGCCAGCCTAGTCGGAAGGCGTTGCTTGCGCTGTCGGCGTGGAAGACATACCATCCTCCTCCTTTCTTTGTCTTGAGTGCGTTGGCATCGTAGAAGCCCTGGAGGAACTTTAGGAAGTCGTCATCACCCATCTTATCGTTTTGGATCTTGAGTCCGTTGCTTCCTTCGTAGTCTACGTTGTATGGTGGGTCCGTTACTACTAGGTCGTAGTATTTTTCACCGGTTAGTCGCTCTACCACGTCGTGAGACGTGCTGTCGTCGCAGATCAGACGGTGGAGCTCCTCATCTGCCTTGTGGAAGGTGATGAGGTCTCCTTGCTTAACATACATCTCTGTTTGTTCTGTTGGCTCGTAGTTGTCGTCTGTTGCTTCTTCTTCGTCGAGCTGGGCCCAGTCCTCGGGGAAGTCCATTCCCCAGTCTAGGAGCTCTTCTGTATCCCATTCGTTGGCTAGAGCATCCCAGTCCCATTCACCGAAGGAGCTGTTGTCCTTGATGATGAATTCTTTCTCCTGGTCCTCGGTAAGGTTGCTTGCCTTGATGATTGGTACCTCTGTGAGGCCTGCTTCCTGGCAGGCTCTCAATCTCATATTACCTCCTAGCACGATCATCTCATCATTGACGACGATTGGGCGTAGGTCGAGCATCTCCGGGAAGCCCTTGATGCTCTTCACTAGCTTATCGAACTTATGTCCTTTGATGGTCCTTGGGTTGTTTGGGTTAGGACGTACCTGGGTAATCTTTACTCTTTCCATTATAATGTTTGCTCTATAAAGTAACTGTCAATATCCATTTTGTCTATAAAAAATGTTTTATAGCGTTCGAGTCCCTGCTGGACCTTTTCCCTTCCGGCGAGGTAGAACTCCTCGCTCACGTGGTAGATACCTATGTCCAGGCTTCCTTTGTCGATCGCTGCGAAGTGGAAGTTCTCGTATGGGATATCGAATAGGTTGCAGTAGATGTAGCATTGCACGTCGTAGCCGTACTTCCGTGCGCTGTATCTGAATGCGTTGAGGTCCGTCGTTGTCTTCAGGTCGATGATGTGTCCATCCTGGATGATGTCGGCCTTTGCCCTGAAGGCATATCCACCTAGCGTATCTACGCAGGGTACTTCGAATTGTGATCCCTTCAGGAAGGATAGAACCTTCTCGTTTCGTAGCATCGCATCTTGAAGCCTCCGGATCTCTTCTTCCTCCTTCTTGGTAATCACCTGGGTGTTGTTCTCCTTCGCTTCTTTGAATGCTTTAGCATTTCTGCTCTGCACATCTACGACCTCTACCGCATCCATCTTATGTGGCTCAAGTATTGCCCAGTGGAAGAGCTTCCCTATCAGGAGGCTCTTGGTGTCCTGTTGAGCATACTTCTGCATATAGTGGTACGTCTTTGGACTGTTCAGTAGTTGCTTGATGCTGCTGCTTGAGAGCGCAGCCTTTCCTAGATATCCGTAGTAGAAGTCATCGTCGATCGCTTGTTCTTCTAGGATAACCTTCTCCTGGTAACTTCCGTCCAGGAGCTGGATTTGTTTTCTGCTATATCCCACTGTATCCGCTTGGTGCCCACTGCTCGAGTAGACCGTTAATAATTCCGAATACCAGTGTAGCCAGGAGGAATACTATAACTCCTCTGATCACGTCTTTGTAGGTGTAGTCTTTCATCGTTAGTCCTTTTTTGTTTACTCTAATTACGTAACTATTAAGTTACTACGCAAGTTTATTCTTCATCTAATCTCGTGGCTAATTCTATGGGTAGCATCGTTATTTCCTTTTCTATGTTTGATCGGCCTGGGAAGTCTGTCTTGCTTGGCAGGTATTTCATTTCCCATTCTAGGTCCGTCAGTGCTGATAGGTTGAAGGAGTATATTCCCTTTGGTGTACTGTTTATGTAGAAGGCTCGGGTGTTGTACTCTTGCGCTCTTTTTATTAGCGCATCGTACTTCTTCTTTTCCAGGATCAATTCATCGTAGTGCGTTCTCCGGCACTTGAGTTCAATGTCCATTCTATATTTCAAGGAGTAGCAGTCGAAGCGTGAGTATTGCTTTTCGCTTTTCTCCAGGTCCTGGATGTAGCATAGCTTGATTATGTTATACAGATCAAGCTCCTTCATACTCCTTGTATACTTTCTTTAGGTCCTGGATCACTCTGTTCCATTCCTTTGGGCTGCACGAGCACGGGATGTAATACTTGTGTTCGAAGACTCTAGCGTGGATCCGTGATAGCGGCTCCTGCCATTCTTCCTTGATCTCTCTTCCGTCAAAGCCTTTGAAGAACCTTTCTAGTTGTTCGTGTTCTGATTGCTCTAGGCACAGCACCCTGCTCTTGTAGGGGAACAGCTTGTTTAGCTTTTCCTTGCGAGCATCGCAGCCGCAGTCGAGGCCTGTTGCCTCACTGAACTTCTCTACCACCTTCTTGATACCGGTGGCTTTGGTCACCTTCTCTATGCTATCTCCTAGGCCTTTACTCTTGCTTGGTGTAGCCTTTGTAGTCTTCTTTGCACGTGGATTTGATTTCTTCTCTGACATTCTTTAATGTGTTGAATATTGAATTGGGACTGATCTTACTTCCGTGGCTTAACTCTCGGATCGTTTCTCCTTTGCCATAGTAGATCTCGAATATCTTCTTATTGTACCAGTGCATTCCTTCGATGCACTTGTTCATATTATCGAGGAGCTCCTCGAGCACCTCTTTGTCATAGCATTCTTCTTCGTTGGCTATGTTCTTTATGGATGTCACATCTACTTTTGTCACCTGCTTCTTCTTCTCATCGTAGAATAGGTTTCTCATTGTGACGTAGACGTAGAATGTATTGACGTCATCTTCGCCGTACTTGATTTGTTCGTATGTCGTCTTCTCATAAAGTTTGACATACATATCCTGCACCAGGTCTTCGGCATCTTCTATGTCAAGTCCGAAGCTCAAGGCCATTTGTATCCAATCTTGGTGGCGTTGTGCAAGCAGTTCAAGTATTTTCATTCATTGTTGACTCACAATTATTGAGCCATCTGTGCACTAATATACTGTTTTTCAGTAGTGCTACAACAAAAAATGCAGCCGTTTTTACAGCTGCACTCTTGATAGTAGGTCTTCGACCTTTGTTTTTAACTCCTTATTTTCCTTTCGGAGCTGCTGGATATCAATCTCTAGATGTCCGTTTTTAATCTGTGCTTCCAGGATCCTTCTCTCTATCTTTTCTATTGATGTCATACAGAAGCTGATTGATGTGTATAGTGCTTCTAGTTGTAGTAGCGCAGTAAGATTGTCGGAGTTGTCTTTGATCATCTCTCCGATAATAATCAGCTGCTCCCGTAGAGCATACGTAGCAAAACCATCCATCTATCATTCCGGTGTTCCTAGTTCATCTAGGATGCGTTCTTCTACCATCTCGAAGAAGTCTCCGTAGTTCAGTTCTTGGTCCCCGATCCATATGGACCTGATCTCATAGCTTGGCGAGATGTAGGGTAGGTCGTAGCTTCCTTCCTGGCCTTCGTCATACCATACTACGGCATATACATCTATGCCGTCTATATCGAAGTGGTGTGTGTAGTCTTTCATAGTCCCTTTTGTTTTTATCTAACGTAGTACTTTAATCATTCAAAGTCAACTAATCCTTTTACAAATTCTCTTTCGTCAGGAGCTAGCTTTCCTCTCATATAGAGTTGCACCAGGATGTCTACCATCCGCTTGTAGTTGTGCTTGTTGATGAGCATCAGCTCTGTGCCGGCATTGTCCATAGATCTTCTATATCGTTTATTGGTTTGAGATCTTGATTCTTTATCTCGTATGTTGGCGCCTTCATTTTAAACTTGGTACCGTCGTCTCTGTATCGTACGCTTCCTTCCGGGAAGAAGTCAGCGACCTCCAGCAGCGTTTTCTTGTCCTGGTATCCGCATATGGTCAGTAGGCTGGTCTCCTTGTTTAGGCTGCAGAAGACATAGTAGTCGCAGTCGAAGTCTTGCTGGTAGGCAATGAAGTTGTTGACGTAGTGGTCCTGGGGATCTACTCTTCTTCCCATCGTTTTGATGTCTACCTTGGATCCGCTTATCTTTAGGTCGTATCCTCCATCGAATCCGTTTAGATCAAGCACTTCAATTCCTAGCAGCTCCTTGACGGTATATTCTCCTAGCAGGCCGACGTATTGCTGCTCCTGGGTACCATCGCCTTTACCTCTGTTGGCTACCGAATGCGTTAGGAGCGCATTCCATATCTTGATCTTTAGATCCTTGTTTATTTTATGACTTATCATTTATCGTTTCTATAAACTTTAGCTGTGCTCTGTAGTCGTTTATCATTTCTATGGCGTCCTCTAGACCATACTGGTATTGGTAATGAGCGCTTTCTTCTTGCGCTCTCTGCAGTGCTGCGTCGAGCATTATCACCGCTTCTCGTAGGGCTTGGTCTCTAGTCATTTTCTATTCCGTTGTTTTTAAGGTCTCGTTTCATTAATTCTATTAGCCTGTCTTGGGCTAGGTTGTGGAGCTCCTCCATCATTATCAGTAGCTTGTCTGTGGAGTCCAGCTTGTTGTTTACTAGGCGTTCTGCATCTTTTATATTCATCACATCTTGATTAGGCGCAGCCTGCGTTGGTACTTCCTGATCAGGAGTGCGCTGTTTATAATTTGATTCTGCAGTTCCGGCGTCCAGCCGAACCTGCTTGCCTGTATTGTCATATTGACGTTGTCAATCATTAGCATCTCCAGGTACTTCTGTATCTCCCGGATGTGTTTTCTCTTCCGTATCATTAGCTTTCTTTATTGCCCTTTGTTTATATATCTGTTCTGCTATCTTATCGCCGATGCGTTGCATCGCTCTTCGTCTTCTTCGGTTAGGTTTGTGGTCCTTCATCTTCAAACTCGTCTTTATAGTATTCTTCAAAGTCTACGTGCCGGCCAAACAGCTGACCATCTTCGTATATCTTTTTCATCAGTTCTTTCGTTACTTCCATTTCTTATTTTTGTTTTGGTGATAATCATCAAACCTTACGAGTGCTCTTGATAAGTCAATACCGGCGTCAAGGTAATTGCTCAATTTATTGATTGGGTCTTTGTAGAATGATTCGTAAGAATACGAAACGAGGGCGCATCCTTCCGCTAAATCCTTGTACTTACTAAATCCAATCATTATCCTCCCTTTCTCCTCATCGTCCCAAGCAACAAGGTATGCACTATCCGGATTAGGAAACATCCCCGTCGTATCTATGTATTCAATTACTGGTTTCATCTCTCTTTGGTGTTAAAGACTTTGTTGTAGTATTCTTCTACTGATTTATAGCCAAAGCATACAAACCATTGTTCGGCAAAATCACACATCTGCTCCTTCTCCATTTCTTTGGCAGTGTGTTCCACATCAAACGGAATGCTCCAATTTTCTCTCTCGCAATATTTTAATAAGTATTCTACTGCTGTCTGTTTCATCTCTCTTTGGTGTTAAAATTTAAACCAATATGTTTTAGTCAACCAACCAAACATAATTTCCTTTGTCCCATCAGCATATACACTAAAAGCAAGTACTGGCAGTATTATCCAAGTTTTATCTTCTTTCATCTCTCGTTGGTGTTAAAGGTTTGCGCCCATTTTTTTATGTGTGCGCCTAATTTTAAAGGTTATATGTATGTAAGTATAATGAAACAATTTACCCTTATTTTGTACGTTTAAACGTACAATTTTACCCTTATTCTGTACACTAGGGTAAGCGTTACTCCTGTCTTTTCAGCCATCGTACATACATCTTGGCTGCCCAGGCTTGGCGCTGGGCTTTGTTCGGATAGATCTTGCGTAGCCTTGCGTTTGCAATCCGTAGGAAGTGGTCCATCTGTCTCATAGTAGGTTCTTTAATCGTAAGCATTCTTTGTTTAGTTTCTCGGCTCTTTCTTGCTGTTTGTTTTTCTCTTTTTCTAATATACTCATTTTCAACTGATAATCAGCAAGTTGAGTCTTATATCTCTTCTCCTGGCTTTGCAGCTTCCTTTCGTACATATCAATTATTGATTCCATTGTCTGACCGCCGTGGACGGGTACCTTCCTTTTTAGGATCACCTCCTCCATCTGCTTTCTGTATTGATCCATCAGCGCCTGCAGCTCGGAGATCATCATCAGGTATATTGCGTTGTATCGTCTGTCGTACGTGAAGTTCATCTCGTGCTGCTTTCGAGCGTGGAGGACTGTGGCGTGGTCCTTGTTCATCACTCTTCCTATAGCCTTTAGAGATAGTGCTGTCGTCTCTGTTGCTGCCACTAGGAAGGCGTGGCGCCATACTACGTTCTCTCTTCTTCGATTGGGTTGTATATTGTTTTCTTGTGCAATCTCTTTCCATAGCGCCCGGAGCATAAACTCCTGGTCTATGATCATCTCTAGCCTTGAGATATTTTGTCTTGGTGTATCTGTTTCAGCCATTCTAAATGTTCTTTTTTATCACCGTATTCTACGTGGCACTTTCTGCATACTGCCATCAGGTTATCGATGTGGTCGGCGGCTGTATTACCGCCGATCCCTCTCCTGTGTATGTGGTGGATGTCTACGGCTCTTGTGCCGCATACCTCGCAGGGAATGAAGTCGTCAAGGACGTATCCGAAGTGCTGCATATATATTTTCGTATGCTTCTTCATATCTCCATCTGTTTCGCTGGGTTTCGCAGTTGCTTGATCAGGTCGACTCCTGTTATCTCGAAGCCAGTGTTCCCTGGCTTGCTGCGGAGCACTACAGGTTCCTCCATTGGTGTTGGCCGGCCTCCGGTCTCCATCTCTTTTACCTTTCGGATGTGCAGGTGGCTGTACATCCAGTCGTCAGGGTGCTGGCTGTATCTGTGGATCACCATAAAATCTGAAGCACGGTTCACCCATTTACCGCCTCCTTCCGAGTCAGCGGCCATTGGTGGCGCTGGATGTCCTTCGTAGTTAGATCCTTTCTTATTGGTCCTGCGCAGCGCCTCTGTGACGGCGTGCGTATTCAGCCATATGCTCACGTTGTTCTTGGAGCAGAACATCCGCATCTCACTTGCGGCCATATAGTCGTAGTCGTGACTCGTTAGTCCGGTGAGTGCTGTCTTGTCTTTCGCTAGGCTGTTGTAGGGATCGATGAGGAATCCATCGTATTCCCATTCGTCGTAGACCTCCTGGGCATTCTTCAGCAGAGACTTGTAGGTCTGCAGCTCGCTGATGTCCATTATCATAAAGTACTGCTGTAGGAAGAGTAGGCTTGTTTCGAATTGAGCCATCGTCATACGCTCCAGTACCTCTCCGTTGTAGTACTCGATGAGCTTCTTCATTATCGAGTAGGGCTCATTCTCGCTTGAGTAGATGAGCCATTTCAGATCATTCTTTAGGCTTTGGACAAGCATCAGGTATATCGTCAGGCTTGTCTTTCCTACATTGGCGTGGCCAAGTATGATGTTGAAGTTTCGTGGCTTAAATCTGAAGTACTGGTCTATCGCCTTGTGTCCGAAGGTGTAGCCTTCTTTGATTCTTCCTTCTTTTACCGAGAGAAGGTCCTCGTGTAGTTTTCCGTAGTCAATCGTATTCTTCGTCAGTCCCATTGTCGTAGTTAATTCTGTCTAGCAGCATATTGTGCTGCTCTTGTAGCTCTATGAAGTGTAGCTGCAATATCACATAACTTTGGGCAAGATCCTTGTATGCTTGATCTTTTCTCCATAGTTGTTCGGATATTAGTCGCTCTAGTTCTTCTTCATACATAGTCATAGCATTCTTCGCAGGTTAGCTCCGAGGAGTTCACTACCGTGCCGCAGACGGCACAGTAGCTTAATTCCTCTTTGTCTAATAGCATCTCTCTAGAAGGGTAGATCATCGTCTTCTTCTATTTGTGGAGTTGCTGGCTGTGGTGGAGCTTGTTCTCTGTATTGTGCAGGTGCCGGTGTAGGTGCCGGGGTAGGTGCCGGTACTTCTTGCTTTGGCTTGATGTTGATCCAATCGTTGAAGATATCAGCCACTTGGAGTACCTGGTTTGCTTTTAGATTCATTCCTGTTGAGAACTCTACGGCGGCCTTTAGGGCCACCTGTCGTACAATCAGTTTATCCTTGTCGCTGTTTCCTTTTGGAGAGTAGCTGCTCTTGTATCCTCCTCCACTTGGAGCACCTCCTTGGTAGTTAGGATTCTGTCTTTTCATTCTACTCTTCTCTGCATCGTAAGTGTAGGTGAGTTCCTCTCCGACCTTCGGTTCCCAGCTCTTGGTGAAGATATCACCTGATTGGCCGTTGTCCATTGTCAGTTTGTAGATTTGTAATCCGTTCCATTCTTTTTGGAACATTACGTCTTTGATCGTCGCTGTTGTCATTGTTAGTAGTTTTCTTGTTTGACATTCTTAATGTATTCGTCTACCAGGGACTGGGCTGTCGTAGTGTCGATGCCTTTCATTGAGTAGTCTCTGTAGATAAAGTTTCGGGTAAGGTGCAGCTCCATTCGGAGTGCTTCGATCTCTGCTCTGTAGATCTCGTTGAGTTGTTGTTCCATTGTCCTTTGTTTTATGGTTAGTGCTAACGTAACACATTAATTTTGAACACACAAGAAAGGCCCGGGAATTAAACCGGGCCTCTCCTTACCTACAAAACAAAGGGACTAACGTAGGGATATTGTAATTACTGCAGTGTCTTTTGTAATCTCCTGATCAGCCAGGAGTTTAATTTCTCGAACGTGTTTAGGACTGTCGTCAGGAATGAATCCAAGATCCACAAGACTGTCGCAAACGAACTTTGCAACCATAATAGAATTATCAACGTCGTAGCGATAGTTGCACCGTATATGTACTTTGGCAGCTGTGTAGCTATCAACGTCATAGCGTAGAAGCTCTCTATCGATCTCTGCTTTCCACTTGTCTTTTTCCTTCTTTCTGAAGGTCCAGTGCTTGCTGGAGTAGAAGGCGTTGAGCGACGGTACTTTCCCAATAGCGATCTCAATCTCATTGGTCCATTGCATCTAAAAGTCGTTGTGATTTGTCGGGATCGTATTTTCCTATCTGCTTGTAGATGCATCTGCTGATCTCCTTGAGCGCTTGCTTGCGCTCCTGGTCAGATGTGCTGTCATTCCAGTGAGCCTGGATAGATGTATCTATTGCTAGTAGTGTATCTACGATGTTCATTGTCCCTTCTAATTAACGCTAGGGCTTAAAAGCCCTAGCTATATTAACTAATATTAGTAATATAACTAATATAATAATTAACTTAACTAGACCAAAGGTACTTTTTTTTTCTTTGTACACAATCTTTGGGACAGATATTTCTTTTACCAGCCGGATTGTGTCCGGCAGGCATTGAGCATCTATCTGTATCGTGTCGTGAATGCGTCTTATCTCGATTCTAACGCCGTTTCTCTCTATCCTGGTGGTATCTATCCTTTTTAGTACGATCGTGTCTCTAACGGTCTTTTCTTCCGTTATTAGCACTGTGTCTATTTTTATGCTTCTCTCCTGTACAATGGTGGGATCCTTTGCAATCGCACGCTTTAGGTGCCACTGGGCACCACAGCTTTGCAGCAGTAGGGCAATGCTTATGAGCCACAGGCCTCGCATTCGGGATCGTCTATTGAGCATTGCTCGGGTTGTTCTTGTTGTTCTAGTTCGTTGATGAAGTCTTCAAGGCTTCCTTCAAAATCTTTACTCATTGTTTTTGTTTTTCTGCATTAGGTACCAACGTTGAGCTGTGTATCCGATTGATAAAATCAGCAGCGCTATCTTAAGCGCCGCTTCTATCTGTGCAAAGCTAATGGCTAGCGTACTTGCGTTGAGTAAATATACCTTGATATCTGTTGATGTCATTTTTTTGCAAATTTTTCTAGTCCAGCGATGCCGAAGCTGCCTAGCGTTACAAATACAAAGCTGTTGTATGTGAATTCGTTTATTGGCAGGTGCTTTCCTGCTGCACCAGTAGCGACGTCGGCAATCATTACCAGGACCATAACTGCGAAGGATAGGAAGCCGATGATCGTCTTCTCATTCCATTCGTTATCGTTTTTGAATATCTCAATAAATCTCATAGCTCACTTTGCCGTTTACTCGCTTTGCCTTTAGTACTTGTCTTCTGTTTTCTTCTTTCGTGTAGCTTACGTGTACCCAGTCCGGATCCTGGTCGTCTCCAAACTCCCATATCAGCTGATCAAAGTCTAGGTGCTCTTTTATATAGTTGAAGAGCTGGCTGTTGCTCACCTCGTTGTTCACGTCTAGGTCCAGGGCCTCACCTTTGCAGTGCTGTGATCGTGACGATCCTCCGATCGCTCTGTTGAGCTCCTCGGATCTGTAGCCACTTGTTACCTGGATAGGGACACCGAAGTGGTCCCTGGCCGGCTGGAATACATTCTCGGCTATGCGCTTGAGGTTCTCCAGGTGGTCTATGCTAGGCTCATTGGAGATTCCCTTACGCAAGGCCGTTGCACTCCTTGTCGCTTCCTTTAGTGTGAGGTTATTGCTTAATCTCATCAGTCTGTTAGATATATCGATCCTACGCCCTGGGCCCATAGCGAACCGTCACAGCACTTTCTGCTGTAGGTATTGGTCTCCTTGCAGAGGCAGCCTCGACGGCTGTCTCTCGGAGATGTTCTGCTTGGGATCTTCTCTTCTTTCA
>Ga0102945_1000295_pt1 | contig 15433 bp, 19 predicted proteins | sample SalPonred_H2O_MG_FD_78207 | JGI IMG/M metagenome (GOLD analysis project Ga0102945, IMG submission 78207) | Salt pond water microbial communities from South San Francisco under conditions of wetland restoration - Salt Pond MetaG R2_restored_H2O_MG ...
ATACTTGTAACCAAACTTTTTAAAAGCATCCATATAATCAATAACAGATATTCCTGAGATTGCGTATGTTGATTGAATTTTACCAAAAATCTCGTTTGATACTTTGCGAATATTATTCCAAGGTGAAAACTTTTTGATATACGCGTCGCCGAAGATATTTGCAATGCGTGCGATCACATATTGAATATCAAAGTATTGAACATTCCAGCCTGTTACAATATCGGGATAATCAATTGTCCAGAGTTGAACAAACCTGCGAAGAAGTTCTGCTTCAGTTTCAAATTTTACGAAAGAGATATTTTCAGGATCAATACCAGTAATCGTTTTAGTTTTATCGTAATCCTTTCTTCCTAGCAGATGATATGTATCGCTTTTTGACGACTTAAACGCAATAGATGTAATTTCTTTATCAGCGGTTTCCATATCCGGATAACCATCACTAATATCAACCTCAATATCAAAAGAAGCGATATTAATAAGTTCTGGATTAAATTCAATTTTACCTGGATAATTTTCTTGAATATATTGCGTCACATAATTGGTAGTACCAAAGATTTCAAAATTACCAACATCTTTGTATCTATCAGCGTATTCTTTTGCCTCGTACATAGAATTTAACTTAATCGGCTCGACATTTTTTCCGCCGACTAGTGTTTTGTATTCACTTCTTTCACGCGTTGGCACAAAAAGTGTAGGCGCGAAATCCGCTTTATATGAAAATTGCTTTCCGTTACGATAACCACGGCACAATAGTTTATTACCAGCGCGCTCAACTGACGTATAGAATTCTTTCATAACTATCCTTTCATTAATGTAATATTTCTATCATATAACAGATATTGTTTTTGTCAACCAGAAGATGCAAGTCTGGAAAAATTTTTTACCTTTTCTAATCTAATATGAGAATCAAATTTTTCCGCAAATGAATCTCCTCTGTGTGAGATGACAAAGATATTGTCGTTTTTGTTCAGGTTATGCAACGTTTCTATTAGATCTTCAATCCCAACACCGTCGAGACTTCCATCAAGCGTTTCAATTTTATAAATAATAATGTCAATCGCGGAGTACCAGTCCCATTGACTCTAGAACTAGTCACCTAATGAAAGGAGTTCCAGCAATGGATATTTATACGATTTTATCTTCAAAACCTCACAACCCACATTATCTAAACCGTTATATAAAATTCATAAGATATTGTCAATCTAAAAATATTGGATATGAAGGATATGTAGAAAACCATCACATCTGTCCGAAATCATTATTCCCGAAATATAAAAACTTTAATGAAAATATATGGAATAAAATTTTGTTGACAGCAAGGCAACATTTCATTGCACATATAATATTATCAGAGGTGTATAATACACCAGAAATGAAGCAAGCGCTTTGGTTTATGTCTAATGGTAAGTGGAAAAAGTTTAATAAATTCTCAATTATTTATGATAATCTGAGAAATGACAAATCATTAAGGGAATTTAGATCAGAAAATGGCAAAAAATTGGGTAAACTTACGAAAGGCAAAACAGTTGTAAAAAATTCAGATGGCGAAGTTAAAAGATTATCGGTGGATGACCCCAAAATAAAAAGTGGCGAATATTTTGGCATAATGAAATATAAGACTACGGCAAAAGACAATGCAGGCAATACACTTTCCGTTTCTGTAGATGACCCTAATTTAATTAAAAAGAATATAATGGAATTGCAAAAGGTTATGTGATAGTCAAAGATATGTACGGTAAGATTCTTCGAGTTTCATCTGCGGATGAAAAATATATCTCAGGCGAATATAAACATATAAGTTGCGGAAAGGCGCCAATGAGAGATAAAGAAGGAAATATGCACTATTTAGAAACTAATGATCCTAGGATAATTAAAGGGGAATTTACAAGTATACAAAAAGGCATTGCTATAGTAAAAGATAATGAAGGCAATACTTTCAGTGTTTCAGTGGAAGATGAACGATTGAAATCGGGAGAGTTGGTAGGTACACAAAAGAACACTATTACTGTCAAAGACAAAAAAGGAAATAAATTCAGAGTACATAAAAATGATCCTAGATATTTGTCAGGTGAATTGGTAGGTATTTCAAAAGGTATGAGTTCTCCAGTCAAAGATAAAATATGCTATACAAACGGTATACAGAATATATTTTTAAGTAAATTAGAAAATCCCCCCGATGGGTTTAAACAGGGAATGACCATAAAAAGAAAAGATAAAAAGATGAAATGTGTTCACTGTAATGGGGTTTACGATATCGCTAATTTTAAAAGATGGCATGGTGATAAATGTAAAAGAAAATCTTTTACTGAGATAACGAGGTTTTTTGACTAAAATTCTTAACCTTTTCGAAGTGGATATTAGAATCGAAACTTTCTGCAAAAGATTCGCCCCTATGTGAAATAACAAAAATATTATCATTTTTATTAAGATTATGTATAGTTTCTATAAGACTTCCTATGCCATCTTTATCCATAGCAGAGTCTAAAACCTCATCTAATACCAGTATATTTGACGAAACTGAATTTCGCATTTTAGCAACAGCTCTCCAAGCAAGCATGATTGAAAGGGAAATGCGCAACTTCTCTCCCTCTGAAAACGATAAATAAGAGAACTTGTCTCTGAATCTTGACTTTATAACTTCATTGAAATTTTCATCCAATTGAAAATCGACAAACAGATCAAAAGCTGCAAGATATTTGTTTATCAGCTTGTTAATAATCGGTATATACTGTCTTATAATTCTTGTTTTAATGCCACCGTCTTTTAGCATGGTACCTATAACGCCAAGCGTTTCCCTATAATCATACAAGCTAGTCTGTTCCGATTCTAAACTCTTTAACTGACTCTTCAATTCATTTATTTTCGTGAGATCAAACGTCTCTAACTCGTTCTCTGCTTCAGTAAGTTCTTTCTTATATCCTTTCAAAACACCCATAGAAAGTTTAACCTGTGATCGGTGTTCGCCTATTTGCAAGTTAAGTTTCTGTATTTCATCTTCGGTTTTTGATATATCATCAATCCTCGCTTCAATATCTGTAATGATATTTTCTATTTTCTGTATACCGTCTTCCATTTCAAGTTTCTTTGTGGATTTCTCATTCACAATGGTTTCCTTGAAATTATGCTCAATCCCCTGTTTACATGTTGGGCAATTGTCATTGTCGTGGTAAAATGATAATTCTTTCTCATATGCTCGCAAATTCGAATACAGTTCAGATCGAATTGTTTTTGTCTTGTCTAACTTATTCTTTTGCTTTTTCTTGTCAGAGATTGTTTCTATCAATTGTGTAATCTGTGTTTGCAAATTTTCAACATGTGAATTTTCAGTTTCGATTACAGCGAGATGTTCCTTTATTTTTTCTTTTATCTTATCCGCTTCGATTTTTTTCATGTCCATTATTGATTTATTATGATCTTCAGCAGATTCAATTTTAGTTTTTATCAATTCTATATCATGCGAGGTGTCATTTATGAGAGTCTTATTCTCGGAAATTTTATCTTTTAGAAGCAGATTCATCGTGCTGAAAATCTGTATGTCCAAAAGATCCTCAATTATTTCTCTTCTCCCCGCGGCAGATAATTCCATAAATGGTGTATATGTTGCGCTGCCCAATACGATAATCTGGCAAAAAGACTTGTAATTTATTTGCAGTATATTATTTTCAAGATATTCTTGGTAATCACGCGATGCGGCATTTTGGTTTATCATCTCGCCGTTTTGCCAAATTTCAAAAATGGTTGGCTTCATTCCTCTTTTAATCAGGAATTTATTGTCACCAATAAAAAATTCCAACTCAATCAACAGATCTTTTTTATTGATTGAATTTAGTAATTGCGGTTTGTTTATTTTTCTGTACGGTTTGCCATACAAAGCAAAACTAATTGCTTCGATAATGGTTGATTTGCCAGCGCCATTTGAACCTGAAATAAGAGTCGTTTTATCCTTATTCAGTTGTATTTCTGTGAATATATCACCAGTTGATAATATATTTTTATACCGCAACTTTGTAAAGATTATATTCATTTCAGTGAAAACGCCTCTGTATATAGACCATCAATTTCGTTCTTTATTTTTTGCTTATCAATGGTTGTTTCAATTGAATTTATATAGTCATGCAATATTTCTTTTGTATCCTTGGATTCATCCAGAATATCTTCAATGCCTGATGATTCTAAATTTAACGAATCTTCTATTGATTTAACATCAGTGGCACCAGAATCAACCAATTTATCCATGAATAATTCATGTAAATAAGGATTGGTTTTATTCTTTACTATGAGTTTTATATATGTATCTTTTAACATGGACGTATCAAGATTGGCAACATCCTCGATTGTCATATCAGTATCATCATATTCAATCTTAAAGAATATTCTGTGCGGGTTCTGTATGTGTTTTAATGACCTTGTTTTGCAGTCGAGGATGTGAAAGCCTCTCTTACCTGCATGATCTATCCAAGTCATTTCATAGGGCGCGCCCAAGTATTTTATATTATTGTATTCAGAGGGATGATGAAAATGGCCTGAATAAACAGCTTCAAAGGATTTGAAAATATCCTTGTCAAGTCCGTGAGTCGCAACGGATCCTTTATTCATCTCGAAACCTTTTATTTGAAAGTGCCCAGCCAATATATGTGAATTGCATTTGGATATTTTCTCTAAAATTCTATCTGAATTTGTTCTGTTTATCCACGGCACCATCGTAATTTTAGTACCGCCGAACTGCAAATCGACAGAATCATCTTGATAGATATTAAAATTTTCATATTCTCTCAACAGCAAATCAATCGAGTTCACATCATTTATGTTAGTAAAGAATGTGTCGTGATTACCAGTTATCATGTGATAATCAATGGATCTTTTAGATATCTCATCGAAAAAGAATCTTTTAGTCTCCCTCAGAGTCACAAAATTAATATATTTCCTTCTATCAAATGTATCACCCAGATGAAGAACTGTTTTTATGTCGTGGTCGTCCAGATAAGGGAAAAATATTTCTTCATAGAATTTCTCTTGATTTTTTAAAAATATCTGAGAATCGCCTCTAGTACCGAAGTGTGTGTCAGTTATTATTGCTAATTTCATTTAGCACTCTCTGGATTATCTACATCTTTATTCTTTTTCTCGTTCATTTTCGTTTCAAAATCTTCGATAAAACTGTTTATATAGTCAGCATTCGTATTTAAACTAAGACCAACTTCGCCACCACCCACATAGGTGTCACTCATAGATAACATTTCCTGTGATGACTTATACTTTGCATACAACTGCTTCTTTTCTTTTTGAATACGTCTTAGAAATGCAAACCATATTATTTGTGTGAAATATGCAAAGGGATTTTGAGATTTCTCATGATCAAAATTATTGATGTATAATAGACAGTTTTCAATGCCGTCCATAATCATATCTTCTTTATAAGAATAGCCTGAGAAATTTGGTCTGCTTGCAAGTCTATTTGCAATCTGAAAAATACAGTCACCTATATAATTAGGTACCACCGGGAGTTCCTCCCCGGAGTCTTCGGCTTCCTTGCATTTCTTCTTATAGGCTACTAGGGCTTCTAAAAAATCTGGATTATTCACATAATTTCTTTTTACACGTCTTTTACCTGCCATTTGTTCTTTACCTTTTTATGAATTATTTGTGTGTAATATGTAATTTATATAATTAGCATACAAAAATGTCAACCAAAAAAGTTTCAAAAAACTGAATTTTCTGGTTGACACGTGTTGTGGTCTATATTATAATTTGATTATCATCAATAAACAATTAAAGGTTTACCTGATATTATAAATCAACATTGTATACTTTAAAGGGGAATTGTTCAGAGGAATATATGTCTATTCTTTTTCTAAAGTGTTTTAATGTATAATTATTGAATGAGCCGAAGGATAAATCATCAGATATATCATAAAGAATTGCCTTATCTGATCCATTTCCCTTTCTAAGTGTTCTGCCTATTGACTGAAGAACCTTAATCTCACCTTTATAACTTGACGCAAAGATAGCATTGTCTATGCGCTTGATTGATACTCCAGTAGAAAAAACCCCGAATGAGGCTAAAATATCATGCCTCTTATTTTCTATAATAGTTTTTTCTACTTTGGTAGGTTTCATTGTATTCTCTGTTTTAACTGTATAATACTATTTATTCATTTAGTCTGTTTTGAATCCAGGTGTCAAGTATATCGTGCTTTTCAGTAACCTCTGTTGCCTTTATTATTTGGCCATTTGTCAAAGGTATATCTTCTGTTTCTTTTATATTTAGTGACACTGAACCAAACCACAATTTTATCATATTTGTGTTATCATTTTCAATTTGATGCCGAACAGATTCTCTATCCTCGCCAGACACACCGCCATGAACATAGTGAAGGATTCTTCCTTCTTTGCGAAGCAATGGTTCTAATACATCACCGTGATTTTCAATTTGGTCAAAAAGAATCAGGTTATTTTGATTGTCCAACGAATGTACAAGATTTTTCAGGAAGACATTCCGTTTTTCATTTTTAAACAAAAATTCACGCTCGGCTGTATATGCGATTCCTTTTGCGTTGGGATTCTTTTTCTTTTTCTCCTTCAGTTCTTTCTTAAATTGTTCTCTCTCAGAAGATGGATAAGATAAAACCAATCCTTTCACTTTGAAATCTGCAACTGAACCTTCATCCATCAACTGTTTTGTGCTGACATATTTCTTTACAGGACCGAAAACGCCTTCGAGAACTAGTTTATGCACCTTTGAATCGGATGAAATTGTGCCTGTAAATCCGTGTCTATATGGCGCTTCTGACAATTTCTCCATTATTTTTGTAAGCGATTTTGCCTGAAATAAGTGCGCTTCATCTCCAAGAACAACTCTGAACTGATCAAACCATTCCTTAGGAAGTTTCACCAAAGAATGCCATGTAGAGATTACTATAGGCGAGTCTGTATTTTTATCAACCCCACCCTTAATCTTGTAAATCAAATCAGGGTTACATCCGTAATCTATAAAATCGCCTGCCATCTGCTCAACAAGAGAAATTGTAGGTACGATGATAAGCGTACGATGCTGGAAAGTTCTATAATAATGTTGCTGAATCAGATAAATTATGAAGGACTTTCCAGAACTTGTCGGGCTCAGCGATAATGATCTTCCTGTACGCAGAGCATTTAGAACATATTGAATCTGATAATCTCTTGGCTTAAATTTAGTCCCTATTTCGTTTGCCAATTCTTCTACATAATCATCGGCAATAGGTTCTATGTCTGCAAGTCCATCCTCGATTTTTAGTGTATAATCCCTATCCTTGCAGAATTTATCAATATAAGAAATCAATCCTATATACAAAAATGGCTTGAATGGATTGAAAAGCCGGATATACCCATCCCAGACTTTATTTTTATATGAAGGTACAAATTGATATCCAGGTGGTCTAAAAGAAAAATATTCTACAAGTTCTCTTGCAATACCAGGATCTGTCACTACTCTCATGTGCACTTCGTTTTCTTTTTGAAGTGTAATTATATCATTCATTATTAAATACCACCAGATTGAAATTTGGCCCAGTCAATAGCCGAGCGAATGATGAAGTTTCTATTATTTATTTGCTTTACTATATCTTCTAGATACTTGGCTATCTCAGAATGATAATCAATTTTTAGGCTTATATTAATAATATCTTTATCACTTTCAATGAATCTGTTTACTTCGGATTTCATTATTTTTAGCGGATTCGGACTCCATCCTCTCTTTTTGAGATCTTCAGGGGCCATGGTGCCCGTGTAATATTCATATTTATCTTGCTCTAATTCTTTCAGTTCAGACCTCAACTTTTTAACACGTAACATTTCTTTCACAAATATATTATAATATTTGTTATGGAGTTGCGGTATTTTTGTTGCCTCGCGGCCCAAGTTTGTATCATCAATGGTAGAATCTTCTGACCATAGTTTATTTAATTCTTCAAGCGTCATAATAAAGTATCCTATTCAAAATTTATTTTAAAATATTAACATCAAAATAATCGTACTGAAATGTTGCGGTTGCCTCTGGGTATGTGATATCTGGTTGTGTCGTATCCATCTGCACAGACGAAAGAGATATCGGAAAGCAATTCTTATATGTAAATTCAATTTTTGGATTCTTGTGGCTATTCAGAATCGTCACTGTTATATCCGAATAAAGCCCAAACTCAGAATCCTTCTGTCTATTAAACTGTTCGTAATTTTCAGGGGATGTAATACCTTTTAGCCAATTGAACATTTCCAAATAATTGTTCATTTCTTCATCAAGTATAAAATTGAGATCCAATGTGGAGTATGTCAGGCTGTTTGGTTGCTGATATATTCTATTGAGCGGAGTTGCCTGGTCTATGCCACTCGCAGAAATATCCGGTATCGACACTCTTTGAGTGAAAAATGATACGTTGGGCAACCTCTGGACAAGTATTCTGAACTCTAACGGTGAAAGATAATTTGTGATCATGAAAAATCCTCGTTTATATGTACTATTTATAAAAAAATGTGGTTGACACGAACTGCAACATGGTTTATGTTTTAATTATAAATACAGAGAATCAAACAATGACCAACTTCGTTAAAAAAGACTTCGACACTTACGGCGAAGATCGCAAGTTTGTCGCTCGTTTTAATAAAGGAAATAAAATGGAAAAATTTTACTTGGTAGGCGGTGCGGTCCGTGACATGTTGATGGGGGTAGAATCACAAGACCATGATTATGTTGTTGTTGGTTCAACACCAGAGCAAATGATTTCCAATGGGTTTTCTCAGGTCGGTGCTGACTTTCCTGTTTTCTTAAATGAATCTGGTGATGAATATGCGCTTGCACGTCGCGAAAAGAAGACTGGAACTGGTTATCTAGGTTTCGAGTCTGAATTTGGTGTTGATGTTACACTTGAAGATGATTTGAGTCGCCGTGACTTAACTATCAACTCTATTGCATATGATGTTGGTGGATACGCTTCATATATTGATCCTTTCAATGGTCAGGATGACTTGGAAAATAAGGTTCTGCGACACACTTCAGATGCATTTCAAGAAGATCCTGTTCGTGTTTTGCGTGTTGCTCGTTTCCGTGCTCGGTTTGGTTCAGAGTGGACTGTCGCACAAGAAACAAAAGAACTTATCCATTACATGGCGAAAAAAGGTGTTCTTGATGAATTAAATCCCGAACGTGTTTGGAAAGAGATGAGCCGTGCCTTGATGGAAGATTATCCGCGTCTTTTCTTTGACACTCTTTTGGAATGCGATGCACTTCAAGTTGTTTTTCCTGAAATCTATCGCTTGAAAACAGCGTTGGAATCACGTCGCTGGCACCCTGAGGGCGATGCATATGAACACACTATGTTGGTTCTTACACAATCCGCTAAGTTTGAATTTCCGCTAGAAATACGCTATGCTTGTCTTGTTCACGATTTGGGCAAAGGAATCACGCCGCGTGATCAACTTCCCAAGCACTACGGGCATGATGTGAAGGGTGTTAAGGTAGTCCAGGAATTTTCAAATCGCCTTCGTGTACCTGCAAAGATCCGCGACCGTGCAATGAAAGCAACAAGATACCACATGTACTGCCACAAACTGGATCAGTTGAACGCCAAAACTTTTGTCAAGATGTTTGATGATATGAGAGCATTGAACGATACGCATTCTGTGACCGTATTATATTGTGTGGGTATGTGTGATGAACGCGGACGCTTGGGCAGTGAGGATAATCAATGGGATCATCTAACCAAATTAACCGAATGTTTTCATGCTTATCAATCTGTTAGATTTTATGATGTATTAACCGAATATGAAACCAACGGCGAAAAAATCAGGCAGCAAATGTTCAAAGCAAGGGTTGGCGCAATCGGGGATATTTGCAAGAAATGGAAATGAATGATATGAAAGAAATAGGTCTTGTTACATCATGTTTTGATTTGCTCCATGCGGGTCATGTAATGATGCTAAGAGAAGCAAAAACACAATGCAATCATCTGATTTGTGCATTACAGACAGATCCAACAAAGGATAGACCACAGAAAAATAAACCCATACAGACTCTTGTTGAGCGGCATGTTCAACTATCTGCAATTTCATATGTAGATGAAATTATCACATATGAAACAGAAAAAGATCTGGAAGATATAATGGAAATGTTTCCAGTCGATGTTAGGATTCTTGGCGAAGAATACAAAAATCAGGATTTCACCGGGAGAGAAATATGTAAGAGAAAGGGAATTCGTCTCTACTTCAATAAAAGACACCATAGATTTAGTTCTTCTGATCTTCGCAAACGAATTTTAGAAGGCGAAAGGAAAAAAACGGTTGACAAGTAACTTATAAAAATATAAAAATATAACATAAAATAAATATGAGGAATCAAAATGGAACCGCGTTTTATTATCTTTGTAGAGACAGTTACGGGTGAAATTATCGAAGCATTCACTTGGTGTCGTGATGAAATATCTGGTGTCGCACGAGCAAAGCTTGATGCAAAAGATTTTGGTGTCACGCCAGTTCGAATCTGGGCAGAAAAAATCGAAGTGAATTAATATGGATTTCTCAATTGTCGGCGAACAAAATCGTGCAAATCCGAAAACTGTTTATTCTGAATTTGAACAAACAGTAATGGGTGATATTGCCATGTGGGCAATTCAAAATAGCATAATTATCGAGAATCTCGAAACTGCATCGCATCAATTTTGGGAAGAAATGTTAGACTGATATGTCTGTTATCTTTACACTATGTCGTTTGGTTTTCAAGGCAGTATTTTTTGCTGCCTTGTTTACTGTACTTTTCACTCTTTTTATGTTGCATATATGATCAAAATTCAAGGTAAACTCGACAGAAATATTTTTGTAGCCTGTTCAGGTGGTGTGGATTCAATGGCAATTGTGGATTTCTTGAGCAGACATCATAATGTCACATTGCTTTTCTTCGATCACGGAACAGAAACCTCTCGTGAAGCCAAAGACTTTCTTACACAATTTATACAAGAGAGGAATTGTATTTTTCACGAAAATCCCAACGCAACAAAAATGGATCTTATATCCGGCGAAATTCAAAGGGAAAAGTTTAAGACAGAATCGCAAGAAGAATATTGGCGAAACCAACGATACGAGTTCTTTCACAGTTTCGGAGACCAAAAAATTATTTCCTGCCATCATCTTGATGATTGTGTTGAAACGTGGATTTTCTCCTCAATGAATGGGGAAGGTAAAATCATCCCGTATAACAATAGGAATGTTATTCGACCTTTCCGAATGAACAGAAAAGTCGAATTTATTAATTGGTGTCGCAGGAAAAATGTTCCGTGGATCGAGGATGAATCCAACAGCGATACTAAATATATGCGCAATTTCATCCGTCATGAATTGATGCCCAAGACACTCGTAATTAATCCGGGAATTCATAAGGTGATTGCTAAAAAAGTTGAAGCAGATGAACCCGAGACATCCTGAATATAAGAAATTTAAAAAGGAATTTTGGGAGTGGTTTGATAGCCAACCAATAGAAAAGAAAAGGATGTTTTGGAATTTTAAAGAAGATATGGCCGAAACTAACTTTTATTTTACAGTATGGCAACATAAAAGGAATTGAAAATGAAACCCTTGATCCACGCAAGAAATTCTGTCAAACGCTATGGCGGCACAGTTGAGGATTATATCGAGATACACAATTGGTTTGACAGTACCAAATCAGCGACGGCAAATTTTTATCACAGAGCGATTCTGCACAACAGCTTTGGTATTTTTCTTGCTGAACAGCTGTTTGGTGTTTACATAGTAAACGCTGATGGCAAGCAAGTGTCTGTTCGGGATATAGGTGAAGATCACGTCAAGGAAGATTGTCAGGGCAAAATCCCTACAATTGATGAATGGCTAAAAGATCTTCCGCCAAAAGATTGGATGGTTGGTAAAGGACAACGACGTTATGTAGAATCTATTAACATGGAGACAGATTAAACTATGAATTATGAAGAATTTGAACTAATTCTTTGGGGCGACCACGATGATTACGAATCGGTCACTGAAGAAACCATTGTGAACAAATCTCGATGGTAGATTTATTACAGTCAGATTTTTAAACAGAAATCTACTGGTAAATTTTTTGAAGCATATTGGGGACAAGGAGCAACAGAACAACAAGAAGGGCAAGTGCACAACTGGTCTTTTTCAGAAGTAGAACCGTTTGAAAAGACGGTGACTGCATATAGAACAGTAAAGAATGGAATTGAATACGAAGGATTTGATTAATGACAAGTTATATAAATGAACTTAAATCAGAATACTCTGAAATGCAAAATCGCATTAATGCTCTGAAATCAGAAATGCAGGAAAAATCAAAAGTTTTGATGAAGGAAGCGTTTCGAGACTTTTTCGAAAAATATGAAAATGTTGTAGAGAACATTTTCTGGGCACAGTATACCCCTTGGTTTAATGACGGCGAAACTTGTGAATTCGGCGTCAATGAAGTCTGCTTGGCACTTAAAGGTGACGAAGACGTCTGTGATTATGAAGGTTCTACGCTTCACGACCAAAGCACAATTGATAGATTGTTGAGAAAAATTGCTGATTGGGAGGAATATGAAAAAGATCCCATGGGCGCTGCAAAGAAGTATCAATCTTATTATATCAGCAGATACAACCGAAATCCATTTGATGTTAATAATTGGCAACGAAAAACAGAACAGCAACAAATGGAAGAATGGAGACCCCATTATCAATCGAAAGAAAGTATGCTTGAAGAATTGGAAGTAGCTCGAAAAATTGTTGAGGATTACCCAAATCTAAAAGAAGATTTTTCTGGTATCCAATCGTTGATTTCGGGTATTGACGAGGACCTAATGCTTGCTATGTTCGGTGATCATGCCAAGGTGTTTGTGACAAAAGATTCAATCGAGGTGGAAGAATATTCGCACGATTGATAAAAGTGGTTTACATTTCCTGTATTTTGTTTTATAAATGATTAGGATAAATTATAGGATCTTTAAATTATGGATATCGAGGATAAACTAAAGAAGTATGCCCGGTCTGGATACAATGTTATTCTAACCGGGCGTCATGGTGTTGGCAAAACTGCAATCATCAAAGAAGTGTTCGGCGAAGTGTTCGGCGAACACATGACAAAGTGGAGATATTTTTCTGCATCAACACTCGATCCATGGGTCGATTTTATCGGCATTCCTAAGAACTACACTCGCCCTGATGGGCTAGAAGTGTTTAAGATTATCCCGCCAGAACATTTCACAGGCGACGAAGAGATTGAGGCATTGTTCTTTGATGAGATCAATCGTGCAGATGAGAAGACGCTCAATGCGCTGATGGAATTGATCCAATTTAAATCAATTAATGGGCGAAAATTTCCAAATCTGAAATGTGTATGGGCAGCAGAAAACCCGCACGACGACAAAGATGCAGAATATTCTGTTATGCCTCTTGACCCTGCACAAAAGGATAGATTTCAGATTCAGATGAATATACCAAATAAATTAAACAAAAAGTATTTTGAGGATAAATTCGGAAAAGATATTTTCGGTGTCTCTTCGCAATGGTGGGACAAGCACAAGCAAAAGATTTCGCCTCGCAAGTTAGATGATATGCTCACAGGGTTTCAGCTAGGGTTTGATATTGAAGACTTTACTACCATTGTAGATACACGCGAACTTACACACACAATCAATTCAATCTCTGAATATGAAGAAATGCTTTCTGTATCAAACACCGCATCTCCCGATGATATAAAAACATATTTTACGCTTGATAAAATTCGCAAGAATGAAAAGGTCATTAAAAATGATCGTTCCAAGAAACTGATCAAGTCAATCTATGACCATCTTGATGAAGAGATTCAAGCCTTCATTTCAAAGGAATTTAAATACTACAAAAGAAATAAAACCGGCAATTCTTCGGGGCTTACGCCCGAGCAACTTGACTTTGAAGAAAAATATTCAGAGTCTGTTGAAAAACTTTACGGGCCTTTTATTCTGAATGATATCAAAGATTACACAAAGGAGTTTTGTAAAGTTTTTGGCGCAAGCAAGATAGAAGAGAATGCAGATTATACTTCGATTGTCACGTCTGCATTCCCGTTTAAATTCGATAATACAATCAGCACCCCTCACATTCGTGAACTCGTAAACGGATTTGGTAAAAATCATACATCGGAGTTGAAGACTTGGTTTATTGCATCTATGCACATGATTGCGAACTCTCCAATCGCAGATAAACACGGAATGGATATAACAAATATCTTGATAAAACTGGCAGGTAATCGTGATTTTGTTAAGTTTATAAAGCTAAACAAAATTTTCTTCAATCGTTGGAAAAAAGAATTTCCGCAAGATTCTTTCAAGGAATATCTCAAGAGAGGATGAGTTAAAATGCTATTTGAAGAAAATCAGATTATAAAGGACGTGTATTCTGTTCTGAAGCATAAATCTTCTATTTTGTATGAGGTCACGCAAGACCTCGTGCAGCCTTCCTTTAGCGATTCCATTGAAACTGCATGTGTTTCCTTTGTAGTCGACGATGAAGATGTAAACGCCTCGTTTGAATTTAATCCGGAGTTTTGGGATAAATTAAACACCAACGAGAAGTTTTTTGTCTTTACCCATGAGGTTTTGCATGTGCTTTTCTTTCATGGTTCACGTGGCAAAAAGTTCATCGAATCTTTACCCGACGACCAAAAGAGTCATAAGCGACTAAACATTGCTATGGATATTTGCATTAACGAGTTGATTCTTCGCGAGTATACTGATGTTCCCATCTCTAGCCTTCCTGAACTGAAAGACATGATGTGCAATATCGAAAACTGTTTTGCGGATAGAAAAGATCAGATTTTAAAAGGGAAATCCTTTGAGTATTATTACATGGAACTCTTAAAGGATCCTGAAAGTGACAAAATGCAATCTTTTGATATGCACGAATTTCTTGAAGGTCTCGCCGATGAGCAATTAGATTCGCTTGATCAGGCAATTAAAGACTGTCTTTCTACTGAGGATTTAGAGGAATTGGAAAAAGATATTGTACCTGAGAAAAATGAATCATATGCTGTGGACGGTTCTGCTTCTGGCGTGTTTAATCATAAACTAGAAACTCCGAAACAAAAACTAGAAACACACATTGATCTGTTTATCGCAAGCAAATTCGGTGGTCGTGAACCATTTCCTAAGTATAAGAATGTGTGGCATAAAAAGAGTCGTAGAATATCTGGGATTTCATACGGTGATAAAATCCACATCCCTCATAAGGAAAAGATTCCTGTAAAGAAAGGTAAGCACAAACTTGTAGTATATGCCGACGTTTCCGGTTCTGTCGCATCTTATAGTAAAATGTTTATGAACCTGATCGGCGGGTTGAGCGAAAGCAAATTCGAGATTGATATCTATGCCTTTGGGTCGCGTGTTGTTACCGCAAATAAGAATAATGACAAAATTAAGTACAGTGG
>Ga0102945_1000296_pt1 | contig 15420 bp, 19 predicted proteins | sample SalPonred_H2O_MG_FD_78207 | JGI IMG/M metagenome (GOLD analysis project Ga0102945, IMG submission 78207) | Salt pond water microbial communities from South San Francisco under conditions of wetland restoration - Salt Pond MetaG R2_restored_H2O_MG ...
ATAACTTTGGTCTTAGCACGAGTCTTTTTCATTCGTTGACTCTGTGCTACATTGAAATGTTTAAAACACTGACTAGGATGCGATACCAAACGACTTTTTCTAGGACCGTTTGGAGGACAACGAAATTTCATCTTGGGTGCTTTGCCACCTTTGCTTCTACCAAATGCCGCACCGTATTCGTATAGTTCGTCTATTTCCTCGTTGTAAAAATCTTCTATCTTCATCCTATAATCCAACTGTATCCTTGACCGCCGGGAACCAGTGTAACCAATTCCACAGTTAGTCTGTCTAAATCAGACTGGGCTTCGGCCTTCATTGCTGCCCCATTGAGTGCTGTGCCGCCAGCAGGACCAGCAATGGTGGCAAATTTTTCTCTAGCTTGGCCTAGCATATATTTACAATTTGCCAGTGTATAATCTTTAATCCACTGTCCTGCATATGTATCGCTAATAATCACATTGTCTGGTTTGGTGTTATAAACCCAAAGAAGAACCTGTTCGTCGCCTCTTGGCCTCTGTTGAATAATTAGTTTACGGCTTTGGGGATGCCAAGTAAAGTTGATGAAACTTCCAAACATTTTGCCAACCAGTTCTTGGTACTGTGCAAAAAGTTCATATGTGGCTAGTCCGCCCATATTGGTCGAACTTAACAGATATGTGTTTGTATAGGCCAAGTTGAATGGCTCAAACACAGTTCCGCCACCGCCGCCTCCAGTGCGTGATCCTACACTTCTGCGGAATATCTGTCTAACCTGTTGTATTTCTTGAGGAAGAATATATTCATTTTGATCTTTAATGAGATTTAAAGAACAATAACTTTCTTCAACAGCGTTGTCGGATCTCTGTCTAAACACAGACAGTGATTTTTTAAGTGCTGTTTCGTAGTGGATGGGGTCAAGTTCTACATCTATCATTCCGTCGCCGAGCATTGTGCGACAGTATTCGAATACTTCTTGTTTCTGTTCTTCAATCTGGCTCATAGTTATATTTATCCTTATCTTTACGGTAAATAGTATTACTATGCCAAGACTCAGTTTATATCGTTCCGAAAAAGGAAATGATTACAAATTTTTTGATAAAACTATCTGGGAGCAATTTCAAATAGGCGGCACCGACGTGCTGGTCCACAGATATCTAGGGCCGGGAAGTTCCAGCGAAGAAACCGCGTCGACTCCGGTTTACGAAGGCGACAGCGTAAACAATATTCAAGATTTGCTGTTCTTAGAAAACAGAGATAGAAAATATGATCCAGATATCTATCAGCTCAGATGTCATTACAGCATTACTGATATAGATTTCAATCTCAGCCAGTTTGGTTTATTTTTGCAAAACGACACACTGTTTATTACATTTCATATAAACGACACTGTTGAAAAATTAGGTAGAAAAATCATTGCAGGTGATGTGCTCGAACTTCCGCATTTGAAAGACGAATATGCTCTTAACGATTTACAATATGCACTAAAGAGATTTTATGTTGTAGAAGAAGTCAATCGTGCCGCAGAAGGATTTTCGCCTCTGTGGTATCCACATTTGTATAGAGCCAAGTGTGTACCGATGGTAGACAGTCAAGAATTCAAAGAAATTCTCGACGATGTTGCAAACACTGATGCATACTCTGGTGCATACAATCCTAACATCACATACTTCCCTGGTGAGATTGTATTAGGCGAAGACGGTGTAAAATACGAAGTGGTAAGAGAAGTGTCTGGAGTAGCACCACCCGATTTAACATATTATCAAGTTGCAGATACTCTTAGAGATATAGTGAGTACATATGAAAAAGAAATGCAGATTACGCAGGCAGTACTTGATCAAGCCGAAGAAGATTCTCCTCAGAGTGGATACGATGTTACCAAGTTTTTCCATATCCAAAAAGATGACGAAGGAAAAGCATCACTAGTAAGAGCAGACAGCGACGAACTTTTGATTCCGTCCACGGACGAAGATGGTAATACTATTTTTGACGAAACAGGCGAGCCGGTGTATATGGCTGTTAGTGCTGACACCGTTTTACAAACTTCAGAATACAACAAATATCCTGGCTACCTCACTGGCGACGGTGTACCACAAAACGGAGCACCGTTCACACAAGGCATTGCTTTCCCTATAAATCCAATCGAAGGACAATATGCACTAAGAACAGATTATCTACCAAACAGATTGTTCCGTTATAACGGTGTAAGATGGCAGAGAATTGAGGACGATGTAAGAACAAATATGAGCAATCTCGGAACAAGCGACACGCAAACAGGCGCAGATTATGAAGGCAAAGAATCAAAACAAACGCAACTGAGTGGATTCGTTAACAACACAAATGAAACCACAATTGACGGTAAAACAGTGAAAGAAAAACAGGGACTGTCAAAAGCACTAAGACCAGAGGCTGACGAATAATGAGCGATTTCTTTTACGACGGTCAAATAAGACGTTTTGTAACCCAGTTTATGCGAGCTTTTATAGGATTCAAATACGAGTCCGGAGATGGTGAACAAAAGACTGTGCCTGTAATGTATGGTGATATGACCAGACAAGTTGCCAGCATTATCAAAGAAAATTCAGAAAACAAAATGCCGACAGTTCCTAGGATTGCCTGTTATATCACAGGACTGGAAATGGATCAAGCACGTCTCAGTGATCCCAGCTTTGTTAGTAAAATAAATGTGCGTGAAAGACGATATGATTATGACAGTTCAGGAGCAGGTAACGAACCCGTGTACACAGGCGAGCAAGGTGCTAACTACACTGTTGAAAGATTAATGCCTGTTCCATACAAGTTAACAATGAAGGCAGATATATGGAGTTCAAACACGGATCAAAAGCTTCAATTATTAGAACAGATATTGGTATTATTCCGTCCCAGTTTGGAAATTCAAAGCACAGATAATTATATAGATTGGACCAGTCTGTCTACAATGTATTTGAATAACACTAGTTTTAGCAGCAGAACAATCCCAGTAGGGACTGACTCGGATATAGACATTTGCAGTTTAGAATTTGAAATGCCCATATATATTTCTCCGCCAGCTAAAGTGAAAAAACTAGGTGTAATTCAGAAAATTATCACTAATATTTTCACAGAAGAGGGCGATGTACAAAGTTTAGAAGATCTAGTGTACAGCGAACGTGTGGGTAATTCACAACTGGTAACTTCATATTTGTATAATGTATTACTGTTTAAGGCAAACAATGGAGAACCTTACGATTACGAAGTAACAGTGGTGGATAAAACCCAGGCTGTGCAAAGTTTGGGGTTAGACGAAAAAGAATTTGCGAATAGAAATCTAGACTGGAATGCTGTGCTAAATGTTTACGGAGGCGCTTGGGCAGACAGTAGAATCTATTTTTTACAGCCTAACGGTTTTGAAATGTCAGGAACATTTGCAATCAATCCGGTAGATCCTGACGTATTGTTAGTAACTTTTGATCAGGATACAATCCCAACAAATACTCTAATTGACGATAGAGGAACTATAGATGCTATTGTGAATCCGTTAACATTTAATCCCATAGAACGATGGAATGGCGTTGCAAATATTCCTGTTGGGACAAGATATCTATTGTTAGAAACAATAGGTGATCCTGACAACACAGACGGTGCTGAAGGGTGGAAAGGCACCGACGGCAGTACACAATCGTCATATGTTCTTAGACAAAACGATATTGTGGAATGGAACGGAACACAATGGGAAACAGTTTTTGCATCGGCTTCTGTTACAGATACTACCTATGTAACCAATATAAGAACAGGTATTCAATACAAATGGGACGGAGAACAGTGGCTGAAGAGTTTCGAAGGTGAATATTCTCCAGGTTACTGGCGTCTTGATATGAATCCTTGATACATAATTGTATGAATCAACGGGCCGGGTTACTATTTTTATCCAAAAAAACAGGTAGGATACTGCTTATTCTAGAAGATCAAAAATGGACTGTTCCTACATTTTCTAGAGAAAAATCTCTTCTAGATGATGCTGATTTTCTTTTAAAAGATTATTCGAAAGGAAAAATTTTACCCATAGAATTGTATACATCTCGAGATAACGGATTCGAATTTGGAACTTATGTTTGTCTCGTAGAAGAAGAATTTTTATCAACTGTGCCGGAATCTTTGGCTTGGTGTAACTTAAATAAATTACCAAAAAATATCCATATAGGGCTTAAGAATACTCTTAGTAGCTCTGTTATAAAAACTAAATTAGAAACCATATTGGAGTTAAATTTATGATTTCATTAGAAAAGAGTGAAAGATTTAAAAAAGAATTGGAAAATTATCAATCATATGTAGAAGTGATAGAAAATCCTAAAGTAAAAGCTGAATACGATAAGTTACTTAAATCCTTAGTATTAGAAGTTAAAAAAATAAACGAACAGCATATGCAATTATCTTTAAGAAACACACTTCCTGATGTAGTAAGTGACAGTAGAGGGCGTGTTACAGAGATTAGGAAAAAACTGGATAAAATTATAAAAAGTGTTAATCGTTCGAAATAAAAAATTAAATACCAGCAAAGTTTTTGATTGTAATTGCTCCTACCATCCCCAAATGGACAGAGCATTGATATCTGTAATTCGGCGGACTTGATTCACTTGTTGGAATTTTCCAATATAAAGTTCCGCTAGTTTGCCCTTGTGCTTCTGATCCAGTAGAAACTGTTCCGTCTGTTGCAACGTGTATTAACCCAGTGTTGAAATTTGTTCCAGTAGAATCCTGTATTAAAAATGGATGTCCTGAAATGTCTAAATTAAATGCAATTGTTGTTCCGTTAATGGCATAGATCGTAGGATTGTCTGTTGAACCGTATTGATCAAATCTATAAGCACTTGCTCCTACATTAGAAACATTTAGCATTGTTATAGCAGGCAGATACACCTGGTCGATAGATGCGCCCGAGTCAGAAACATCTGCTAAACCTGTAAAATTTACAGCTCCTGTTGCGCCTGTATACGATATTGTAAGAACATCGCCCGATACCGATGTAGAAATATTCGATCCACCTGATACTGTGAGTATATCGGTTGGAGAGTTTGCGGTAGTGCTTCCAGTATCTCCGTTAACAGTTGAAAACAAATCTTGTTCAATTACTTCGCCGTCGCCACCGCCTGATGCCGTACTGCTTATAGTAATACTGTCGTTTAGATCATTTGTTGTAATAACAACATTAGATCCAGCAACAAATGTTAATGTATCGTTAGTTTCGTCTGCTAGTAACGATTCTTGGCCGTCCACCACTATCGTATTAAATGAATTAGGAATGTTAGCCGCCGAACTTGATCCAACAATATTCCAAGCGGTTCCATCGAATTGCCAAGTGATATTACCTTCTGTATAGGTATCGTTAGTTTGTGGATCTGCTGGAAAATTTAAAGCCATTTTAATTCCTTATTATGTATTTATTATTTTTTAATTTGTAGTCCATTGACTCTTAAATTAGATAAAACTTTTCTTTTGCCTGGTATAAATCGTTGTTGTATATTTTCTTGGAATATTACTCTTGCATTTCCACCTTCTAGACTCTCGTAGTCTGTCCAATTGGCATCTGTAGGCGTTGTAGACTCAGTTCCATAATAAAAATCTGATGCATCTTGAATTTGTAAAGCTTCCACCCAATCTAATACTTCTCTCCATGTCCAGTCTCTATTATGTTCTAGTATAGTTGCTAGAAATCCTGCGGCTACCGGACAGGCCGCACTTGTGCCGCCGAACGCACAATCGTATGCGGTTCCGGTACCGAACTCAAGATCGGTATATGTATCTGGTCTTACACCTTCGTTTGTATAAGTTTTATTTGCCGCTAGTGTTCCGTCAGCAGGCGCATATAGATCTATACCGTTTCCTCTATCACTATACCCTACTTTAGATTCTAATCCTGTGTTAAAATCATCATCTAATGCACCAATATTAATAGTTTTATACTGTATCAATCCGCTCTCATCAGTATACATGCCGCCTTGTTGAGGGAATCCTCTACGATTTGTAGTTCCGAATACATTTACACCAAATTCTGTGAAATTTGAATCTTCTAAACTTCCGCCATCGGTTGTTGTAATATAATTGTCAAAGTCCGGATGATCCGATTTTACTTGTTTTTGATTGCTATTACCGGATGCAACTACAAATATAACTCCTGCATCTATAAGCTCATCCTGTGCTGTGGTTAATGAATTAGTTTTCATTTCTGATTTCCAACGGCCGGTGTCGCCTTGTGTACCCATATGACTAATAAACAAAGGCTCCGTTGTGTATGAGTTATTTACGCTTGCACGATGTGTGTAGTAATAGGTTTCGCCGCTAGGATCCTTATTAGCACGATACCCCCAACTGTTAGACATTATAGTTGGATCTTTTGTGTTATATTCTGGATTTTTTGGTTTAAGTTGATGAAATAATTTTGTTAAATCGAATCCTTGCTCGATTCCACTGCCATAAGATCCGTATAAATCTAACATCCACTTGTTAGCATTATATGCCCAACCTTGTGTTCTACCATATGTTAATGCTCCGCACGGCGTTCCATGTTCGCCTTCGGAAACAAAAGGAGGATCGGTTATTGGTTGTTGTGTATTATCTCCGCTGGTATTTAATCTTGTATACGAACTACCAATTGTAACAGTACCGGCATTAGCAAATTTACTGCTTCGCTGTGCTGAATTACTCCACCAGGCTCTTGCAACACTTTCAACAGGAACAATTGTTCCGTCCCAGCGTTCTACAAGTCTATTATCCGGATCAGCATCAAACCATTCTGGATCTATGTAATACGGCGAATCTAATACTAAATCTAATATATCGCACGTTCCGTTACCGGGTAGTACATTTCCGCCAACATATCCGTTAGGTAGTTCAACATCGGTGTTTGTGTCTGACGAAAGAACACAGTTATTTTGAAATTCAGGATGTCCGATCCAACAGCCTTCGTCAGCAACAACTACATCTATGTTCCTACCAGTACCGTATTGTTGTATGTTTGAAGAAACTACAGCATTATCTGCTAGAGAACCATCGACCCAAGGATCTAACTTTTGTTGGCATCTTAATAATTGATAACCTGCTCTGTTAGAGTCGGTTTCATCGGTGCTGCCGGGTAGCGTGTCCGAAGTTTCAAATTCTCTGTAATTTTTAACTGTACCAGAATATCTATTAATCAACGGAGGAGCACTTGCTTGTAGTTCGTCTTTGGGCGGTTTGTATTCTTCGTATTTAGAGTAGTCTATATTAATAAATCTAACTCTAGGATCTTTTTTTAATTCAGCCGCTTCTTCATCAGTTAAGAGATAAGTTCCACGAGTAGGACTGTGAAGTTTATCATCGTCAGCTTCAACAGAGCGAGTCGGAACAGCTTCGTACTGATTTCCTTCATTAATTAATTCTTTATGAATTTCATCCCACTGTTCTTCAGTGTGTGTACCTAATTGATAAAACTTTTCGTTTGCCATATTAAGCGTAAGTTGTTAAACTTCCTATTGCTGACCAACCACTATTATATCTTATTAAAGTAAAACTAACAATATCGGTTTGATTAGCATTTCCTGCAGGGGCGCCGCCGCCGCCTTGATACTCAGGAGTTACAGATTCGCCATTAATTTGTATAGTGGTCGGAGTGTACGGCGTTGCTCCTTGATTAATAATTAATGCAACAGATGTTGTTCTATTATTGGTCACAGGAACGTTTGTAAAATTAGCTGTAAAATTAGCTAAAGGCGTAATATGATAAAAAACTGCACCTGATTCGAAATTATGCTCAACTGTTCCAGTTGCACCAGTTAACGGAACTGTTATTTCAGAACTACCATATAACGTAGTAACTCCGTTTAATACAATAGTAGTGCCGGCAACTAAATTAATTTCGTTATCAGAAACTATTTCCGGTGTTCCGGATCCTGTACTTACGAATTGTCCTGATAAAGTTAAATCTGTTATAAATGCTTGTTCTGCGTTTAAATCATTCTCTACAGTTAAATCACTCTGCATCGAAATAGCAGGTGTTACTGTGATAGCAGACGAATCACTTGTATCTATATTTGTTCCTGTAAAACTGAAACTACCTAAAGATACATCTCCCGGTTCCCAACGACTGTTGCCAGTGCTCCATAATAAAACTTGACCGTTTGTAGCTGATACTTGATCTAGTGCATATGTATTTAATGAACCTGCGTCGGCATCTACCAATAGTGTTGATTCACTGCCCAAAATAGTAGAACTTATTGTTCCTGGGATTGCTATTAAATATCCTGAATCGTTAGTAAGTTCACTGACATTTGTAGGTATACTAGGTGTATCAGATAGATCGTTATAACTTCCGCTGGTAGCAACAGTAGCAAGTGTGGGAGCATTATTTAAATCATCGTAGTCGCCACTAAATGTAGGAAATGCCGGTTGTATCCACTGTTCTGTATCACCGTCATCTATGTAAACATATAGATAACCGTTGTTGGTGTTTAACCATAAATTACCGTTATCTGGAGTTGTAGGAGTTTCGTCGCCAACCGTAACAGTGGTGTTTCCGCTGCCGCCACCTACTCCAGAGGCGGTTGCTTTAGCATTGAAATCAGCATTACTGATATTGGATAAATCGCTTTTTGCTAAGTCGATGCCGCCACGTGTATCGCCGTCATACAATTTTAAAGTGTTAGAATCACGATCGTAAAAAATTTCTCCACGAGATCCTACTCGACGGCTTAAAAAGTCTGGTTCTCTAGGTATTATTCGAATAAAATTATAAGTTTCGGTATTGGCCATATTAAATCCCTACAGTATATTTATCGCAAAACAGACTAACCTGTTCTGGTAATAATATGTACACCGTAAGGACTGTCAATTGGTTCGGGGAAAAGATCTCCTATAGGAGTTATTAAACAAGCATTCCATATTTCGGAGGTTATTTGATGTTCCTCGAACCATCCTAAATCGCCTCCCTGATAGTAAGTAGCATCGCAAGCACTATGTTCTTTACAGGCAACATTCCAAGAAACAGATCCTTGTAAAAGATCATTTATAATTTCTTTCGCATCATAAATTGCAAAAATTAAATCTCTAGAATGTGAAGAATTAATGGCGCCATCCCAGCTTAATAAAATATGTGAGCATCTCATTTTATCAGGTATTTTAGACATAACTATACTTATATATCTACATCAAAATTAACTATACATCTAGGGCCTGCAGAAGGAATACCTGCACCGTGTTTAATATTGCCGTTAAACAATATTACTCTTCCTTTTTTTGGAGTTACGTTATGTATTATATTATCGTAATTATCAAAAAATACAGTATCACCGTCTGAGTCGTTGACATAATATAAAACAACCCAATGCGGATAAACTAAATCTGTATGCGGATCTGCGTGTTTTCTGTTTGTATTATATGGTACAGTTAAAAAAATTCTTCCATATAAAATATGTTTTAAGAAAATATTTAAATGTTCACACACTGTTTGTGGTATACACGCAAAATTTTCTAGAAAAGGAGATTGCACAGGATCTGATCTCAAAATATGCATAAAGCTTACAGGCTTAAAATGTTCTTCAACGGCGGTTGGTTCATATTTAATTCTAAAATCTACTGAAGGTAAAATTTTATTTTCATCGCTTCCGAAAATAGAATGATAAAAATAATCTTTTTGTGTTTCGCTAAACAAATTATCAAATACTTTTATTTCATTTAAGTCTATCATTCTGCTTTTCCGAAATTAAATGCAAGTGTAGTTCTAATAATACCTTCGTTTCCTTTTAAAACTTCGTGTTTTAAATAGCTAGGAAACATTAAAATAACACCACGTTGTGTCGGGAATTGTGCATCATGAAATGCAAAAGGATTTCCGGTACCGGCATTATCTTGATAGTACATATACGGATTCGGGTTTTCAAATTTTAGCATTCCTGCGTTTTCATTTGCTCTAATCCAATAAACTCCACTAATACCGTACATTCCGTGTGCGTGTATTGTGTGTGAATCTTTATCTGATCTATAGTCTTGGATCCAATACTGAAAATCTTTTCTAGAAGACAAGAATGATGTTTCCGTTTCAAAAAAATCTCTTAATTGTAAAATTTCGCTAAAAAGATCTGGAAGTTCTCGGTTTATATCAACTATTTTATCTTCTAAGAAAAAATCAGTATATTGTGTTTCCGCTCTTTCTAATTTGTTTAATCGGTTCACTATTAAATTTTCAACTTTATCTGCCAACAACTCTGAAACCTGATTGTAAGCTATCGGTATCGGAAATAAAGTATTGATATTCACAAATATTCGCCTTCTATTTTAAAATTAGCACTGATGGTAGTCCTTCGATCGGTGCTATTGTTAGGTAGAACATAATGTTTTACCCAACTAGGAAAAATAATAAGCATTCCTTCAGCAAGATTTGGTATAAATTTTTCATAATTAAATGCATCAAATATTCGATTTATTCCTGTTGACTGAATTATCGAGAAGTTAGTATTTTCAAATATAAGTCCCGGTGGTTGGTCTTTGGGCAATTCTAATATGTAAACACAAGAAAAAGACCGATTTGGAAATGCATGATCATGAATTTCTTGATAACCGTTTTTTTCATATACGTTCAACCACACTTCATCACAACTTATATTGTAATTCACAGAGGGTTCTAAGGACTGAAAATAGTTTTCGACATTTGGTTTTATAGCTTCAAAAAAATAATTCCAAGGTAAATTTTCATTATTGGGATGCTGACAGGTGGATTTGCATTTTGAGTAAATCCACGGTTCGACAAAGTAGGATTCGTCTGTAATAAACGAAATAAATTGAGTTAATATTTCAGAGTGTTCTTTTACTTTGCCTATGTAAAAATAAGTACTCCATTGCGGAATTGTAGATTGATTTTCCATAGATATATACCTTTGCTTTATATATAGCAAAAATCAAAATGTATTTTTATATATTTGGGAGATTGTGCCTTGATGTTCAAGGCACATACTATTAGTAATCTGGATAAGATTCAGGTTCTTCGCCTGCGCCCCAAATTACTTCCACAATTTCGACGTTGCCGCCCCATTGGTTAGCAACCTCTTGAGCTCTTTCGCGAGTTTTATATTTTACAATTTCTACATAGCCGTCGCCATCCGGATCATGGGAATACCACTCTTTGATCTGAGGCTTGTCTGGCATTGGTCTTTTTAAACTAAAAGGCATTTTTTCCTCCCACAAATACGAAATGCTTTTCAAAAATATTTAATCTAACTGAGACGTAAAATCAGCTAGGGAATCAAATACATAAGTTTTATTTTTAATATCTCTATAAGTAAACTTATTTAGTTCTTTTTCTGTCTCTAAACCGTAACCTGTACGAACCAGAACTGGTCTTGCACCTATTTTTACCGCGGCTTTTAAATCGGTTATTTTGTCACCGACAAAGAATCCTTTAGAAAATTTTATGTTAGAATTATGTTTTTCACACTCTTTGAACATACCGATATTGGGTTTAGCGTAAGGATCTTTTCGATTACTAGATGTTGAATAATAGATACCATCAATGCTAGTACAACCAGCTTTTCCTAGCAGATCTAACAAATGTTGATGGACTGTGTCAACTTGTTGTTGCGATATTATTCCTTTGTCTATTCCACCCTGATTTGTTATAATTGTAATTTGGTATCCTTTTTTTCGAAGCGTGGCAATAGCTTCCAGGCTCCCTGGAATTGGCACAAACTGTTCTGGGGACGATACGTAAGATCCAGTATCTTCGTTTATAACTCCGTCTCTATCCAAACCTATAACAAATTTGTGCGGAATTATTTCTGTTGATGTATTCTTATATTTTTCTAACATTATTGATCGTATGTATACCAACCTGTAACTATGTACTTATATCCCTTGTATATCGGATTTCCTCTGTGAGGATACATAAATCCTCCAGGAAAAAACAATAATTTTCCTTGCTCGGGTTTAATTTTTACTCCCTGATATAAAAATTCAGTTTCTCCTCCTTCATCAATATCGTTTAAATATAGAGTATAAGCAATTACTCTAGCACAGGTAGAAATATCTGCTGATTCGCTATGCCAAGCATGATATCCTTGATGCGGACCAGTTCTTTGTATCCCCATCCCTTTTGGTGTATGAGGGGCGGCAGTAGTTAAAATATTATACTTTTCCATATATTCATTTTGATAAATTTCATTTAATTTTTTGTAAAATGGCTCAATAAGCACAGGATCGTGATGAGTAATGGTATTTCCGTTAGACCATTCAAACATAACTCGATCATCGCTATTTTTTCTAATATTATTTTGTATATAAGTTTGGTTGTTTTTGTACATAGTTTCGAATGTATCAATTACAGTATTACAATAATATCTATCGAATACATCCGGGTATTCTTCTATACCGGTCATTATATATGTCATGTTTTCTCCAATATTTTTGGTATGAAATGTTCAGCAATTAAACAATGTATTTCTTTATTATAATGTTCTTGGTCAACCATATAATTTTGTATTTTATCATTTATATAAGGTTTTATATATTCTAGTGCCGGCATATCAAAAACATTTATATTTAATTTAGCATAGTAATTGCCAGTTTCTTTTGGTAAAGTAACCCTATCATTCATTCTCCATATCGATAATGGGATTTTTTTTCGTTCGCATAATAAACCACACATCTCTATTGTTTTAAAATATTCTTTTGATTGTAAATGTGTTAATAAATTATAATACATTTTAACATACATATAGCTATAGTTGTTAAGATCTGGTCTATTATTAGCGTGTATCGGAGTTAATGGAGACATATGAAAATGTTCAGGCATCAATTTCGCATAAGTGTGAAGTCGCCAACCTCCCGGGCCTTCTTGGAATTGTTTTACTCCATACCGATGTATTAAATCTTCCACAGTATGCTCGTCTTTATCATCTAAGAAAAAATCTAAAGGTAAAATTTCTTCGTCTATCATTGGATTAATAGCAATGGGGAATCTGCCCCAATATGTAGATTGCATCACTACGTGTTCAATGTCCTCATATTGTCTTAAAAAATGAGCAATTAAATTCAGATATTCATGATTACCGCATCCTGCAAAAGCACCTATAATTACTGGTTGATTATTGTTTTTTGCATAAATTTCTGCATAATTATTATCCTGCCAAATTTCAAAATTTGACATTATATCTATATTATCTCTTTCTTTGCCAATAAAAGTATCTCTACGAAGACTATCTGTTTCAACAAATCCCATAGAATGGCTGTCACCTACAAATAAAATACGTCCCATTCAATCCTCTATATTAAAAAAAAATACCTGTGTCAACCTTCCGGTTTTTACACAATTTCCAAATCCTGGAACAATACTTCTATGATACAGTCTTCCGTTGTATAAAGCAAGACGATTATATATATTTCCTATCGAAGTAATTAACTGCCAATTATCCGCATTTTTTCTATAAATTCCTGTTCCAGATTCTACAGGAGCATCAGGTGTTAAATAAAGTATTCCTGCCCAGTCTGTTTCGTCTTTATGAATCCAAGTATCAGCATCTTCAAAACAAAGCTGAAATCTAAAACTGTCTTGCACCCATTCTTTGATATTAGCTCCTATTAAAGATTCGATTTTTTTTTGAACATAGTTTTCGTATTCTATATCTGCACGATCGCTCCTTAGTCCTGGAAAATTTCCTGATTGATAAAAATCTAAATCTAATACTGATTGCCTGACTGTATCAGGACTGTCTAAAAAATTATCAATAACTAAAGTATTTAAATTCATTATATATAATCCATATAAATGTTTCCGCTAATAGTACTTCCTATATTACCAGGTCTTACAAAATGTTCAATAAAACTAGGAAAAATTATAATATCGCCGGCGGTTAAATCTGGGCGAAAATCTAGCGGAAAAATTTCTACATTTGTGCCAAATTGATTTTGTATATCTTTATACAGAGGATTCATAAAAACTGTTTTCGATTCTTTTACTGTCTCGTATATAATGAAACTCCACGATGCTCTAGGGTGTATATGTATATCTTGCCAATCGTTTTGTTGATACTCGTTTCTCCATATTTCGCCAAATCTCGGATTTGGACCAATTAGGTCAGGCCCTAGATTTTTTATAAAAATATCTATCAGATACTCATAAGTTTTTTCTGAAATGTCGTGACTCTGACCCATCGTAGACGGTGTTTCACTAAGCCAAATACGTTCAGTCGGAGGATGTCCGATGTCAATTTTAGTTAAGTCTACTTGATCGATATATATTGGCACTGAAAATAAATCTTTCTTCATAAAAATCCTATATAAAAAACATCTGTACTAACCTTGGTATCTCATTATTAAAAGAATTTTTAGGTATATATGCTGTGTGTAAAAGATTTTTAGGATAAATTATTAGTCGATTAAATTTCATTTTCGCCAAATATACTTTTTTAAAATCTTTATAATCATCCATAATATACCCTGGATAATTTGTAGGTGTCAAATCGCAGTCTGGATATTTGCTCGGAGAAATTTTATTTTTGTATGTATAAAAACTTGTTCCTCCCTGACAATCTTCGTCGTTGTTTAAAAAAATACCAACAGCAAATCCTTCACTGCCATCCATATGCGGTATTGCATCCGGTAAAATATCAGTTTGATTTACAATATTAACACAAAATGTTGCTCTATTCATTGCTTCTGAACAATCGTAGTTGTTATCTTTACAATATATACCATTTATAATCTGATTAAAAAAATCTGTCAGATGATTTAAAAAATATGTTATATTGATTCTCCCACCGGGTACACCAGACACTGTTTTTTGATTGTATGTGGGAGGAATACTTAATGACAACTGCTGAATTTTTTTAGGATTTTTATAAAAATTATCAACAATAGCAATATGCTGTCCTTGATATATTTCTTCTATTTTGCACACTAAGTTTTTATTAATAGAAAAAAAGTTGATTTCTTCTGCTAAACTGTTAAACATTTCCCCAACCTGGCTTAGATGGCAGAGGAACGGTTCTCATTGTTTTAAAAACTAGACTTGCTCTCAGTCCTTTATACAGTTCATTAGGAGGTATCCCGTGGTGAGATAAATTTCCTTTAAACAAACATATTCTACCGGGTTTCGGTAGTACATCTTGCCATACTTCATCTAGCAATATTCTTGTAGGGCCTCCCCAACTATCATCCCATTGTTTATTAACATAATAGATCCAGCTTATGCCATTATCGCAAACGCAATCTTGATGCGGAACAGTGTGGTGTATATACTGCTGGCCGTTAACCAGGGCCTCGCCTAGTTCTATTTCAAACGGTATCAATTGGGCAACCGCATTGTAAATCATACCAAAACAACTGTCTTGAGCGTTTGCCGATCGGGGAGGGTATATTTGTTGTTTCAAACAAGCTATTTCCGGCCACTCCGGGTCTGCACCTATATCTCTTCCGTCTTCTGGATAGTTACTGGTATGTCCGTAA
>Ga0102945_1000298_pt1 | contig 15412 bp, 3 predicted proteins | sample SalPonred_H2O_MG_FD_78207 | JGI IMG/M metagenome (GOLD analysis project Ga0102945, IMG submission 78207) | Salt pond water microbial communities from South San Francisco under conditions of wetland restoration - Salt Pond MetaG R2_restored_H2O_MG ...
CGAGCAGGTATGTCTGTTCCTGTATTTGTAATCATAGCTTTCCTAATAAATTGTATCACGAAGCAATGCCTGTGAGCCAAGCACCTGTATCTCTACTTCTTGGTTGTCCCTAATATTTTTAACATAAATAACAATGTTGTTATCGCTATCAAGAACTACTGGCTGATCAATTCCGCCATCAATTCTGGATAGTGCTTCAGAAGAAGGAATAAAGTTTTCAAACTTAAGGCCAAATCTATCAAAATACTTTGTGATAATGTCTTCAATGGGAAATATTGTTTTGGGATTATACTCAGCCTGAAGATCTTTCAGGTTATTTATTAGCTTGTAATCTAAGTTTTGACCATCAACAAGATCTCTTCTGGCAAGACTTATAATCTCGTGGCCGCCAATATTTTGCCAAATAGCATTTTCTAATTCTTCAACAGTGGCTGCAGGATCAGTTAAAACGAAAAACTGAGGATCTCCAGTTTTTGTAGAACTATCCCTTTGAGAAAAGTACGGCTCTACTATTTCTGGCTGATTAGGTATTGATGAAACCAACTAAAACACCTCACTTAAATAAACGGTAAACTTGGGTCCCGCAGCATCTCTTCTGTAGTCGATCTTGTAAACAACAAATCTAGAATCATCGAGTTGTACCTGATTGATACCTTCATTATCTGTATAGTCTATATTAACAATATCACCCAATTGCATTGTGGGCAAACCAAACACCTCAAGGCCAATGGCTTTTCTTGGCCTAGAAACCTTTGAGAGTATCCATTGCATCAAATCATCTGCGTCAGACTGTGTTTGAATGTAAGGTGCCTCAAGAGTGAATTCTAGTCTACCGTTTGTAATTCTACTGTTTTTAATATCTTGATAATCTTGCTTTGCTCTTACTGGAGAAATGATTGTGCCATCCTCTTTATATTCTGGAGTAGAGAAGTTACTAATGTTTTCGTAGTAGTCATCAACAGTAAGCTCGTTGTTTGACTGCTGAGTAAACGTTACCCCCTGAATTCTCAGATAGTTTCCGCTTGTCTCGTCCAAGCTAATGGCTGTATCTGTTTGATTGAACACCAGGAACTCTGCGCCATATGCGTGTGGAACAAATCCAGAAACAGTGTATCCCTTAATTTTATTAAAGGTGGGAGAGATCTGGGCATACAGTGCAGGGTATGCCTTATCATATCTAACATTAAAGTAGGCGCACTCTCTCATGATAGTACCGAACTCATCAAAGTACATCTTGTATTTAGGTGGCTCTGATGTTCCAATCCCTTCGAGGTAAGTTGACTGAACAAGACCGCTCATGCTGTATTTTCTAAAAGCATCTGTAACATTAATACTATTTGTCCCAAATACTGATTTAACAGGAGTATCAAGCTGAGCTACTGTATTTTGACTGTAGTTATTTCCCATAGCATAAATGTTTTCAAACATTGCCCTGGCCTCTCCCCTGACAAAAAGAGCCATGTTGTTATACACGGGCAGTGGGTTTGAGTCATCAACTACACCAACAACTCTGTTATTTATGTAAAGGTAGAATCTTCTTGTGTTATTGTCTATCTCTTCATATTCCACAGCAAGATCATATACGCTAGGATTAGATTCATTTGTTAGCCTAAACTGTCCGACAAGAGTTCCGTCATCTACGTTAATACTTGTAGCACCAGCAAACAATCTTACAGGAACGGCTTTTGTTGAATCAGTTACCTGCTGATCACCTTCTGCTGTTGCTCGACGAGTTACTTTATAAAATAAAATATTGTATATGCCATCACCAGAGTAGTCTTCTACGTTGCTTTCAGACAAAGCTACAATTTCAAAATAATATCCAATATTTGTTGCTGGATTAAGCATAAACGCTATTCCTCCAGAGCTACCCGAGAATGAAAGAAGATCATTAGGGCTTTCTGTTAAGGTTTGATAATAATTAATGCTGTTAAATGCTGTTTGCAGTCTATTCTCAGCATTCATTCTGCCAATAATTCGCATCCTTGTTCCAAAATGCGTAAATTTATCGTCTAGCTCTTTATAGACATAAGATATAAAGTTTAGTGGATCCTTGTCCTCTTCTGCCCCCAGCTCTGTTCTAAAGCTTGGTCCAGTCATTACGAGAGCAGAGGACTGTATTGTTCCTGCCTGAGTTGAATAAAACTTATTAACATCTGACTCACTAAATGACGTTTTGGCCAGGAAATTTTTGATAATTCCATTACGAGAAGAAGATCTTGCTAATTCAAAGTTTTCATTACTTTGTCCAGCCTTGCCCGAATTTACTACAGCTGGCTGGTCAATCACCAATATTGAGTTATCGAAGTAAATTTCTTGAGGGCTAGTTCCAATAATCGTACTATCGGAAAATTGGGATTCGTCATTTTTAGGAAGTATACTTGAAACTTCTTCCGACAAAATAATTTTGTCAGACGCACCAATTGTTTTTGATACAGAGTGTGATCCTGACTCAACTGTTTCAGAAGCTACTACATAAATACCCTCTGGAGAAAACCTTAACGCAAACGAATTATTATTAATTTTTTCAACATAATAAACAAAATTTGTGTTAATTCCTGATGGCAATTCGCCGGTAGTTGAAACAGTTACGACATCACCTGTGAAAAGTTTATGGTTAGTAGAATTAAAAATTGTGTATTGTGAATTAAAAGTGAACCCAGAAACCTCAAAAGTTAGCTGAGCTATTGGCCTAACCGCAGAGACCCTAGTGTCTGCCAAAAGCTCTCCTGGACCTCCTGTAACTTGAACAAGACTGCCTGATTGAATGCCTGAGATCGAGGGTACGTATAATGTTGAATTAAGGATTGCATTCGTTACATTTTTACAGATATAAGCAATATGATTGGAGTCTAGTTCGCCCAAGTAGCCATTTGAAGTAAAAACATTTCCTTGAGTAGTTTCAGAAATTGTAAAAGATTCTGCAGATATTACGGATTTCACATAATATTCTGCATATTTAGATATTCCGCCAGGCAGTCTGGCTGAAGAATATTCTAGATTATTTCGTACTTCAAAAAATACTCTATCTCCCGTCGCTAGTCCGTGAGCTGACTCTGTTGTTATTTCTAGGTCAGATCCAGAAACATTAACAAAATTAGAAATTGGTAAAATATCTGGCACTATATCTAGAACAACCGAATGCTCACCGCTTTGACTTCCTCCAGCAGTTAAAACATTTCCATTTCTTGCATCATCAATAGTTTCCGCAACAGTAAATGTTGTGCTTCCCAACTTTGCTGAAGTAACATAGTAAAGCTTTGCTTCTTGCACTCCTCCCACATAAAATTTAGAAAAGCTGTGAATTTCTCCATTAGGGTCATAACTCCAACTGGGCCCAGTAACCTCTACCAATGGGCCGCCGTCACTCTCGCTTACATTAAATCCATTTGCATCCACAACTGTCACATAATATACAGTGTCTGTATCCAATGGTGTTGGCAATGTTCCATCTGTAAAAAGCTTGACAGTATCTCCAGTAGACAGCCCATGATTTATTCTATTGAAGGTTGCCCAGGTTATTCCAAATGAGGGGTCTGGATTATCTTCTGTGGGATCTCCCTGATTTATTAAATTAAGGACTTGCTTCTCTTTTGGTTCATCAGAAGGCAATGTTCCATTAGTAAAAAATTGTACATAATCTAGAGGTTCTAGGTTGTGAGCTAACTCTGTCTCAAAAATAACTGGTCCAGCATTATCATGGCTTTGATCTTCCCAGCTAGATGCATTAGTGGAAGATTGCACATGGAGTCTGTCTCCAACAATAACCCATCTATTGCCATAGGCAACCTCATAAATGTTTGAACCGAAATTGGTTGTTCTTGCTGTCCAAGACGAACCGTCTGTGGATGTGCTCAACTTTCCAGCATCTCCTGCAGCAACCCAAAGATTATTTCCAAACGCGACTGAGTTTATGTTAGTAGAACCAAAGTTGGAAGTTCTTGAAGTCCAGGATGTGGCGTTGCTAGAAGTTCTAATTTTACCAGCATTACCAACAGCAACCCAAATATTATTGGCGTACAAAACACTGTTAATCGCTGTTAGACTAAACCCAGAGTTTACGGCTGTCCAGTCATCTAGGTTTTCTGTAATAGATATTTGGCCATTTGTTCCAGCCACCAGCCACTTACTGTCCCCATAAGCTGCTGTCTGAAGATTGCTTTCTCCAAATCGATTAAGAGTATGGCTTTGTCCTGATTGAGCAGAGATAAAATCTACGAGAATACCGTTTTGTTCTGTTGAAAAATAAAAACGATTATTGTCTATCTTTCTAGCAAAGTAAATTCTCTTTTCTTCAACACCAGAGGGTAGCGAGCCGTTTGCAATGATGTGGAATACATTGTTGTCTTGCATACCGTGAGCATTTGCGGTTGCAATTGTACCGAGTAGCCTAAAGCTGTGTGTTCCACTTCCTGCCGATGTTGTGGAAATTGTAGTACCGTCTGGGGTAGTAGCAACATAAAATGAATTAGCAGAAACGAATTGTACATAATATGTTGTTCCAGTGTTTAATCCAGTAGGCAATGAGTCCGTGGTTAATAGTTCAATTTTGTCGTTCTGTCTCAATCCGTGACCATTAAGCGTAAACTCAGCGGGAGAGCCTTGAGAAATTCCCGAAAGATTTACTTGATCTGCTTGAGAAAATGCAGTAATTGTTTTTGGATTAAGGTCAAAGTTTGGAACTTTTGTTGTCCAGGATGATCCATCATCAGATACTCTTACTTCGCTTACCTCGCCAACTGCAACCCATTTGTCGTTAAGGTATCTAACTTCATTAATTGTGTCAGAAACAAAGCCACTGCTAACAACTGTCCAATCTGTATAATCTGGGGAACTTGCCATAAATGCTTCTTGAGATTCTGCCCCAATTTGTTTTGTTCCTACAGCAATCCACAAGTCATTATTAGAACCATCTTTACCGAGAGCAATTGAGTTGAACACCACGCTGTTAGCTATATCACTATCAACTGCTGTCTCCCAGTCTGTGCCATTATCAGAAAGCCTAAATTTTCCTTCATTACCCGCGCCTACCCACTTAGAATCTCCATATGCAATTGCAAATATTTTTTCTGGATCTTCTACCTCTACAAAGACTCTACCTTTATTGCTACCCTCATTATAAACCGCACTGAGGTTGGTCTCAAGAGTTTCTGAAAATAAATACCTAGACTCCATCTCTACACCATTAACAGGTGCCGTAACCGTATTGTCAGACCAGTATTCATTTAGTCCAGCATTATGTTCAACAATTGTTGTTCCGAACTGCCCCCTACCGTGCTTTGCAACCTCTCCGTTAGAGAGTATTGTTACGCCACCTACCTCTTCATAATTAGGTTCAGCGTAAATTTTTACAAGACCTGTTGGATATATCTTTCCATTAAATCCAATCTGTGCAAAATAATTTTGATACTCTCTAACATTACTTACCCAAACATTTCCAACACCAGAAACGCTATACTCTACAGCATCAAATTTAATAATTTCACCGTTGGCATAAAAATATCCGTTGTATCTGCCGAGCCAATATACGCCTTCACCAAGATCGATTGTATTGTTAGTCAGCTCCCCATTTACAACCGATGGCGCTTCTCCAGCCAAATTGGAGTTTAGTGGTATTGCAGAAAGCGTGTAAGAGCTTGACGACTCAACCTCCTCGGCTCTCGATCGAGCAATCTCCTCTCCACCAACTTCCCAAAGGAGGACTGGCTTATAGATCCAGGTTTTATCTCTATCAATAACACTTGCTTGTTTTAGTGATCCGTATGTTTTTTGAATATATCTAGAAGTATATTTAATAGAACCAGAGTTAAATATTCTATTTTCAGAAGATGTCATCTGAATAATATTAGATAGTTTAGTAGTAGTATTTTTATTTTCTAGCTGTTCCTGTTTGTTTTGGTCAAGAGATCCTCGCAAAGTTAAATCCGTAGCTCTTTGCTCAGGAGTTGGCATAATATAATTTTTACTCATTATGATAAAGTTGTTGTATTCGTCAAAGAACATTGCTGATTGAGTAGATACTGCAATTTGCTGCAGAATGCTTGCCACACTTTGATCTGGAGCTACAAAGAAATAGGGAATGATTGGATCGTCTTCTTCATCTACCCTTAAAAAAGTATAATTGCTAAAGCCAATGGAATCTAGCAACAAAGATATTGTATAGCTTAGGGATGCATTTTCAACAAAAATTTGAGGCGCTATGGTAGATTCAAAATAAAAAAATAAATCTCGAACAGTCAAGCCTGCTTGTCTAGAATTTGCGGACATCTCTGGAAAAGAATCTGCATACATTGTTTTAATAGGCACATAATATTCATAAAACAAGCCATCCTCTGCAAAACTAATAACTTCATAAAGCTTAACTTGCAGATTTAGTTTAAGATAGTTAGCAATAATGCTTGATGTATTCTTTTCGTTAAATGCCTGATCATAATCAAAAATATCTATGTTTCCTGTGGATGCCAAAAGCTGTCCGACTGGCATACCGCTGACGCCAAGGTCGGAGGCATCTCTATTAACAGAAAATGACTGAATTTTTTCTGTCAGATTGATAGCAAGCCTTGGAGAAATTTCAATTAAATCAAATGTAGAATTTTGAGTATCCATTGTTTCGACAACAACGCGAACTCCTCTGATGTACTGAATCTCTCTGTAGTCTTGAGTTCCAGAAAGAGAGTTGGGATATTGCTCTGCATTTACTAATTGATTAACTAGATGAGTTTTTCCGTCAACTGTTTCTTCCGCCAAAGACCATCCATATTCTGGCACAAAAGTTTCATACTCCTCCCCTGTCCAAATGTAGAAAGTTCCTAGATTTAAATTAGTTGCTCCGACAAGATAGGCACTTCCTGTCATTGGAGAATCTGGAAGAAGCGATGCTGAGGTGTAAGAATCTACAAAATAAAAGCCATTTCGATATTGCTCTGGGACAATAAGTCCATAAGAAATTTCTACATATCCGTCTGGTTTGATAATTTCCGAATTGTCAGATCTAACGGATGACTCATCAAAAGATATGGCATCTACCCAGTTGTTTTCATCAAGGTATTGAATTTTCCAACGAACTGGTGTTTGCTTATTTTCATTACCAAAGAATGGGTCATTAAAAATATTCGAACCGTTGCTAAATGGCCCCAAATCAGTTTCTCCGACATGAGTTTGCATCTTAACAACAATCTTATTTACGGGGATGTTTTCTTTATAAACAATAAATGGTGCCGCATCATCAATATAATATTGATCTACTGCAAAAAGTTCAGTAGCTAACCCTCTTTCAATACCGTTTTCTTTACGATAAGATGTCCAATACTTGAATGTATCATCACGACTAGCCATGTAATATCTTGGTCTTTTGGCCATATCTTTATTTGTGTGATGCGTAAACTTATTCTCAAAATATCTAAGCTTGTTAATTCCTGAACGTGGGCGGAATCTGTTGAAGCAATCCTCCAACGAGTAAAGCATTCTTTCTTTTTCATTATCGGTTACGAAAGAAATTGGCTGATCTGCGTTGTCTAAACCGCCATCAACTACTGCATCTGCATAAGTTGCATCAGTATAAAACTTTACATCGTTAGATGCATCATTCGGATCGTACTGATCATTAATTAAAAGAAATACCCCGTCGTCTCCGGCGGGATTAGCATTTGGACGGTATCGATAATTTCCAATAGTAGCAATATTTTCAGCAATATTCATGTTCCATTCAGCAATAACTGCTGGCTGGCTTTGAATGCTGGATGAGGTTTCTAGATGCTCCTGTAGTTTTTCATTTTGAAACATTACGCCTCTTCCAAGCTCAAATTAATTGTCCAAAAGTCATAGTTGCTGCCGCCTCTTTTTTCAATGGAATAATCAAAACTATCAAAAAATACTTCCATGACCTGACTATATTTATTAAGATTCTGATAACGTTCGTCTATATTGCTATCATATGAAAAGTTACTAAACTTGTCGTAAGACAGATATACCCAAAAGGAACCAGTATATTTATTATACCAATCCAAAATATCTACCCCGCCAGCTCCGCCGTCGCTAGTAAACTCTGTATTAGTCGTATTAATATAGGGAGATTTACCTTCCACGTTAAAGTCTGCATTTAAAGCGTATGCTCTAGATGGTAGCATCTGCCAGGAAGTAGATACAGTTAGTTTATCGGCAACATGGTAGGACCTCATTCTACCATTAGCCATTCTTGACTTTGTTTCAATTCTATTGGTGCGAAACTGAATTGGCTGTCTGTTATCGTCAGAAAGAATTAAGAATTCATTAGAATCATTTTCATCATAATTAACTGCACCAATTTCATTTCCTAGCGGAATATAAAAAGACTCGCCAAAAGTAACCGATTCAGAATCTATGTCTTCTACAATTTGCCCAGGATTATCTGCAAAAAGCATAGCCTGTGGTCTAGCATATCTTTTGCGTCCTTGAATATATTGTAGTGACATTAGTATCTGTTATTCCTAATTCTCTGAGAATCAATACGTTTAATTTCTCTCATTACCGTGTTTGCAATCTGCTCTGGGTTAGAGTCAGACTTAACGTTAACCGCTAGATTATAATTATACACTGATCCGTCGCTGTGTGTGCCACGATTAATGTTTTCTAGTTTATCAACACCGTATGAGCTTACGGCTGGTCTGCGCACAACAAATTCTCCTGGTGTAAGCATGGCTGGAACCAAATCGCTTCCCAATGGCTTTCCTCCCATAGCCATATAAGATGGAACAACTCCGCCCATTGACATGCGTGTGGAAGAGCCTCCCTTTCCTCTGTACGGAACAGTGCCACCTACAGCCATGTTTTTAAACATTCCACCCTTCACATATCCGCCCATAGCCATACGTGCAACAAGGCCTCCCATTGCTCGCCTACTTGGTGGATCTTCTCCACCAGTCTGGCTTCTCCAATCTCCGGTGCCTCCTCGTCCTGGTGGGTTATCTCTAGAATAACGCTTTCCATTAATTCTAATAATTCCACCCTCCCACTTAGAAGGTCGTCCCCTACTTTTTCTGGGTGGTGGTGGTGGCTTTGGCAGTGCTGGTGGTGGTGGCAATGGCTCGCCCTCAAGGTATTTCTGCAAAATTTGGGGGTAAAGAGCAAACTGCTCACGCATTTCATTCATAAACTCATAATTACGAGTACGAGCAACATCCAGGTTATTTTGAATAAGATCCCATTGCTCGCTGGTACGTCCAAGAACTTCAAGATTCTCAATTTCTCTATCTCTACGTAGCTCAGCCAACCTGATGTATTCTTCAGCTGGTTCAAGTCTTTGCTCTTCAATACCCGAGATTCTTCTATTCAATGAATCAATTTGATCTTCAAGCTGTTCTCTTGTTAGCCCGCCGATTCCCCTAATAGATTCTAGCTCTGCTTGCTTTCTTTGCTCCATAAGCTCACGTTGAGCTTCAAGATTATCCTTGCTTTCTTGCTCACGAGCTGTCTGTGCGGCCTGAGCTGCTGCAGCAATATCACCACGAGAAAGTGCTTCCGCCAAATCGAGCTGATTTTTTTGCTGTGCAGCAATTCGATCATTGATATTTGCAATCTTGTCTAATGCTTCAGAACGTTTATCATACTTCTCATTGATTTCATCTTCGCGGTATTGAATTTCATCAAGCTGAGCCTGATAATCATCAATCATGTATGTTAGACTATTAATTTCATTCTGAGCATCTTGGATAATTTTTTCTTGACCAGCAACCTCTAGGTCAAATGCAAGCTCAATTCTTCCTTCTTCGGCAGATAGCTTTTCTTTTGCTTTCTTAAATGCTTCGCTGAGATAATCCTCTCTACCCTCGAAAGTTAATAGCTTAATATCAAGCTCAAGCTGTGCCTGTTTTTCAGCATTCTGAAGTGCTTTTTCAAGAGCAGCCTTATCAATATTTGGTTCCAAGAACAACGAACGCAAATCCTTGTTGCCAAAAATAGCTTTAATTTGAGCATCAGTGTATTTGTCAGTAGCTGCACGAACCTTATCAAGAGCTTTTACCTGATCCTCAAACTCTTCGTTCATTTTTTGAATGGCTTCACGAATTCTCTCTTTACGCTTTTCTTCTTCATCAATTTCTTCAAGCTCACCTTGCAACTCTTTTAGTTCCTTTTGAGCTTTAATAAGATTTCTAACTTCCGCAGCACTCTTGGAATTAGCAATAGCTGTTGCCAGAGCTTCGTTTTGAATCATTTCATAAGCTAGCTGTGTATCTGCACCCTGTGCAACTAGCTTGTCATAAGCATCAAGCTGGTCCTGAACGGATTCTGTTTGTGCATCAATGTTGTCTGTTTCTTCTGCAATAGTAGCTGATGCTTCTGCTTGTTGCACTGCCTCACCTTCTTCTGTAAGGCCTGTAATTTCTCCAGATTCTTCATCGATTTGGAATAGCTTAGGCTTAACCTTCTCCCACTCTTCTGGATCCATACCCAAGAATTTTTGAATAAGATTTTCAGAAACATTGACATTACGAAGTTGGCGGGCAAGGCCATTAAGACCCCATGCCCCACCTTTAGCAAATTCCATAATAGCGGCGAGAGATTCATCAAATCCTGTAGTTAGCTCTTGAGATGCATCACTAAAGTTACGATATTTTTCAACAATTTCGTCTAGGAATGAGCCTTGTTCTTCGGCACTACCGCTGCCGCCATCTGTTGTTGGAGTGGTTTCCGTTTCTGAACCTGGTGCTGGTATATCAGACCCTGTTCTAAAATCATAATTTCTTTGACCAATTCCAGCAATTATTTCTTCTCTTGTGTTGACAACCTCATCTTCTCCGGCAATATCTGTGCCTGCAAAAGAAGCCTTAATAAAATCAATCACGGGCTGTTCTCCAGAAAGAGATACTCCAACAGTTAGGTCTGTGACCAGACCAGCTCGCGCTTCCTCGTTAAGCGTATCCCACTTTTCTCTATCAACCTCCAGCGCTGCGTAAATCTCTGCACCTTCTGCATCGCCAAACTCTTCTTGTAGGGCTGCTTCGCTATAATCTCCACCCAAAGATTCGACTCTTGCTTTATTTTGCTCATATCGAGAAGACATTAGTGGATCGCCCAAAACATCTTCTTCAAAGAATTGTCTAGATTCGCTACCAACTTCTCCGTAAACGCTGCCTAGACTTATCAAAGATCCTAAACTATTTATATAATCAATTGTTTGTGTTGGTGTTCTTATTGTTCCATCTGCACTAAGCAGTATCTCTCCTACAATTTCTGGATTTTCTATTGCAGTCAATAATTCAGCAAACTTTGCAGCATAATCTTCTCCAACATCAAAACTCATATCTGCTACAACATCTTTGAAGATATTCGCACTTTCATCATCAAGACCTGTTATCATATTTGAAAGAGTTAAGGCTTCTATGTCTCCATCTCGCAACATTCCCCGCAATATAACATTGGTTTCGTAGTCTTCGTCAGCAGTAGAACTCAGCAAGCCAAGAACGTTCTCCATGTCTCTAAGCTCTTGTCCTTCTAAATTGCTAGTAATTTCTACTTTTTGATCTTCAAAAGCTAAATCTCTCTTAGATACATCAATGTCAAGTAAGCCCCTGTTAGCCTCTTGCCTTAAAACTCTGTTTTCTTCTCGGAGATTTGCTAATGCTAGATCCCTGTCTTGCTCTGCCTTTCTTACAGCCTCTTCTGCTTCTGCAATTGCCTCGGCATCTCCAGATTCTCTGGCCTCCACCAATCCCTCTTTTGCAGAATTTAAAATATCATCTGCGCCCACAACAACTGCTGCAAGGCCAGACTGTACTGTAGCATAAAAATTCTCTAACTGGGCAATTCCCTTACCAATGTTTTCTTGATTCATAATAGCGGCTTCTGCCCTTAAGCCACCCATAACCATTTCTCCGATAGATTCTGGATCGTTCTCCATAAGCTTTGCATATGCAGAAGTAAAAAACTCTTGGCCCGCATCAGACATGGGATCAACAAGTGCTTTTTGCATAATTTCAGGAGAAACTCCATACTGTTCTTTTATGAAAGCCCTATCTTCTTCAGAAAGGTCGCTAATATCTTTAAAAGTTCTATTCCCAAGTATGTCTTGTCCAGTTAGCTTACCCTTAAGGCCGAAGTTACCTCCCACATCAAGGTCTCCGAACATTCTTCTTGCATCAACTTCTGTTCTTGTTTCTATAAATCTATTTAAAACCTTTGGGTCGAGTGGGTCGAGTGGCTTTTGCATAGCTTCTAGTGCTGCCATGGCATTTGTACCAGAAGATTCTGTCACTTCTGTGACAATTGCGCTAAGTTGAAGAGGATCTTTCAGAACATCCTCACCATTAGGTCCAATAAGCGAGAGTAGTTGAGATTGAACATCCAAGCTTATACCATAATCTCCGATTGCTTCCCCCACTGCAGTTGCAATACTTCTAGCTTGATCTATTGTTAAGACATTGCTAACAATTGCTGAAGAAAGCTGAGAGAATAACATCTGTCCTGCTTGAGCTGAACCTACTGAGCTAACAGCTTCTCTAACGGTTGAAATATATTCTTCGCCAATCTCTGAAGCAGAAAATGCTTCACCAAAAGTTGTTTCCCCTGGTGCTTTTTGTAGCGGCCTTCCAATATTTTGAATTCTTCTTGACAGTAGTTCTTGAGATGATACATTGCCTGCAAATTCTGCAAACTTGTTCATCTCCTTTTCTCCGGTACCCAAAGCCTTGGTAAACTTATAGGCTTCTTCTCTAGCTTCTTTAAGCTGCTTATTATGCCTCATCCACAAATAAACACCAGTACCAATTACAGCAACTAATGCAGCGATAGGTAATGGAAGAGACAAAAGAATAGGAGCAATAGCAGTTAATGCACCAGTAACAGGCAATAGCCTTTGAGCAAACTCTGCAACGTTGCCAATACCTGGAACTTCGACATTTATTTGTGTAGCTGCAGCAAGACCACCAGTAACAGCACCCAGCCCCATAAGTGCTTTTCCTGCTCTAGCCTGTCTCTTTTGTCTCCTGTCTTCTCTACGTATAATTCTGTCTGCTTGTTTTTGTGGAATCTGTCTTCCACTACCGTCTGGATGTGGCACCAAACCAGCTTGGCCCGAAGCATCACCATTTTGACGAACAGCTTCAGTATTTGCTTGTACGTCAGCAGCGGTATCACGAGAAGTATCTCCAAGACTTGCAATATTTTCATCAAGAACACTAAACTCTGGAAGAAGTCCAGACTTTATACCCTCAGCAGTAGCTGTCATCTTGCCAGTAAGTTCATCAAAAGTAGCTAGTCCTTGATCAACAAGCCCCTGGTTTCTTTGTCGTAGTGAATCCATGAATTGGCTACGATCTATTTGAGCTGGTGTTGGTGGGGCTTGGGGGATTTCGGTTGGGGTAGCAACAACATTTCCCTGACTATCAACTAGTCTGTTACCACTGGCATCTGCAAAAGATTGTGCCATGCGTTGACCTGGAGCAGTTTGAGCAAATTTATCCAGACCTCTTTCGGCTGCTTTTTTAGTACCTGATTTAAATTTACCCCAAAGGTTTTGTCCCGCTGAGGCTGGCCCTTGAGGCACTTCCGCCATTCCTGGAGGTCTGGGGGGTGGTGGAGGGGATAATGGATCAGATCTAAGCTGATTTTCAAAAGAATCAGTATATGCTGCGGCATCATCGGCACCATCTGGACCAGCTAGGCTGTGTGGACTTCCCCTGTCTCTCACCGATGTGTAGGGGTCTTGACCCGTTGACTCTATAGTTTGATCAAGGTTTTCAGCATATACCGTACCATCATCAACAGCATCTTGTTGTGGAAGAAGTGTTTCTCCTCGTGAAGTCTTTTGTCCTTGAGCCTTTCTTTTAAGCAGTTCCATTTCTTCTGGCAATTGTTGTGAAGAAATTCTGGTCCTTGGTGCAGTATCAACCCCAAGAGCTTTTGCTTCTGCCTCAGAAAGAGGCATAGAAGGTTGGGTGTGGGCAAATTCCATTTTTTTATATGTCTTATCGCCCACAGCAACTGGCTCGGTTGCAATGTCGGGATCCATACCCGCAAGCTGTAGCTCTTTTCTAAAAGCTTGTCTTGCTGCTTTTCTATTGCTTTCTCCGACTCTTTCGGATCTGCTCTTTCCTGCTACAAGCTGACCACCTCTTTCTTCTAAACCTTGCCTTGGCGCACTGAATTCAGTCAAATCTTCTTGAGTTGGGTCGAGAAGTGCTCTTCCAGAATTCTTAAGTGTTTCAGCCTCTTGAGCGGTCATTCTTCCAGCTTGTACCGCTTGGTTTAAGGATTCCAACCATTCTTGATATGCTTGCTTTGCGGCTGTGCTAAAATCTGCAGTATTTTGAGCGTGTTTTTGCAAAATCTGACCAGCTTGATTTACAGCCTGCTGACCTTCTGGAGAAACAGTTTGTTCGTAGGGTGTTCCAGATTGTCTAGAAATATCTAGCTTTATTGCTGATGCTGCAGACACTGGTGCTGCTGGACTAGAAGCAAGCCATTGCATATTCATAGGCTCAGTAGCAGTCTGAGGCCCCATCATTGCTGATCTACTATACTGCCTGTAGTTCCCTGGCCCACCTACAATTTCACCCAGTGCGAATCCTGGCAAGCTGTCGGAAATAATTCCTTTAATTAATGGAAGATATTTTCTTGTTTCTTCTGCTGGAATTACGGACTCGCCAGGGGTAAGCATAGCGGGAACAATATCACCCTTACCCTTTGGCCCTGGAACCATGACAACACCCTTGTTGTATTTTTTGGGTGGCATGAATGGGTTGTATCTTCCAGTACCGCCAGCTGCAGTGGCTGCTCCCGCTCCTGCTGCTGCTGCACTACCAGCAGTAGCTGTATTCATTCTCGACATCTGAGTTACTGCTCTAGCATATGCGCCAGCTAGCGAGTCTACTGCTGCAGCTTCAGAAGTAAATGTTTGATAAAGAGTTTGGTGTGTTTGATTAAGAGAAGCAGAAACAGCCTGGGCCTCAAGCTGTTCTTGAGTCATATAGTTAATAGAGCCACCAACAAGCTTACTCTGTCCAGACAGAACTCCGAGGAATGATCCAACTTTCGAAATTCCCTTAATAAAGTTAGCAAAACCATTAGCTACCAAACCAAATAGCATCAAAAATGTTGGTGCAATAACACCTACTGCTGCTACGGCAATGACAGCAAACTGTTTTGCCCCATCACCAAGTCCATTAAACCATTTAAGAATTTTTGTTGCACCCTCAATAATTGGGGTAACTGCTTTAATGAATTCTCCGCCAATTGGTGCAAGAGCTGCCTGTAGTTTTTCAATTTGTTTTTGGAATTTAAAGCTTACAGAATCTTCTACCCTGGACAATTCTCGTTCAGCAAGAATGGCAAGCTCTTCGGTGCTGTTGGCAGTTAGATCTAGTACTTTACGAGCTTGGCTTCCATCCTTAACAATGTTTTGGAACATTGTGGACATTCTGGCAAATTGGAATTTACC
>Ga0102945_1000300_pt1 | contig 15373 bp, 12 predicted proteins | sample SalPonred_H2O_MG_FD_78207 | JGI IMG/M metagenome (GOLD analysis project Ga0102945, IMG submission 78207) | Salt pond water microbial communities from South San Francisco under conditions of wetland restoration - Salt Pond MetaG R2_restored_H2O_MG ...
CAGTCGTGACCACGACGATGACAATGTGGACAATAGACTGTATGTGTTTGCAGAGAACGACAAGTTTGGTGCGGGCGCCAGTTTTGCGCTCAGTGAATTAATATCTGACATAGGTGGAGATTTGGGCAGTGGCGTCAACGATGCGGGTTTGGTTGTTGTGCCTCCTTACTTTATCGACAAAACAACATAGGATTTAAACAATGGCAAGACAAGAAGTAAACATTGGCGTTGAAGGAAATGACGGAACTGGCGATAGTATTCGCGAATCGTTTAGAAAAACGAACGAAAATTTTCAAGAACTATATGCAGTATTCGGCCAAGGCGGAACCATTAGGTTTACAGCATTAAGTGACACTCCTGACGAGCTAACTCCTAATACTATTCCTTTAGTAAATGATGCAGGAACTTTTGTTCAGCTAGTTGAGCTTGCATCTAACTCTGCACTTGACGAAACCAAAGACGATACTATTACATTCAGCTATGATGCAGCAGGAAAGTTGGTAATTTCCACAGAATTTACTCAATTAGCAGATGATACCTCACCTAGTTTGATTGCTCCGTTGAATGCCGCAACAAAAGGTATTGGTCGTGTTTCGATCACCAGCGATGCCGCTGAAGAATTCAATGATATACACGGCACTGATATTACTGTGGACGATCTAGTTATTACGAAAGGATATGCTGATAGAAGATATATTACCACAGGACTGCCAATTAGAATATCTGAAGAACCAGGAACAGTTAGTCAATATTTCTTAACCATTAATAGATATGTTGGAGGTGATGTTGAAATTTTATCGCACGGCTTAGACAGCGGAGTAAATGGAACTCCATATGTTTACAATGCAGAAGACTCCGATGCGAACAATTTAACAACAGGTCAAACTTATTATATTAGATACAAAGATGATGATACTTTTACTCTTCACAACACACAAGAACAAGCACAGGAAGAAAGCAATTCTGTAGCAGAAACCACAAAGGTTGTTGCCAGTGGAACAATTGCAGTTGATGATGTTCATACACTTGTAGATGCAGCCTATGACGAAGATCTAGCAGGAAACTTTTTAGACAATGTTGCCATGCCTCGTAAGAGCATTGTTCGTCGACAAGGCGACAGCATGGAAGGAACTTTGTTTCTTAATGATCACCCGGGCGATCTTGCCGGACAAGGATTTCCTAATGGCATAGAAGATCTACAAGCTGCTACCAAATTTTATGTTGACAACACTTCTTATAGTTCTCCTTCAAACTTGTTTGTAAGCACACAAGGCAACGACAGCATGCCTGGCGTTCCTGAAGGCAAAGAAGGATCATCATTTACCTACTCCTATCGCACTATAAATGCTGCGGCCCAGAGAGCAGAAGAAATGATTGCAGCATCACCTGCAGAACCTGGGCCGTACATGCAAACAATTACCAAAGACGGCGGTGACACTGATGCAACTGTTGTTGATGCAGATGTTGATACAGCAGTTTTTGAACAAGCTAGAAATTTAATAGAACAAAATCGTGACTACATCATCAATGAAGTAACAGGTTTCATAGCATATACCTATCCAGACTTTATTTATAATGTTGATGACTGGGAAAATGATCTACTGCAAATTCTAAAATCAATTGAATTAGATATAAACAGAGGTCAAAATGCAAACTACTTGACTAGATTAACTGCTCAAAGATACTACGCCAGTTCAGAAGGTAGATTAAAAGTTACCACACAAGTAAATCAAACTTCTGCGTATATAACATTTGCTAAAAATCTGGTTAATTCTATTTTAACCAATGATCTATTTCAAGCAAAGAATATCACAGCTATCAGCAAAGATGCAATACCTCTGGTCACTACATCAACAAACCACGGATTAGCCGACGGAAACCAAGTAATATTCAAAGATGTAGGCGGCATGGTTGAAATAAATGATGCAACTGTGTATGTAAAAGTTATTACCAATCAAAGTTTTGAATTATTTACTGATTCAAATTTGACCATTCCTTTTGATAACAGCGGATTTACAAATTATACCACAGGCGGCATAATTGGATTGATTTACCAAACTGACGAAGAACAATTCTTTGACACAGTAGATGCTGATTCGCAGGCAGTTTCAGGAATTGCAGATAAATTTGATCTTGTTATAGATATCATACAAGACGGTATTAATGCAGGTGTTGGTATAGTTTTTGGAAGTACCTATAAAGTAGTTGTTGACAACGGTGCATTAAATTTTGTTGACCAAGCTAATCCTGCAAATACAGATACTTTACCGGGCAAGGTTCTTCGAGGAAAAATATCAGGCGCTTATGGTCAGATTGTAAGTGTAACCAACAACGATCCCAGTGAAAGCGGCAATGATACATTTCAATTACATTTATTATCTCCTGAAGATTTTATTGCAAACGAACCACTTGAATACGGAAACTTTGTAAAAACCAAACATGTAACTATTTTTGTTGAGTCAGGTATCTACGAGGAAGACTATCCTATTAGATTGACAAAAAATGTTTCGTTGAAAGGCGATGAATTCCGTAGAGTAATAGTTCGACCTAAAAAAAGAGTTTCACAATCTGTTTGGTCAGATCTATATTTTTACAGAGACAGTGAGTTTGACGGGTTAACTGTTGCAAGTCAAGGCACAGATTTTCTCAATCAGATAAATGAAGTGCAAGGATATTTTGGAAGACACTATTTAACTGATCCTACCATCGATGTAAATGTCGGATCCACTATAACAAATGCAGGCAGTTACACTAATGCATCAAACATAATTAAAGCCAATAAAGAATTCATTCAAGAAGAAGTTATTGAATATATTGATACTACATACCCTGCATTAAGTTATACAGAATCTAAGTATCGCCGTGATATAGGACAGGTAGTTGATGCTCTAGTTGCAGACTTAATTGCAGGCGGCGACGAATTTTCATTAGAGGCACAAGGTGAATACTATACAGGCCTTGTCAATGGAGAATTTACTGGAGCAGAGACTGAGACTGAAGACGCTGTTCAACATATTGCAACCCTTTCAGCTCTGCTTCTAGCAGGAACTGCTCCTACTCAAAACGGCAATGAAGCACCGGACATAAGTCTAGGAAGCGGAGAATCAGGCACAGTATCTATCGTAGGCAATTTAATTGATAAAGTGGCCTTTGCATTTGATGCAGCATACAATCCTCCAAAACGAAATGATGAAATAGATGTATTTTTACTTGACGACGCAACTATTGTGAGAAATGTAACTGCACAAGGTCACGGTGGATTTATGTGTGTTCTTGATCCAGAAGGACAGATTTTAACCAAGTCACCTTACATACAGACTGGATCTAGTTTTTCACAATCATTAAATCGCAAGGCTTTTAGAGGGGGTATGTTTGTAGATGCCTATGTAGGAAATTTACCAGCAACTATTCCTAATACCATTGATCCTGGTCCTAATCTTGGAGGTCCTCAAAGTGGTAAAATCAACGACTTTACTCTTTGGATTCAAAGTGATCCTGGTGAAGGTCTAAGAGTTAGACCTCCTCAGTTGCCTTGTCCATTCTACATAGATGGTAGAAGATTTCAGGTAAATGCTATTTCTGATTATGATCAAGCCAACGGTTGGTGTAAAATTTATCTAGATGCAGATTCAAACAGTGGCGACGGATACGATGAAAGTCAATTTGATACCGATCCTGGTGTAGTAGAAAGGGACATTTTCCTACAAACCGCAGGTAATCGATCTATGCTTGCCAATGACTACACCCAGATCAACGATCTAGGATATGGCTTGGTTTGTACCAACGGAGCATTCTCAGAGCAAGTTTCTACATTTACATACTATTGTCATATAGCGTACTATGCAAAAAATGGATCTGAGATTCGTTCGCTGAACGGATCAAACGGATATGGTAATTTTGGTTTGGTTTCTGAAGGAGCAGATCCAAATGAGGTACCTGATCAAGTAACTCTTAGAGATAATATGTTACAGTCCGTGAAGGCCTTCACAACTTCAACTTTTGCTAACGCATTTGACGAGCCTAGTATCACAGTTACAGATTGTAAAATTCCTCCATTGGCTAACAGTTTAATCACCATAGATCACGGCGGATCAGTTGGAATACTTAACTACAAAATAGCAAATGTAGATAATCTATCTGACCAAGACGGAGACGGTGATGTAGGCGAAGCCGGTGATGTAATAGTTACTGGCTTGGAATCAATTAACACCATAGGCGCAGCAGATCCTAGTAGAACGGCTGGAACCTATGAAGGTGTGTCCCAGACTTCTTCGACCGGCAGCGGTTCTGGTGCAACTTTTAACATAACCATAGATGGTGCAGGCGATGCTACAGTAACAGTGGTTCGTCCGGGTTCTGGTTACGCTTCAGGAGATGGTATTGTCATTAGTGCCGCAGATATCGGTGGTACCGGATCTAATTTAACTTTTAATGCAGACGGAGTATACGGAGCAGGAACAACTAATGTTTACAATAATCTAGTTTATAAATTAGACATAACCGGCGACGATGTTCAACCAGACGATTTTTACAACACACTGCAAGACACAGTTGCAGACAGCACTATTATAGAATATAGAAGCAGTAAAAACTTTATTTTTGATGCTGTGAACTCGCCAGGTACACTGGTTACTAGACCGAGCACGGCTGTTAACTTCGATGAAAGCGATGCAATAACCTATAGAAGTATTAGTTTTGCTACAACTGATGATGTAAATACCAGTCTAGGTGCCGACGAAATTTTAACTACATTTGAAATAGAGTTTGACTATGCGGAAGTATCTGTAGATACCACTAATTTATCAGGCGGAAATGGCAGTGCTCAAGGTGATACATCTATTGCAGTACAAACAAATATTACCAACGATGACATTGCGAGAATTACCAGAGATGTAAACGGCAATCAACCAGGCGATCCTGGCTATTCCGGTGGTATGATTTTTGTATGGGATGGTAAAACTCACCAAGTTACAGGTGTAACTGATAACACAACATACTATACCATTGACTTTACTGATGTGGCAAACACAAATATAAACACAAGTTACAGTGGATCTGGTTTAAACAGTGGTGTACCTGCAACAGCCAGAGAAATTAAACTAGGACTTTCGGATGGTGCTACTGCTGAAATAACTATTGCTATTTCTTTGCTTAGAGCAACTGGTCACGATTTTACACAGATTGGAACAGGATCGTTCAATGACAGCAACTACCCTAATGTTCTGCTAGGAGAACCTGAAAACTCTCTGGCTGATTTTTACAGTGATTCTCCAAGTGCAACAAATGCACAGGTATGGGAACGCAGAAAAGGTCGTGTATTCTGGGTAAGCACAGATCAATTTGGATTTTTCCGTGTAGGCAAGTTTTTCAATGTAGACCAAGCCACAGGAACCGTTACCCTTGCAGGTGAACTTGGATTATCAAATGCTACTCAACTAGGATTTACTAAAGGAGTAACCATTGACGAATTCTCTGCAGATGATGCGTTTGCAGACGATTCAGGTACGGCTGTACCCACTGAAAAAGCAATTGGTTCTTACATCAGTCGTAGACTAGGCTTAAATATCGCCGGCAGTGAAATACAACCTGCTCCGACTGGGAACAGGATTGGCCCTGGATTCCTTCCATTAAATGGTATAATTGAAATGGAAGGCGATTTAGATATGGGGTCTAACAAGATAGAAAATCTTGCAACTCCTGCAAATCTGTCAGATGCTGCTAACAAAGCATATGTAGATGATAAGGTCAGTGCATACGACGAATTAAACGATCTTAGAGATGTAGAAATTAATAATCCAGCACAGAATGATCTACTTGTTGCCACTGGCTATAAGCGTATATATGTAGATCTTGCAGGTGCAGGTGTTTGGAACAAGGGCAATGATATCTATATCAATGGCGCATCGCCTGGTTCAACGCCAAGTGGTACAATAATTGATATAGAATCTTACACCGACGAAATCTTAGGCGCTCTTAGTATTGTGACATATTCAGCGGATCTAGGATCTTTTTCAACTGGAGATACTTTAACTAACGGATCAGCAACAGGCAGCATTGTAGACGGACCTGTTGATGAATTTGCAAATGCATCAGAAAATTCATCCAGTGTGATAAATGTTACCGTGGAAAGATCGGCCGGAGGAAAAGCCACATATGATTTACAGATTGAAAACGACACCATTGTAAATGCTGATGTAAATTCAAGTGCGGCAATTGCACAAAGCAAATTAAATATGAACGCTGCTACCACTAGGGCAAATGCAACTGGAATTGCACAATCTGATCTAGGTCTTGTTAGCTTTGACAGTGGAGATTTTAGCGCAACAGACGGATGGGTTACCTTAAAAACAAACGGCATTGATTTAGATGATATACAGCAACTTGACAGTTTGACTGTGATTGGTAATAAAACATCATCGTCTGCAACTTCGACCGAAGTGTCATTTAGCGATGTTGTAGATCTTGGTCTAGGTCTTGAAGACAAAGACTTTGCCAACAGTGAAATAGATCAAATTACTGGAACTATTTTAACTCTAAACGGCGAGATTACTGTGTCTGATGGGGAAACTATTACACAAGCATCCTCTGGAGCGCAAGGCACAGTTCAAGGTGCGGTACACAGTGAAAATAAACTTGTTTTGGTAAACACCAGTGGCTCATTTAATACTACCAATCAACTGACAGCATCAAGCACTGGCGCACTGGGTGCTAACAGTGTGCCTTCTTTGGTATCCACTGGAGCTTCATTGTTAGGAAGCACACTGGTTAAAATCACCGACGAAGTATACGGAACTACTCCGATATCAATCTCAAACAGTGGAGACAGTATTGCTCGAAGAACCAGCTCAGGTGCAATACAAGCCAACAGTTACATTATAGGCGGTAACAGTAATTACGAAGTGCTTGCAGAAAGTTCAGGTACTTTGATATTCAAAACACCAGGACAAGGTACAATCTTAACATCAAGTGGGACAACGAAACCCACTATTGATACAGGCGGATTAATTAATGTTGGCGATATTGGAAATACAGCATCAAATCAAAGTACCCTTCAACAAGGTAGTAGTTACTCCAGTGAAGTGTCAGGATTAGCAGCTAGATGGATTTACACATCGTTTATTGAAGCGCCAGGCGAGAAAGACATTAACGGAACAGGTATAGGCATAGGCGCAGGAACAGGATTTGCAGGAGCTGCCGCAGATGTTATACAAATAATCACAGGCGGTGATGTTAGACTACAGGCCAGCAATGCAACCACAACTATTACCAATAATGCAGACATTGACGGCAGTTTGAATGTAGACGGTGCAACTACACTAAATGGAAATGTAACCCTGGGCAATGCATCTGGAGATAATCTAGTATTTTCAGGCAGAGTAAACTCTAACATATTACCTAGTTCCAATAATACGAGAAATATTGGGCAAGGCGGAGGATCACCTCTTAGATTTAACACAGTGTATGCAACTATTTTTGACGGTACTGCAACCACTGCTAGATATGCTGACTTGGCGGAAAATTATCTCGGAGACAAGCCATACGAATCGGGCACTGTACTTGTATTTGGAGGGACAGCAGAAGTAACAACTACAAACAGCAAAGGAGATCATAGAGTAGCAGGAGTTGTATCTACCAACCCAGCTCATTTAATGAATAATGAATTGCAAGGGGAATCTGTTGTTGCAGTAGCGTTACAAGGTCGAGTTCCGTGTAAAGTGCTTGGTGTTGTACACAAAGGCGATATGCTGGTAACTAGTGCAATACCTGGGTATGCTATCGTTAATAACACTCCAGGAGTAGGAACTGTAATTGGTAAAGCTGTCGAAGAAAAATTAGACGACAGTAAAGGAACCATAGAAGTAGTTGTTGGACGAGTGTAATAAATACATTGAGCGGAGATTAAAATGGCATTAGAAGTAGTTAACATAGGTAATATTGCAAATGACGGCACAGGCGATGATCTCCGTGAAGCCTTTAGAAAAGTAAACGACAACTTTGAAAACATTGATCTAAGAGTAACACAAGTTACTGTAGAACCTGTAGCAGGTGAAAATCTTGGTGCAGTTGGGGAAGGTCTGTACACCAGCACACAAGATTCTGTTCTCAAATTTAAAAAAATAATCGGTGGAGCTAATATTAGTTTAACCGCAACAGATTCAAGTATTACATTGGATGTTCCTACCTTTTTGGATCAATTAATTGCTGTTACGGACAGTGGCAGTGTTGTGGTTCAAAACGGTCAAACAATGACTGTTACCGGCGGACCAGGTATTACAACTGAAGCATCGGGCCAAAGTCTAATCGTAAAAGCAGGTGACGGTATACTTTCTCAAGATACTACTCCTTCGTTGTCAGCAAACTTAAATGCAAACAGTCAGGATATATTAAATGCCAATAACATAGTAGCTAATACCTTTTCTGGTGCATTAGAAGGATTAGTTTACGGAGTGGATGTTAGAGATCTAACACCATTTTTAACCGGATTTAATTTTGGTGAGATTAATCCGGTATATGATAATGCACTGGAGTTTTTACTTTCTCAAATCGATGTTGACTTTGGAGCATTTGTTGGACCCGATGTCAATCCAGTTGTTGTAGATCAAGGTTCTTTTGTTTAATATTACACGATAAATACTTTAGTATCAGGAACAAAGTATGTCAACATTATGGTCTCAGCCCTCAGGAACTTTACTATCTACATTACAGGAACGAGTAACTACATCTGTAGCACTTCCTCTTACAGAAAATAACGCAGTTGTTTCTATTATAAGCGGTGATATTCCTCGCGGAATGAGACTAGATGAGAACAATATAGTAGGCACTCCGTTCGAAGTTCCTAGAGAAACTGAATTCCGATTTGTTGCAAGGGCAACTTACAATGGAAGTATACAAGATAGAACCTATAAAATAGTAGTCCAAGGTGAAGATGCTCCAGTTTGGCTCACTGAAGAGGATCTTCTTCCAATTGGAAACAACAACACTTTTTATATTTTAGACAGTGCACCTATAGATTTTCAATTAGTGGCCACTGATACTGATACTGCCGCGGGCGAAGTATTAGAATACTTTGTAGGAAGCGGAGATGGAGAACTTCCTCCGGGTATACAATTGACCACTGACGGACGGCTAGTAGGTGTAGTGGATCCAATTCTAGCACTAGATAAGGCCAGTGGAGGAGGTTTTTACGATACCAACGGTTTTGGTTCGTATCCTTTTGATTTTGGACTTAAATCTAACAATGGCTTTGACAGTTTCTTTTACGACACAACAATATATGATCTAAGTGTGCCCAGCAGAAGTCCTAAAAAACTTAATCGTTATTATCAGTTTACCGTAAGTGTCAGTGATGGCGATACTATCAGCAGAAGAACTTTTAGAATTTTTGTAGTAGGCGATGACTTTTTACGAGCCGATAATACTATTATGCAGGTTGCTAATGGAGTATTCACTGCTGATAACACATACATAAGAACACCAATTTGGTTAACTCCGGGCAATCTAGGATTTCGCAGGGCAAACAATTATGTTACACTGTTATTAGAAGTTATAGATGTAAACACACTCAGTGGTGTAATTAATTACACCTTACAAGAGTTCAATGATGACAATTCGTTGAGTGAATTACCGCCTGGCTTAGAATTAGATACTGTGAACGGCATTGTTGCAGGCAAAGTTCCCTATCAACCAGAGGTAACAAAACAATACAAGTTTACTGTGAGAGCTTTGAGAACAATTGCCAACGAAGAAGAAACTGCATTCAAAGATAAAACATTTACAATTACTTTGCTGGGTGATGTTGATTCTACTATTACTTGGATGACCGATCCAGATCTAGGAGATATAAGCTCAAATTATATATCAACCCTGAAAGTTGAAGCAGAAACCACAGTGCCTAATGCCAGGTTGTTATATAGTTTAACGGAAGGTAGACTACCTCCAGGATTAACACTGAGTTTTGATGGAGAGATACTAGGAAAGATCAACAGTTTCGGCACCCCGGACAGTTTAGGGCTTACAGTTTTTGACAGTGCAGAAATGACCTTTGACGGAAATACTACCACCATTGACAGAGATTATATATTCACCGTCAGGGTGCAAGACCTCTTCGGCTATAGTGCCATTGAAAGAGAATTTACTGTTAGTGTAAGTGACCCCGATGATAAGTTATATTCTAATTTATATCTAAAGCCTTTCTTAAAACAGACTCAAAGAACAGAATATATTAGACTGGTCAGTGATCCTGAAGTGTTTTTACCAGAATACATATATCGTCCCAATGATACTAATTTTGGTATTCAACGAGACATCAAAATATTACTGTACGCAGGAATCGAAACTAAACAAATACAAGAATATGTTGCGGCTAGTGCAAAAAATCATAAAAGAAAAAAATATAAACTAGGCGAAGTTAAAACAGCAGTTGCAAAAACTCCGGGAACAAATGACATTGTTTACGAAGTGGTATATGTAGAAGTAATAGATCCGGCTATGCCTAGATCAGGAAAAACAAGAAAACAATTTAACATCAATACCAAAAAAGAAATTAAAGTTAGTAGTGTATCTTACAACAGCGATGACGACAACACAGGTTTGCAAAATCTAGAGCCTAGAAGACTAGGACCTGATACATCGAATACTTATAAAGTAGACAGTGACGCACTATTAGCTAGTCAAAGTTTAGATAATAGAAGATATATTTCTAATATTAGAAATATGAGAGACAACTTACAAGACATCGGCGAAACTGAAAGAAACTTTTTGCCTCTTTGGATGAGAACTGCTCAAGAAGACAGTATTCAAGAATTAGGATATGTACCTGCTATACCATTGTGCTATTGTAAACCAGGAACAAGTAAAATAATTGCAAATGCAATTAACTTTAATAACTTTAATTTTAGTCAGTTTGACTTGGATATTGATAGATATTTGATTGACAGCACTACAGGAATATCAAATGAACAATATATCCTATTCGCAAATTATCAATTTAACGCATAAACACACTAAATATATGCAGGAGAAAAAAAATGGCCAGTAATATTATTTCTACAACAATCGATCAAGAATATCCGGTGGCAGGTCAAGACAACGACAGTCAGGGATTTCGTGATAACTTTTCGGTAATTAAAACAGGTCTAGCAACTGCTTCGACAGAAATTACCGATCTTCAAAACAACACAGCAAAAAAGAACGAAAACAATGACTTTAACGGTAACAATATACAAGAAGCTAATTTTGTTGCTACCACAGAAGAAGTAAGATCTAATGGTAATGTCACTGCAAATCAAAATATAAGCTTTACTGCTGGCCATTATCAAACAATTCAAGTTGGAGAAGACATTACTTTAACACTAACAGATTGGCCAGACAGCGGAGTAATGGGCAGAATTAGATTGGTTATTACCAAAGACGGTCAAGTTTCTTCGCCTGGTCCTAATAGAACAATAACCTGGAGTGTAGGAGGCGGCGGCAGTTTAAAAACTAACAATGGTTGGCCTAGCCCATTTGTACTTGATTCCGATAATATCAACGATCCTATTGTTGTAGACTTTTGGACATCTGATTCTGGTATCACTGTTTACGGATTATATCACGGTGAATTTAGCTAATGTTTAATCCTTTAGTGGATCGGATTGATGATCTAACAGATACAGAATTAGAAAACAAAATTAATGATCTTTCTAAAAAATATTTTATGAGTAAAAATCCTCAAGTACATTCACAAATAGCTGCAATACTTGATATGTATAAAGAGGAGCTTCGAGCCCGTCGTGCTAGAGCACAACTAAAACAACAAAATAATAATGACGACGATCTTGACAATCTGATCAATATCAGTTAATATAGCTAAATGCTTATAAAAACAGATGAACTAGGTATTCCACGATTCTCTAATCGCGATCTTATCGATATGATCTATTCAGGTCATGCAGATAAAGTGCATGTAGTATTGTGTGATGCCGACGACGATATAGACAAGTTCAATGCCGCTATGGAAGAACAGGGTCTAGACAAACTACAAAAGTATATTCCCTTAGATGTAGATCAAAAGACTTTTGACAGTGTATGTCAAAGTGAATGGTTTATGCCTGAAGAATACAAAGAACTAGACATTGGTGCTCACATCATGCACAAGCTCATAGAAAAAACTGAAATAACTGAAGCATATGTAATGCAAGATACATCAGAATGGGCTAGAGTATTAAAAGAACTTGCAGAGTTTGAAAGACGCGGAATGAACGACTTGCTACGCTATATGGTTTATCTTGTAGACTACATGCGTGAGAACAACATTGTATGGGGTGTAGGTCGCGGAAGTTCTGTAGCATCGTATGTGCTGTATTTAATAGGTGTGCATCGCATCGATTCAATTCAATATGGCCTTGACTGGCGAGAGTTCTTACGATAAATATGCGTAGTTAATAGGAGGTATTATTATGCCAATGAAACAAACAGGACGCAAGGTTTACAAATCAATGCAGGGTAAGACCATTGATATGGATCTATTGCGTCAAAGAAATGAACTAACTCCAGCGGTTGGTAATGCTAGAGTAAATGCCAGAGGCGACGAATTAGGTCCTGGAGGGCAAATCATTCGTAAGAGAGAGGATGTCTTAAAGGATTACTATGAAGATTCTAACAAAATGCCTGATGTAAATCCTGTAAAGAAATCTCAATCAGCAAGCACAGAAAAAGATTTAACCGACGACTGGGAAGAACCAGACGAACAATGGGTTGAAAACGAAGACGGTGATTTTGTTAAGAAAGGTGAATAATGACTTTAAACATCAATAAAATTCAAGTTAAAAAAATAAAAGCCATAGGAAATCGTGTGTTGGTTACAGACATGAATTTTGGTGAACAAAAGACTTCTGGAGGAATTGTTCTTACCAGCGACGATGGAAAGTCCCGAGGAATTTATCCTCGCTGGGGCAAGGTATATGACAAAGGTCCAGACAATTGCGACGATTATAAAATAGGACAATGGGTATTAGTAGAACACGGTCGCTGGACACGCGGCATCGGTTTAGAAACCAATGATGGCGATATTGAAGTAAGAATGGTAGAAGCCGAAAGTATTCTAGCAGTTTCTGACGAACCGCCAAGTGAAGCAAACATTGCAAAGGAATACACACACGGCGATTCTGCAAATTTTAGACCAGAAGATTTTGGAGCTGTATAATGACCAATCTATTTGAAGATATAGATCGATTTCAAACAGCGTGTGACCAAGAGCCCAGTGAGGCAAACTATGCCATGTATCTTGACCTTATTCAAGAAGAAATGCGTGAACTTGTAGATGCTGTGGCAGAAGATGATCGTGTTGAACAATTAGACGCACTTGTTGACATTCTAGTTGTAACACTAGGTGCTATTCGCACAGGTGGCTTCGACGGGGAGGGTGCCTGGGAAGAAGTAATGCGTACAAACTTTGCAAAGATTGATCCAGAGACTGGCAAGGTACGCAAGCGTGAAGACGGGAAAGTGATGAAACCAGAGGGATGGACTCCTCCTAATCTCAGTCCGTATGTTGCCTAAAAAACCGGATCGAGTAGCAGATAACCCACTGGCATTGCCGTATGGCAGTAATGTAGGTGCTCCTAGTATAACTGTGCCCGATGTAGCAAAATTCAAGGAACGAGTTCCTCTTGCTAATCATCATCTTAATACTCGCTTAGAAGAATTAAAAAAAGAATACGAAGAGCTTTTATCTCTTGCTCAAGACACAGAACTTTGCTATAATGCGAAATATAACTTTATTCCAATAGTAGGTGAAACTTATTATCTATATTGGACAGGAGAAGAATACATGCTCAGTCTTATAGAACCAGAACGCTGGAACAGATACGAATTTATAGGAGCATTTATTCACGGTACTAACAATACTTGGCAAAGGCAAGAATGAATGGCAACACACGGAATGATTGATTTAGAAACACTGGGGGTAGAGCCTGACAGTGCTATACTAACCTTGGGTGCTATTAAATTTGATCCGTTTTCAGACGCAGAGCCGCACAGTCCTTTATATCTAAAAGCAAATTTAGAAGAACAAACTGAAGTCTTCGGCAGAAGCATCGACGACAATACTCTTGCTTGGTGGTCAAGACAACCGCAAGAAATACAAGACGAAGCATTTGGTGAAGATGTAGAACGAGTAGGCATACAAAGCCTGCTACAGCAACTAAACAGATGGTGTGTAGCATTAGACTATATTTGGTGTCAAGGTCCTACATTCGACTTTGTTATTTTACAGCATCTTTACAAACAGGCAGAAAAACCTGCACCATGGAACTATTGGCAGATTAGAGATAGTAGAACTCTTTTTGCTATGATGCCAGTGGATCCAAGAAAGGCTATACAAGAAAGTCTTCACAATGCATTAGCCGATTGTTATTATCAGGCTAAATGTGTACAGCAATCATATAAACATTTTGGAGTTAAGGCAAGATAATGCAAGACCTATGGGTAGAAAAATATCGACCTAAGACAGTTGACGGCTATGTGTTTCGTGACGAAGCACAACGAAAACAGGTACAAACTTGGATCAAAGACAAGACAATTCCGCACTTGCTATTTTCAGGCAATGCTGGAATCGGAAAAACAACGCTGGCAAAATTGTTGTTCAACGAGCTAGACGTCAACGACTTAGACATTTTAGAAATCAACGCTAGCCGCACAAACTCAGTAGATGATGTTCGTGACAAGATTGTAAACTTTGTGCAGATGATTCCTTTTGGTGACTTTAAGGTGGTGTTGCTAGATGAGGCTGATTATCTATCGCCAAACGCACAGGCTGCACTGCGTGGTGTAATGGAAGAATATCACACCACAGCAAGGTTCATCCTAACCTGTAACTATCCCAACAGAATTATTCCTGCACTACACAGTCGTTGTCAAGGTTTTCATATTGCTAAGATTGATCAAACAGAGTTTACTGCTAGGGTCGCTGAGATTCTTATCACAGAAGGAGTAGTTCCAGATCTAGATATTTTAGACACTTATGTAAAAGCAACATATCCTGACTTGCGTAAATGTATCAATATGGTGCAGATGAATGTACAGGATAAGAGTCTACTTGCTCCGCACGAAGGTGACACAGGAGAACAGGATTGGAAGCTGGATATGGTGGAACTGTTCAAGGCAGGCAAGATTGCGGATGCTCGTAAATTGTTGTGTGGCGCAGTGCGACCAGAAGAAATGGAAGAAATCTATCGTTGGCTCTATGACAATATAGAATTGTTTGGTGATATTGAACAACAAGATCAAGCAGTATTAATTATTAAACAAGGGTTGGTAGATCACACTCTTGTCGTAGATCCAGAAATAAATCTTGCGGCTGTATTAATTAGATTAGCGAGGTTATAATGACATA
>Ga0102945_1000301_pt1 | contig 15353 bp, 39 predicted proteins | sample SalPonred_H2O_MG_FD_78207 | JGI IMG/M metagenome (GOLD analysis project Ga0102945, IMG submission 78207) | Salt pond water microbial communities from South San Francisco under conditions of wetland restoration - Salt Pond MetaG R2_restored_H2O_MG ...
ACTCTTTTTGGACAACCTTCAAGTGGTGTTAATTTATTATATGAACAATCAAAATTCCCAGTAACCTCTCGAAATATAACCGGTAGTTTCTCCAAACCTTTACTACTTAAATCAACGTCACCATCAACATCAATAGAACCATCATCATTAATCGTATAGTTTTCTATACCATACCTCTTACAGATGTTATGTATTTCTTCTTTCACAGTATTTTCTTTTTAACAGAGGATTATGTTTAGTTTATTATTTCTACGTATCCTTTGGAGTTCTGCAGTGGGATTGTCCATTATGTGGGTAGGTAAGTTATTACCGTAACAATAAAAACTACCACCAACTCGTTCTGGACAACCATCAAGTGAAGTTAAGTTATTATTATGGCAATTAAAAACCCCACCAACTGTTTTGGGACCACCTTCTAGTGAGATTAATTTATCATAGTAACAATAAAAATCCCCATAAACTGTTTTCGGACAACCTTTTAGTGTGGTTAAGTTATTGTAACTACACAAAAAATTCCCACCCACTGTTTCTGGACAACCTTCTAGTGTGGTTAAGTTATTATTATCGCATTCAAAATTCCTACCTATTGTTTCCGGACCACCCTCAAGTGATGTTAAATCATTATGGCTACAATCAAAATGCCCACCAACTGTTTTCGGAAAACCTTCAAGTGAGGTTAAGTTATTGTAACTACACAAAAAATTCCCAGTAACCTTTTTAAATGTAACAGGTGATTTCTCCAAATTTCTATTAATTAAATCAACATCACCATCTACATCAATAGAACCATCTTTATTGATCGTGTAGTTCTTTATGCCATACCTTTTACAGATTTTGTGTATTTCTTCCTTCATTTTCATAATGTTTTTCAATTGAGGATTGTGTTTAGTTTATTGTTTCTATTTATCCTTTGGAGTTCTACAATAGGATTATCTACTATATGGACAGGTAGGTTATTATTATGGCAATTAAAATGTCCACCCACTTCTTTCGGACAACCCACAAGTGTAGTTATGTTATTATATATACACCAAAAATCCTCACCCACTCTTTCAGGACAACCTCTCAATGTAGTTAATTTATTACTATCACAATAAAAACCCCCACCTACTCGTTTTGGACAACCCACAAGTGTGGTTAAATAATTATATGAACAATCAAATCTTCCAGTAACTGTTCGAAATTCAACAGGTATTCTTTTTAATCCCCTTTCAATTAAATTAACATTACCATCCACATCAATAGAACCATCATCATTTATCGTGTAGTTCTTTATATCATACCTTTCACAGATTTTGTGTATTTCTTCCTTCATTTTCATAATGTTTTTCAATTGAGGATTGTGTTTAGTTTATTGTTTCTATTTATCCTTTCGAGTTCTGCAATAGGATTATCTATTATGTGTTTGGGTAAGGGATTTTCATTACAATAAAAACTCCCACCTACTTTTTTGGGACCACCATCAAGTGATGTTAATTTATTCTTATTACAAAAAAAAAACCCACCTACTTTTTTGGGACAACCATCAAGTGATGTTAAATTATTCTTATTACAAAAAAAAACCCCACCCACTTTTTCTGGACCACCTTTGAGTGAGGTCAAGTTATTATTATCACAATAGAAATCCCCATCAATTTTTTCCACACAACCATCAAGTGTGGTCAAGTTATTACTATCACAATAGAAATCCCCACCAACTCGTTTTGGACAACCTTCAAGTGAATTTAATCTATTATATGGACAATAAAAATCCCCAGTGATCTCTCTAAACTTAACAGGCATTCTTTCCAAATCTTTCCAACTTAAATCAACGTGACCATCAACATCAATAGAACCATCATCATTGATTGTGTAATTCTCTATGCCATATTTCGTACAAATGTTATGTATTTCTTCTTTCATAGTGTTCTTTAATCAAGGAGTATTTTTAGTTTATTGTTTCGGTGGATCCTTTGGAGTTCTGCAATAGGATTATCTATTATGTGTTTGGGTAAGTTATTATTACCACAATAGAAATGCCCACCTACTGTTTCCGGACCACCTACAAGTGAGGTTAAGTTATTACTATCACAATAGAAATCCCCACCAACTCGTTTTGGACAACCTTCAAGTGATGTTAATTTATTATTGTGGCAATAAAAATGCCCACCTACTCGTTTCGGACAACCTTCAAGTGAGTTTAATCTATTATTGTGACAATTAAAATATCCATCTACTTTTTCCGGACAACCTTCAAGTGAGGTTAAGTTATTATCGTAACAACTAAAACCCCCACCAACTCTTTTGGGACCACCTTCTAGTGAGATTAATTTATTATGGCTACAATAAAAATGCCTACCAACTCGTTCCGGACAATCTTCTAGTGAGGTTAAGTTATTTTCATAACATCCAAAATCCCCACCTACTGTTTTTGGACCACCTTTGAGTGATGTTAAGTTATTATTGTTACATCGAAAATCCCCACCTACTGTTTTCGGACAACCTTCAAGTGATGTTAATTCATTATTGTGGCAATAAAAATGCCCACCTACTCGTTTCGGACAACCTTTGAGTGATGTTAATTTATTATATGGACAATAAAAATCCCCAGTAACCTCTCTAAACTTAACAGGTATTCTTTCCAAATCTTTCCAACTTAAATCAACGTGACCATCTACATCTATACGACCATCCTTATTGATCGTGTAGTTCTCTATGCCATATTCCCGACAGATGTTATGTATTTCTTCTTTCATAGTGTTCTTTAATCAAGGAGTATTTTTAGTTTATTGTTTCTATGAATCCTTTCGAGTTCTGCCTTGGGATTATCTACTATATGGGCAGGTAAGTTATTATTACCACAATCAAAATCCCCACCTACTTTTTTGGGACCACCATCAAGTGTAGTTAGTTTATTATTATAACAATAAAAACTACCACCTACTGTTTTCGGACTGCCTTCAAGTGTAGTTAGTTTATTCCATGTACAACGAAAATCTCCACCTACTTTTTTAGGGCAACCTTTGAGTGATGTTAAGTTATTTTCATAACAATTAAAACTACCACCTACTGTTTTCGGACCACCTTCAAGTGATGTTAATCTATTATTACTGCATTCAAAATACCCACCAACTCTTTTGGGACCACCTTCTAGTGAGATTAATTTATTAGAGTAACAATAAAAATCCCCACCAACTGTTTCCGGACAACCATCAAGTGAAGTTAATCTATTTTCATAACAATCAAAATTCCCACCTACTGTTTTCGGAGAACCTTCAAGTGAGGTCAAGTTATTACTATCACAATAGAAATCCCCACCAACTCGTTTTGGACAACCTTCAAATGAGTTTAATCTATTATATGAACAATTAAAATTCCCAGTAACCTTTTTAAATGTAATCGGTAGTTTCTTCAAACCTTTATTACTTAAAAAAACATCACCATCAACATCAATAGAACCATCATCATTGATCGTGTAGTTCTCGATGCCATACCCTTTGCAGATGTTATGTATTTCTTCTTTCATATTGTTTTAATCGAGGATTGTGTTTAGTTTATTGTTTCTATGAATCCTTTGGACTTCTGCAATAGGATTATCCACTATGTGTTTGGGTAAGGGATTTTCGTAACAATTAAAATTACCACCTACTTTTTTGGGACAACCATCAAGTGATGTTAATTTATTCTTATTACAAAAAAAAAGCCCACCTACTCTTTTGGGACTACCTTTGAGTGATGTTAATTTATTTCCATAACAATAAAAACTATCACCAACTGTTTCCGGACCACCTTCAAGTGAGGTCAAGTTATTATTATCACAATAGAAATCCCCATCAACTTTTTCCACACAACCTTCAAGTGAGGTCAAGTTATTATAGTAACAATAGAACGCCCCACCTACTCTTTTGGGGCAACCTTCAAGTGAGGTTAAGTTATTTTCACTACAATTAAAATACCGACCTACTGTTTTCGGACCACCTTTGAGTGATGTTAAGTTATTATTGTTACATCGAAAATCCCCACCAACTCGTTTTGGACAACCTTCAAGTGATGTTAAGTTATTATCACCACAATTAAAATTCCCAGTAATCTCTCTAAACTTAACAGGTATTATTTCCAAATACCTATCAGTTAAATCAACATCACCATCAACATCAATAGAACCATCCTTATTGATCGTGTAGTTCTTTATGCCATACCCTTTGCAGATGTTATGTATTTCTTCTTTCATAGTGTTCTTTAATCAAAGAGTATTTTTAGTTTATTGTTTCGGTGGATTCTTTGGAGTTCTGCAATGGGATTATCTACTATATGGGCAGGTAAGTTATTATCTGAACAATTAAAATTCCCACCTACTTTTTTGGGACCACCATCAAGTGATGTTAATTTATTCTTATTACAATAAAAATCCCCACCCACTTTTTCTGGACCACCTTTGAGTGAGGTCAAGTTATTATTATCACAATAGAAATCCCCATCAACTTTTTCGACACAACCTTTAAGTGTGGCCAAGTTATTTTTATCACAATTAAAATCCCCAACAACTTTTTCCACACAACCTTCAAGTGAGGTTAAGTTATTACTGTCACAAGAAAAATCCCCACCTACTGTTTTCGGACAACCTTCAAGTGAAGTTAATTTATTTTCATAACAATCAAAATCCCCACCTACTGTTTTCGGACAACCGTCAAGTGATGTTAAGTTATTATTGTTACATCGAAAATCCCCACCTACTCTTTCCGGACCACCTTCAAGTGAGTTTAATCTATTATATGGACAATTAAAATTCCCAGTAATCTCTCTAAACTTAATAGGCATTCTTTCTAAATACCAATCAGTTAAAAAAACATCACCATCAACATCAATAGAACCATCATCATTTATAGTGTAGTTCTTTATGCCATATTTCTTACAGGTGTTATGTATTTCTTCTTTCATAGTGTTTTCTTTTTAACCGAGGATTATGTTTAGTTTATTGTTTCGGTGGATTCTTTGGAGTTCTGCCTTGGGATTATCTACTATATGTTTGGGTAAGTTATTTTCGTAACAATAAAAACTACCACTTATTCTATCCGGACCACCTTTGAGTGAGGTCAAGTTATTATTACCACATTCAAAATCCCCACCTACTGTTTTCGGACAACCTTCAAGTGATGTTAATTCATTATTATGGCAATAAAAATGCCCACCTACTGTTTTCGGACAACCTTCAAGTGATGTTAATTCATTATTGTGGCAATAAAAATCCCCAGTAACCTTTCTGATTTTAACCGGTAGTTTCTCCAAACCTTTACTACTTAAATAAAAAACACCATCAACATCAATGCTACCATCATCATTGATCGTGTAGTTCTTTATGTCGTACCTTTTACAAATGTTATGTATTTCTTCTTTCATAAATGTCTGTGTTTGTTTGTCATACAAATATGGGAATAATATTCCAAACCGCCAAATCTTCCTGTAAGGAAGTGCCAACGATGGGTCGGCCTTATTTTTTTAATAAGGTAGGTTGGAGTATACTCTTCCGGAAGTCTTTCAGTCCCAGGCCACTCACACCTCAACACACCATAAAGGTACGGATTAAAATAATACAATCCAAATCTATTTCAATATTTGTATAATAGGTGACAATTTTTATTAAGGAGATAATTCGTATCTTTGTATAATGATGTTTAAGGAGGGTGATATTAAAGTTCTGTATAGATACAATAGAATTACCAGTGATTTCCACATTGGAGAAGTGTTAGATGTTTTCCCCATACCACATGATTTCGAAGAGATCACAAAACAATTAAATGAGATATGGTTTTGTTTTGGTGTTAATGTGGGTGGATATGAGGCCATTTATATACGTGATGTAAATGAGAGGATCAAGCAGAACCCCCGATCAAATCTTTATAATGACATTATAAAATACCTTAGAAGTAGTAAGATAGAGAACTTACTTGGGGAATGAATCACTGTAGAATATCTTTAATGAATTTATGTCTTGTTGCCTTGGTGCAAAGTTTATAATATTTTTCGATAAAATATTTACCATTGGTTAATCCTATACAATTAGGAACACACTCACCATCAATGAATTCCACATATTCGGTTTCATATATACCATCCTGATTATCATATTTATATCCGGGTATGAAATTGTTTATTCTAATAACAGAACCATTACCATCTATTGGTTCTAATATATCCCCTCGTTTGAATTTTGGGTTCATTTGAGAATATCTTTAATGAATTCATGTCTTGTTGCCTTAGTAGATAGTTTATAATTTCTTTCTACATATTCTTGATTGGCCGGGAATTCAGTGTGAGTGCTAACCCATTCACCATCTACGAATGTCACGGTATGGAAGTCATATCTGAAACCGATGCCATTTTTGGTATCCACACCGGTTATTTTGACATTATAACCGATACCACTTTGATGTTCTAATATATCCCCTCGTTTAAATTTTGGTTTCATTTTAGAATATCTTTGAGGAATTCATGTCTTACTGCCTTGGTGCAAAGTTTATAATATCTCTCCAAATAATATTTACCACTGGGCATTTCTATAAAAGTGGTGATCCACTCACCATCAACGAATTCCACAGATTCGGTTTTATATATGGCAACCCGATCATAATATTTATACCCGGGCATGTAATCGATTACTCTAATATTAGAACCCACACCATCTACGGGTTCTAATATATCCCCTCGTTTGAATTTTGGTTTCATTTTAGAATATCTTTAATGAATTTATTTCTTTCTGCCTTTGGGGAGAGTCTGTAATACCTCTCCACATAACCTTTGGGATCACCTAATTTATTTGAAAGGGTTATCCATTCACCATCAATGAATTCCACCTGACTGAATTCATACCAAACATTCACACCGGTTATTCTTATATTTGAGCCCACACCATTTATGGGTTCTAGTATGTCATTTATTTTGAATTCCATTTGTTCAGTACCTTTGATAGGGTTTCGTTACGTAATTTTTGGATATCAAGTGTGATATCGGTAGTGGATTCTAAGGTTGTTTGGTCATATTTTGAATATCCTTTATTAGAACCCCAATGCACAAAATAGCATATAGAACCATCTCTTTCTTTTACAATATCTTTTATTATACCATTTCTCCTATACTTTGTTATTATAGGATCTCCTATTTTGAATTTCATTTGTCCAGTATCTTTGATAGGGTTTCGTTACGTGATCTTTTTATATCCAGTTCGGAATTGTATTCTAAGGTTGTTTGGTCATATTTTGAATATCCTTTACTAAGATCCCAAAGCACAAAATAGTATATAGGGTCATGTTCAATTTTTATTATCTTACCTGTTGTTCCATATCTCGATGTTATGTAATCCCCCATTCTGTATTTTGTTTTCATTTGTCCAGTATCTTTGATAGTTTATCATTCCGTGATTCTCGTGTGTCTATTTTAAGTATTTCCTCAATTATTATAGAATGTGTAGTAAGTGTCCCATTCCGCCAACATATGATATACCATATAGAATCATCAGACCCTTCTTCAATATCTTTTATCATACCATGGAATGCATCATTTATTATTATGTGATCTCCTATTTTATATTTGGGTTTCATTTGTCCAGTATCTTTGATAATGTTCTATTACGTAATAATTTGGTATTCAATTCAGTACTCGATTCTATACGGGAACTATGTATATAATGGACACTATGGTGGTTGTGTGTTATTTTTTGATTATCCCAAAATATGTTATACCATATAGAACCATCAGACCTTTCTTCAATATCTTTTATCCAACCTTTTGTTCCCACACTTGTTATTATGGGATCTCCTATTTTAAATTTGGTTTTCATTTGTCCAATATCTTTGACAATGTTCTATTACGTAATAATTTGGTGTTCAATTCAGTACCCGAATCTATATGGGCATTATTATAGTTGTATATTATTTTTTGATTATTCCAACATATGATATACCATATAGAACCATCAGACCTTTCTTCAATATCCAATATCCTACCTTCCGTTCCCCGGGTTGTTATTATGGAATCTCCTATTTTATATTTGGTTTTCATTTGTCTAGTAATTCTGATAGTCTATCTTCACGTAATTGTTTGATATCCAGTTCATAATTCGAGTCCACATACGGTGCAACAAGTTCAATAATATTCATAGTTTGGTGCCAACAGATGACATACCAAATAGAACCATCTGTTTCTTGTTCAATGTCTTTTATCCTACCTCTTGATATACCACCCATTATTATGGGATCTCCTATTTTAAATTTGGTTTTCATTTGTCTAGTATCTTTGATAATGTTTTATTACGTGATCTTTGGAGATCAAGTGTGACATTGGATTCTAAATTTATCCGGTCGTATATTGAATTTTCTTCTATATGGTTCCAAGATACGATATACCGTATGTAACCATCTGATTCTTCTTCAATATATATTATTATACCTTTTGAACCACTACTTGATATTATGTGATCTCCTCGTTTGAATTTTGGTTTCATTTGTCTAGTATTTTTGATAGTTTATCATTACGTGATCTTTGGATATCCAATTTTAAATCCGAACCCATATACTGTGAAGAAAGTGGGGGATTACTTGTATCAATATCCCAAGAGATGGTATACCAAGTTATACAATTTAAATCCACTGTAATATCTTTTATTCTACCTCGATGATCATGGTTTGTTATTATGTGATCCCCTCGTCTGAATCTTGGTATCATTTTAGAATATCTTTAATGAATTCATATCTTGTTGCCTTAGTAGATAGTTTATAATATTTATCTACATAATTGTTGCTACCAACGAATTGAGCAATAAAAGTATTCCATTCACCATCAACGAATTCCACACCTTCGAATTCATATACTGTATCCACACCGATCACTCTAATATATGGACATATATTGTGTATGTGTTCTAGTATATCACCTACTTTGAATTTCATTTATTCAGTATTTTGGATAGTTTATCGTTACGTATTTTTTTAATATCCAAGATGGAATTTGGATCTATAATTGACGTTTGGATGTTGGTATCTCCTGACCCATCTTTCCAAGAGATGGTATACCATATCACACCATCTAAACCCACTATAACATCTTTTATTATACTTGGGTATAAACCATTTACTATTATGTGATCACCTCGTTTGAATTTTGGTTTCATTTATCTAGTATTTTTGATAATGTTTTATTTCTTAACCACTTATCAATGTGTGGCTTTAGAAATTTGACTGCCCACTCATCACCACCTTCTCCCATATACATATCAGTATTTACAAAACATATTTCTTCAACCACATTTGTCAGATCGTAATATGTTCCCGTTTTACCTTTTACATTCACTTTTTCCATCATTGATACATCGGAACATTCGGCAATGGATATGATCTCGACATTTTTGGGTGCACCATCAGTGATATGATATATGAATGTTATTTCAACTACCATCACAATATTTTATTCAGTTTCTCTCTTCTGATTTTTTGAATGGTCTTATAATCCCTGGATTCCAATATGGCAGATGTATAAATGTGTGTTTGTTCCATAATTTCACCATTATTCATAAGTTTGCATTTATATAATATATCATTGGGTATGTGATGCAATGAGATCACAATCAGGTCGGAATAACCCCTCATAGTTGTTTTCAGTAAATCACCTTTCTTTATTTCCATATCAATTACTATTAGTGAGCATGTTTTCTATTGTTTTATTTCTCATTTCCTTTTTGTTCAGTTCATAATCTCTTTCTATCAACTTATGGTGTTCTTTACCAAATGTTCCTCCTTTCTCCCAATAGTTAATGGTATAAAATTCACCATCACTATCCACAACAATTCCATTTTGAAACATATCATTGATATATGCAGTCGGTTTTACAATCAATATGTCACCTATATTGAATTTCATTTCAAGAGTTCTGATAATATTTGTCTTCGATGTTCTTCTATACTGACCAAGATCCCGTTCAATGATGGTGATCCCGTTTTAATATATTCTTTTGGGGTGAAGAAATATACTTTACCTGCATCACCCATTATTTTAATATACCCATCTTCATAGACATTTTCAACCACATACCTTTCCCCTTTGGTAAATTCTCCTCTACAATTATGTGTTTTATGATCACGGACACATAATAAAATATCATTAGGTTTTACTTCCATTGTTTCACATTAAAGTCAATTCTAACAAAGATACGAAACTCGGAAGAATATAACAAGTGTTGGGAATCTTCCTGTAAGGAAGTTCCAACGATGGCCCGGCCTTATTTTTTTAATAAGGTAGGTTGGAGTATACTCTTCCGGAAGTCTTTCAGTCCCAGGCCTGTGTCACTCACACCTTAACACACCATAAAGGTTTGGTGACAAATACAGTGTAACTGATTCACAAAGTGAATATATACTACTATGAAGAAATACTGGCAATTCATTAAAGAGTCAAGAGATACAGAGATACATGACATCTGTCGGGAATATGATATAGAAAACTATACCATTAACGAAGATGATTCTATTGATGTTGATGATAATGTTAGTTTAGGCGGAAGGGGTTTGGAAAGAATGCCTATTAAGTTCAGAGAGGTTACCGGGAATTTTAATTGTTCATATAATAGATTAAACTCACTTGAAGGTTGTCCGGAAAAAGTAGGTGGGAATTTTCATTGTGGTAATAATAACTTAACATCACTTAAAGGTGGTCCGGAACGAGTGGGTAGGTATTTTTATTGTTCCCTTAATAACTTAACTTCACTCGAAGGTTGTCCGGAACGAGTTGGTGGGCATTTTTATTGTGAGTGTAATAACTTGACATCACTTAAAGGTGGTCCGGAACGAGTAGGTGGGGATTTTTATTGTTCCCTTAATAACTTGACATCACTTGAAGACTTTCCATTATATTTCGACACAGATAAAACGGTTGACATTAAAGACAACCCCATCCACGAGATATACACACTATTCGATGAACCGGGGGCAATAGAGTTAATGAATGATTACGGACTTATTGATACTGATAGTATGGAGGTCAGTTACACCATACTAGAAGAGATATTCGGGACACTAGGTAAGAAACCTCCATCGTTTGAACACATTCGATTAAGACATTATACACTTATAGATTAGTTACTGGAAGTTCATCCGAGTACCAAGAAGAGATATATAATATCTATATAGAACTCTTATATCATATGATCTAAACCATTAGAGGAATCTAGTAGGTCACCCAATTTCGTTTGCCTTATCAATTTTTTTACTTTGGCAAGGAAGTCGGTATTGAATATGAGTGAATCTATTACATTTTCGAACAGTTCCATATCATATATCAAAAGGTTACCCCCATAGATATGTGAATCACCACCTACCCAATGAATACCATTATATCTGATATTGCTTTTGTATATGGTTACCATATCAATATTCATATGATATTCGGTATTAAATCGGATACTGGTGATATTGGGGTTTCCCGGTTCATTGGGTTCGGTACATATGAGTATGGGAACATTTACTGTCATGACAAAGTGGGGTAGTGAGGATATTTTCTATTCACCTATGGGTATTTTATTGTAATATTTCTATAATGGTCTTTGATCGGTGGTATTTTTTATCAAGGGTGATATCTTCTTCATAGAAATTACCGGTATAATATCTGTATCCTGATGCAGTATCGAACCATTCAACAACATATGTACCACCTGGGGAAATTGATCGGACAATGCCATAATGGTTGTATATATTTTTATATAATTCGATATAACTCGGCTTTGATCTTCTGATAACTTTCACCCGATCACCTATGGATAACTTCATACTTATGTTACTTTTATTGTGGTCTGTTACCTATGAATATTACTGAGTTGCTTGTTGTGGTCCAAGTATATGTTGTAATTTCTTCCATCGTTCAAATTCCAAAAGTGTTTTAAAGTTCTCACCATTTGAAAGATGATTATGTGTAGAACACTCACACTTCCAACACCACGACATTTTTACGTGGTTTTCGATTTCATATTTAAATGTATTACATTGCTCACACCAATGGGTATATACTTTAGGTTCTGTCATTGTTGCCTTTTTATTTTCCACATTTTCCATTACTTTCTTTTCCAATAAGGTACACCACTTGTTGTTGTTTTTGGAATTAACCTCATAAGTCCTTTGTCAAAGGTAGTAATAAAACCAATATAACCCAAATCTATTTCAACATTTGTATCATTGGTTATAAATACAAATAACATTTACAAAATAAATGACTAATACAGTGTAACTGATTCACAAAGTGAATATATACTCTATGAAGAAATACTGGGAATTCATCCGGGAGTCAAGAGATACAAAGATACATAATACATGTGAGAAGTATGACATAAAGAACTACACGATAAATGATGATGGTAGTATAGATGTTGATGGTGACGTTGATTTAAGTAAAAGGGGTTTGGAAAGAATACCTATTAAGTTCATAGAGGTTACCGGGGATTTTTATTGTTACGAGAATAACTTAACTTCACTTGAAGGTTGTCCAGAAACAGTAGGTGGGGATTTTAATTGTAGCCATAATAAATTAATCTCACTAGAAGGTGGTCCCAAAAAAGTAGGTGGGGATTTTGAATGTGCCCGTAATAACTTAACATCACTTAAAGGTAGTCCCAAAAAAGTAGGTGATGGTTTTTATTGTTACTATAATAACTTAACCTCACTCGAAGGGTGTCCTAAAGAAGTTAGTGGGTATTTTTCTTTCCATAATAATAACTTAACTTCACTTGAAGGTGGTCCGGAACGAGTGGGTTGGCATTTTAATTGTACCCGAAATAACTTGACATCACTTGTGGGATTTCCATTATATTTCAACACGGATAAATCGGTTTTAACTAAGAACAACCCCATTCATGAGATATACAAACTTTTCGATGATCCAAAGGCAATTGAGTTAATGAATGATTACGGATTGATCAATGATGAGGATATGGAAGTGAGTTACACCATACTAGAAGAGATATTCGAGGCACTTGGCAAGACACCTCCACAGTTTGAAGATATTCGACTTGAACACTACACATTGATTGAGTGACCATAATTACTGAAATATCTTACTTAGTGTTCTATTTCTCTGTTCTTTTATACTAGTTACTGGATAATCCTTTTCATTCAACATATTGTAATATACCCAATGTTTACAATTATCATTACCCATGAAATAAACACGGTTTTCACCTTCACTCACCCACCCTTCAATAACCTGACCATTGTCTGCATATTCACCTACATCAATATGAAACACAAGTTCTATGGTCTTTCTTTTTTTCTTAAACTTCTTCATTACACAAATATAAATAATTCGAAATATAATAACAAGTGAAATCTTCACGAGAGAATATACGGGGTTAAACTGATGTAATTTGCATTATCTGAAAATATTAATTATCTTCGTCAAACAAACAATTAAAGGTAAAAATATGGCAATAGACACATCAGTAGATAACATTTTAAGATTACAATCTCTTACACAAGAGGAACGAATTGAGGAACTTGATGAAATGGTAAAGTTCTTGTGAACTGGATGTTCATTGTCCAGACACACAATACTTCATGGGACACTTTGAAGATGATCTTGAATTTCTTTGGAAAAGGCTTGGAATTGAGTAATTTCGTAAAATTTATGAGAACGGAAATAATATCAGAACTATTGAAATGAAATTCAAAAAGGGTGATCGGATAATAGCCAGAAAGAATTTACCGGAGTCATCCGGTCTTGTTGTTGAATTGTGTGAAAGTATATATTTTATCAAATGGGATAGTGATGGTCTTATAAAATGGCATGATAAAACACTTGAAACCCATTACGAAGTAGACCTAAAAAGAACAAGAAATATGACCTTATTAAAATTAATCAAATGAAATTCAAAAAGGGTGATCGAATAACTTCCAAGTGTGGAGAAGGCATCAATAGACTTTATGAAACAGGTGTCGTTAAGGAAGTTATATCCGATAAATCATACGTTATACACTACGATGTATATGGTGGGGATTATGGAAAGGAGAGTAGTTCAATAATAGACTATGGTTACAAACTCAGTACCAAAGAACATCGTAATAAAGTGATTGAAAATATTCTCAAATAAAAACCAAAGTATGTGTGTAATGGCTGACAAGAAGAGGAGAATGGATTTCTTTCGGGGTAATATACGTGAGGGTATGTTGGTAACACCAAAAGGAACTGATACAAGACACATTAACACAACAAAGGGGAAATTATATAAAATAGTTCGTACCATTATATGGGGATCACATCACATAGAAGTTGTTATTATAGATGATAAAGGGAAAAGAGCAAGAACCAGTACGGATGCCATCATAACAAAACAAGAACTTAGAAAGGAAACCCTTAAACTACTCCTCAACCGTGATGTAATTGCCTTGAAAACGTGTGGTGGTGTTCTTAAATGGGGGGAAATATATCGTACATCAGAGATTGAATTGAATAGTGATGGTACGGAAAGGTATAGATTGGAGGGGTTCCGTAACCAAACATTCCATGAGGCATTGTTCCTCACAAAAGAAGATTTGGTAAAATAAAACCAAATTGGGTTTGTAGTGTAGTAAATTATTATTACCTTTGTATCAGTTCTTTGAAAAACATTCTGAACCAACGGGTCAAGAGAGACACCACCGGATAATCTCCGGCAACAATCAGTTCAGAGGTTGTGTGTTAGTTGCCTTCCTTAAACACTCCGTCATATTTAACTTGTGGGTAGATATGGTATGACGTTAAAAGAAACCCTCCACCTGAGATGCCCAGGTGTAAACTAAAAAAGTTGATAGGTAAGGCAACCTATCTTAATCGGTCTTATGGCTGAACTATGTGAGAGGGCGGCATCCCCTCTCATGAATTTTATACATTCTATATATTGTACAATCATGAAATTAAAACCCGGTGACCATATAGTATGTAAGGTAAAGGGGGGGCTGTACAATAATGGTGTAATATGCAATATAGACACAAATGATTATTATACAGTGTTGTGGAGTGGAACTAATATTGTGAGATTACAAAGTAAAGGTTTCATTGACACACACTACACATTGGATCACAAAACAATGAGAAACAAAACCCTGTCAAAAATTTTAAAGTATGGGATTTGAAGTGGGTACTAGGGTTTTATATGTTGATAATACCGATGAACATCTAGTAGATTGTCCAGGTGTGGTGATCGAAGTTTTAGATAGAACAAAAGAATGTTTGGTCAAATGGGAAAGTAATGGCTCATCTAACCGTTCTCCGACCATATGGTGTTTTCACACCGAACTAACTATAGATAAAAAATATTATCGAAATTTAGAATTAAACCACATATTAGAATGATCATCAATGTTCCA
>Ga0102945_1000302_pt1 | contig 15315 bp, 13 predicted proteins | sample SalPonred_H2O_MG_FD_78207 | JGI IMG/M metagenome (GOLD analysis project Ga0102945, IMG submission 78207) | Salt pond water microbial communities from South San Francisco under conditions of wetland restoration - Salt Pond MetaG R2_restored_H2O_MG ...
AGGTGTATCAGGTATTTCTGTTGGTGTAGGGGTTGGGGTAGGTGTATCAGGTACTGTTGTTGGTGTCGGTGTAGGTGTATCAGGTACTGTTGTTGGTGTCGGTGTAGGTGTGTCAGGTACTGTTGTTGGTGTCGGTGTAGGTGTGTCAGGTACTGTTGTTGGTGTCGGTGTAGGTGTAGGAGTAGATGTTGAGGTATTTATATCCGTTGCAGTTACTTCTCCTTCACAAGTTAATACCGGCGTACTTGTCGGTGTAGCGGTTGGGGTAGGTGTAGGGGTAGATGTTGAGGTATTTATATCTGTTGCAGTTACTTCTCCTTCACATACTAATACCGGAGTGCTTGTTGGAGTAGGTGTAGGGGTAGATGTTGAGGTATTTATATCTGTTGCAGTTACTTCTCCTTCACATACTAATACCGGAGTGCTTGTTGGAGTAGGTGTAGGTGTAGGGGTAGATGTTGAGGTATTTATATCTGTTGCAGTTACTTCTCCTTCACATACTAATACCGGAGTGCTTGTTGGTGTCGGTGTAGGTGTACTGGTAGGTGTGTTGGTAGGTGTAGGTGTGGGTGTGCTGGTAGGTGTGTTGGTAGGTGTAGGTGTGGGTGTAGGTGTGCTGGTAGGAGTCGGAGTAGGGGTTGGTGTAGCAAGAGGGTCTAAATAGCGATCAAAAAGAAAAGAATAAATACCGCTGCTGGTTAGTTCGTTTCCGGTGAAACTAAACTTTTTCTTCGCAGTATACGAAGTAATTGCGGTATCTTGATTCTTTAATTTTTTGAATGATCCCATTCATTAATAGTCAAGCTTAATACGAATAAGGGCTTCTTTTGTAAAGTCCTTAAGTAACGGTGTTGATAGTTTGGCTACCCCAAGTAGGTCATTATTGTCGTTATATAAACCTACTGCAGTAATATAGGCTTGAGGAGAATCAATCATAATATCATGAAGGAGTTCTCCAGAACCTGTTATATTAGACGGATTAGTAGAGTAGTTAAACTCACTATTTCTTGCTCTTACGAATACGTAGTTAGAAGTTAACGTTTCTTCTGAACGTAAAGTGAAAGTTGGCGCTGCTGGTGCGTTTAAAGAATCAACAAATAGAGATAAGTTATATCTTGAATCTACATTACTACTGCCGGAGATCGTTCCTATGTAAGAGCTAAGGCTTGCTCCGTTAAGGGCTATTACCCCGATATCTGGGTATAATTTGCCAAATTCAGTAGTTGTGCTTTTGACCAATCCTGCAGAGCCAGAGTAAATTGAGTATACTCTACCGGCATCGACAAAAGTGTCTACAGAAGCTGATAGGCTATTATCTGTTAATGTAATTTCGTTGGAACTATTTTTCAGTTTTAAAGTTACAGACCCGGGAAGTATTTTTTCCTTAAATCTTGATCTTTCTACCGAAATAAAATAAACAGGGTCTGGTGTAGTTTCGGTTCCTGAGGTATTGAAGGTAAAGTCTGTGTTTTCATCTCCGTTTATTAAAGTTCTAAACTGACCGTATACGGTAGAAGAATAAGATTTATCTGAGATACTAGAATCAAAAAGTAAAGATCCACTCCCTACTCTATTCCCATATGCTACAGAAAACTGTATTGCTGATGACGCTGAAGTAATAGGTTCGTGGTAGATATTATAATAGTAATTTCCTCCGTTAGCATTTATTTCAGTACTACTGGTATAGAACGCTGATAAAGTAGTTTTATTCCCGGTCCAAGCTGGGGCAGTAATAGAGTCTGCACTTACTACTATATCTTCCTGATCGAATCTTTTAAATGACATATCTTATTTAGTTATTTACTTTTATAATAGTAACAGGTATAGTAATTCTTGCTCCTGAGTCTCTACCAATAAGAGTAATTGTTGTCTGTAATTGGGATCTTGTACCAAAGAGGGTGTTAACTGTTGTAGCAGTAAGGTTAATAGAAGTTCCAACTACTGTTTTAGAAACATTAGTTCCTACTGTAGTTGATGTATTTAACCTTTGTACTTCTTCGGTATTTATCCCTACTCCTACAAAATTAGAAAGTACTCTTACATCCGCAATTGTAGCAGTATATCCTCCAGCTTCAAAAGTTGACGTAGCACCCAAGTAATTTAACGTTTGCGGTGTAATAGCTAAAGCAGCTCCTTGCTTAAGTCTTATAGAATTAAATCCAGCATCTAATAATGGAAGTTTAGAGGTACCTCTAGGAAGTGTGGTAAGTTTATACTTTAAAACTTGAGTTTCATCAGGAAATGCTTCCAGGAGTGGCATACTTTCAATAGCCTGTCCGTAAAAAGCCGAGCCTGAGGGATGCTGTGGATTATAAAGGGTATAGTCGATTTCATCATCTGCTAAAGCAAATTGAGTAATTTTGAAAGATCCGTCTCCTCTAGCAAGAAGTTCTCTTCCTTTTTTAGTTAGTACAGCATCTACTGTTACTACAGAGTTATTTAAAAATCCCATTTATTAAAGTCTTTAGTATAAATATATTATAATTTTATTTTTTATCAAACCGTACAGGTTTCTAATTCAAATAATAGTTTGCCTGTATCGTCAGCGTAGAACACCTGAAGAGTTTCCTGTACCCATAGCTTTCGATCTTTAATTCTGTATACCTGATTGCTTTCGGCGTTATATATAGTATCTCCTATTACAATTTCAAACTTAGTAGCAGTACTACTTACTGTTGCAGCCGTATTTGATGAATTTAAATCTTTTTTGTACGCACGTATTACTGTAAATGTAGTTTGAGAAGTAGATTGCGTAGTTATACCGACTACTTTCATAACCTCTCCTGAGGTTCCTCCTATTCGAATTATATCGTTTACATTTATATCTAGATACGTATTATACGTAATAACTGTATAGGATTCAGAATTGACTATTCCAGAAGCAGGTGTTCCTCCAGGCTCAGAGCTAGAAGCTGGTGCAGGGGTACCTAATGATCTATACCTAATTTGGGGAACTTCTTCTAAATTTTCGAAACTCACTGTTGCTTGGGAGTCAGGAGAATACAAAAGATCTTTTATTACCCTGTTGTCTACTGATTGAGAGCATATAAGTTGATCTGTAGTATCTGCCCCGTATGTTGATCCTTTAAACGATATTGCTGAAAATGCCGGGAGTGTTCCGTAATCAGATGTTGAAGTTTTTGTACCTTTGTATCTAGCGTTTGCTAGCCCTGTATCAGTGTGATTTGATTCTGCGAATCTGGCTGGAGTTCCAGTTCCTGATAGTATATTCTCTATATTTAAAGGTACTATTTGATCATCCGTTCTATCTACATCAAATATAAACGATGTAGTACGTGTACCTTCATGATTGATTAAATTTCCAGAGCTATCTGTAATTTTACCTAAAGTATTTCCTAATATTGCGTTGTAGTTATTATACGTGAATGGAATAGGTTCTATAAAAGGAGTTAAAATTACCGATGTACATTCTCCGGTTCCTATATTATCAGCCTCTATATTAAAGCTTGCAGGTGATATACTGTAAAAAAAATGATCAGAGTAATCTGTAATTCCGGAAATAGTTAGCTCCGTGTCTTCTATCGTAATAGACTTAGCTTGTTGAAGGGTATATCTAAAATCTGTTCCTGAACAGTTATATTTACTTACTGTAATCCCCCAGACGTTACTTCCCCCGGAGATGAATAGTTCTATTTCTCCTGCTCCGGGGTCAGTTATTTTAAATTCATTGAAGGTCATCTAATAGTTTTCTAACAAACTTCAATTTGCTGTACAGTACCTAAATTATCGATTCGGTACACTTCATTTAGAGGTGGGTGTTTAAACCATTCGTTATTACCCTGAAGTTCGTTCCCCGGGCCATAAGTGCCGGCATAGAATACATCACCTACCGTAACAGGAAGGGAAGCGGATTCGATAAGTATAGAGTTAAATGATGATCCGGACTCATTACAAGCATCAGTAAAGTTTGACCATCCTGTAGGATCAGTTCCTATTGAACTAGAAGCTCTAAGCTCATAGAATACCTCTGGTATCGGTGTTGGTGTTGGTGTTGGAGTAACACATGGATATGCTAAATCTACAACACCGCTACTTACTCGTAGAGCATGTGTACCGGCGCCTACGCCATCAGAATCTGCTAAGTGGAAGTTTCCTATTCCTCCAAATTCATTTCCTGGAGTTAACCCGTTATCCAGATAAATAGTTTTTTCTGCTGTTGTAAAGCTTACAAGATTGTTAACAAAGTTAGTAAATGAACCTACACTAGCAGTTACGTATACTGCAGTTCCTGGTAGGTCTCCAGCACATGCCTGCCCTTCAGATGAGTAATCTTGATCTTGGATGTAGAATTGAATTTGTGGTGGTTCCGGTGTAGGGGTTGGTGTCGCAGTAGGTGTTGGTGTTGAAGTACCGGGTACCGGTGTAGGTGTTGGGGTAGGTGTGTCTGCAGCAGGTGTTGGTGTTGGTGTAGGAGTTGGTGTAGTAGAGATTGTATATGTACCAACTAATTCTCCTGAGCATACTCCGTTTTCAGCGGTTACGGTGAAACCGGTGGTTTCTTCTACGTCGTGTGTGTAGGTATATCCATTTTCGAGATCCGTTTTAGATACTCCAGTAGCGGGGGTATTTCCTGCTGTTTGACCGTCTACAGTAAAAGTATCACTACCGCCGTGGCTAGTTCCTGTGAAATCAACGGTAATTGTAGATGTGTAGGGCATAGTATATAGTTATAGTTTTATAATAAATATAAAGGTTTTTAGTTTATGATTAAATTCTAAAAATATAAATTTTTATTATTCATTTTTAAAGTATACATTCTGTTACTGCAGCTATATATCCGTTGCTCTGTACCTCTATATAATATTCTCCTGATATTTTATAGTAACCGGAAGGTAGGTACCCGTCATTAGGATCACATCCTGCTAACCTATACCCTGTATCGCCTACTTGAGGTAGGGATGAACTAGCTCCTGTATAGTAGAGAGTTGACTCTAAAGTAGCGGTACAGATGTTAGTATCGGTTGCTTGCTGAGCACTTCTCTGTAAGCTAGATTGACAGTTAGGGATAGGGGTTGGTGTAGGGGTAGGTTGAGGTGTAGGACAGGGTACAATATCTTCTACTAAACCTTGAGAGTTTTCAATAGCCCAAGCTTCTTCAGGGCTAGATGCTGGATATGCGTACCAGCCGATAGGAGCTGGATCCCCTGTATTAGGTGTACTGTATAGGTTACATGGTCCGTCTCCTGGGAGTACTATATCACTACACTGGCTATAAACTGTTATTACTGTTCCTCCGCCAGCGCAAGTAGTTAGATCTCCTCCGCCAATATTTGAGTCGTATCTAACTTCAAAAGCAAATAGTGCTGGAGTAGGGGTTGGTGTAGGGGTGGGTGTAGGAGTTGGTGTAGGGGTTGCTCCTGTTGGGGTTGGTGTAGGGGTTGGTGTATCTACAGCTGGGGTTGGTGTAGGGGTGGGTGTAGGGGTTGCTCCTGTTGGGGTTGGTGTAGGGGTTGGTGTATCTACAGCTGGGGTTGGTGTAGGGGTTGGTGTAGGTGTTTGATCTATATAGGTGTTTATATCTGCGGCTGTCACATCCCCGGTACAGTTAAGTCCGCTTGTAGGAGTGGGTGTTGGTGTTGTAACCGAGGAGTTTATATCTGTTGCTACTACACTTCCTTCTGGTAAGGTACAGTTGTAGGTTATGTTTATTTTAAAATAGGAGCTATTTGGATTTTTGTATTTAAAAGGATTTTCATCATTTAATTCTCCTGTAGATAAAGTAATAACACTGCCGGACAATTCTCCATCGTATTTAGCTTCATTATGAGTGTGGTAGTTGAGTAGTGCGGGGCCAAAAGGCGTCATAGCTGATGAACTATATGCAGTGTTTTTCTCTCCGCCACCTATCTCAAAAGTATTTCCGTGACTTCCTGAAGTCTCTCCTATATTAATTTCTCCTGTTAGAGTTAGGTCACCTACTAATTGTTTCTTGACTAGGCTAAAACTTCCTGTTTCTAACTTTTCATAAGAACCGGCTAGATGTTCTTTATCTTTGCTCCCTACTTCTATTTGTTTTATTTTAGAGCGTTCTAGTAGGTGAGGTTTTATAATTATACCGGTACTTACGTTAGATCTAGCAGGTACAAAATCTTTTACAGTCTTAAATAAAACATTATCATAAAATTTTAACACTCTTATAAAGTCCCGTAGATCATAAGGGGTGTTAGAAATGGGCACTAAATATTCGTCCGCTTTAAGCTTTAAGCCTTGATAGCTTCCTGAATATGTATATCTAGGATCTCCTAAAATATCGTCTATATCAAAATTATCTATAGAAGAAGAAGCTAGTATTAAGTTGTTTATGTAATTAGCAGGAGAAAATCCTACTTCAACTATATTAGTATCTTTAGAATATTTTGAATCTTTTTTAACTATACTAACATACGGAGATAAGGTATCCCCAGCTACTATACTACCTGTATTATCTATTCTAATTCTATCGTAAGAAGATGTACTGTACTGGTATTCTCCTAGATTAAAGCTACCGGAGATAGTTCCCCCTAGTTGAGTAATACTTAATCCTGAATGTGAACCTGATGAGTATAGGGAAGGTACTCCAAAGCTTGCTAATAATGCTCGGAGACCTCTTTCAGTTCCTTTAGCTTTGTAGAGGAAGGGTAAGTTATGATAAAGCCTTTTATATATTTCTTTTCTGTAATTCTCTTCTGAGGTAGTATCATTAGACGCAGATACTAAGGCAGCGTTACTTAATCTATCTCCAAATTCCTCTTGGGTAAGTTCGTATGTTTGACCGGTAAATATCTTAAATAGTTCTTGAGTAGATTTGTTACTATTATACAGCTTAACCCCAAAGTTTCTTAAAGTATCTTCAATTAAATCTTTAGATACTCCAAAATCTAACCTGTTGTCACTATCATATTTATCTGTAACAGATTTTGCGTATATCCAAAGATTATCAAAATGTTGACCAATCATGTGAATAAACTTCACATACTTGGCATTTGCACTATCCTCTCTCAAAAACTCAGGAATAGTATTTATTAAAGAGTGTGGATTAGAAGCGTCAAAAGAAGAAGCAGAATCTAGTTGAGTACTGTACCAGGTGTCTCCAGCGGACCCTGTATCTACGATAAATGGTTTCTGTGTTCCTGTTTTCGGCCAACTGAAAGAGCTAGACTCGTAGTAAAGGAACCTATCGTAATGATCAAAATTACTAAGTATCGTATTTATTGCACCTTCGTAATACTCTCTACTGCCTGTAATTCCTCCTAAATTATTGTTAGCTGAGTTTCTTAGGTTGATTGCTGTTTGATAAGAATTTATAAGATCTAGCTTATATTTAAAATTTTCTAATCTTTCTTGAGCAGAGCTAAAATTTATAAAATTACTAAAGTTTGAATAATCTATACTTAAGTTAGCTCCTTTTTCTTCAAAAGCAGACTTTACTTCATAGTAAGAGTTAGTTACCGGGTATCCAAATAATTCGTTGATATTGAAGTATTCAGATGGTTGTTCTACATCTGTATCCTGATCTATGTTAAAATTAGGTCCTTTAAGGTACGGTATCTGTATATCGTCAGTTATAGGCTCTGCAACAGCTTTATAAGCTACAGAATTAGATATTTCCTTGGAAATAGTCAATAGGCTCTTAACGGTAATATCTTCAGGTAGCGGTCTATACAACCTGACTACTACCGATTCGTACTCATTGTACGTTAATGTATCTATATTAGTTACTAGCCTTAATCTATTTTCTTTAAAATTCAAGAAAACCTGTGGAGCATCGGGTGCGTCTATTTCTCCTTTCAGCTTATCTGTTAACTCGATTAAATTAGAATTGTCCAGATTACGACTAATCAACCTTACCTCAAATCTATCATTAGATATCTCTTCAATAAAAAATTCTGATGTTATCTTGGAGTTTGAGTAAGGATCGTTAAGGAAGTTGTAATATAGGTAGACGTCCCCAAACTCATATCCTCCTTTAAGTAGGTCGTCCTCAGTACGGAGAGATAGTGTAGATAGATTTAGCTGATTAGCTACTTCAGAATCTTGGTTTGTTCTAGTATTTGAGTAAGAATAATTAGAATTTAATAATCTACCGTCTAAAGAATAGTAATGTAGTTCTACATAATCTCTAACTTCATTGTATGTGGAGTTAATAGTAAACTTATCCACTAGTTTACTGTCTTCGGCAGATAAATTATCCGGGGAAGTTACATTTATAGGATCAACCTGTAAAAACTTATAGGTGTACTTACTCATTAGGTTGGGTTTGAAGCTCAATTAATTGTCTATTTGCTACAAGTAATCTCTCTCGCAATTCACTAATTTCATCTAATAAGGGCTGTATTTCTTCATTATTTTGTTGAACTTCTACTAGTTTAGAGCTTTCTTGAATAAGATAAGAGTGAGATTGTGCTCCAGAAAGAGGTATATCTAAATAAAGTTTATCATACAATCTAAAAAGCTCATTTACTGTATCTAAATCTTGTTGGGTATCTGACTGTACAAACGTTGTAAAAGTCTTTGATACAACTTTAGATGAACTCTCTTGTTCACTAATGGTTCTTTGAAGTCTAATTTTTTCAGCCATTCCTTACAACTTTAAATGTATCTCTATTATCAATTACAGTTGTGCTGCCGTCAATTTCAGTTTTTATTAATAACCTATAATATCTTTCAGGCTGTAGCCCGTCCATGTAGATATCAAAATAAGGTCCTGTTGAATCACAGCTTATTTTTGTACTACCCGTATTAAACGGTACTATCATTTCCTCAGTAAATTCATCTCTTATTCCCCAATAAGAAGCGGTCGGTAGAGCGTAATTTGTAGAGTAGGCAGAAGCTGTGGTAAATGTACGGGTAGGGTATTTCGGTCTAGCTTTAAGTCTGAATCTCTGTTTTCCTTCGTCTACATACTCTCCTCTATTATTTGTCAATTGAATAACAGATTCAGTATCGGAGAGGACCGTTAGAGAACCGGTTTCGTATACACTATCGTCCCAATTAAATTCTAAATATGGCGGGTAAATTGTATTTGTGTCGCTGCTGTAATACTTTAACCTAATAGATGCAGTTGTATTAAATTCTAGATCGTTTGGTAGTTTAACTATGTATCCGTTATTGGGTATAGATTGACTATAGTGTAGCAGTACGGCTGGAGTTATATTAATATCAATATCGTGTTCTGAGTTTAGTTGAAAGGTTTGAGTAGCGGTTAGATCTATGCCGTTAGATCCTGTTAGCCAACTAGCTCCCCCTCCTTCGTATGTAGATGTATAGTTCCAGTCTAATCCAACCGGTGTTGAACCTGTGATTGTATTTTTATCTGTTGTCCATCTATCTCCGTATGGAGCATTATCGATTGTAATTTGAGCGGTTCTGTAGATCCAACTAGCTCCAGATTTATCTGTAGGTATATCTCCAAATTTCCCAACACCGTTTACCCAAGTGTCGTATATTGGGTAAGTGTTGATTGAATAGCTAGAAGGAAGTTCATAAGCTGAAGCTAAGTATACATGTAGATTAGCTTCGAAAGAATTACTCCCAACTTTAGTGTTAATAACATTTTGAATCTCTGAAGTGTTATATTTAAATAACATTCTAGATGTCTGCCCGACACCGGCTACTGGATAGCCGCCTAGTTCGAGAACTTCGTCTCGTCCGGCATTACCTTGTACATCTTCAGTATAGATAAACGTATCGTTTTCTGGAAAAATTCTATATACTGCCATCTTATAATACTGTTACTCGTCCTTTAATATCTTGATCAGGAAACTTTACTTCAAATATACATGGATCAAAAGAAGGATAGACTACATTATTTTTAGTTGCTCCTTTTATATCGTAAGCGTATTGAGAATAGTTTCCTCCTCGTTTATTTGTAATTTCTACTTTTTGAACTGTTTGAACTCCTTTAATAGAATCTAGTAAGGTGTACACTTTAGCAAGATTAATAGGTTGGTTTATATTTCGTTTTTTAATACTAAAATGCTCTTTAAGAATATTGCTACATTTTAATAGTACATCTCTACCGGAATAATTAGGTTTAACAATTACATCGTAGTCTACCCCAATGTTTATAATAAAAGCATCTTTTATGTTAATAGAGTCTGAGATGGGTATAAAGTCCGCTAAATAAGTTTTTAGGTTGTGTTTTAGTGTATTCGATGTAGTTGTTAATTTGCTATTATTATCATAAGCTAGAACGTATAGGCTAAGTGCAAGAGGATTGTATACATCTAGGGATTCGTTATTATTAAGAGTTTCTTGAGTAACGTAAGCTTTAGCTATACTTCCATACTTTGGAGGAAGTGAAAGAGCTCTTATAGAGTAGTCCTGTAGTGTAACAGCTCTACTCTGTTCACCAAATGCTCTCAGAGAATTTTCTCTCAATTCTTCAATAGTATCGCCGTCTCGTCCTCCTTCGGCTGGTTGTGGGTTATTGAAGGTAAGGAATTCTGCGGTAGTCCTAGTGGTGTTATTTTCTTGATCTACAATACCTGGACTGGAGTTAGGAGAAGTAATGGTGTTAGCTGGAACATTTGCTGAAATTCCTCCTCCTTTAAGGTATCTTACATAAAGTATAGTACCTGCTGTAGGAGCAACTCCATATGACTTGCTATACAGAAAGTTAGATGGGTCGTAGGCTTTATTAAGTTGAGAGTATGTTGGATCATTACCTAAGCCTACGTTATATGGATCGGGTAGAATTTCGCTGTCATCTCCAATATTAGTACCTGCCCCGAACTGAAGCTGTAAGAAACCTGAGGATAGATGTCTGGAGGCGAATCTTCTAGGTGCTCTAGTAACAGTAAGAGTTCTAGGTGTTAGTTCTGGGTTTGTAGAAGTGTTTTCTACGTCTGTGTATACAGTGTCTTGTCCTAAAAAAGGAACTTCATACCATCTATCTCCGGTTTGATTATCTCCTTCGTAAATGTCTAATATTCCTACTATATCTGTATCTTCAATAACCAGAGTTTTAAACTTGTCCGTTGATGTAATATTAAAAGTTGTCTCTACAATTTCACTAGAGAATACCTCTACAGATTTTTTAATTAAGTACGTCTCCGGGTTATTCGATCCATCTAGAGTGTTAATAACTACTTCTGTTGGACTGTATGAGCTTGAAACTGTAAGATCTACTCTTTGATTAAGTAAAAATTTAGTTTGAGAGTTGTCCGTAGATGATATAATTAAGTTTTCGGGTATAATAGCTGCTTGTGACCAGCTTGGAAAGTAGTTAGATGTAGGGTCAGCTTGGATGTTCTGTGTGATTTCTAAATTTGCAGTAGATACTCCGGTTGTTTTAGGTCTGTACCCCATCATATACGCTAGTGAGTATAAATTCTTAGGGTCTTTAGCGTAGGTTAGAAAGGTTTCTTGGAGCTGGTAGTCTTGATAAAACGATAATATATCTCCTACGTATGAAGCCATCTCGATAAATAACATACCAGGAGAGGTAGCAGAAAAATCATTGTAAGTGTCTGGGAAGTAGTTTTTAGTGTACTCTATTAGTTGAGTTCGAAAATCGTTAAATTCCCTATTGACGTATTTTATTTCTCTTTCTTCCGCCATTATTGGTCAATATTAATTAATATTTCATCTTCTACATTTGTGTTTATAAGTGTATAACGAAGAAATACCTTAAGGGTATTATCATCAGGGACACTTGTAATTTCGAATGTAATTGGTTTTACTCTAGGAAAAAATGATTGTAGTTCTCTAGAAATTACTGATTTTAAATTTACTATCTTCTCTTGAGTTAAGTTGTCAAAAAGTAATAACCTTATGTCAGATCCAAACGAAGGATTAAAGTAACGTTCGCCTTTATTTGTCAAAAAGTAGTTAATTAAGTTAGCTTTAGTAGCTTCTTGAGTGGTATAAGTTGTATTGAACACAGCATTACCGGTAAACGGTAAGTTCACTCCCACACCTATTGAAGACCGTAAGTCTAATGGATCTATTTGTGTTACTTTAATTGGCATTATAGTTGACCGTGTCTCTGTTTATCTTTTTTTGTTGAAAGGTCTAAAACACTTTTAGCTTTTGTTACAAAATCTAACTTACTAATATCTATACCGGGCATAGGTCCGCTATTTTCCATACTCATTTGAGTTGCCATTGTTGAGGCGAAGTTAGGTTTTTGAACTATATCTGATGTTCCTGAGAAGACTTGGTTATAGTCTTCGTTAGTCATCGACTTTTGAGTTTGTTTTAACATTGAATTTATAGACTCGTTTTTAGTAAACTCTATATTAGTCTGTTTTGGTGGAGTCTTTAATCCAATCATTTCGGCTAATTCCTGTCTAGAAGGCTTCTTAGCAGCTGACCAATCAGATGTACCTGGTTCTGGTGCTGGTTGCATTTTAGATGGAGCACTAGCTATTTTTACAGCCTCGGTAAGTACGTCTTGTAACTCCTCCTTGACTGCAGCTCTTACTTCTTCTCTGATTATCTTTCTAAGTTGATCGATTTTCATATATATAAATAGTTAAGTTAAGGAAGTTGATTATCTATTCTAAATTTTATTTCTTCTATTAAAACCTGTGTGCGGCTTGCAAAAGAGCCTGGTCCGGTTAATACGGTAATTCCTCTAAAATCCTGAACGATTGCTTGACGGCGAGGAGCTACTAAGGGGGAGGTAGGGTCTTGAATTATCTTTATTGTGTATGTTCGTCCGCTTGCGCTGGTATATTCTAATCCGGAGAGGTTAGGATCCTGGGGGAGTTTACTTTCTATACTATCTAGTAGGAGGTTTCTTTCTTCTTCAGAAATGTTTTGATTAGCAGCACAAGCTTGAACTAAAACGTCTATTTGATCTAATTGAGCTTTGACTGGGGAGAGTATACTTTGGGCGGCACTTACTCCGTCTGCAATAGCCCTACCTTCATCTTCAAGTACTTCTACTAGATTTCTTGCCCAATTTAGTATTCCTGCGTCTGTATTTATTTTACCTCGAGTATTTTGAACTACTGTTGCTGGGGTGAAGGGTATTACGCTAAAAGGAGTTAAAATTCCGTTGATAACTACTGGGGGGAGTGGGTTTGTAGTTAGTACGTTAATAAGAATATTTCCTGCAGCTATAGCAGGTTCAAGATTTTCAAATATTTTATTTGCCTCAAATACTTTTTTTTCTGCATTATCTACGACAGGTCGAGTATTATTAACAAAATCTGCAATTTGTTTGAGTACTTCTGGGGAAGGGCATTCAGTAAGTAGTAGCTGTAACTTTTCTTGAATTGCTCTTTGAACCCGAATAATAACGGTAGCTTGAGCTTTTCCTAATCCGATATTTACATACTCGCTTAATTTCGACCTTATATTAGTAGGGATAGCCATTACTCAGTAAATACTTTTTTAGACTTAAGTAAAGAATCTCCGTTTGGATTAATTTGATTCAATAATCCATTTATAGTTGCTTCTAAAGTAAAGCCGTTAATATTAAGTTTAGGTATTGGTTTTTGGTCTACAGTTCTTGCTGTTTTTAATGCGTCTGCTAGACTTCCCAAAGCATTAAGTAGGATACTTAGAAAAAGTTCGGTCTGGTTACCTAGCAAAACAGGTTGTAATTCAAATTTAAGAGCGTTTTCTCCTAAATATATTTTTCTAGCATCTAATCCTATACTGCTTTCCCCATCTATACTAATTTGTTCTCCAGTTAAACCTAAATTTTGTTGAGCTGATAATAATATATCGTCTTTAGAAGAATTAAAGTATAGTCTGCCGCTATTAATAATAATCTGGGATCCTTTATAATTCTTAGCAAGTATCGGATTAGTTACTGCACCGGAGAATTTATCCCGTGACTGAGTTAGGGGGATGATATGGTTAGAGGTTAGGTATATAGAAGATTCGTCGACATTAATATCTTCAACATACAGTTTACTAAGATCTACTCCTTTATGGCCGTTAGATAAAATAGTAATCGGTTCTCCAGTATTCGAGTTGTTAGTAAAAGTATTATTAAAAGATTTTGCCCCTGTAAATCTCAAGCTTTGACCATGTCGACCTTGAATAATAGTGTCTCCGTGAAAAGGGTGAATGGGTTTTTTATCAGGATTTACTTTAAACTCATATCCTGGGCCGTTCTCAGATTCATCAAATCTATCCTCAGAGGGTATGTAGTTAATATCGTTAAATAGGCTTAATGTAGATAGGTAATAGTCTACTTTTTCAAATTTCGTATCTGCTTTTACGCCTTTTACTATAAATACTACTTCATTTATGAGCGGTAGTGTTGTATTAAATTGAGTAATAGGAAAAGCTGCCGGGAGAGTTGTTGTATCATCTGTATCTATCTTCCTATCTAACAGGGAGTATTTTACTGTTCCTATACTATCTACTTTCCCGTACTTTATATATTCAGGGTGAGAAGAGTCTAGAATTATATCTTTAACTCTTACCGGTATAAGGTTATTAGTTGTCGAAGGTGAAAAAGAATTACCATCAGGTAGATTAAACTTCGTCGTCAGGCTCCCCATTTGAATCTTTTTCTTGTATTTGTTGCTCTAATGCTTCTTGCTCTTCTAGTAAATCTTGAAGATCGGAAAAATCAAATTCTCCTGCTCCATCTCCTTTAGCTTGTGCTGTTTCTATACGTTGAATGACCGTCGCTAATTTAATTAAATGCTCGTCATTCTTTACTCCTATTTCCATGTATTCTTTTATCATAGGAACAATAAGAGTAGCGTCTCCAATACCTTCTATTAAAGGTTTGAGTTCGTTTATTAGCGCTTTTACCTGGCCTTTAGTTTCTTTAGAGTTCTCATAGATTTCTCCAAAAAGGTCAGATAGAGTTTTACCTTTAAAGATCTCTTTATCTAAACTCATACGTCTTTCTTTATAAATAGATTAGAAAGAATTATTAGATAAAACACCTAAGTCGTACAGCCTTTGGTACTTTTCATACCAAGTCTCTTTAAGCTTGTTCACTACTCGGGTAAGAGCTGGAGTATCGCAGTCGGTCATCTCTCTAATGTAGATGTAGAGTGCTTTTTTCTTAAATATCTCTAGATCATTTCTAGTCTTAAACACTACAAGCACAGCATCAGCTATTTGCTTATCTGAGTCTTTTTCAAAAAGATAGTCTAGGTCGTCATATACCTCTTGTATCCATTCGTCTAAAAGTCTAGATAGAGTTTTTTTACTGACAGTATCCTTATCTAGATCAGGTTCATACGTCTCTTCCATTTCAGAGAACTGTCCAATCTGTTTAAGTTTTTTGTAGTTTTTATTGTTATAGTTAATTAACCACCTTTTTACTATAGTGCCAAAATACGAATAGGCTTTTGCTCCATTAGTAGGATCAAATTTATCTATTTTCTCTTC
>Ga0102945_1000303_pt1 | contig 15298 bp, 13 predicted proteins | sample SalPonred_H2O_MG_FD_78207 | JGI IMG/M metagenome (GOLD analysis project Ga0102945, IMG submission 78207) | Salt pond water microbial communities from South San Francisco under conditions of wetland restoration - Salt Pond MetaG R2_restored_H2O_MG ...
CAGGTGGGACCGTTCACGTACCTGCGTCCAGGAGCGCAACTCGGCGCCGGCGCCAAGGCGGGTGCGTATGTGGAGATCAAGAACTCGCAGGTTGGGGCCGGCGCAAAGGTGCCTCATCTGTCCTATGTGGGAGATGCCGAGATAGGCGAGGGTTCCAATATCGGCGCCGCAACTGTCTTCGTGAATTACGACGGTCAAGACAAGCACCGCACATTGGTGGGGCGCGAGGTACGGATCGGAAGCGATTCGATGTTGGTCGCTCCGGTGGAGATCGGCGATGGCGCCTACACGGCGGCCGGTTCGGTGATCACCGAGGATGTGCCACCCGGGGCAATGGCGGTGGGTCGGGCCACTCAACGCAACATCGAAGGTTGGGTGGAACGCCGTCGTCCTGACTCGTCTTCGGCTAGGGCGGCGCGCGAAGCGAACGAGGCGTCTGACAAGGTTCGCCCAGATACATCCGCCGTGGAGGAATGAGTGGCCGAGAAGTCCGTACCCACCCAGAAACGATTGGTGCTGCTCAGTGGACGAGCGCACCCGGAGCTAGCGGAGTCGGTTGCTAGCGAACTCGGTATCGACCTGTCTCCCACGCTGGCCTACGACTTTGCCAACGGTGAGATCTTCATCCGCTTCCGCGAATCGGTGCGCGGTACCGACGCATTCGTCCTGCAGAGCCACACCCAGCCGATTAACAAATGGATCATGGAGCAACTGATCATGATCGACGCCCTCAAGCGGGCATCGGCGAAGCGAATCACCGTCATCATCCCGTTCTACGGATACGCACGTCAGGACAAGAAACATCGCGGGCGTGAGCCCGTCTCGGCACGTTTGATGGCCGATCTGTTCACTACAGCCGGGGCCGATCGGCTAATGACCGTGGATTTGCACACGTCGCAGATCCAAGGTTTCTTCGATGGACCGGTGGACCACCTGTTCGCCTTGCCGCTACTGGCAGGTCATGTGGCTTCGCGGGTCGCCACCGATGAGATAACCGTCGTCTCCCCCGATGCCGGCCGAGTGCGGGTGGCGGAACGATGGACCGATGTCCTGGGTGCACCGTTGGCGATCATCCACAAGCGCCGCGACCCGGATGTGCCCAATCAGGTCAGGGTCTTCGAAGTTGTCGGTGATGTGAAAGATCGCGTGTGCGTTGTGGTCGACGACATGATCGATACCGGCGGCACCATCGTCAAAGCGGCCGAAACGCTGTTCGACAACGGCGCGAAAGACGTAATCGTCGCTGCCACGCACGGCATCTTGAGCGATCCGGCCCGAGATCGCCTGCAGTCATCCCGCATCTCGGAGGTAGTCGTCACCGACACCCTCCCGATTCCGCCGGAGAAGCAGTTCGAGAAGTTGACTACCTTGTCGATCGCACCGATCCTCGCAAAGGCGATCAACGAAGTTTTCACCGATGGTTCGGTCACCAAAATGTTCGAGGCTGCAACAGCCGACGAGGCGTCCTCGCACTAGCAATCTGGTTCTGGCACCCTGCCACGTGCGTGACAGGCGACCCCGTTAGACTTTGGGCGTCCTCGGCGAGGGAGACACGCCAGCACGTAACTGTGTTACGGCAAATGTGTCGCCGTGATCGACGCGGGTGGCTTATAGCCGCGCCGTCGGCCGCGCCCCCGCGAGAACATCACAGGTTGCGCGACATCGTTCGGATTCGCGAGCACAGCTTCGAAGGAGCAGCACGGTGACAAACGTCGAAATCAGCGCCGAACCCCGTACGGATTTCGGAAAGGGCGCCGCACGCCGGCTGCGCCGCTCGGGCAACGTGCCCGCGGTCATCTACGGCACGGATGTCGAGTTGACTCACATCGCCGTGAGCGAGCACGAGATCAACCTGGCGCTGCGTAAGCCGCGCGTAGTGCTCAACGTGAATTACGGCGGCACCGTGTTCTTGACCAAGCCCCGCGATGTGCAGCGGGATCCGGTCAAGCAAAATCTCGAGCATGTGGACCTGGTGATCATCACCAAGCAGGAAGCTGCTATCCGTAGCAACTACGCCGACGCCGTTGCCAAGGCCGAGATCGCTGCCGCCGAGGCCGGCTACGACGCCGCATCGGTGATCATGGCCCTGGAGGAAGCGGTCGCTCGAGGCGAGGATCCGCTGGAGGCAGTCGACCACGCTGTTGCAGACGTCAAGGCCAAGGCACAGGAAATGGCTGCCGCGGAAGCCGCCCGTGAAGCCGCTCGCGCGGCTTCGGCGGCCGAATCCGGTGCGGCGGAAGGTGCAGAGGGCGAAGCGGCGGCATCTGGCGACTCCAACTAGTCGGTCTCCCGGTAGACCTTTCCGGTGTCCGAGCCCTGGCTGGTTGTCGGTCTGGGGAACCCCGGCCCGGCTTATGCCGCTACCCGGCACAACATCGGGGCAATGGCGGTGGCGGAGCTAGCTGCGGAACGTGCGGTAAAACTTTCTCGGCATAGGAAGGTCCTGGCCGAGATCGCCGAAACGCATGTGGGTCTGCCCGGTGATCGCGTTCCGATCGTGTTGTGCAATCCGCTTTCCTATATGAACGAAAGCGGCGGACCGGTGAAGGCGGCTATGTCTTTCTATCGCGTACCGCCGGAGCGATTGGTGGTCCTGCACGATGAGCTCGATATCGATTTCACCGCGCTGCGAATCAAGAAGGGCGGTGGAGATGGCGGCCATAACGGGCTGAAGAGCATCCGAAGGGCGATCGATACCGGGGACTACTACCGGATTCGTCTGGGGATCGGGCGACCCCCGGGTCGGCAGGCACCGGCAGATTTCGTCCTCCAAACGTTTTCCGTTTCACAGCGAAGTGAACTGCCAGCTTTCACCGATCGAGCCGGCGACGCGGTGGAGACGCTTATCCGCCGCGGGCTGGAAGTGGCGCAGAATGAGTTCCATGGACGTCAGGGCGGAGACGACGAATGACCGATAAGAACGACGACGCGACCTTGTCCAGGGATGTCGCCCGCGAAGCAGGACAGTTCCTCTTGGCGATCCGCCGGGATTTCATCGCCGAGCACGGTCCGATCACCGACAAGCAAACCGCCAATCAATTGCGCGATGAAGCCGATGCACGATCCAATGACCTGATCTTGGAACGTTTGCGAGCCGCCCGTCCTGGGGATTCGATCTTGAGCGAAGAAGCCAAAGACGACGACTCCCGCTTGCCTGCATCGCGAGTGTGGATCGTCGATCCGTTGGATGGCACGTGGGAATACGGACAGGACCGCCCGGATTTCGCTGTGCATATTGCGCTGTGGGCCGATGGGGAACTACGCGCTTGCACAGTCGACCTTCCCGCCCAGGGTGTCACTCGAAGCGTGCTCGATCACGTGGAACGCCAGGGTCTGCCCGATGATCGACCGATCCGGATAGTCGCATCGCGCAGTCGGCCGCCGGCAACGTTGCCGGCCACTCGCGAATCGCTCGACCGCATTCTCCGGCAGGCGAAAGTCAATGATTTCGGCGTCGAGATCGTGGACGTGGGTTCGGTGGGTGCGAAGGTGAACGAGATACTCGGCGGCCGAGCCGATGCTTACATCCACGACACCGGTTTCTACGAATGGGACGTAGCAGCTCCCTACGGTGTTGCTGAGCACTACGGGTTGCGTGCCGCCGATGTGACCGGTGAACCGGTGACCTTCAACCACATGCCTCCGTATGTGAACAACCTCGTCGTTTGCCACGCGGATTTGTATGCGTACGTGCAGCAGGCCTTGGTGGAGGCGTCCGGATCGTGAGCCTGCGCGGAATTCTGGAACTTCTGCAGGGTCACCCACCTACCCGCCGCCTAGCCGAACTGGCCGTCGATCCCGGGGTAGAGCTGGCCGAAGTCCTAGCTCCGGTGAGCGCCCACCCCGTGGCCGCGGCCTCGATCCACCAACAGGTGGATGCCCCCATGTTGGTGATCACCACGACCGGCCAAGGCGCCGAGGATTTCGCAGACATGCTGCGCGATTACCTACCGAACGCCGCGATCACCACATTTCCGTCCTGGGAGACGCTTCCGCACGAGCGGCTGTTGCCTTCGGCCGACACTGTTGGTCGACGCACACGCGTACTGCGTCAGATCGCCCACCCCGATGAAAGCGATGAACTGCTGGGCCCGGTGGACATCGTGGTCGCATCGGTCCGGGCGGTCATCCAGCCCATCGATGCACAGGTTCCCGAGGCCGCTCCGATGCGCCTGCTGCCCGGAAGCCAGGCGGTCTTGACCAATGTTGTCGAACATCTGGTTGGTCTGGGATACGAGCGCGTTGATCTGGTGGAACGACGCGGACACGTTGCCGTGCGCGGCGGCATTGTGGACGTCTTCCCTGCGCACGAGGAGCACGCCGTGCGCGTGGAGTTCTGGGGCGATGAAGTAGACAGCATCCGCTACTTCGCGGTGGCCGATCAGCGGTCACTGGATGACGTCGAGCATGGTCTGATGGCTACCGCGGTGACCGAAGCGGTAGCTGGCGACGAAGCTTCGGTTCTCCTGACCGACCTCATGCCAGCACGTACGCAGATCTTGGTGAGCGAACCCGAACGCGTGCGTACCCGAGCGGCCGATGTCATCCGCACCGCTGAAGAGTTTCTGCAAGCCGGCTGGCAGAACGCTGCCGCCGGTAGTGACGCCCCGCTCGATAGCGCTCCGGCTGCTTATTGGGAAATCGATGCCCTTCGCGCGGGAGCGGCGCAGCGGTCGTGCCGTTGGTGGAACCTCAGCCCGCTGCCAACGGTAGATGCCGATGTCGACTTCGTCGTTCGACTCTCCGAGGACTATCGAGGGGATACGCAGGCTGCCTTCGCGGACATTCGTCGTTGGCTGGATAACAACGGCTCGGTCGTCATCACCGCGCGCGGCAGTGGTCCGCTCGATCGGTTGAACGAGGAACTCGCCGATACGAGCATCGCTTCGCGGGTTGTCCCCGACCTCACCTCGGTGCCCGAAGCCGGTGTGGTCACCTTGGTCCGTAGCGCCGCGGGTCAGGGGTTCGTGTGTGACGATGCCGGGCTGCTGGTGATGACCGAATCGGACCTGTTCGGACAGCGTGCCCGAAGCAAGGAAGCCGGACGGATGCCGAGCCGTCGCCGGCGAACGGTCGATCCGTTGACCTTGAAGACCGGGGACTTCGTTGTCCATGAGCAACATGGTGTGGGCAAGTATCTGGAGATGGTGCGCCGCACGGTCCAAGGCGCCGAACGTGAATATCTGATCATCGAATACGCCCCCAGCAAGCGCGGCCAACCGGCAGATCGGCTCTTCTTACCGATGGATCAACTCGACCTCATCACCCGATACGTGGGTGGGGAGTCACCGAGCCTGCACCGCCTCGGCGGCGGGGATTGGTCGAAAACCAAGGGCCGCGCGCGGAAGGCGGTTCGCCAGATCGCGGAGGAGTTGATCCGGCTGTACGCCGCGCGGCAGGCCAGCAGGGGCCACGGTTTCGCTCAAGACACCCCGTGGCAGCGGGAGTTGGAAGACGCGTTTCCCTATGTGGAGACCGCTGATCAACTCGCGTGTATCGATGAAGTCAAACGGGACATGGAGCGGGTCATTCCGATGGACCGGCTCATCTGCGGGGACGTGGGTTACGGCAAGACCGAGATCGCGATCAGGGCCGCGTTCAAGGCAGTGCAAGACGGCAAACAGGTGGCGGTCTTGGTGCCGACCACCTTGCTCGTGCAACAACATCAGGCCACTTTCGGCGAACGCTATGCATCCTTCCCGATCCGTATCGCGGCTCTTTCCCGCTTCACTCCCGATTCTGAGCGGAGCAAGATTCTCAAGGGAATTAGCGACGGATCGGTGGACATAGTCATCGGCACCCATCGGCTGCTCACCCCGGAAGTTCGCTTCAAGGACCTTGGGCTGGCCATCATCGACGAAGAGCAGCGTTTCGGGGTCGAGCACAAGGAGTACCTGAAGGCGTTGCGGGCGAACGTCGATGTCCTGGCGATGTCGGCAACGCCCATCCCACGCACCCTGGAGATGGCGGTTACCGGGATCCGTGAAATGTCGGTGATCCAAACGCCGCCCGAGGAGCGGCACCCAGTACTGACCTACGTGGGTCCGTACGACGACAGCCAGATCGCCGCCGCGATTCGACGCGAACTATTGCGCGATGGACAGGTCTTCTTCGTCCACAACCGCGTGGAATCCATTGACCGAACCGCACGTCGTGTTCAGGAATTGGTACCCGAGGCGCGGATCGCCGTTGCCCACGGACAGATGCCCGAATCACGTTTGGAGCAGGTGATCGTCGATTTCTGGAACAAGGACATCGATGTGCTCGTGTGCACCACGATCGTGGAATCGGGGATCGACATCGCCAACGCCAACACATTGATCATCGATCGAGCCGACACTTTCGGGTTATCCCAATTGCATCAATTGCGCGGTCGGGTTGGGCGTGGTCGAGAACGGGCGTATGCGTACCTGTTGTACGACCCGAATAAGACGATGACCGAAACAGCCCACGAACGGCTGGCCACCATCGCCCAGCGCAGCGATCTGGGCTCGGGTATGCAGATCGCTTTGAAGGATCTGGAAATCCGAGGTGCGGGAAACCTCCTCGGTGGGGAACAAAGCGGCCATATCGCCGACGTCGGCTTCGACCTATACGTGCGCCTCGTGGGTGAAGCATTGGCCGAACACAAAGCAGGCAACGGCGAGATGGAGGCCGAAGCGGTCGAGGTGAAGGTCGAATTGCCCATCACCGCCCACTTGCCCGAGGACTATGTGCCTGCCGAACGATTGCGCCTCGAGGCATACAAGCGACTCGCCGACGCCCACACGGATGAGCAGGTGGATGAAGTAGCTGCCGAATTACAAGACCGCTATGGAACGCCCCCGGAACCTGCGCGCACCCTGGTAGCGGTTGCCCGATTTCGCGTGCATTGCCGGCAGGCCGGTATCCAGGAGGTCATCGCCCAGGGCAACGGGATCCGCCTGCACCCGGTCGAACTCGCCGAATCCGCCCAGATGCGGCTCATCCGCCTATACCCGCGCACCACGATCAAACCGGCGGTACGTACCATCATCGTGCCGCGCCCGACCGCCGGTAACGGTGCGATTGGAGCGGCCCCGCTAAAGGACGCCGACCTGCTTTCCTGGGCCGATCAACTGGTCACGGTGATCGCCAGTCGCCCGGAAGAGCGGAGCAACGTGGCAGTAGCAAGCGAGGCAGTAGCAAGCGAGGCAGTAACCGACGAAGGAGCAACACATGGGTAGCAGGCGGTATGCGGCGGTGGCCGGTCTCGCGGTCACGGCTCTGCTGATGGCCGCGTGCGGTGGTGTGTCCCCAGGTGCGGCGGCAACCGTTGGCGGTGAGCGCATCTCGGAACGCCAATTGACCGAACAAGTGCAACAGGTGCTCCAAGCCCAGGGTCGGGCGCCGGATACGGCATCCCAGGCGTTGGTCGTGACCACCTTGGATCGAATGATCACCACGAGTTTGGTGCAGCAATTGGCCGAGCAGGAAGGCATCGAGGTAACCCAAGGCGAACTCGACGCCACGCTGGCGAACTTCGCTGAGGCCTCCGGCGGTCAAGAGGCCTTCGAGCAGGCACTCCTAGAACAGGACCTCGCACCCGATGACATCCCGGAGATCATCCGGGTGAACATCCTGGCGCAAAAACTCGGCTTCGCCCTCGACCCGCAAGGTTCGCCGGACAGCCAATCATCCGCGGTCTTCGCCGCGGTTACCGCTTTCAGTCAGGAGATGGGCACGCAGGTGAGCCCGCGCTACGGCACCTGGGATGCCGCAGGTCTGGCAGTGGGGCTCGCGCCGAACGACCTGTCCGAACCGGCCACTTCGTGATCTGGCGCGCATGACCCAACGCGGTGAGCGGATTCTCGAACTGGTCGAGGTGATGGATCGCTTGCGCTCGCCGGGGGGATGCCCCTGGGACGCCCGACAAACCCATCACAGCCTCGTCGAGTACCTCATCGAAGAGACATATGAAACCGTCGAGGCGATCGAATCCAACAACGGCGCCGACTTGCGTGAAGAACTCGGCGACGTTCTCCTTCAAGTCGTCTTCCATTCCCGTATCGCTCAGGAAAACTCCGAAGACTCCTGGGACATCGACGACGTTGCCCAGGGGATAGTCGACAAGCTGGTTCGGCGTCACCCGCATGTGTTCGCCGGTGACGATGCGTCTACCGCCGAGCAGGTAGAGACGAACTGGCATGCACTCAAAGCCAACGAGAAGGGCCGCTCGTCGGTTACCGAAGGAATTCCCGAACAGTTGCCCGCCTTGCTGCGCGCGGCCAAGGTGCATTCGCGTAGTGCCTCGATTGCCGATCAACTTCCTGAGCCGGTGGCTATGGATCGGGCTCGTGAGGCACTTTCGTCGATGGATGAGGCCGAGGATCTCGGTGAGTTCCTATTGGCGGTGGCATTCGCGGCTCGAGAAAACGGCTGGGATGCGGAGGCGGCGTTGCGGGTATCGGTACGCGATCGCCTCCAGCAGATTGGGGCGATCGAACAAGGTGGGTCTGCCTAGATGAACGATGCAACCGAAGAGTTTCGAAGGATCGCAGAAGGTGTGATCTCCGATGCCCTCGAAGCAGACCCGGTAGCGGCCACGTGGCTAGGAGATCACCGCTTCGATGACCGACTGCCCGATTGGAGCGCATCGGCTCTGGAAGATCGAAGTCGGAGGATCGATGATCAGCTCACAGCCATCGATGCGGTAGACGACGTGGAGCTAGGTGTCGAGGATCTCGTGGATTTGGAGATCCTGCGAGCCAGGCTGCAGCGGGAAGCCTTCGAGATTGCGGAGTTGCGCAGCAGCGAGTGGAATCCGATGGTCTGGAATCCAGGCACGGCCCTGCACCTGCTGCTATCGCGAGACTTCGCTCCGCTGGCCGAGCGGCTGGGGAATATCGAAAACCGTCTCGAACAGATACCCGACTTCCTGGATAAGGCCAGGCAGACCCTGCAGGCGATGCCGGCTATTCATGTCGAAACCGCCATCGCACAACTTCAGGGCACAAGGCAAGTCATCTCCGATGCCATCCCCCAAGCAGCGCAGGCCGGTGGGTTATCGACTCCGGCGGGAACCGACGCGGCGCTCGATGCCCTGGATACCCACCTTGCGTGGCTCACGCAGGCCACAGCCGCAGCCACTCGGAGCCCACGACTCAATCAACGAACATATGCAGGGGTGTTGTGGCACGCATTAGATGACGCAACGAACGCGAATCACCTGCTCCGCGATGCCGAGGAACACCTTGATCGGGTTACCGAGCAGATGCGCGAAGTTGCCGCCGAGTATCTCGACGAATCGACTCATGCGGACAAAGTGATTCGGCGAGCACTCGACGAAGTAGCGCAATCCTCACCCGTAGACGATGCATCGGTTCTGGATTCGGTTACCGAGGCGCTCACCAGCACCACCCGATTCGTCCGTGATCGGGAACTTGTCACGATTCCCGATGTAGAAACACGCATCATCGAGATGCCTGAGATTCATCGAGGTGTCGCAGTTGCCTACTGCGATGCTCCGGGCCCGCTGGAGTCCGCACCGATCCCTACCTTCGTGGCGGTGTCGCCCACGCCCAGTGACTGGGATCCCGCACGGGTCGAGTCCTTCTACCGGGAGTACAACTCCACTTTGCTGCACGATCTGACAGTGCACGAGGCAATGCCCGGACACGTACTGCAGTTGGCCCATGCGGCGCGGGTGCAAACCCCCACAAGGGTCCGCCGATTCGGATTCAGTGGGGTATTCGTCGAAGGATGGGCGGTCTATGCGGAGGAATTGATGCTCGACCGCGGTTACTCTCCCCGGGAGTCTCGCCAATCGGCACTTGCCCTTCGTTTACAACAGTTGAAAATGCAGGCCCGCATGGCCATCAACACGATCTTGGATATTCGAGTTCACTCGATGGATATGACCGAGGACGAAGGCATGCGACTCATGGCCTTTCGGGGATTCCAAGAGGAAGGCGAATCGGCTGGCAAGTGGCGCAGGGCCTTGCTCACCGCTGGTCAGTTGCCCACCTACTTCGTTGGCTATCGCGGCGTGCGCAGCATCGCAGAAGATCTGCGGGTAGTGCATCCAGACTGGACCGATCGGCAGGTCCACGATCTGATGCTTGCGCACGGATCACCAGCCCCCCGCCACCTACGCACGTTGATTGGTATCTAGATGAAGAAGTGGACAGTAGTCATTGGCGCAACGGTTCTTGTCGTGGCAGGTTGCGCAAGCCCCGAACAAGAAGACACCGCCAGCCAGACCCCAGCAGCCGGTAGTTCGCAGGAGCTTCAAGCGTGGGCGTCCGAAGTGTGCACGGCAGCCGATGACCTCGCCACCACCGTTACGGGGGTAACCGCTGGGCTGAACGTCGATCTCAGCGCAGGATTGGATCAGTTACCGGCCATTCAAGAGCAGGTGACGGCGAATATCGATGAAGTGGAAAATCGGATCGACGAATTGCAAGCAGCCCTCGCCCAGGCTCCCACCGACTCTCCGGCCGCAGCCGAGTTCACCGGCGAGATGCAAGACCTGATCACCTCTGCGCGGGAGTCCGGTCAAGAGGCCGTGGGCCTTCTGGCCGAGGCGACCGCCGCGGACAACGTGCTCAGCGCAGGGCTGGCGGCCGCAGGTGCGGCGGCAGCCGCCCAATCGGCGGTTGGCGACGCCACCTCGGCACTCGAGTTACTCGATGGAGTCCGAAGTTCCGAAACTGGCGCACTGGGGACCGCCTTCAACGACGCCGAAGGATGTTCCGGCCCCTGACGACTCGGCAGGATTGCTGTGTAAGGCAGGCTTAGGGAATGAAGCGACGCACTCTGTGGGTCAATCTCGGGATCGGCGCGGCGATCGTGGTCGTCATCGCTTTGATTTTCGCTGCACTGCGGCCAACAGGTGAATCGGTGGAGCAGCGCACCGTCACGGTCACGAGTGGTGATCTGGCTGCCACGGTAACCGCCAGCGGAAGTGTCGAGCGTGCTGGAATCGTAGATCTTGCTTTCGCAACCGGGGGAAGCGTCACGGCTGTGAACGTAGAGCCGGGTGATGCCGTGCAAGCAGGCGAAGTTGTGGCGCGAGTGGACGATACTGCTGCGTTACAGCAGTTGGCTTCAGCGGAATCGACCTTGGCGCAGGCGACACAAAGCGCAGCGAGTACGGATGCTTCGATCGCGAGTGCCAGTGCGACTCTCGCCGATGCTCGTCGGGTGGCCAGGGAGACCAACCGTCGCAATCGTCTGGCCGTAGACCAGGCCAAAGAGTCGTTACGCAGCGCCGAGGATCTATGGGATGAATCGTGTCTCGATCCTGCCAACGCCATGTGTCCGAACCCAGCGGCGCAAGCGCAATTGCGGGCGGCGCAGGCAGCCATTGATTCGGCCCAGTTGACTTTCGATGCCGCTGTAGCGAATGCGGCGAATAATGCGATCGGATATCAGGTTGCCATCGACCAGGCTGGGGAGACACTCACCCAGCGCGAACGTCAAGAGTCATCGGCTTGTGAAGGCGCAGGAGCGGAAACACCTGCCTGCACCAGTGCGCAATCGGCAACCGTCGCAGCGCGGCAAGCGTATGAGAACGCGATCCGGGCTCAGACAACCGGACTCCTCGCGGATCAACAGGCGCAGCAGACTGCCTCGCTGAGCCTCGCCAGCGCCAACGTCGGTTTGCAACAGGCCCAAGCTGAGTTGCGTAAAGCCGGCGAAGACGCCGAGCGTTCCGCCCGGCAGGCGCTGGATACCGCCGAACGCACCCTCGAGCAAGGCAAGGTGTCGGGGGATCAGTCAATACGCAGCGCGCAATCGGCGCTGAACTCCGCGCTGACTGCACAGCGAGGCGTGGAAGTACCCGATGGCCAGGAACTAACGGCTGCGCAGGCGGCGATCCAGGCGGCCCAGGCAGGCGTAGCAGCGGCCCAAGTCGGCGTAGCGGATACGGAGTTGGTGTCTCCGGTAACCGGGGTGGTCGGCACCGTCTCCTATGTGGTCGGCGAATCGGCCGCTGCAGCGGCAGGTGGGATCACCGTATTGCCGGATGGTCCGCTGGAAGTCGTTGCTAGTTTCGCTGAATCCGATTCGACGAGTATTACCGTGGGTGCACCAGCAACGGTCACCTTTGATGCACTGGCCGGCGAACAAGCCGAGGGCTCGGTCGTTGCGGTGGATCCGGTAGCCACGACGAGCGCCAGCGGGTTGACCACGTACAGCGTCCGCGTGCAGGTGGAAAATGCTCCTGACACGGTTCGCGAAGGCATGACCGCTTCGGTCTCGGTCCTCATCGACGAGGTATTCGACGCCTTGATCGTGCCCCAAGGGGCGATCACCGGAAGTGGCGACCAGGCTTCGGTGCTGCTGCAAGGACCGGACGGCACAGCCGAACGCATTCCAGTGACTATCGGTCTGCGCGGCGATGCGGGTACGGAAATCACCGGTGGTGTCAGCGCTGGCGATGTGCTGGTGATCCCGTCCGCGGAGGATGTCTCCTTCCCCGAGGGGGGAGTGCCTGGTTCGGGTCGAGACGATGATCCCGACGGTCCCTTCGGCGGAGGGGACTAGTCGTGGTCCCCGTCGTCGAGATGCGGGATATCACCAAGGTCTACGGTCAAGGGGAAGCCGAAGTGCGCGCCGTCGATGGCGTTTCGTTGACCGTGCAACCGGGTGAGTACGTAGCGATCATGGGAGCCTCGGGTTCGGGCAAATCCACCTTGATGAACATCATCGGTGCACTGGACGTTGCCACGACCGGTAGCTACCGCATCGATGGTGTGGATATCGGAGACCTCGACGACGATGCTCTCTCGCTTGTCCGTAACCGGCGGATCGGGTTCATCTTCCAGGCGTTCAATCTGATTCCGCGGATGAGTGCCGCGGCGAACGTGGAGTTGCCGTTGATGTATCGAGGTGTTCGGCGCGGAGAGCGGCGACGCCGGGCACTTGCCGCCTTGGGCAAGGTGGGTCTTGCCGATCGATCGCACCATGAACCCAACGAACTGTCCGGCGGTCAGCAGCAGCGGGTGGCGGTGGCGCGTGCCCTCGCGATGGAACCGTCGTTGATGCTCGCCGATGAACCGACAGGAAACCTTGATTCGAAATCGACCGCTGATGTCTTGGATTTACTCGATGAAATCCATGAAGAAGGAAAGACGATCGTGATCATCACGCATGAGGACGAGGTGGCTGCCCGCGCCGGTCGGGTGGTCACCTTGCATGACGGTCGGATTCAATCCGACACCGAGGTTGGTGCCCGATGATCCTGGTCGAGGCCTTACGCAGCGGGTGGCAGGCGATCTTGGCCAACCGCCTTCGCTCGATTCTGACCACTCTGGGCATCATGATCGGTGTTGCCGCTGTGATCATCTTGGTGGCTTTCGGGCAAGGTGCTTCGAACTCGGTTACGGCCAGCATTCAATCGCTCGGAAGCAACTTGTTGACCATCACGCCCAGTAATCCGAACAGTGGTGGTGAGATCGTCAACCCATCGGTGCAGGAGCTCACGGTAGATGATGCCGCCGCGTTGAATGATCCAGTGGCCGCTCCAGACATAGCAGGAGCGGCACCGGAACGCCGAGCTGGTGTCACCTGCACCATCGATGATCGAAGCCACTCGACGCAGATCGTCGGAACCTGGCCGTCTTACTTCGCGATCACGAACTCGACCGTTGCATCCGGCGCCTACTTCACCAATGCCGATGAACTATCTGCTCGACGCATCACGGTAATCGGCTCGACCGTCGCCGAGAACCTGTTCCCTGATTCGGATCCGCTCGGCAAGCGCATATCTTGCAATGGCGTGCCGTTGACAGTTGTGGGCGTGCAGCAGGAAAAGGGTGCATCGTTCACCAACCCAGACGACGTGATCGTTGCGCCACTGTCTGCGGTTGAGAACTCCATAACCGGGTACGGAGAAGTGAGTCTGATATCCGTGCAAGCGACCTCACCCGACACCACCGAACTTGCCGAAGCGCAAGCAATCGCGATCCTGGATGAGCGGCACGGAACAGAAGAGGGCACTCGGGATTTCGAGATCTTCAATCAGGCGAGCCTGCTGGAAACGGCCAACACTGCCCTTGGAGTGTTCACTGCATTGCTGGGTGCAGTCGGCGCTATCAGTTTGCTCGTCGGAGGTATCGGTATCACCAACATCATGCTCGTGTCAGTCACCGAACGAACACGGGAAATCGGTATCCGAAAAGCTATTGGCGCCTCGCGCCGGTTTATCCTGCTGCAGTTTCTGCTCGAAGCGACTGTGTTATCGGTCTTCGGTGCAACAGCGGGGCTGATCGTCGCCTTACTTATCTCCCAAGTGGAAGTTGCCGGCATTTCACCCTCGGTGGTGCCGATCTCGGTCGTGGGTGCCTATGTGATCAGTGTTGCCATCGGATTGTTCTTCGGAAGCTATCCAGCCAAGCGGGCGGCATCCCTACGACCAATCGAGGCGCTGCGTCATGAGTGAGGACCCGAACACCAATCCGACGGAATCCGCTAGCGATGAACTGGCGCAGATACTCGCCAAACGCAGCAAGCCGGGACGAGCGCGCTCCACCACCGTGCTCATCGCCGTGCTTCTCTTGCTATTCGGGGTGTTGATCGGTGTGCCTGTGGGGCGAGCGACGGCCCCGGCCGATGATCCGGGTGGCATCTCCGAACAAGATCCGCCGGCTGGTGGCCCTTTCGGTGGCGGCCCCGGTGGAGACTAACTAGCCTTCCTCGATGGACGTTGTTGAGTTCACTCCCACCCGCGAGCAGTACGCCTACACATTCGGTGGGATGGCACCGGTGATGCGGGTCAAACCCGGAACTGCCCTGCGATTGTGGTCGCAGGATGCATTCAATGACACCCTGAGGACCACCTCGGATCTGGCGTCGGACAAAGTGGATTTGCGCTTCGTGAATCCCCAGACCGGACCCTTCTACGTTGAAGGGGCAGAACCGGGCGATTGTCTGGTTTTGCACATGGTGGACATGACTCCTGCTCGAGGATATGGAGTGTCTTCGGCCATTCCCTTCTTCGGCGGGCTCACGTCGACAGACAGAACGGCCATGCTTCAAGAGCCGCTGCCCGATACCACCTGGATTTACGAAATCGACAGCGCAACGAACACTGTTGGATTCCAAACACGGTTCGGCGATGCGGATATGGCGATCGCGCTTCCGATCGAGCCCATGTTGGGCACTGTGGGTGTGGCTCCTCCTGGGGGTGAGGTGCGGTCTTCCTTGGTTCCCGAACGCTTCGGCGGCAACATGGACACCCCCGAGATGAAGCCGGGCACCACGTGCTACCTAGGTGTCAATATCGAAGGGGCGCTGTTCAGCCTCGGTGATGGCCACTACCGACAAGGTGAAG